>FWPU01002522.1_pt1 | contig 50282 bp, 50 predicted proteins | sample 2228361 | NCBI WGS metagenome assembly FWPU01 (sample SAMEA103939777, study PRJEB20133) | metagenome | reverse complement strand
AATGAGTAACTACCATCTCCGAAAACGAGGTGATCCCATCAATCAACGTTGCAATCCGACACCACGTGTGGTAACTAACTAAACAGTATTGAGATTAGATAGAAAGACGATCACTGCTACAACTGCAACAAAGACTGATAGAATTGCAGCACTCTGGGAAGCGACGTGCAGCAAGCGGGCGATAGAGTAGGCGATAGGGAAGAACCATGCTCCCAGGACTGGGCCATAGATGAGGGCCAATCCAGTGTCGTGGCCTGCTTTAACGCCCATGACTCGCCTGTTCTTTTTTGGGCGCTCTCGGAACTGACCGCCGCTCTCCCGCGTTCTCAAGCCTCCAAGTGCGCTCGGGACTTGAAAAGACTTCTCTAGACTCTGTGCCCGGTTTATCAGGGCGTTGTATAACTCCGAATTGCGCTGATCGTAGATTGTGATTCCCAGTGTGACGAGCAGTCCAAAGATCGAAGCGATTGCGACCAAGAGAAGTGTGGCGGTCGAGCTCTCGCTACGATCAGTTGCAGTAAGACCAAGGTGTGAGAGAACGAAGATAGCTACGCCGCCGAGCGGCGGGATTAGAGCAAGGAGCTTGAAGCGGACATCAGCGAGAAATCGAAAATTGTCATTGATCTGTTCGTACTCGACAGTCAAGTAACGATATGTCTCAGGGGCGCCTTCTGATGGAGAGGAATTATATGTACCAACTACAGCCCTCTTTGCCGTTGCTTCCTTAACAGTTTGCTCTTCCTGGCGGCGGCGAATTGTTTCATCATTTCCGCTCATTGTGATGCTCCTCTCTCTTGTGTGACAACCGTTTACATAATTCGGCTGGCATCGTTGTAGTTGGGAGCAGTCGAACTCTGCGTCTGTCGGGATTATACCACCAGCCGGCAGTAGGTATGTATTTCACAATATCGGCACATGGTAACGATGCATTTCACAAAGCAGGGTAATTAATGCGCCGCCCAACGCCCTGCCGCTTAACTGCGCTGCCGTGTATATCGGTATGAGTGTAAACATAAAATCAGCTTTCAGAATCGCTACGATCTTGGGGCCGCGTAGCGGCGTCAGCTACAGCAGCTTGTTGGGCGGCCTATTGGGTTTATGGCGTTACCAAGCGGTACGAACAGGATAGGCTGCGAAAATGGCATCGGCACTGACGAGCGTGGCGCCTTCGCTGTTCGCTTGTGCGACCAACAAGCGGTCAAAGGGATCTTTATGGAGCGTCGGCAGACCATCCAGCGCGAACACATGCGCAGGGAGAATCGGCAAAACAATCATGCCATTCGTGGCTTGTTGCTGCGTGACAATATCGATCAGCGGTAATCGCAGGCTCAATTTCCCAGGCTGGCGCTTGATTTGCATTTCCCACACGCTCGTCACGCTGAGGATGAGGTCATTTGCGGGGTCGCTGCATAACGCCAACGCTGTGGCGGATAATCTGGCAGGAGCGCTGTCCCACCAGTAAACGTATGCGTATCGAGCAACAGCTTCACGGCGTTCCGACCCAAAACTCATCGGGCAAAGGTTGATCAAAATCGGGGTGCATGCTCATACTGCCCGCATGTAATCCTGGGACACGCTGCCCAGCCTGCGATGTGATGGGCACGAGACGCGCACGTGGCGTCTGCCCATCGAGTAAGATAATCTCGGTTCCTGTCGCGACCTGAGCGACCAATTCCGCAAGGTGTTGCTGAGCTTCGTAGATCTCAACTGATTTTGTCGTCATGGCTTCCTCCAACGATATGCGCAAATTGTAGCCCAGGATCGCGGTGCTGTAAAGCCGGTCGGTCATATCCTGGCGTATAGCACAGGAGCAAACGGCAATCGTCTTGGCACAGGTATGATGGATGAGCCGCCGAACGGTCGGGTTCAGCCGCACGCGGAGCAGCGTCAGGTGCAGGCGCGTGTTGGGCGGCGATGTGGCGAAAAGTTTGCCTGACTCACTGGAGAAGACGGTCATACTCATCGTGGGCGCCAATCCAGAACCAGGTAACAGTATCCTCTTTGAGCAATCCGAGAGCTCTATATCCCAAGCCAATACGCACCGAATAGAGTGGCTGACTTTCTTTCACCCGCTTGAAGAAAAGGCTCGGATGCGCCGGGTTATCACGCCACAACTTGTAGACCTGCCGCGCCCGTTGGCGGATTTCTGGGGGCAAGGCCCAGTAGTGCTTCCAGAATGACAGGGTTGTTTGCGACTTCACTGGTGTTCGATGAATTCGCCGCGTTCATCGAACATCGGCAGCGTCTTACCTTCATTGATGTCGCTCTCGACTGCCGCTACCAGTGCAGCCAGCTTTTCATTCTCCGTTGCCGCGAATTGCGCATCCCACAGGGCCTCATCTGTGGCGATTTCTTCAAATGTTTCTTCGGCAGGCAGCGGATGTGTCTTGAGGAAGAGCGCGAACTGATAGAGTTGCACTGTTCGCGCCAGCGGCATAGTTGAAGCGATGTCAGCAATGGCTTTCACCAAATCGGCTTGGGTCTGCTGTATCTTCGTCGTCATTTCTCTCACTCCACGTGATAATTCTACCACGTGCTTTCTGCGCGGTTGCGATCACGCCGCCCAACATGAATTGGGCGGAAATCATCCGTCTATCTCCCCCGGAATGAGACCGCGCCCGTATCCGTCTATCTCCCCCAAACTGCCGAGATAGGCGGAACGACTTCATTCGCCTGTCTATGATACCTCGCAGGCGATAGGCGGTCAACCACCCGACAGAAACGATACGATTCGTTGACCACAACCAATCTCTCGACCAGGAGGAGCGCATGACGAATCGTACCACACCGATGAGCCGGAGTGCAGCCCATGATGGAACAGATGGCGCGGGTGACGCGGATGCTGAGCGACGGGGTGCAGACGGAGCCGCGCACGCTTCAGAATATCGCAGTCCAAACCATGCGGGTGCTCCACGACCTGGGCGCGATGCTTGTGACGACGCTCGCGCCGCTGGCCGCATCTGCCCGTCCCGCGCCGGATGTCCCGTGTCTGTGCGGCCACACCGCACGGCAGGTGCGCATGCGTCCCGCACCCGTGACGAGCGTGCTGGGGCGGGTCACGGTGGAACGGGCGATCTCTCACGGCGCCGGTTGCGGGGCATAGCATCCACCACGGGATACGCAGCTCCAGTTCGCGGCAGGCGGTTTCAGCCTGGGCCTCCAGGAACTGTTCGCGCTGCCGGGGGCCACGCAGGACTCGTTCGCTCAGGCGGCAACGGTGCTGGAACGGCGGTGGCTGGTGCAGGTCAGTCCCAAGAGCGTGCGCGCCGCCGCCGCCGACCTGGGCGCCTTTGACGCGCCGTATCCCTAACGCGGCGCTAAGTCCCAAGAGCGTGCGCGCCGCCGCCGCCGACCTGGGGGCGGCACGGGCGGCGCACGACCAGCAGGTGGTCATGACCGCACCGACGACGGGGATGCCGCCGCCTGCCGACCAATCCGCCGCACCGCGCATGGATCTCAGGATGGATGGGGTGGTCGCCCATGCCCACGACGATGGCTGGAAGGAACTCAAGACCGGTTGTATCTCCACCACGCGCAGCCACGCGCCCCGGCAGCGACCGGAGACGATGGCGATTCAGGCCGAGCCGCAAAGTGATGTGGCCGCGCGAACGGACGCCTCAACCTTTGGCGGGCGACTGTGGGCGGACGCGCGGCGGCGGGGCGTCACGGAGCAGACCGAGTTGGTGGTGCTGGGTGATGGCGCGTCGTGGATGTGGAATCTGGTCGCCGAACCCTTCCCGTGCGCAGCAACCCCGTCGCGCCGGATACGCAGCATTGCCTGGAATAGATGGGCGTATCAGGGAAGAACTCCGCAGTCGCTGCGTGCGCTCCGGCAGAACTGGGCAATAACCCTGGCCGACACTGACCAACTCTGGTAGTTACAGTGGTGCAGTACGTACCCGCACAAATTGTATTGACTTCTTGTGTCGGCATGGTATCATTTGTTCGTAGCGAACAAATCGCACGGTGGTATAATAACAATCTCAGCCAGGCTCAGAGCGGTGTTATCCCATGTACGAAGATGATGGCGCGGTGCGCAGGCACATCGGTCGTCGAGTTGGGGCTCTTCGCCGCGAGCGCGGAATGACCCTGCGGCAGCTTGCCGACCTGCTTGGTTGGCCGCAGGATACGCTTGTCAATTACGAGTATGGTCGTCGCCCGATCACGGTTGAACGGCTGGTCGCCCTTGCCCAGGCCTTAGGGTGCACGCCGGCGGCTCTGCTGGTTGGCGACGATGATACAGCGGCAGTGATAGAGACCATGTCGAGTAATCCTGGGATCACCCCCCAGATAGTGAATTTCATTAAAGAGCTGGGCGAACCATACGGGCCGCTTGTGCAGGCCCCCGCCGATCAGAAATAATAGTTGTTTGCAGTAGGGTAGTTTCTATGCGCCGGCAACGAATAGACGCTCGCTCGGTAGGCTCTCCGGCGGACGGACAGCAGTATGAAGCGGTACTGGAGGAGCGTATGGCTCAAAGTTCGAACTCGGGCCATCGCCGGCGCCTCAAAGCCCGCTTTATGGCTGGAGATCCGGCCAGTCGCTCTGATGCGGCTCTGATAGAGTTGCTGCTCTCATATGCCATTCCGCAGCGAGATGTACGTCCGTTGGCTGAGCGTCTGCTAGAGCGATTTGCCTCACTCGACGGAGTGCTGGCCGCTGACCTGGCCGCCCTCTGCACCGTCGATGGGCTCGCCGAACACTCGGCGGTGCTGATCAAGCTGTGCGATCTTTTCTATCGCCGTGGAGCAACCGAGCATGCCGCTGCCCGGCATCTGCCGCTCCTTGATCCGGAACCGGTAACTGCGGAGACTGCGACCGCACCGCCTTCGGCGCAGATAGGGCTGTTTGATGAACCTGCCCCTGACTCAGCGGCGGATCTTGACCTGCCTGTGTCGAATGAGACGGCGCCTCAGAGCCAGGATCGTAACGGCGCCGAGACGAGCTCGCGGCGACAGGTTGTACCGCCGCGTGGCAGCGACCTTGTGACGAAGTCGGTGCTGCGCGAAGCGATCGAGATGCTTCCGCGCTTGCCCGATACCGAGTCGCTTGACGAGATCTCGGCCTTTTTGAAGAATAACCTCCACTTTAGCGCCTTGCAGACCCGTGAGCGCTATGCCGCCTATATCAATCGGCGCATGTTTCCCGCCGGCTATGCCGATCAGGCCATGCGCAGCTTTGCTACAGCGTTTGCCGATCAGCAGGAGCTGCGCGATGTTGCCTTCTACCGTTTCTGCTGTGTTGAGCCGCTGGTCGGCCGGGTAGTTCGTGAGCTGCTTGTGCCCGCGATCAGCGCCGGATTTGTTGAGCGGCGGGCGATCCGCGACTATCTGAGCGAGCGCTACCCAGAATCACGCAGCATCGCCGATGCGGGCCAGGCCATCGTCGAGACCCTGGTCAGCGGCGGGATCGCCCGCGCCGACCGCTATCGGCTGAGCTTTGGCTACCGCGAGGTGCTGCTGCCCTCGTTCGCCTTTATTCTGCACAGCGAGTTCACCGAGCCGTCGATGTATCCATTGCGCGATCTGGAGCGCAACCCTGTGCTTCAGACGATGCTCTGGAAGCCCGACCGGGTGATGCCGGCGCTGTACGAACTGCGCAACCAGGGCTTGATCGCCCGCATCTCGGAGATCGACAGTGTACGCCAGTTCACATTGCGCTATACCCTCGACTCACTGGTGCGGGAGCTGGTTACCACGGAGGTTCGCCAGTGACGATTGCCGAGGTTGTTGAGGCTCTCCGCAGCAAGCTCACCGTCGCCAGCGACCGCCACCTTTATGCGATCCTCGGCCCTTACCCCGCGCTGGATGAGCTGGTCGAGCGCCTGAGCCGCGCGAGGCTGCCCGATGGTCGGCGCTTCCCCGCCCCGCTCTCGGTGAATCGCGGCATTCTCAACGCCATCCCCGACGACGAGTTTAAGCGCCTGACCCGCGACGAGGTGATCTACCCCGAGCCGACGGCCGCCCATATCCGCCAGGCCTTCGAGGCGTTTCTGCGCAGCCAGCTTCAGGGGCGCGGTCTGGTGATTCTGCGCGATCTCGAACTGCTCTTCGCCTATGGCATCGAGCTGAACATGCTGCGCGTGCTTGCCGCCAACGACGACCATATTCTGCTGCTCCTGCCTGGCCGCCGCGAACGCGGCCAGATCCTGCTCTTTCCCGAGAGCGACCAGGGGCCGTGCATCCTGCCCGCCACCCTGATTGCCGAGAATCACCTGTGGGAGCTGCGGTGAAAGGGGAAAGGGGAAAGGGGAAAGGCGAAAGGCGAAAGCGGTATGGTAGAATCAAGGCCAACAAAGGAGAATCTATGACGACAATTACACTCGATCTGTCGCCTGACACCTACCAGCGTCTGCTGGTAGAGGCCGAACAGCGCGGCGCACCAGTCGAGGCGGTGGCAGAGAATCTGCTGGCCGAACAACTTGCCGGCGTTCATCTGAGTGAGCGGGATCGCGCGACCGCCGTGCTGCGCGCCGCTGGTCTGCTGACGGAGCTATCGCCAGAGGAGAAAGAGCGTGCGGCGCGCTCGACCCTGACGCTTGAGGAGGCCCGGACGATCCTTGATCGCGCTGGTGGCAAGCCGCTGAGCGAGGTCATTCTGGAGATGCGCGGGCCGAAGGAATGAGCATCTTCTTTCTCGACTCCAGCGCCCTGACGAAGCGGTATCTCCAGGAGCCAGGCAGCGATTGGGTTGCGGCGCTCACTGATCCGGCTACTGGCAATATTATCGTTGTTGCCGAAATTACGCGTGTTGAAGTCGCGGCGGCACTTGCGGCACGGCATCGTGCCGACGCTATTACGCTGAACGAACGAGACGATCTGGTGAGCCTTGTACTGCAGCATTTCGACTCGGAATACCGGATCGTCGCCATTGAACCAACCGTTACCAGTCGGGCCGTCGCTCTCACCCAGCGCCACCGGCTGCGCGGCTATGATGCCGTGCAGCTCGCTGCGGCCCTGGCAGCCAATGAGCCGCTGACTGCCGCCGGGCTGGCCGCCCTGACCTTTGTCGCCGCCGATGATGACCTGGTCGCCGCGGCTCGCGCCGAGGGACTGCTAGCCGAGAATCCGAACCAGCACCCGTAACGGAGGCCCACCATGCCGCGCCAAGCCAACAAGCCTTCCCGTCAGAGCGACATGTTCCGGCCTGCCTCGCTCCCCCAGCCCCCGAGGGCTACTACTCCGGCGACCAGCCTAACCCTAATCTGCGCGCGTTCCGAGGCTCACCTGCGCGAGCGCCCCTACGACCCGACCAGCGATGACTATGCGGTGGAGGCCTTCGACCAGCCGATCGAGACCACCAAGGCGACGGCGATCTATAACATGCACACCTACTGGTCGAAGAAGCCGCACGATGCGATCCGCCAGTACATCCGCCACTACACCCGGCCCGGCGACCTGGTGCTCGACCCCTTCTGCGGCTCGGGCGGCACGGCCCTGGCCGCGCTGATGGAGGGTCGCAAGGCGGTGGCGATCGACCGTAGCCCCGCCGCCACCTTCCATTACCAGGAACTACTGTACCCCCGTCGATCCGGAAGCGCTGCGCGCCGCCTTCGCCGAGCTCCAGGCGAAGGTCAAGCCCGAGATCGACTGGCTCTACGCCACCCGCTGCGACGGCCCGGCCACAACGATCTATACCGTCTACTCCCAAGTGTTTCAGTGTCCGCGCTGCCTGGAAAAGGTGCCGCTGTTTGATTGTGTGGAAGTAACAAATAGTCTAGATAAAACAGTTAATGCCTGTCCACACTGCCATCGGCGCGGGATTGTCGAGGAAATTAGTACGCGGAGTGCGAGGTTTGGCGCTATCCCTGTACTCGTAAGCTATACCTGCCATAGTGGCTGCAAACCTACGCGCGCTGAACGTCGTCATAACGATGCAGATCCGCGCAAGCGCGATTACTTTCAGCGCTTCGACCTGGGCAAGCTGCGGGAGATTGAAGTTAAGTCTATTCCTTATTGGGTGCCGCCCCACCGGATGATGAACGTTGAGGACGACGAGTCTTCCTGGGGCGAGAAATGGCGCCAGGGGACGAGCAACTTCCGCACCGTTGCCGAGCTTTATACTAAACGGAACCTGTGGGCGCTGGCAGCTATTCTTGATGCGATTAAGTGTGCTCCTGCGTATCGTGAAGAACTTTTGTTTACGTTTACCAGCATCCTGCTCAAAGCCTCGCGCATGATGGCGCACAATAACGATGGTATCGGGCGCATCCAGAAAGGCACCTACTACATTCCGCAGATTATCCACGACATTCACGTTGGCCAATTCTACGCCGAAGCCCTCGGTGATATGCTGCCCGGTTATCAGGCTATGGGGCAATTCAACCCACGGCTGATGATCAGCACCACCGATGCGCGAGCGCTCGATCTGCAAGCCGACAGCGTTGACTACATCTTCACCGACCCGCCCTACGCCGAGAAGGTGCAGTATGGCGAGCTGAACTTTGTCTGGGAGGCCTGGCTGGGCTTCGATACAGCCTGGCACGACGAATAGATCATCGTCAACAGTGTGCGCGGCAAGAGCGAGGCCGACTGGGCGGCGATGATGCTCCAGACCATGCGCGAGTGCTACCGGGTGCTCAAGCCGGGCCGGGCGATCTCGATCTGCTACCACGACACCTCCAAGGGCACCTGGGCGCTGGTGCAGGATCTCATGGCCGAGGCGGGCTTTCTGATCGAGCATGCCGACTCGGCGCTCTACATCGATACCAAAACAAAAACTACGAATCAATATTTCGCCGACAAGGTCAATAAGCGCGACCTGGTGATCAACTTCCGCAAGCCGCGCCCCGGCGAGGCGGCGCAGGCGCTGCTGATCAGCGGCGACGAAGACAGCGCGACCTTCGGCGAGAAGGTGCGCGCGATCATCCGCGCCTACCTGGCCGACCACCCCGGCAGCAAGGACCGCATCTACGACGAGGTGGTCAGCCGCATGGTGCGCGCCGGGCGCATGGAGGCCCACAACTTCGACGAGCTGCTGGCGCAGGTGGCCGAGCCGGAAGAAGGGCAAGGGGCAAAGGGCAAAGGCGAAAGGTCAGCGTCACTTTCGCCTTTCGCCTTTCCCCTTTCGTCTTTCGCCTTTCGCCTTTCGCCTTTGCCCTTTACCCTTTCGTCTTCGTTCCTTTCCCCTTCCTCACGCTGACACCTCAAGGAAACCGCCCTGGCCGTCGAGGACGCCGCCGAGTCGGCCCGCGAGGCGGCCGCGGCCAAGCAGGTGCGCGGCTTCGTTGAGCGCAGGCTCGCCGCCGAACCCGCCGTCCAGGGCATCCACTACAGCGACATCTTCGAGCACTATGTCTATAGCGTGAAAGAGAAACCCCGTCGCGCCCTGGCCGACTGGCTGCTCGACTACTTCTACAAGACCGACGCCGGCACCTATCGCCCGCCGATCTCGGAAGAGGAAGAGCAGATAAAGGCCCAGGCCCGCGCCGCCGGCACCAACCGGCGCATCCGGCGCTATGTCGCCTACCTGCAGCAGGGCATCGCCATCCCCGAGCGCGAGCGGCCGGGCAACGCCGATCTGGCCGGCTGGATCCGTCAGTGCAAGCGCAACGGCCTCTACGAGTACGGCCGGCTGCTCTACGAGCGCGGCGGTCTCGATCTCGATCAACTCTCTGAGGAGCAGCAGGTCGCGGTTGAGGAAGATTACCAGACCTGTATGCGTATGCTAACCAGGGCAAAGGCGAAAGGCGAAAGGGCAAAGCCGCTCAGGGTGAGTTCGATTTATGAATACCAAACTCAAACAGATCTTTCGCGACAAAGTTGTCAACAAAGCGCTCTCGCTCAACACCGGCGTGGACGAGTTCCCGCGCTATGTGCTTGAGTTTCTGATTGACAACTACTGCGAAGAGGAGACCTTCCACGCCGATATGGAGAAGGTCGTCCGCCGGCTGAAGGAGAGCTTTGTGTACGGGGCTGAGGCCGAGAAGATCCGGCACTATATTCGCGAGAACCGCCGCCATACCCTGATTGCCAACCTCGAAGCGCGCCTCGTCGAGACGGAAGACAAGTACTGGGCGACGATCGGCGCGATCAACGAGAACTTCGTCAATATCCCCGAGCGGATCGTCAGCCAGTACCCGATGCTGCTCTCCGGCGGCATGTGGGGCACGATTGAACTGACCTACGACGAGACCGAGATCCATAACAAGAAGATCCGGCCGTTTAAGATCATCGAGTTCACCCCATTTCAGATCAGCGCGATCAACCTGGACGAATATATCGCCCGCCGGCGCGAGTTCAGCAGCGACGAGTGGATCGACATCCTGATCAACTCCTGCGGCCTGAACCCGGCGCTCATGAGCCGCCGCCAGAAGCTGCTCTACCTCTGCCGCTGCATCCCGCTGGTCGAGACCAACGTCAATATGGTCGAGTTAGCCCCGCGCGAGACCGGCAAGACCTATCTTTACCGCAACATCTCCTATTACGCCCATGTGCTCTCGGGCGGCAAGGCGACGCCGGCCCAGCTCTTCATCAACCTGAAAAGCGGGCAGATCGGCGTGGTCGGCACCCGCGACGTGGTGGTCTTCGACGAGATCGCCAACACCGACTTCGCCGACCCCAAAGCGCTGGTCAGTGTGATGCAGGGGTACATGCAGGACGCCAAGTTCAGCCGTGGCAAGAAAGAGATCCTGGCCTTCGCCAGCCTGGTCTTTGTCGGCAACCTCGACGTGCAGGGCCAGCAGCCGCACGAGAAGTACTACCACCTCTTCGAGCCACTGCCCGATTTTCTGCAGGTGCTGGCCTTCCTCGACCGCATCCACGGCTACCTGCCCGGCTGGGAGATCCCCAAACTCAGCCCCGGCAGTTACGCCCAGGACTACGGCTTCATCACCGACTACTTCTGCGAGATCATGCATGAGCTGCGCCGCATCGACCTTATGGGGGGCGTGCGTTCACGCTTCCAGCTGGTCGACGCATCGAGCGGCGGCCAGGGTCTCTCCGGGCGCGACCAGCGCGCCGTGATGAAGACCGCCTCCGGACTGCTCAAGCTGCTCTACCCCGATGGCGTGCTGAGCGATGACGAACTGGGTGAGGTGCTTGAGCTCGCCTGCGAGCTGCGGTAGCGCGTGCGCGAGCAGCTCCACCTGATGGCGCCGGGCGAGTACGACCGGATCAAGGTTGGCGTGCGCCTGGCAGCGACGGGCGCGCTGATCGTGCCCAGCCTGCCTGACGCGGAGCGGGTGCAGAAGGTGACGCTGCCCGCCCAGCCGCAGATTGGCGAGGTGATCGGGCTGGCCGTCGCCGGCGATCGCGGCTGCATCCTGCATTTTGAGATGCAAGCAACCCGCGGCGACAGGCGGATCGTGCCCCTTGGCTCGATCCAGCGCGTCATGCGTGAGAGTATCGAGGCCGCCGCGCAGTATATCCGCGCCAAACACAATGAGATCGGCGTGCCGGCCGAGTGGCGCGAGAACTACGACGTGGCGGTCCTGGCGACCTTCATGGGCATCCCCAAAGAGGGGCCGTCAGCCGGTGTCACCATCGTCACCGGGATCGTCTCGGCGCTCAAACGGCTCCCGGTGCGCAACGACCTGGCGATGACCGGCGAGATCACGATCATGGGCAAAGTCCTGCCGGTGGGCGGCATCCAGGAGAAGGTGCGCGCCGCCTACGAGGCCGGCGTCAGGGAAGTCCTGCTGCCTGCCGATAATCTGCGCGAAGCCCAGGGTCTGCCGCAATACATCCTGGACGCGATCACCCTCACGCCAGTTGAGCGAATCGAGGATGTGCTCGACCGGGCGTTTGTCAAAGGGCGGCAGGCCGCCCCATGAGCATGCCCCGCTTCGCCCGCTTCATCGCCCTGGCCCGCGAGCACACGGCGCTGATCGTCGACCTCTGCGCCGACCCCGATCTGCTCATACCATTTTAGATTGTAGATTTTGGATTGGAGATTGCTGCGATAGCGTTGTGATGCGCTCTGATGAGCGTGCGCATGCGGCTTGTTCAATTCCAATCGGTATCAGCCGGGCCCGGCTGCTGCACTACCTGGAGCGCCACGGCGTGCCGGTCGCCCAGAAGGACGTCCTGATCGACGATCTCGGCCAGGCTGCGTTCGTTATCTCTTCCTCTCGAGCCCGTGACAACAGACCTTGCCCCCTAAAAAGTGTGCATACATCATCACCCAATCACCCTATGAGTGATGATGTATATTGAATTTTCTCGTGCAGCGTGCTATACTAAGGGGTAGCCCCGCGCGCTATTCCGGGCTGCTCTATGCGATTCCGTTTCGTTGACAAAAAGCTCCAGGCGCTCTACACCCACGAGACGGGCGCTGAACAGTACGAGCGCAGCGTGGTTAAGGGCTTCTTCCGTGTTATGGCAATTATCCAAAGCGCGCCTGACCCGCGCGACTTTTACAAGCTTAAGGCTCTTCACTACGAGAAGCTGAGCGGCGACCGTGCCGGTCAGCACTCGTTTCGGCTGAACAAGCAATGGCGCCTGATCGTTCGCATCGAGCGAGACGACGAGGGCCAGGAGGTCGTGATCATCGAAATCGTGGACTACCATTAGGAAACCGGAAGGGGTGCCGGTATGCGCGAAATAGTACAGCCAGCCCGGGCAGTGTCGCCGGGCGAGATCATCGAAATGGAGCTTGAGGAGCGGGGCTGGTCGCAGCGCGATCTGGCCGAGATCATGGGCCGGCCACCCCAGGTGATCAGTGAGATCATCCGCGGCGCTAAGCAGATTACTCCCGAGACGGCACTGGAGTTGGCACAGGCGTTCGGCACCTCGGCTGAGATCTGGACGAACCTGGAGGCAAACTACCGCCTCCAACTCGCTCGCCAGCGCAGCGGCGACAGCAAATCCGATATCGCAACGCGTAGCAGACTCTACGGCATGCTCCCAATCGCCGACCTGATCCGCCGGGGTTGGCTGCGAGCGACCAGCGTTGCCGATGATCTGGAGCGTGATATACGTCACCTACTGGGTGGTGACCCCGAAACGATGATCGCAGCGGTCAGTCTGCGCCATAGTGTTGCCCGCGGCCCTGAGCGCGGCGCCCAGGTCGCCTGGGTGGCCCGGGTGCGCCAGCTTGCGCAAAGCCAGGAGGCGCCACCCTTCCGCCGCGAAACCCTGACCAGGGCGATTCCGACCATCCGTCAGCTGGCTTCAACTCTGGAGCAGGTATCCGAGGTTCCATCGCTCCTCCAGTCACTTGGCGTGCGCTTCATCATTGTGCCACAGCTGCCAAAGACCTATATCGACGGAGTTCTCTGCGATGCTGACAGCGCGCCGATCATCGGGCTGACCCTGCGCTACGACAGAATCGATTCGTTCTGGTTTACCCTTATGCACGAACTGGCCCACCTGGTTCTTGGCCACCGCGCACTGCATCTTGATAATCTCGATGATAAAGAGCAGCGCCGCGATGCCCAGGAGATGGAGGCGAACCAGCAGGCGCGATCCTGGCTGATTGACCAGAGTGCTTTCGATGCCTGGGTCATTCGCACCAAGCCCTACTTCTCGCGCCAGAAGATCGAGCGCTTCGCCGCCACCCAGCAGATTCATCCGGGCATCCTCCTCGGCCAATTGATGTTCGATGAGCTGGTGGAGTATAAACATCTCCGCAGCCTGCTGAGCAAAGTCAGTCCATATCTGCGGGACTGGAGTGACCCTGCCGGTCGTTGATGTCACCTTGCTAGCCGGTGCAACGTTCTACGCCTCCCGCATCCATCACCGCCGCGCCCGCTCCAGCTGATCCAGCAGCTTCATCAGCTTGTGCTTGCGCCCGTGCTGCGCGCGCAGGCCCTGCAGGTAGGCCTGCCACTCCGGCTGGCGGCCCGTCGCCTGGTAGGCCGCCCGCGCCCGCCGCAGCCACTCGACCGCCGCGTCGTAGTGCTGGGCCTTGCCCGCGTCGATGATCCCCGCCGCGCGGGCGGTCGCCGCCGCGATCACCCAGTCGGGCCGGCTCGCCCGCGCGGCGTCCATCACCCGCACCAGGTCGTCGCTGCCAGGATGGGCGCCCAGCGCCGCGATCGCGTCGTCGATCAGCCCCTCGTGGAGAAAGATGTCGATCCGCCCCGTGACCATCCAGCTCTTGCTGGCGCGCAGCGCCGCCAGCAGCCGCTCGCGCAGCTCCGGCCATTCCCCTTCGACAATCTCAGGGTGCGCACCGGCAAGCTCCGCCAGGCGCAGATAGAGCGCCAGTTCCGGCGCGACCCGCAGCGCCTCGGCCCCGGCGCGCAGCGCCAGGTCGATGCGCCCCTGGCCGGCGGCCAGATCGGCCAGCCAGGCCGCCAGACGCGCCCGCGCCTGCTCCTGACCGGCAATGCTCGGCGCGGACCCGCCGAGGCCCAGCCCGTGCTCGCCGATCGCCAGCGCGTGCGCCGGCTCGCCGCGCTCGCGCAGGGCCTGGGCGAGCTCCAGCGCATCCTCAGCGCTTCTCAGCTGCCTGCGCCCCAGCGCAACCGCCTCAGCGACGCGGCCCACGCGCAAGAGGAGCAGCGCCTGATCTCTGACCATCCCCGCCGCCGCGGCCAGGTTCAGCGCCTCCTGGATGTGGCCGCTGCGCTCCAGAATGCGCAGGCGAATCGCCAGCAACTCATCGGTGAACTCGCCCGTCGGCCGCCGATCGGGTCGCGCCTCGCCGAGCATTGCTGCATCGATCCACGGCTCACTCCAGCCCTCATCGGCAGCTTGCAACGCAATGTCGAGCCCCTCACAGCTGTACTCCTCGGCGCTGGCAGCCCATCCCTCCAGCCGCTCACGCCAGCGTTTCAGCTGCGCCTTCTTTGGATTGGCGCCCAGCAGCGCCTCCGCCCACAGCGCGCCCAGCTCGTCGAAGAATCCGCCCAGCTCGCCATCGGAGTCATCGTAGTCGACCCAGCTCGCGCTGTACTCGTCTCCAATATGCCGACGGGATTAAAAAAACGCTTCCTGGCGATGCAGACCATCAGGAAGCGAGTGGTATTGGTGGAGATGGGGGGAGTCGAACCCCCGTCCAGAAAAGTTAGACTCAGGCGTCTACAAGCTTAGTCCGTCGTTTGCTGTCGCTCGCAATCGCACGACGAACAGAGCGATTTTTGAGCCATCCTGCTTATCTTAGCCCGGTGTCGCAGGCGTTCACCGGGAGCGCCCCGACTGTCTGACGCTCGAACTTACTCCATCGGGGTGAGAGCAAGGGAGCGAGCTGCTGTTTTCTTAGGCAGCCAGAGCCATCGCCGGCTTGAAGGCGACGACTTTGTTGTTGTTGGCAGTTATGCCGTTGCCCCTTTAACGAGACTGGGCGGCTCGGCTTGCAACCTGAGACATCCTCCCCTGTCGAGACCAGTCATCCCCAGGCACACACTATTGTAGCAGATCGGCAGAGGAGTGTAAAGAAGTTTTCGTTAGAACATTGTTAAGGGCGCTGGCGCGTCCGGGGTTGCCTGCAGATTTACCCATTCCTGCGCAGGCGCTGCCCCACCAGCAATTCAACCTGCGCCAGTTTTTCGGGAGGGATGACGGCGGGATCGGTGATAATGGCGTTCGCCAGTGCGTGATGCGCCGGACTGTCGAAACCGTCGCCAATCAGGGGAACGACGCGCCGCACGACATCCTGTGCAAGGCGCACATTTGCCTGAAGCACCTGCACGACCATTTCCACGGTGACGGCGTCATGCCCAGGATACCAGCAGTCGTAGTCGGTTACCATTGCCAGCATCGCGTAGGCGATCTCGGCTTCGCGCGCCAGTTTTGCTTCGGGAAGCGCCGTCATGCCGATCAGATGGTGCCCGCGCCGCCGGTTTTCTTCGCTTTCCGCAAGGGTGCTGAACTGCGGACCTTCCATAACCACCAGTGTGCCGCCGCGATGCACCGTTGCCCCCGCTGCGCGCGCCGCCTGTTCCAGACGATCGGATAGCCCGGCGTCGAACGGTTTGTCGAACTGCACATGGACGACCAGCCCGCCGCCGAAGAAGGTATCGGGACGATGCCCTTTTGTGCGATCGTACAACTGATCGGGGATGACGATGTGCCCGGGGGCGTACTCTTCGCGCAGACTGCCAACGGCGCTCACAGCAATCAGATAGCGCACGCCAAGCATGCGGAAGCCATAGATATTGGCGCGGCCCGGCACTTCGCTCGGTGAAAGACGGTGACCGACGCCGTGGCGCGGCAGGAAGGCGACGCGATACCCTGCAATTGTGCCGATCACATAGGCGTCACTCGGCGCACCGAAGGGGGTCTGCAACGTGACACGCTCGACGTCGGCGAGACCTTCCATCGCGTACAGACCGCTTCCGCCAATGACGCCCATCGTTGCACGCGGTTCCGTCGGTTGAGGTGCGGTCATATGGTGCTCCAGGGAACATTACACCGCTTCGTCCATGCGACGGCGATACTCCTGGCGATCAGCGGAACGCGGCACCAGGATCGGGTGACCGCGCCCTTCAACCACTTCGGCGTTGATGATACAGCGCCCAATGTGTTCCTGCGACGGCACCTCATACATCACATCGAGCAGGATCTCTTCGACGATCGTGCGCAACGCGCGCGCGCCGGTCTTCGACAGGAGCGCCCGATCGGCAATTGCCTGGAGCGCATCGGGTGTCACTTCCAGCTCGACGTGATCGAGGGCGAGCATCTTCTGATACTGCTTGATAATCGCATTGCGCGGCTCGGTCAGTATCCGCATCATCGCCTGCCTGTCGAGTGGATCGAGTGCTGCGACGACCGGCAGTCGCCCGATGAATTCGGGAATGAAACCGTAGCGCAGCAGGTCGTCCGGCGTGACCTGCGAGAGCAGCGAAGCTGAAGTATCGCATGGCTCGCTGGCGTGGAAACCGATACTGCGTTTGCCACCGATGCGCTGGCTGATAATTTTGTCGAGCCCTTCGAAGGCGCCGCCACAGATGAACAGCACGTGTGAGGTGTCGAACGAGATGTACTCCTGTTGCGGATGCTTACGTCCAGGCACCGGCGGAACGTGCGCCACACACCCTTCCAGGATTTTCAGCAATGCCTGCTGCACCCCTTCGCCCGACACATCGCGGGTGATCGACGGATTATCGCTTTTGCGCGCGATTTTGTCGATCTCGTCGATGTAGATGATCCCGGTCTGTGCGCGTTCGATATCCCCATCGGCCGCCTGGATCAGGCGCAGCAGAATGTTTTCGACATCCTCGCCGACGTACCCCGCTTCGGTCAGCGCTGTGGCGTCGGCAATCGCGAAAGGCACATCGAGCACACGCGCCAGCGTTTGCGCCAGGAGGGTCTTCCCGCTGCCGGTCGGACCGATCAGCAAAATGTTGCTCTTGCCGATCTCGATATCATCGGTGTTCTGCCCGGCGCGCAGCCGCTTGTAATGATTGTAGACCGCGACCGAGAGCACCACTTTTGCGCGATCCTGTCCGATGACATACTGATCAAGCCATTCGCGCAACCGGCGCGGCGTCGGCAGGCGCGTCGGCAGGCTGGCGGACGAGCGTCGCGTTGATGGACGCGCGCCGGTTTCTTCGGCAATGATCGCGCTGCAGAGCGCCACACACTCGTCGCAGATAAAGACGGTTCCAGGACCGGCGATCAGGCGCTGCACCTCTTCCTGTCCTCGTCCGCAGAAGGAGCAGAGGTACGCGCCACGACTATTGGGCGAATTGGGGTTGCCGCCGCGTGTGCGAGACATAGGCGCTCCTGTGTGCACTCAGCGGCGTTCGCCAGCCGCCTGCAAATCTTCACGGGTCAGGATTTCGTCGATAATGCCGTACTCTTTGGCCTGCTGCGGATCCATGAACAGGTCGCGGTCGAAGTCGCGTGCAATGCGCTCGAGTGGCTGGCCGGTATCCTTCGCCAGCAGTTCACGGATCAGTTGCTGTTCGCGCAGCAGTTCTCGCGCCATGATTTCGACATCGGGCGCGTAGCCGCGCGCACCACCGCCCGCCGGATGCATGTGAATGGTCGAGTGCGGCAGACTGTAGCGCTTGCCTTTCGCACCGCCGGCCAGGATCGGCGTCGCCATGCTGCCGGCCATGCCGACGCAGACCGTCGCCACATCGGGGCGAATGACCTGCATGGTGTCGTAGATCGCCAGTCCTGCCGTGATCGAACCGCCAGGGCTGTTGATATAGAGCCAGATATCGCGGTCCGGGTCTTCGTGTTCGAGGAACAGGAGCTGAGCGACGATCAGATTGGCGATCTGATCCTCGATCGGGGTGCCCAGGAGGATGACGCGCTCTTTCAGCAGACGCGAATAGATATCGTAGGCGCGCTCGCCACGATTGGTGCTCTCGACCACCATGGGGATGAGCGACTCAATGCGCGGCGCGGTCCAATCGATCCGATGGTGTGATTGCCAGTTGCCCATACCTGTTTACTCCGTTCTTGGTTCTTGGGTCACCGCTTCGACAGCAACACTGCCTTCTGCGGATGCGACATGCTCTTGTTCCTCTGATACGGCAGGCGCTGCGTCAGGGATGGCATCCGTTTCATCCACAGGCAAATCGCCGGCATCGGCGGCTGCCTGCGCTTCATCGGCGGCGACCGGCGCAGCGCTCTGTTCGGCAGGTAACGCTGTGTCTGCGGCTGCCTGCGCTTCATCGGCGGCGACCGGCGCAGCGCTCTGTTCAAACGACGGGTCACCGGTCGCAATCGCGAGAATACGGCGGCGTAGTTTGCGTTCCACAATCCCGGCGGTGATGAGAGGGCGCAGGTCGGACCCCAGGATTGCGCGAGCGTTTGCGCGATCCTCTTCTTTCATACTCGCCACGACGTCTTCGATCTCCCGCGCAATTTCCGCTGCATCCGGCGCCAGTCCTTCGGCTCTGGCGATCTCACGCAGCGCCAGACCGCGTTTGGCGCGCTCTTCCGCAACCGGTGTCAACTCCTCGAGCAGGTCTTCGCGCTTCTTGCCTATCGCCTCGTAGACCTGTTCCGGGCGAATGCCGTACCGTTCGTACTCGTGATCGCGCTCGCGCAGGATGCTGTCCGCCTCTCGTTCGATCAGCGCGTCGGGGATATCGAAGGTCGTCGCTGCAACAACCCGGCTCACATATTCGCTGAAGACCCTGTCCTCTGCATTCTTGCGCGCTGCTTCGATGAGTTCCTGACGAGTCTGCTCGCGCAGTTCGTCGAGCGTCCCCTCGAAGTTCTCCAGCGCCGGCAGTTCGTCCCATTCCGGCAGAAGACGTTCCTGGATCTCCAGAACGTTGACGACGAAGCGCACATCCTTGCCGCGCACCTGCTCATTGTCGTGGTCATCCGCCATGCGGACGGTCACATCGACCATGGTATTCGGCGACACGCCGAGCAACGCCTCATACAGTCCAGCCACGATGCGCTCGGGGTCGAGCACCAGCGTCGATTGTGGGATCTCCTCACCTTCAGCGCGCTGGTCGATCAATTCGCCATCGACGTATGTTTCGAGCTGCACCGTCAGTTGATCGCCGTGTTGCGCCGGGCGCGGCTCCTCGAGCGATCGCAGCACGACATGCCGATCACGGCGCATCTCCATTGCGCGCCTGACCGTGTCGTCCGTCACTTCGTCCGGCTCGAATGGCACGTGGATGGCGCGATAGTCCGGCAATTCGACCGTTGGCGCTACCGGCACCTCGACCGTAAAGTTGAAGGGTGGCTCATCGAGATTGACGGCAGTCACGTGCGATTGCGCATACGGTTCGATCCCTTCCTGCTTGAGGGCATCCTGGAACGCCTTTTGGATCAGATCGTCGGACGCTTCTTCGAGCAGCGCTTCACGCCCGAAATAGTTTTCAACAATGAAACGAGGCGCCTTTCCTTTGCGAAATCCAGGGATGTTGTACTTCTGCGACATCCGGCGCGCTGCGCGATCCAGCGCCTTCTCGATCTGTTCTTTATCGAGTTCGACGGTTAGTTCGAGAATACTGCGAGGCTTCTTTTCGGTTGTGACCTTCACCGACACCACTCCAGAGGGCTAGAAAAAGTAAAGCAATTCTTGTGTATTATAGCACGAAGGGGCGTGCGCGCAACGTTGTTGTGTCTATGCGCCGCCTTTCGCTTTGCGCCGGGCTGCGCTTCATGGTACTCTGGTAAGGTAAAAGGAAGAAGATTTCATGAGGAGCCGGTCAGACGACCAGGCTCCCTTTCGGTGTTGGTGTATGGCAGCAACGACGTTTTTATCACTGACGGATCTTCTCGATGAAATAACAGCGCTTGCTCCGGTTCGGGAACTGCTGGCGACGCTGCGCGCGCACACCGGCGCGCGTGTGCATATCGCGCCTGTTCCGGGAGCGGTGCGCGCGCCGCTGGTCGCCGCAATCGCTGCGAATACGACGGCGCCGGTGGTGTATGTGGTGAGCACAACCGATGCAGCGCTGCGCGCCTGTGATGATCTCCGCCAGTGGCTTGGCGACGAACGTGTACTGCTCTTTCCGGCCAGCGATGCGCTGCCGTATGAGCATATGTCCACCGGCGGCGACATTCTTGCCGCCCGCATGCGAGTGGTGCGTCGCCTGGCGATGCACGAAGCCGGCGATAGTGCGCCGCTGGTCGTAGTGGCGTCGGTCAGGGCGTTGATGCAGCCCACGCTGGCGCCCGCCGAACTGCAGGCTGGCAGCATGCGTCTGGAGCGCGGCATGCAATGCGCGCTGGACGATCTGATGGCGCGTTTGATCGATCACGGGTATCGCTCCGCGCCAATCGTCGAAGAGCCGGGTGAAGTCAACCGGCGCGGCGGCATCGTCGATGTGTTTTCGCCGGGAGACGATCTGCCGCTGCGGATCGAGTTTTTTGGCGATGAAATCGATAGCCTGCGACGTTTCGACCCGCGGACGCAGCGCAGCGAGGCGCAGATCGGCGCGGCGATTATCGGTCCGCCGCATGAGTTTCCGTTGTGGCGGCGCGACGCAGCGCTGGCGCGTATGCGCGACATCGATACATCGGCGCTGCGTCGCGAGGCGCTCGATGAATGGTTGCAGGCATTCGAGCACATCCGGCACGGCGAGCGTTTCGAGGGGCGCGCAATGTTCGCGCCATTCTTCCGCGACGAAGCGGGCGATCCGTCCACGTTGCTGCGCCATCTGCCGCCGGGCGCACTTGTTGCGTTCAATGATGCGTTGCTGCTGGCGCAGCACGCTGCAGAACTCGATCATCAGGCGGAGACGCGCCGCCGCCAGCAGATCGATGCCGGCGAATTGCCTGCCGCTTTTCCGCGTCCTTATCTGCGCTGGCGCGAACTGACGGCGCAGGCGGAATCATTGACCCTGGCGGATTTCAGCAACAATGAGCGACCGGTGTGGGATGCGCTGCTCGCCGAGCCTGCATCGCCAGTTACGCCGCGCCCGGTCAATGGCGCCGCCCTCCCCGATGAACGGTTCCGCACGCATCTTCTGCCGGAGCATCTGGTGTTGCCCGCCGACCTGTTCGGCGGGCGGATCCGACGCCTGGTCGAGGATATCGTCGAGCGGGTGTGCGCGGGCGAGCGGGTTGTCGTTGTGACGCCACAGGCGGCGCGCCTGCAGGAGCTGGTTATGGAAGGCGTGCAGCGCGACACCGATCTGGCAGTCGATCCATCGCTGTTTACTGCCATCCATGGTTCACTCGATGCAGGGTTCCGTCTGCCCGCCTTACGCCTGACGCTATACAGCGACAGTGAAATCTTCGGCTGGCAACAGCGCCGGATGACGACCGAGCGCCGACGGCGCCGTGAACACAGCGCCGACGAGCGCGCAGCGTTCTTGCGCGGGCTGAAGCCTGGTGATTATGTGGTGCATATCGAACACGGCATTGCCGTTTACGAAGGATTGGTGCGGCGCAGTGTCGGCGGCATCGCGCGCGACTACCTGAACCTGCGGTATGCCGAAGGCGACCGGCTCTACGTTCCGGTCGATCAGATCGACCGCGTTTCACGCTATATCGGCGCCGGCGACGCTGAACCGCATCTCACCCGTCTCGGCACGCAGGACTGGGAACGCGCCAAGCGCAAAGCGCGCGCCGCCGTACAGGACCTGGCGGACGATCTGATTGTTCTCTACGCGCAGCGCCGCCTGGCGGAAGGGCACGCATTCAGCCCGGATACCGAGTGGCAACGCGAACTCGAAACCAGTTTCCCGTATGTCGAAACACCAGATCAACTCAAAGCGATTATTGATGTCAAGCGCGACATGGAGCAGCCGCAGCCCATGGATCGCCTGATCTGCGGCGATGTTGGGTTCGGCAAAACGGAAGTGGCGCTGCGGGCGGCGTTCAAAGCGGTGCAGGACGGGAAACAGGTGGCGGTGCTGGCGCCAACAACGGTGCTGGCGCAGCAGCACTACGACACGTTCAGCCGGCGCATGGCGGCGTTTCCGGTGCGGGTCGAGATGATTTCACGCTTTCGGTCGGCGAAAGAACAGAGCGACATTGTGCAACGCCTGGCGCGCGGCGAGATCGACATCATTATTGGGACGCATCGTCTGCTGTCGAAGGATGTGATCTTCAAGGACCTGGGATTGCTGGTGATCGATGAAGAGCAGCGGTTTGGCGTGCGTCATAAGGAACGTATCAAGCAAATGCGCACCAATGTGGATGTTATCACCCTCACCGCAACCCCGATTCCACGCACACTCCATATGGCGCTGGCTGGAATCCGTGATCTGAGCGTGATCGATACGCCGCCTGAGGATCGTATTCCGATCAAGACCTATGTGCTCCCGTATGACGAACACGTGATCCGTGAAGCCATTCTGCGTGAACTCGACCGTGGCGGACAGGTCTACTTCGTTCACAATCGGGTGCAGAGCATCTACTATGTTGCCGACCGGTTGCGCCAGGTTGTTCCGGAAGCCAGGATCGCCGTCGGGCACGGGCAGCTCGATGAGCGTCAGCTGGAGCGGGTGATGCTCGATTTCTTCACCGGCAAGGATGATGTGCTGGTCTGCACGACAATCATCGAGAGCGGGCTGGATGTGCCGAATGCCAACACGATCATCATCGACGATGCAACAAACTTTGGGCTGGCGCAGTTGTACCAGTTGCGCGGACGGGTAGGGCGCGGCACACAGCGCGCTTATGCGTATCTGTTCTACCGATCGGAACGTCCCGCGACACCGGAGGCGCAGGAGCGTCTGCAGGCGATCCAGGAGGCGACCGAACTCGGCGCCGGGTTTCGTATTGCGATGCGCGATCTCGAAATTCGGGGTGCGGGGAATCTGCTCGGCGCCGAGCAGAGCGGGCATATCGCCGCAGTGGGGTTCGACCTCTACTCGCGTCTGCTCGAGCAGGCTGTGCGCACGCTGAAACAACGGTTGATCGCAACGAATCTGGTTGCTGACGCCAGCGCTCCGCGCATGCCCTCGACGGCGGTTACGACTGTATCACCGCCTCCGCCGCTGCGACCATCGTCGGCGCCCAGGCAACCGCCGGTCAAAGTCGACGAAAAAGTGCTCATTTCGCCGCTGGTGACGCTCGATCTGCCGCTCGATGCCTATCTGCCCGTCGATTATGTTCCTGACGATCAGGTGCGGTTGGCGGTGTATCAGCGGATGGCAGAGGCGCAGACGCCGGAAGCGGTGCACGATCTGCGCCAGGAGTTACGTGATCGGTTTGGCGAACTTCCCGAACCGGCGGAGCAGTTGCTCATCTGGCTGCGAATCAAGGCGCTTGCGCTGGCGGCAGGCGTCACCTCGGTGGTTGCGACCGACGAGGAGTTCATTGTGCGGTTGCCGGAAGGCGCCGATGGACAGCGAGCGCGGCTGGAGCGCCGTTTTGCTCGCGCCAGGGGCATTCGCATCGGGCCGCAGTTTGTGCGCATCGACCGGCGGGTGCACAACGCAGGCGGCGCTCCGGCATGGATCGAGGTGTTGTGCGACGTATTGGAGGTGTCAGGGGCGACCGGTTGAAGGTTGTGGTCGTTGCAGATGGAACGTGGGGGCAGAGCGTGGTGCGCGGCAGTGGGAGCGGCGATCTGTGTGCTCATCGGTCGTGGTGATGTCTGTCGGCTCGCCGATGACGCGGACGCTGCCAGGGTTGCCGACGGTGATGGTCTGCGCGCCGCACGTGACCGTCACCGTCGCCTGTGTCAGGGAGTGGGAGTTGGTGAAGCGTCGGGTGTGGGGGAGGGTGTCGGCGACTCTGTTGCTGTGGGCTCTGGAGTGGCGAAGGTGGGCGTGGCGGTCGGCGACGGCGTTCCCGCATCCGCTGAACCGGTAGTGGCGGTTGGCGTTGTCTCGGGAGTGGCTGTTCCCGGGGTGACCGGTTCAGGAGTTGTCGTCACGATCGTTGGTGACATGACCGGCGTGACGGTGACCGATGGGGTTGGGGTCGCAGGCGTTGCCGTCAGTGTCCCGGTCGGCGTCCCGGTCGGCGTTGCCGTCAGTGTCCCGGTCGGCGTCCCTGTCGGCGTTCCCGTTGGCGTCTCGGTTGGCGTTCCCGCTGGCGTCTCAGTCGGCGTCTCAGTCGGCGTCTCAGTCGGCGCCTCGGTCGGCGTTGCGGTTGGCGGGGGCGGTGGGGGCGGCGGGATAAACACCGGCGCCTGAGTGGTCGGAAGCGGTGTTGGCGGTTCGGGGGTCGGCGTATCGGTTGGTCGCGGCGTTGCTGTAAACGTTGGTGAGGGCGCCGGCGTCCAGGTTGGCGGAAGAGGCGGCGTTTCCGTGAGCAACACGGTCACCTGCGGGCGCGCCGGTTGCGTCTGCCCGGCAGCGCCGAACACCCCTGCGCCGAAGAGCGCCGCGATCAGAACTGCCATCAGAATACCGGCGCCAACAGGTCCAACAATTGCCCAGCGTATGCCTTGCAGTTGGGAAATGCGCCAGGGTATTGCAGCTGGCGGCGACGCGGTCTCCGGCGGGGACGCCTCCCTTGCGCGGATTGGTGGCGCGCCGACCGGCGTTGGCTGGGCGGAGCGCATCACGTTGTTGTCGGGGAGTGCCGCAGAAGGGGGGACGCCTGCTGCACGCGGGACGGTCGTCTGTGGCGACGCAAGGCGTGGCAGCGCCAGATCGGCAAGGTCCTGCCGTGATGCAGGGAGCAGATCATTGCGTCGGGCAACGATGCGCAACGCCTCGACGAACGCGGCGCCGCTGCCAAAGCGCTGCTCCGGACGTTTGGCGAGCGCGCGCGCCAGCACCAGGTCGAGTTCCGGCGGCTCTTGCGGCGCGAGTGACGATGGCGGCGGCGGCGGCGACTGCACGTGCGCCATGATCAACTGCGGCGTCGCGCCAGAAAATGGCACAACGCCAGTAATGATCTCGTAGGTGACGATTGCCAGCGAGTAGAGATCGCTGCGTCCATCGACGCGCTGCGCTGACGCCTGCTCTGGCGAGATGTACTCTGGCGTTCCCATGAAGATGCCGGTACGGGTGAGGCGCTCGCCGTCCGGTGCCTGTGCAATCCCGAAGTCGGTCAGCAAAACGCGCCCTTCGATATCGATCAGAATATTGTGCGGCTTGACATCGCGGTGAACGGCGCCCTGGGCATGGGCGTGGTCGAGCGCATCGGCGATGGGCGCGACAATGCTGATCGCCAGTGCCAGACCGAGCGCGCCGCGTTCATGGATGATGGCGTGCAGCGTTCGCCCGCGCACATATTCCATGGCGATATACCGCAGACCATTCGCTTCACCGATGTCGTACACCGGGACGATATTGGGATGGCGAAGGTTGGCGACCGTCACCGCCTCACGTTCGAAGCGCCGTTCGAACTCCGGGTCGAGCGCCAGATGCGGCGCCATCACCTTGAGCGCGACCGTGCGCTTGAGTGAGGTGTCGAATGCGCGGTACACCCGCGCCATCCCGCCGCGCCCAATCTCTTCCTGTACCAGATAACGCCCAAGGCGCTGACCAATGAGACGGGTCATTCCTGCTCCTGCATCGCGCCAGCCCTGCTTTGTGACCGGTTGTTGACGTGTCTTGTCACCAGATAGCCGCAGATGGTATAATCGCTTACAGCACCCGACGATTGTACCACATCGCGTCGGCGATACCGATAGCGCACGTGCGAAGGAAATTCGGAGGATATCCATGCAGTCGGGACCCGTACCGATCCTGATTGTCCGGCGGCAGGATGCTGCAGCATTTCAGGTCGAGTGGGATCGTCCGATCTTGACGGTAGGTCGTGACCCCGCGAACGATATTGTGATCGAACACCCGCTTGCGTCGCGTCGCCATGCGCGCTTCGAGCGCGACGAGCATGGGTATGTGATTCGTGACCTCGAGAGCACCAATGGCACATACGTCAATGGTGAGCGGATCGAAGGGGTGCATACGTTGCACAATCAGGATCGCATCTGGGTTGCCGATGCCGAGATTGTGTTCAACGACCCCGAAGCTACCCAAAAAGGACCGTTGCCGCTGGAGATTCTCAAGCGTGTGCGCGCGCACGAAGAGGCGTTGCGCGTCGATAGTCGCGCCAAAGAAGTCTATATCGACGGCAAACTGCTCGATCCGCCGCTGACAGTGAAAGAGTTTCAATTGCTCGAGTTGTTGTACACCCATAAGGGTCAGGTATTGAGCAAAGACGAAATTGCCAGGAATGTGTGGGACTACGAGGTGTACGATTACAACGCCATCGACGCTCTTGTCTACCGTCTGCGCCAGCGGATCGAAGCCGATCCCGGCAACCCGCGCTTCGTCGTGACTGTTCGGGGATTCGGGTATAAACTGGTGACGCAACCAGAACAGGGATGATTGGATGGCGGCGTGGTGCATTTCACGGGCTGGAGCACGCCATATCGTCGAAAGTATACGCGCATGATCTACACCATCACGGCGCCACGCCGGTTACGCGGCGTCGTTTCGCTCCCCGGCGACAAGTCGATTTCGCATCGTGCAGTGCTGTTGAACGCTGTGGCCACCGGTCACGCCGGAATAACGAACTTTCTCACCGGCGCCGATTGTCTGTCCACGATTGCGTGCGTTCGGGCGCTTGGCGTGCGCGTTGAACGGAATGAAGATGCAGTCCATGTGTATGGTGCAGGGTTGCGCAGCCTGCGTGAGCCGGTCGATGTGCTGGACTGCGGCAACTCTGGCACGACGCTGCGCCTGCTGGCAGGCATGCTTGCCGGTCAGGAAGGAATGTTTGCGGTGTTGACCGGCGATGCCTCGCTCCGTTCGCGACCACAGCAACGGATTGTCGCTCCGCTGCGCGCGCTCGGCGCCAGTCTGGATGGACGGGATCGGGGCAATCGTGCGCCGCTGGCGATCCGTGGCGCGCACCTCCACGGCGGCATCTACGAGTTGCCGATCGCTTCGGCGCAGGTCAAGAGCGCCCTGCTTCTGGCAGCGCTGTTCGGCGATGGAACGCTCACCCTGACAGGGCGCACCGACGGGCGCGACCATACCGAACGAATGCTGGCGGCAATGGGCGCGATGATGACGGTTGACGGACCAACCATCCGCCTGACGCCGCCGGAGCGTCCTGATGCGTTGCAACCGTTGTCATTGCGGGTTCCGGGCGACCCGTCGTCGGCGGCATTCTGGTGGGTGGCAGCTGCGATCCATCCTGACGCTGAACTGACCACAACGGGAGTCTGCCTGAACCTGACGCGTACCGGCGCGCTCGATGCACTCCGCGCTATGGGTGCGCAGATCGAGGTCGCACATCAGCGCGTCGAAGGCGGCGAACCGGTGGGCGATGTGACGGTACGCTCGTCGCATTTGCGCGGTGTTGTGATCGAAGGGGCGCTCATTCCGCGCCTGATCGACGAATTGCCGGTTCTGGCGCTTGCAGCTGCGTGTGCTGAAGGCGAAACGACCATCCGCGATGCCCAGGAATTGCGCGTCAAAGAAACCGACCGCATCGCAACGGTTGCCTCCGGTTTGATGGCGCTTGGCGCAGCCGTCGAGCCCACCGACGATGGGATGATCATCTCAGGTTGCAGCAACCTGCGCGGCGCCACGCTCGAGAGCCACGGCGACCATCGCCTGGCGATGACGTGGGCGATTGCCGGTCTCGTGGCGAAGGGCGAAACTGTGCTGCACGGCGCGGAAGCGGTGGAGGTGTCATACCCGGAGTTCTGGAGCGCCCTGGAGCAGGTGCGCGAATGAGTGCGAGGCAGAAGGCGATACCAGTTATCGTTGATAATGTTGCATTCGGTTTTAGGCTTCGTGATGCCAGGCGTAGTACTCCGACATCCAAAATCAAAAATGGTATGAGAGGGGTTGAACGTTGAACAGTGCACGTGGCGCGCTGTATACGCACCACATCGAGATTTACACGACCAGCCTGGTGATTGCCGGCGCCTATGACCTCGTCATCTACCGGCGCGTAAGTGACGCGATCAATGGCGAACAGCGCCGCTATATCACGCTGCGCGACGCGACAATTGCGCCGCTGGGTCACACCCATACGACACAACGTCTGCCAGATTTGCTCTGCGACCGATCGGAAGCTGTGCTCGTCGCGACACTTTCTGAGTCTCCTCCGCCACCCGACTATCCGCTCGAAGAGCAACGCCGCGAGGTTGTGCCGCTGACGGCCATGTTCTTTACGACCGCGTTTGTCGTCCGTGGCAGGTATTATGTGCGTCCAGGGTTGACGCTGGCTGAAGCGCTGGAGCGGAACACCGAGGATTTTCTGCCGCTTCGCAGCGTCCAGATCTTCCCGATTGCCGGTGGAGCGCCGATTCTGCGTGACTTTGCTGCATTAGCGCACTCCAGAGTCGTCGCGCTCTATCAGGTTGCCGAACCTCCTCCCCCTACGCCGCCAGCTCCCCCTGAACCTGCTGAACCCGCACTGGCGCCAGAGGAAGGGTTAAGGGTTGGAGATTAGCGCTGTCAGGCGCCCACAGCTCGAATGCCTGGGATTGTGCTTGTTCTTCTGAAATGCCATCATCCTTCGCGCCTTGCACCTCCCTCAACGTCGTGCAAGAAAATCGCGCACGACCTCCAGATACCGCTCAAACTGATCACGGCGAATACTGTGCCCGGCGCCGGTGATGTGCGCAATCTGGAGATGCGGAATGAGGCGCTGGAGCGTGCGCGCGTGTTCTGGCGTCACCAGCGCGCCATGTGCGGGATCACCGGTGATCAGGAGCGTCGGGCAGGTCACCTGCCGCAGGATGGTCTGCCAGTCAATCTCTGTCGGTGCGCTGCGGTTGATAACATTGAGACTCAGGCGATGTTTGGCATCCGCCCACAGACCGAGTTCATCGTCTGACCACGTCGGTGTTGCGGTGCGCTGGGCGGCGATCAATTCATCGCGGGTCTGGCGCTTCAATTGAAGGACCCAGGCGCGCATCCCTGCCCAGCGATCCTCATCGGCAGAAGCGGTGCTCAGGGTCGCGCTATCCCACCACGGCGGCGGATCTTCCAGGAGAAGCGCGCCTGCCAGGTCGGGATGCGTTCCTGCCAGCGTCAGCGCCGTGATGGCGCCCATTGAGTGTCCCAGAATGGGAGGACGGTTAAGATCAAGCGTGGTGATCACTCCTGCAAGATCGCTCGCATGCTCCAGAGGACCGTACCCGTTCTCCGGTGCATCAGAGCGACCATGACCGCGCGCGTCGACCATGATGACGTCGAACTGCGCTTCAAGCGCCTGTGTCACCGGCGTCCAGCACAAGCCATCGTCGGAAAAGCCGTGCGCCAGGACGAGGTGCGGCTTTGCGCCGCCGGTGCGCGTGTGGTGGATCGTTAGCCCGTTGACTCGAACATCGCCAGTGTGCCAGTGTTTCATTGATCGCTCCAGTTGAGATACAGGTGGCGACATCGCCGCGATACCAGGCGATAATAGTAGCACAGATGCCGCACTTGAACATATGCGAACATGTGTGCTGAAAATGCTTGCCATCATCAACACGAAAGCCTTGACGCTTCGCCTGACGCTGCATCCATGGGTTTGCGCGCCAGTGTGGGAAAAATGTGTGGGATAATGTGGGATAATGTGGGATATGTTTGGGATAGTGTGTGTAAGAAATAGCCTGACGTATGACACAGCAGGTACGCATCGCCCATCTCTACCCTGACCATATGAACATCTACGGCGACCGCGGCAACGTGATCGCGCTTCAGCAGCGGTGTCGCTGGCGCGGGATCGCCTGCGAGGTCGTTCCGGTCGGTCCTGGCGCGACGGTGGACTGGTCTGGCATCGACATCGTTTTCTTTGGCGGCGGGCAGGACAGCGGGCAGGCATTGATTGCAGAAGATTTCGTGGAACGGCAGGGACCGGCGCTGCGAGCGGCAATCGACGACGGACTCGTGATGCTGGCGATCTGTGGCGGGTATCAGTTGCTGGGGCATTACTTCCTGACGCACACTGGCCAGCGATTGCCCGGCATTGGCGCGCTCGACGTCTACACAGTCGGCGGGAAGGAACGATTGATCGGCAATGTTGTCGTTGAAACAAACCCAGACCTTTCTGGTCAGGCGTTCCGACTCGTTGGATTCGAGAATCACTCCGGGCGGACGTATCTCGGTGCAGGCGCTCGTCCACTTGGGCGCGTGCTCGCCGGGCGCGGCAATAACGGTGAGGACGGAATGGAAGGCGCCGTGTACTGCAACGTGATCGGTTGCTACCTGCACGGCTCGCTGTTGCCGAAGAACCCGCAACTCGCCGATCACCTGATTGCGACGGCGCTTCGGCGACGGTACGGCGATGCCGGGCGCGTTGCGCCACTCGATGATGCGCTCGAACTGAGGGCGCAGCAGGTGATGGTCGAACGGATGCTGCGCGTGAGGCGGTGAAGAGCCTGTCGTCCCATCAGATGTGCTGTCCATTGCCATTCAGCGACGTTCCTGCACCACGTCTCGTCGGCGCAGCGCGCTGGTCGTCGCCCCTGACAAGGACGCCGATCGCATCTTCGAGGCTGGCATAGGTGCGAAATGCGTGCAGATCGACCCCAAGCCCCACGATCGTTTGCGCCACCTCGGCGCGTAAACCAACCAGCCACGACTCGGCGCCGAGCAACCGCACAGCTGCAGCGGTGTGCAGGAGCGCCTGCGCTGTCGCCGTGTCAAGCATGGTAATGCCGGTCACATCGAAAATGACCACCTTTGCACGACGCTGATCGACAGCACGCAGAGCTGTGTCACTCAGCTCTGCAATGCGGCGGGTATCGAAGGCGCCGATGAGCGGCAGCACCAGCACGCCGGGCAGCACCGGCAAAGCGGGAGCGCTGAGTGCGCGCACGGTTTCCTGAGATGCGCGCAGCTCCTCGATCGTCTGCTGGAGCAATGCGGTTCGTTCCGCGACTGTCTGCTCAAGTGACGCGCGGAGCGTTTCGAGTTCGCGCTCGCGTTCGTGCGCCTGATTGAGCGCTTCCTGTAACACGCCGCTAAAACGATCAAGAATCAAACCGATCGCAACGGCGACCAGGGTAAATCCAGAGATGAGCACGAACGGTCCGGCGGAGGGCAAATGAATGAAGCCAAACCACTGGGGCAGGTAGATCGATCCCAGGGTGGTGAATGCAACACTGGCAATGATCGCGCCCCATGTGATCCACAGCGCCTGTCGTTTCATTGTCAGCCCGACAAGCACCAGCGGCGCCATTAAGCCCGGCAGGGTATACTGCGCATGCTGTTGTATGCCGAAAGCCGTCATCGCTCCGGTGATGGCGAGCACCAGTGTGGCTGTAACTGTCACTGCCGCTGCGCGAAAGAAACCACGCCGCAACACCCACCACGCCGCCCCAACTCCGATCAGAACGGCAGCATACACCGTAAGGGCAGTGATCAAACTTTCGGTTGTCTGGTTGGAGACCGGAGCGAGTGCGATCCCTGCGAGAGTGCCGCCGATAAGGACGATAAACATTGCCTGCAACAGGCGAGCCTGGCGCTGAAGGAGTGGGGTGTCATACGGCAGGCGGTTGAGCCACTGCTGGAAATCTGCTGCCATGAGCGCTGCTCCTTTGCTCACGCGGATTGGTGACAGGAATCCGCTCTCATACCGTCATCTCCCGTAAAGTATACTGGTTGCATCAATGATTGTGGCGATCAAAATCCGTACAATCTTGCAATCATTGGGAGAAGAGGTTTGACGTTCCCTCTGCTGCGCGCTACCATGCGGTCGCTGCCATAGACTGGGAAGGAAGCGAATGATGCCTCAGAAATACGACTACGATGTGATCATCGTCGGCGGCGGGCACAACGGCCTGGCATGCGCCGGGTATCTGCAACGCGCCGGGTTGCGCACCCTGGTGCTCGAACGGCGCCCGATCATCGGCGGCGCCGTCTGTACTGAAGAGGTCATCCCCGGCTATCGGATTGATGTCGGGTCGTCGGCGCATATTATGATCCATCTGACCCCCGTGATCCGCGATCTTGAACTCGAACGCCATGGTCTCGAATACTGCGACATGGACCCGTATGCGTTCTACCCCATTCCCGACGGCTCAGGCGCGATTGCGCTTTATCGCGATGTCGATCGGACCTGCGAGTCGATCGCGCGCGTATCGCCGCGCGATGCCGAGGCGTATCGGCGATTCATCGATTTCTGGCGCCCGATCAACGAAGCGGTGTTTGAAACATTTCTCAACCCGCCGACAGTGACCGGTCTGTTCGGCAGTATGGTTAAAGCGCAATTGAAGACCGGGCAATTGAACGGAACGCTCGAAACGGTGCGTCGTCTGTTCACGTCGTATGGACAACTGATCGTCGAGCAGTTTGAAAGTGAACCGGTTCGCGCATTTATGGCATGGCTTGGCGCTCAATCCGGACCGCCGCCCGATGAGATCGGCTCCGGCGACCATTTTGGCTGGTATGCCATGATGCATCTCAGCGGCGCGAAGCATCCCAAAGGCGGGAGCGGGATGTTGACCCAGGCAATGGCGCGTTCGCTGGCGGCTGCCGGCGGTGAGGTGCGTCTCGATGCGCCGGTGAAACGCATTCTGGTCCAGGGCGGACGGGTGCAGGGGGTTGAGGTGCAGAGCGGCGACCGCATCAGTGCGCCACTGGTGGTGTCGAATGCCCATGTGGTCACCACCATGCTCGACCTGGTCGGCGCAGACCATCTGCCGCCAGGGCTGGCAGAACGGGTGCGGAACATTCGCGTGGGGAATGGGTTTGGGATGACGGTGCGCTGCGCCGCTGAGGAGTTGCCAGACTACCCTGGTGCGCCGTCGGGCGGCAGGCCGCACTGGAGTCATCACGGCTTGCAGATGCTCTGCCCGTCGCTGCAGTACCTGCGCAACGCCTTTGCCGATTATCAACGCGGGTTGCCATCGCGTGAGCCGGCGGTGATCAGCATGACCTTCTCCGCCATCGATCCGACCGTCGCACCGGAAGGGAAGCATACGGTCTTTCTCTGGTCGCAGTACTTCCCCTATGAACTGTCCGATGGTCGCCACTGGGACGATATTCGCGAGGAGGTGGCGGACAGCATCCTCGAAGTGCTCTATCGCCATGCGCCGAATATGCGTGGCAAGATCGTCGACCGCTTCATTCAGTCGCCACTCGATATCGAACGACGGCTGGGGTTGTTGCGCGGCAATGTCATGCACGTCGAGATGTCGTTCGACCAGATGTTCTTCTTTCGACCGCTGCCGGAGCTGGCACGGTATCGTACACCGATCCGAGGGCTGTATCTGACCGGCGCAAGCACGCATCCCGGCGGCGGCGTCTTTGCCGCGAGCGGATACAACACCGCGCGCGTCGTCATCGGCGATCTGCGCCGCGAACGGATGATCTGGGCTGGGGCAGCGCTGGCTGCCGGTGGCGTCGGGTGGCTGGCAGCGCGGCGCTGGCGTTCGTCGGGGCAGGTGTAATACCATTTTAGATTATAGATTTTGGATTGGAGATTGCTGCGATAGCGTTGTGATGCGCTCTGATGAGCGTGCGCATGCGGCTTGTTCAATTCCAATTGGTGTAATCGTCCAGGAAGGGAGTCGATCGCAGTCTTTTACCGATTGACATCCCGTCATGCCCGAATGTATACTCTGAGGTGAACAGATCTGCCGGGTGTGCGGACATCTCGCCCCCAGTTCCAGGACTGTTTTCATTACGGCGTTGTGCACCCCGCGAACATGGTCTGATGGTAAACATAGCCGGCAGGCGATGATACAAAGGTGTGGTTCGCAGGTGCACGATGGACATTCTGAAGCCATTCGTTCTCGAAAATCAGGCCTGTATATGCGAGGTGTCGAATGACTGCACCAGATCTCGAGCAGACGCGAGCGCAGATCGGTCATCATCTGCAGTTCCTGGGGTATGAGGTCAGCGCGGATGGGAAGACGGTCGTGGCGCGCCACCCGACCAAACCGAATATCATTATTCAGGCGTTCAACGAGGGAGTGCTGTTTACCTCGATCTACGGCTGCGAAGAAGCTGCATCACTCGACCGCGCCGGCTTTCTGGAGTTTATCAATGCAGCAAACAGCAATGCCACCATATCCCGCTACTACGCTGGATCGAACAACAATTTCTTTCTGGAAGCCTGGTACGCCGGCGCCTACCGGCAGGTCGATTTTGCGCGCTTTGTGAACCTGTGGGAGATGGATTTCGAGCGCCTCAAACAGGCGCCTGGGATTTCAATGTATCTCCAGTGATTGTCTCGACTCAGTTCGAGGCGCGTTGCGCAGCTTCTATCAGCGATTGATAGAGACGCTCCACCTGCCCGGCAACGATCTCGGGTGCAAAGCGGCGCGCTGCAAGGCGGCGCGCTCCGCTGCCAAGCGCCGCGCGCTCGGCGGGTCGTTCGAGCAGTTCTGCCAGACGACGTGCAAAGCCAGACATGCTTGCTGCAAGCGCGCCGCTTTCACCGTCGATAATGATATCGGGCGTGCCGCCGGTGGGCATCGCCAGGATCGGTGCGCCGCACGCGCACGCTTCGAGCAAGACGCGGCTCAATGGCTCGCCCCACGCCGATGGGAAGAGCAGCAGATCACATCGCGCCATCAGGCGCAGCACCTCGTCGTGATCGATCCAGTCGAGAAATCTTACCTGCACCTGCGCAGCGCGCGCTGCGTGTTCCAGCGCCTCCCGTAGCGGACCGTTCCCCGCCACCACAAGCGTATGGTTACGGAGTGCGGCGCCTGCCTGGCGGACGATGTCGCTCAGCAGATGGGCGCCTTTGTTGCGTTCGAGTTTGCCGACATAGAGGACGAATCGCTCGTCGGGCGGAATGACGGCGGGCGGTGTGGCAATGAGAGCGTCGATCGCCGCCAGATCGACAATATTCGGGATGATGTGCAATCGTTGAGGTTCCACCAGGTCTGCCAGGCGTCCGGCCATATAGCGGCTTCCGGCAATCACGGCGGCTGCCTGGCGCAGTGCTGCACGGCGGCGTGCAAGATGCCTCAGCATGTAGGGAATGGCGAGCAGTGCTGCTGCACCAGGCAGAGGACCCAACCGCGCCGGCAGGTCGGTCGCCAGTGATGCCCACGTCTGACGCGGGTAGGGGACCAGGTTGCCGTGCAGTCCGGTGGCAAAATAATCCCAGGGCCAGTGATCGCGCACCGTGATGACCACCGGTACGCGAAGGCGCCGTCCAGCCATGATAGCGGCAGGTGCAACCTGAACATGCTGGGCATGGATGATGGTGGGTCGCGGAGGGAAAGCGCCTGATATTCCCGCCTCGACAATGATAGACGCCAGACGCGACCACAGCCATTCGTTACGTGCATAGTTGCGCACAACGGGAATGCGTGGCGCGCGGTAACCGAACGACAGTGTCGGCACGCCGAGCGTTTCGCTGGTGCTGACAGCGCCCTGCCCTTCACACGGAACAATCGCAGTCACCTGATGACCGCGCGCGATCAATGCCAGCGCCAGCGCGTGCGCGCTCCAGCCGGCGCCGCCGCAGCGCGGGGGGAACACATCGGTTGGGAGCAGGATGTTCATCAACACGTGCGACATCCATCCGCAATCTCTCGCATGACTCGTTCCAGTTCCTCGCAGTGCCGCGCCCACGAAAAGTGCGCCACAACGCGCTCGCGTCCGCGCGCTCCCATAGCGCGCGCTTCGTCGGGGTGGTCGAGCAGGTATGCAATTGCCGCCGCCAGCGCGTCGGTATCGCCTTCGGGGTAAAGCAGCCCTTCGACGCCATGGCGCACAATCTGATTGAGCGGCGGGACATTGATCGTGACCACGGGCAGTGCCGCAGCCATGTACTCGAACACCTTCAACGGCGACCAGAAGAACCCGGCGGCGCGCAGCGCCGGATGCGCCGCCGTATTGAAGGGCGCCACCGCAATCGATGCCCGCGCCAGCAGAGCAGGCACATCATCATGCGGCACAGCGCCGGTGAAGGTGAACCGTTCGCGCCAGCGCGCCGCCAGACGTTCTGCTGCGGCGCGTTGCGGTCCATCGCCAATGAACAGGAAATGACACGTGCGTCCCTGCCCGGCCAGCGCGCCGCCTGCGCGCACAATGTCGAGTGCGCCATGCCAGGCGCGGAATGAGCCCAGAAACACGACCATCCCTTGTGTCTGCGCAGCATCGATCGATGAACGATCTACAGCGAAACGCTCCACATTGGCGCCCCACGGCAGTTCGACAATCTGGGCGCGCGGGATGTCGGGCGGAACCGTCGTATGCAGCGGCGTTACGATGCGGTTTGCCATGCGACACTGCGCCGTCGCCCAGCGGCGCATCGGTCCGCCAAGCATATCATCGAGGCGTCGTTTCAGCACGGCCGGGGGGTCGATAATCAATGCATTGACCTCGAGGATCGAAGGAATGCCGAAGCGGCTGGCCGCCAGCATGCCCGCGCCGGCGAAATTGTAGTACCGCTCCATAACGATGTCGGGTGCGACAGCGCGCACCAGGCGCATCATCACCGGAGCGGCGAGCAGACTCAGAGTTTTGGGAATATCGATGTGGTGCAGGCGCACATTACCGAAGCGGGAGGAAAGCGGGCGCGCCAGCGAAGCGATGTCCCATGCATTTGAGCGGGAACATGCGACGATATCGATCGTGTGGCCGCGCTGTGCAAGCCCGCATGCGACTTCGAGCGTATGGATTGAGCCGCCAAGCGTGCCGGGAACAGGAATGCCACTGGCGACGTAGAGGATCTTCACAGGCGCTCGTAGCGTTCGAGGTCGAGCGTGATCGAGAGCGTTCCAGGCGCTGCGCCGCGTACCAGGTCCAGCGCGCGATCGACAGCTGCATCTTCCACGCCAACCAGCAGCGTCGTTCTCCCTTTGCGGAGGAAACCGCCGGTCGATGCCAGCCGGGTGACGCGAAACCCCTGCTCGACCAGCGTATCGACGGTCGCGTCCGCGACACTATCATCGGTCACGAAGATCAGCAACTTCATGGGCGCTCCTTGGTCTGAATGCCAGTGTAGCGAGCATTATACCAGATTGGACTGCCTGTGCATCATTGTGGCGACGCGCGCACATATTTGACAATCATGGCGCTCGTTGCTATACTCCTGAGTCGTTTTTGTGCGGGCGTCGAAGAAGCATGCCCATTCGTCGTTGTCTGTCGCAACGTCAAAGAAGGCGCGCGGCAGTCAATCGCTTGAGCAAACCCCTTCGTCAGGAGGATCGCTTGAATACCCTTGATGATATGAAGAAGCGAATCGCGCTGGTTTTTCCAGGGCAGGGGTCGCAATACGTCGGTATGGGCAAGGAGTTGTGCGAGGCGTCGCCTGCTGCGCGTCGAGTCTTCGAGAAGGCGGATCAGGTGCTGGGTTTCGAACTCTCCAGACTGTGCTTCGAAGGTCCTCAGGAAGAACTCGACGATACAATCAATGCGCAGCCAGCGATTCTGACGGTGAGTGTTGCGTGCCTCGAGGCGCTCAAGGAGCGTTTTGGTCCTTTCGGGTACCTGGGCGCGCCTTCTCTTGTCGCCGGTCACAGCCTCGGTGAGTTTACTGCGCTTGTTGCTGCTGGCGTGCTCGACTTCGAAGATGCGCTCAAACTGGTGCGTGAACGAGGGCGGTTGATGAAGGAGAGTGGCGAGCAGCGACCCGGCGGGATGGCTGCAGTGGTCGGACTCGATGACAAGACCCTGGAAGAGGTCATGCAGGAAGCGCAAACGGAAGGCATTGTCGCAGTCGCGAACGCCAATTCCCCAGGGCAGACGGTCATTTCTGGCGAGCAGCGTGCATTGCAGCGAGCGATGGAACTGGCAAAAGCGCGAGGCGCCAGGCTGGTTCAGCGCCTGCAGGTCAGCATCGCGGCGCACTCGCCGTTGATGCAGAGCGCCTCGGCGCGGTTCGATGAACTCCTGGATCGGTTTCAGTTGCGTCCGCCTCAGATTCCGCTGATTGCCAACATCAGCGGACGGGCGCTGACGACTGTGGAAGAACTGCGGCACGAACTCTCGCAACAGTTGACGCGACCGGTGCAGTGGACGCATTCGGTTCAGGAAATGGTGTCCCATGGCGTCGATACTATCGTTGAGGTCGGTCCACGCCAGGTGCTGTCGGGGTTGATCAAGCGCATCACACCGCATGCCAAACCGGTGCCGCTGACCGATGCCGAGGTGGCCCGGCTGGTGGCGCAAACAGAAAGTGAAGAGGAAGGCTCCGGCATCTGATGTGGGTGCGGAGCGCCTGATCGGGCGAGTGTCGCGCAGACGGCCTGGTTGCCGCTACGTGACGGGAGAGGCTCTGCCATGAGTGACGGGCAGCGAGTCGTTGTGACCGGTCTGGGTGCGGTAACGCCGTGTGGCAACACGGTTTCATTAATGTGGGAATCGCTCCTTGCCGGACGTAGCGGGATTGGTTCGATTACCCGCTTCGATGCTTCCGGTTTTACGATCCGGATTGCCGGCGAGGTGCGCGGTTTTACGCTCGATCCGGCTGTTGATGCGCGTGAAGCCCGCCGGATGCCGCTCTATGTGCGGTATGCGCTCAATGCCGTGCTCGAAGCGGTGCGCGATGCGCGTCTCGATATGGCGCGCGAAGACCCGGAGCAGGTTGGGGTGGTGTTCGGCAGCGGCGCCGGCGGTCTCGACCTGATCTTCGATAATCACGATGTACTCCGCGAACGCGGTCCCCGGCGCGTGTCTCCGACTCTGATCGCCAATATGATCCCGGACTCGGCCAGCGGCTACATTGCGATTCAGCTGGGGGCGCAGGGTCCGAATATGGCGGTTGTCGCGGCCTGCTCCACCGGCGGGCACAATGTGGGGGAGGCGTATGAACTGATCCGTCGGGGTGATGCCGCTGTTGTGATTGCAGGCGGGAGCGAGGCCCCGATCCACCCGACGATTGTAGCGTCGTTCTCGAATATGCGCGGCCTGGCGGAGGATAACCTCAACCCCGAACGCGCCTGTAAACCGTTCGATGCCCGTCGCGACGGGTTCATTCTTTCGGAAGGGGCCGGCGCGCTGGTGCTCGAAAGCCTCGATCATGCGCTGGCGCGCGGCGCGCCGATTGTGGCGGAAATCGTCGGTTATGGCAATAGTTGTGATGCCGGCGATATGATCGCCGCCGATGACCAGGGGCGCGGCGCGGCGCGCGCGATGGCAATGGCGCTGCGCAAATCCGGTCTTTCACCCGATACGGTGGAGTATATCAATGCCCACGGCACCGGGACGCCGCTCAACGATCTTGCCGAAACGCGCGCGATCAAGTCGGTGTTTGGCGATCATGCGTATCGCCTGGCGATCAGTTCTACCAAATCGATGCTCGGCCATATGATGGGCGCAGCCGGCGCCGTCGAGGCGCTGATCTGTGCGCTGGTCGTTCGCGATGGGCGCATTCCGCCGACCATCAACCTCGAAGAGCCCGACCCCGACTGCGACCTGGATTATACGCCGAATGTGGCGCGTACTGCCGATGTGCGCGTGGCGCTGTCCAATTCGATTGGATTGGGCGGGCATAACTCGGCGCTGCTTATGCGGCGCTTCGAGGGATAGGAGTGGTCAGCCATTCCCGATTGCCAGGTTGTGTTCCGGGCACCAGCCATCATACCCGCCGACGCTCACAAAACGCCAGCGCGTCCCCTCGGCGTCAACCGGATCGCGATCGAGCAGGGTCACTTCCAGCCCATCACTGAGCGGAATCGGTTGGGTGGGTGCGCGGAAACTCGGCGTCGTGCGCAGCCATCCCGGTCCGCCAGGCGGCAGGTTGACAATCCGCGCTTTTTGGGGCGTGGGTGTGTTGGTTGGCGGTGGTGCGATCGCTGCCGAAAGCGCCGTTGGCGGTGCGCTGGAAATCGCAGGAGCTGCAGGCGTCAATTGTTGCACCCCGATGACGGCCAGCGCGATCAGAAACAGCACGGCGACAGCTGCCAGCGCTACCCGGAACGATCCACTTTCCGGTATCAGTCCTGCCTGGCGTGCTTTCCGCTCCCCGGCGCGCGCGTGAAACCCGGACTCCGTCGTCGCCGCTGGTCGAGCAGTTGCAGTTGCGCCGACAGTCGCGCGATGGGCGCCGGTCGGCGCGCGGCGTGCGGCAGTGTCGCGCGGAGCAGCGGATGACGATAAACCACAGAGATCGGCGACGAATTCGCCGTAGGCGGCGACACTGCGCGCGCTGCCGGCAAACCCTTCACCATGGGCGAATCCGGTGCGCACCCGATTGATTTCGAGCACGCGATCACGCTGCTTCTCGGTCAGCAGTCCGACGCGCTGCGCCAGGGTTGCACGCATCAGCCACGTCATCGTTCCTTCGTCAATTGCCTTGCGTTCGGCGTCACTCAACAGCGGGCTGCGACGCAGTTCGGCGTCCAGGTAGTCCGATAGTGCGCTGTGGAACGCCAGCAACGCTGCACCAAGCAGGTCGCTGTCCTCGCCAGCGCGCTGCACCAGGTCAAAGCCGCGTCGTACTTTGTCTTCGACACGTGTCACTGTGATTCTCCTGACACCAATGCCCTTCGTCTCTACTGATGTCATTGTAGCAGTGCAGAGGGTGCAGCAAGACCCGCTGCAAAACGTTTGCCCTTTCACCATGTCGCGTCTGCGAACAGCGCCCCAACCGGTCATGTCTGCGTGTCATGCGCATCGTCCAGGCAGGCGCACGACTTGTACGCCCTGTATTCGTCCTGGAAGGCAATCATAGCACACATGTTCTCTTTTGGCAACAGGGCGATGATCATCGAATGACATCGACGCCGCCCATGTACGGACGCAGCGCTTCGGGGACGACGATGCTGCCATCAGCCTGCTGGTAGTTCTCCATGACCGCGATCAGGGTGCGCGGCAAGCCCAACCCCGAGCCATTCAGCGTATGGACGTACTCCGGACGCGCTCCTGGCGCCGGACGGTAGCGAATGTTTGCGGCACGCGCCTGAAACGCCTCGACATTCGAGCAGGAACTGACTTCGAGCCATTCGCCCTGCCCCGGCGCCCACACCTCGATATCGTAGGTGCGGGTGGCAGCAAATCCGAGGTCGCCGGTGCAGAGTTCCTTTGTGCGGAAGGGCAATCCCAGCCGGCGGCAGGTCTCTTCCGCATCGGCGCGCAATTTTTCGAGTTCGTCGTAACTCGTCTCAGGACGGACGAACATATACATTTCGACTTTGTCGAACTGATGCCCGCGTTTAATGCCGCGCACATCGCGACCGGCGCTCATTTTTTCACGGCGGAAGCAGGGCGTGTAGGCGCAATAGCGCAGCGGCAACTGATCCGCCTCCAGAATCTCGTCGCGGTGCAGATTGGTCACCGGCACCTCGGCAGTTGGCACCAGCCACAGGTCATCCTCAATATCGCGGTACAGATTGTCGCGAAACTTGGGTAACTGACGCGCTCCCCACATACACTGCTCTTTGACCACGAACGGCGGATAGACCTCGGTGTACCCCTGTTGCAGGTGCAGATCGAGCATCCACTGGATGAGCGCGCGTTGCAATCGCGCTCCCAGCCCTTTGAGCACATAGAAGCGCGAACCAGACAGTTTGACGCCGCGCTCGAAATCGATGAGATCGAGGGCTTCCCCCAGTTCCCAGTGTGGTTTAGGGGTGAAATCGAAGGTGCGCGGTTCGCCTTCCTGCGCAACGACCACATTACAGGTCTCGTCCGGACCATCGGGAACTGCCGGGTGTGGCAGGTTGCGCAGTTCCATCAGCGCCGCGTGCTGTTGTTCTTCAACCGCCGCGAGTTCGCGGTCGAGCGCGGCGATGCGATCACCGACCGCACGCATCTCGGCGATCTTCGCTTCACGCTCGACCGCATCGTTCATCCTGCCGATCTCTTTCGAGACCGCGTTGCGCAGCGCTTTCAGTTGCTCCACGTCACGCAGCAACGCACGGCGGCGTTCGTCGTATGCCAGCACAGCGTCGACCTGCGCCGGATCGACGCCTGCCCGCCCGAGCGCTGCTTTGACCATGTCGGGTTGCTCGCGGATCAATCGAATGTCCAGCATGGGTGATTCCTTTCAGAGCAGCACATAGCTCCACGAGACCATCATACCGTTTTTGTACGGCGCGACGCCGAAGAACATGCGGTTGTCGCGTGCGAAGACCATATCGATCCAGAGCCGGTCGCTGTCCCACAGATTGAGTTCGTGGAGACGCGCCACCGGCACCCATTCCAGGTCGCCTTCCGGGTTTCTGGTGAATGGCGTTCCGCTCCAGCGATCAATGCGAAAGACGAAGGCAAACCAGTCCTCTTCATTCTTGCCGAAGCCGGGCCAGTTGAGTGTCCCGCGCAGCACCATGTCTTCCACTTCGATGCCGGCTTCCTCGCGGATCTCACGCTTCATGCCGCTCACCACATCTTCGTGCGAGTCGAGTTTGCCTCCCAGACCATTGTACTTCCCATAGTGCACATCGTCGGGGCGCGCGTTGCGATGCACCATCAGCACCGAGGCGCCGTCCGGCGACATAACGTACCCGAGTGTTGCCAGAATGGGTGTGTATGCAGGCATATGCGTTGTGTGCATTCCTTTCAAGAACGTGCATCTATGTCACCACAGCGCCGAAATCCCTGTGGCGCCGGACAGGTATTCGTCGATGCGGCGGCGCGATCCAGGGTCGATACCGTCGGGCAGGTCATCGAACGGAAAAAAGCGCGCCTCGGCGATTTCGATCGAACGCAACGGACCCGGCTCGCTCTGCGCCGTGAACACAAAGACGACGATATAATTGACATAATTGAAATGAAAGGCGTCATAGACGCCGAGCACCCGCTGAAACCGGGCGGGCACGCCGGACTCCTCGTAGATCTCGCGGCGCGCGGCTTCTTCGAGCCGCTCGTGGGGATCGACCGCGCCGCCCGGCAACCCCCACGGCGTTGCGCCGCCACGATGACGCACCAGCAGCACCTGTTCGTCGCGCACCACCAGGGCGCGCACGCCCAGCAGCGAAGGACGGGCGATGTGCCAGAGCGCGCCGCGCGCGGCGTGCGCCAGGCGATAGATCAGCGCGAGTGCGCCATTCACAATCTGCTGCATGATACGATCAATAAAAAATCTCCACGTCCTTGAAGGACGAGGAGTTCTTTCCCCCGTGGTGCCACCTTCATTCGCCGCGTCCGCCCGACGCGACCTCGTTGCCCTGCGCGTTAACGGGCGCACCCGGCGCTGGTTCGAGCGGGCGAACAGGTCTGCCCCTTTTTCCAGGCGACTCAGGAGGGGATTCGGCAGCCACCAAACAACCGCCTCACACCAGCCGGCGGCTCTCTGTATGCTGATGAGCGCCTACGTCGTCTCCATCACCGTCATTGACGGTATTATATCAGCCCTGCAGCGAGGATGCAATGCTGATGCGCAGAACACGCACTAATATGCAACGGCGCATCCGTCTTTGCGCGGATCGGAACCGGCGTGTCGCACCCCTGCTTCATCCACGACGATAATCTGCCCGCCGCCGAAGCCAAACATGCCCTGACGATCAACAACACGATGACCACGTGCTGCAAGCGCCGCTGCGATCGCCGGATCGTGTTCCAGCGCCACGGCATCCTGGCTGAGGTAGGGGTCGATCAACTCGAAGCGTGGTGCATCGAGCGCTTCCTGCGGGTTCATTCCGAAGTCGATCATATTCACCAGCATCTGCACATGCCCCTGCGGTTGCATAAATCCGCCCATGACGCCAAAACTGGCCCACAGCCGGTCGCCGCGCGTGACCATGCAGGGGATGATCGTATGGTACGGACGTTTGCCCGGTGCAACACAGTTCGGATGGTCTGGATCGAGCACAAAACCGGCGCCGCGATTTTGCAGGCAGATGCCGGTATTGCCTGCCACCACGCCCGAACCGAACCCCATGTACAGGCTGTTGATGAATGAGACGGCATTTCCTTCGTCATCGACCGCCGTGACATAGACGGTATCGTGCCCGCCGGGAAGGGGGCTGGCGCGGACTGATGACAGCGCGCGCTGCGGGTCGATCCGCGCGCGCTGCTCGTCGGCGTGTGCCGCGGAGAGGAGCCGGTCGATCGGAACGTGAACATGCGCCGGATCGGCGACATATGCGGCTGAGTCGGCAAATGCCAGTCGTAATGCCTCAATCTGCAGGTGGAGCGCATCCGGTGCGGCGGGCGCCAGCGCGGCCATATCGAACCCTTCGAGGATGTTCAGCGCCATGAGCGCCGTGATGCCCTGCCCGTTCGGTGGACACTCGTAGATGGTGTATCCACGATAGGTGATGCTGATTGGCGTTTCCCAGGTCGAACGGTGCGCTGCCAGGTCATCAAGGGTCAGGACGCCGCCGTCGCGTGTGCTGGTTGCTGCAATCGCCGCTGCAATCGAACCACGGTAGAACGCATCACGTCCGCCTTCGGCGATCAGGCGCAGTGAGCGCGCCAGTCCCGGCTGGCGGACCAGTTCGCCGGCACGCGGGGCGCGCCCGTGAGGCAAATAGGTGCGCGCCGTATCAGGGTGAGCGGCGAGTTTGGGTTCTGCCAGCGCCCAGCCGCGCGCAATGATTTCACTCACCGGGAAGCCGTTTTCGGCATAGTCGATAGCGGGTGCGAGCACCTGTGAGAGCGGCAGGCGACCATGCGCCGCCAGCAGTTCGACCCACGCATCCACCGCACCGGGAACTGTCACAGGCAGCATACCGGTCAGCGGGATGCCGGTCAATCCACGTTCGGCGAATGTGTCGCAGGATAGCGCTGCAGGTGCGCGTCCGCTGCCGTTGAGTGCGCGCACTGTGCGCGATTGCGCGTCATACACCAGCGCAAACACATCACCGCCAATGCCGGTGCTCATCGGTTCGACGACATTGAGCGCAGCAGCAGCGGCAACAACCGCATCCGCAGCGCTCCCGCCTTCCAGCAACATCCGCAGACCCGCCTGAGCCGCCAGCGGTTGACTGGTGGCCACGACACCGCGATGCGTCATGACAACGGAACGTCGTGAACGGAAACGCGCACCGGCGAGCGGCGCAAGATCAGCGTGCGACATAGGCGCTCCTTTGGCGGATGACAAAACAGAAACTTGACAACCGGCTTCTAACCTCTGCTATAATAGTTCGTAGTTCCCAAAACAACAAGTGGCGCTCTCGTTTCGATCCATCGGTTCAGCCCCGTCAGCAGCAGGGGAGGGTTGTGGCATGAGTCGTGCTGGCGTTCGTGTGGGCAAAACATCGGTACGAGTGCAGCGTCCAGTTGGAGTGGCGATACTTGCGAGCGCGGGGGTCGTTTTGGGTATCGTCCTTGCGTTGCTTTCAGTGGCGCTGATCGCATACAAAGCGGCGCTTGGCGTTCCACTGGCAATGCAGGTGATCGATATAGCGTTCGCTATTGTTGTGCCGTTCACGATTGTCTGGTTTTTCTGGGGGCTGTGGGAGGTTTTGCAGAGCGCCTGGTGGTCGCATGTGATTGGCGGTCCGCTGGCAGTAGCAGGGTTGGTTGCGGCATTTGCGTGGCGTGGTGCGGTTGTCGCATTGCTGGTGAAGGGTCTTCCCGTTGTGGTTCATCACTGGGTCGAGACGGGGTTTGTCTGGTCGATATGGATCATCCTGATCCTTGAGATCGTCACTGTGCTCTATCTTCTGACTGTATGGAAAGCCTTTGGCATTGGTGCGCCGAAACCGTTATGGGAACGGCGTCGTCTGTAGGTGTTGCCCGTGAATTACGACATTGTCGATGCTCATCTTCATCTATGGGATCCGGCGCGTTTCCGCATCCCCTGGCTCGACGGCAGTGATCTGCTCAATCGCGCCTATGATGTACAGACGTTCTGTGAGCATACTGCAGGTCTGAACGTTGCCGCAATGGTCTACGTCCAGGTCGACGCAGCGCCTGCCTATGCGCTGCTCGAGGCGCAGTACATCGCTCAACTGGCGACGCACGAACCGCGCATCCAGGGTATCGTGGCATGGGCGCCGCTCGAGGACGGCGAATGTGTGCGGTCGATTCTGGAGGCGCTGGTTGCTGTCAGTCCGCTTGTCAAAGGGGTGCGGCGCATTCTCCAGGGTGAGTCCGATCCGGCCTACTGTCTGCAACCGTCGTTCGTTCGTGGCGTCGAGCTGCTGGCAGAGTATGGTCTATCGTTCGATATCTGCATCTACCATTATCAATTGCCTGCGGTTATCGAACTGGTGCGGCAATGTCCCGATGTCGCCTTTGTGCTCGACCATATCGCCAAGCCGGATATTCGTCGCGGCGTGCTGGATCCGTGGCGTGAGCATATTGCGACCCTGGCGCGCCTGCCGAATGTGACGTGCAAGATCAGCGGCGTGGCGACCGAAGCGGATCACGCACGCTGGACTGTTGATGACCTGGCGCCCTATATCTGGCACGTGCTCGAGGTGTTCGGCGAGGATCGCGTGATGTTTGGCGGTGACTGGCCCGTGGCGCTGCTGGCGACCAGTTACCGGCGCTGGGTCGAAACGCTCGCGACGCTGACGGCCCGCCTGTCGCCGGAAGCGCAGCGGAAACTCTGGTCTGATAATGCCCGCCGCGTCTACCGTCTCCCTGCAGTTGCACGATAGCGCGCTCCGTGGTATCTTGCGCCTGTGTGGGCGCATCTCAACCAGGACATTGATCCAGACGATCCTGTATCTTCGGAGGCGTTACGGCGCATTGCGGCACGCCTTGGCGACTATGCGGCGGCGATTGTCGAACCGCTCAAGGCGCGCCCGACAGGCGCCATCCTCGTGTGTGCGACGAATCGACGCATCGAGGTGCGCATTACAACGGCGACGAACCATCTGTTGCTGGTGATCGCGCCTGATTCGGATCTGGCGCATGAGGTCTTCTTTCTGCGGATGCTTGCGGCGCACGATCTGCCGGCGCCGCGCCTGATCACCTATGATCTGAGCTGCACCAGTGTTCCCTTTACCTATGCAATCGAAACGTATACCGGGGGGCTGACGCTCGATTCGCTCGATCAGGCCGCGCTTGTGCGTGTTGCAGGGAGGCAGATCGGGCGTGTGCTGCGCCGTGTGCATCGAATTGAGGCGCCTGGCTATGGCGCCCCGACGCCGAATGGCCGCTGGTCGGCGCGGACGTGGCGCGACGCGCTGGTGCGCTGGTTCGAGCAGCAGAATGTTCGTGCGCGTGCAGAATCTGCATTGGGCGCAGATGTGGCTGCAGCGCTCTATGCTGCGACACTCGATCATCCGGCGCTTGCGTGTGCGCAACCACGTGTGCTGCACGGCGCCATCGATCCTTCGCGCGCAATCGTCACCGTGGGCGAGTCGGTGCAGCTGGAGGGTCTGGTACGCCCCGAAGCGCCGGTCGGTGGTGATCCGTTGTTTGATCTGGCATATGCGCTCTCATCGCGCCAGTCGTCGGTCTTTCGCCAGAGTGTGCTGGAAGGGTACGAGATGGGAGGCGCGTTAACTGCCGACCAGCAGGCGCGCGTGGATCGTCTCCGTGTGCTGATCGATGTTGTACATGCGCTCGCGCTGGCCGATCCGCTGGTGCTTGCGGGTCTGCCAGATGCGGTGATGACTCGTCTGGAGGCGCTTCTGTGAAGCACGATCGACAGAATGGCGAAGACGGGTTTCGGTCGTTTCCTGGCGCGCTGGCGATCATTCTCACCGGACATATGCCATACCTGCGTGCTGCCGGTCGTCGTCCCGACGGTGAAGACCCGCTGCACGAGATGATTGCGTATTCGATCATCCCCACGTTGAACGTCCTGTACGATCTGCACGAACGCGGCATGCGTCCATATGTGTCGGTGGCGTATTCGCCAGTGTTGCTCGAGCAGCTGGCAGATATTGTCGTACAGAAACATTTCGTCGTCTGGATGGAACGCTGGCTGGCGCGCTGCGAGGCGGCGCTGCGGCGCTGGCAGCGTCAACGGCAGCGGCATCAGGCGTATCTGGCGCGTTTCTATCTCGATTGGGGGCAGGGGGTTCTGCGCAGTTTTATCGAGCGCTATGGGCGCAACCTGGTTGCAGCGCTGCGTGAGTTGTGCGTGAATGGAACGGTCGAACCGCTGGGAGGCGCCGCGACCCATGCATATCTGCCGCTGCTGTCGCGACCGGAGTCGGTGCGCGCGCAACTCGACATCGGCACCCTGACGGTCACCCGCCTGCTTGGTCGCCGGCCGCGCGGCGTCTGGTTGCCCGAATGCGGTTTTCGCACGGGATTAGACCAGGCGCTGCGACTGAATGGCACCCGCTATTTCATTATCGATCCGGCAAGCGTCGCCTCCGATGTCCAGGTTACTCACCTGCGTCCGCGGTGGGTGGCGCCGCGCCGGCTGATCACATTGCTGCGTGCGGTTGATGCGTCGCTCCAGATCGTGTCGCCCGGCATTGGCTACGTTGGCGATCCGCTCTATCTGGCGCCGCGCCGGGACCGTGTCACGCACCTGCCGATCTGGCGAAACGGCGACAGTGATACCGTCGTCGAACCGTATGATCCGTATCACGCATTTCGACGCGCTCAGGAGCATGCCATCCACTTTGCCGAATGGGTCGAAATCGAATTGCGCGCGTTTGCTGACCGTCATGATCGTCCAGGAATCGTGGTCATTCCAATCGATGCAGATGTGCTGGGCCGGCGCTGGTTCGAAGGCGTCGCCTGGCTGCGTGCACTCCTGGAAACGGTTCTGATCCAGCAACCCTTTGCACTGACAACATCTTCGCCGTATCTGCGCGCCTTCCGACCGCGCCAGAGCGTGGCGTTGCAGGATGGATCATGGGGTCCGGGTGGTGATCATTCCGCCTGGAATTCGCCTGCCAGCGCTCTGCTCCGTCGCGCTGTCGGCGAAGCGGAGGCTCTGGTCGTTGAAATGGCGCGGCGTTTCCCCGATGCCCATGATGACAGGGAGCGCGCGCTCAATCAGGCAGTGCGCGAAGTGTTGCTGGCGCAATCGAGCGACTGGCTGTTGCTGCTCAGCCGGAATGATGCCAGTGAAGCGCATCGTCCGTGGGACCACCTGGCGCGCTGTGAGCAGATGTGTGCACTGGCACAGCGCGCCTCGCTCGATGACGCCGATCAGACGATGCTTGCCACTATCGAGGAGATCGATAACCCCTTCACGCACCTGAACTACCGTGTCCTGACGGCAGAGGGCATAGGATGACGTGAGAGACGCGGAGGCGCGTCCCTTTTCAAACTCCACTCTTCATCAAAAGCGCGCAAATGGCATAGGATGACGTGAGAGACGCGGAGGCGCGTCCCTTCCTGCCGACAGCGTTCAACCTCGCGTCCGTTTCTCTGCGGTTGCTCTTCAGGTGACAATCGGCAATCCCGCGCGCGCCCACGCAATGATGCCGCCGTTGAGATTGAGCACATCGCTGTACCCGGCGCGCCGGAGCATATCGGCAGCGACGCCGCTGCGATTGCCCGAACGGCAGATCGCGATGATCGTTGCATCTTTCGGGATGCTGCTCAGTTTCCGCGATAACTGTCCGAGCGGGATGAGCACGCTATCGGGAATATGCGCTTCGACGTATTCCTCGTGTTCACGCACGTCGAGCAGGTACAACCGGTCGCCGCGGGCAAGGCGTTGCTGCACCTCGACTGGCGTAATTTCATCGGGTCTGGGTCGTGGTCGAAAAAAATTGAACATGGCGCTCCTCTACGGTACTTTGTGCATGTCGTCACCAGGAATATGATGCATCGAGCGGCTGTGACGTTACAGACGTATGCGTCACAGGCAGGGTAAACCAGAAGCATGCCCCTTTGCCCGGTTCGCTCTCAACACCCATCGAGCCGCCGTGTGCCAGCACCAGTTGACGGGCAATGGCAAGTCCCAGCCCTGTGCCGCCTTGCGCCCGCGCGCGCCCCCGGTCAGCGCGCCAGAACCGGTCGAATACGTGTGGCAGGTCTTCGGGAGGAATGCCAGGACCGGTATCGATCACGCGGATGCAGATGATGTCGGTGTCGGGTGAAGCGCAGCCCGGCTGATGCGCTCGTGCAGCGACAAGGCGCACCGTTCCTCCTGCGGGCGTGTATCGCAGCGCATTCGACAGCAGGTTGTTGAGCGCCTGCGCGATGCGGTCGGCGCCTGCCTGAAGGCGGTGGGACAGGTACGACCGGCTTGAGCCTGTCCTGTACCGCCTGAATGCGGTGGTACATGGCGGTAGGATAGGCTTGAGCCAGTCCTGTCCCGCCTGAAGGCGGCGGGACAGGTACGACCGGCTTATGGTGTTCCAGAAATTAATCCGCTATCCTAGTCCGACATACTGTAAAAGCTTTGGCGACCCGGTCGCGAAGGACGCAAAGAATCTATCAA
>FWPU01002040.1_pt1 | contig 50318 bp, 41 predicted proteins | sample 2228361 | NCBI WGS metagenome assembly FWPU01 (sample SAMEA103939777, study PRJEB20133) | metagenome | reverse complement strand
GGGACGGCGCAACGGTGGACGGGTTCATGGTCGAGGTGAAGCAGGCGCTCGAAGGCTGGAGGTAGGCGCGGCCCCCCAGGTCGCGCCTGCCGTAGAAGCGCGGACGGTGCCTGCTCCGGCGGTGCTTGTTCATTCCGCCGGGGCAGAACAGGACGAATTGCATCCACAATGTGACAAACGATGCCCCTTTTGCTGACAAAATGCACCCCGACGGGCTTTCTTGCATCGAATATACTTAGCAGCATTGGATGGGAGCCGGGATCGCCTGTGTCTGCCGTCGGAAACCAGCCCTTCAAACTCGTCATCGACGACGTTATCTGCCGCCGCTGCCGCCGCTGCCCAGCCGGGGAAGCCTGCCGGGGCAGCGCCTTCATCCGCTTTGACCCCGACGAGAGCACCTTCATCGACATGAGCCGCTGCTGGGGCTGCCTGAAGTGTGTGGTAGTCTGCCCCTTTGGCGCCGTCATCCGGGTGGACTACAGCCGCCCGGCGCCCGCCAGCCCCTGACGGGGCTGCTTAAACTCGCCAGTCTGCTGTGAAGGGCAACCGGCCTTATATGCGCCGGAGGCGCAGGCCGGTTTTGTGCTGCATGCGGCGCATACGTACGGTAAAGCCCTTCCCCGCTTGATCAGGCGCTGGCACAGGTTCCGCGTGTCGTGTATGATCAAGGTAATCGTCCGCTAAGGCTTCAGGCGTCTTCTCGGCTGTGAGGGCTGGGCGCAGATCGACTCGCGGCGAGAGCCAGGCATGCTTCAGGGGAGCCTTACCCTCCGGGAGAACTGACATGGCCGATGTGATCCAGATTGACTATGACGCAATGATGTCGCTCGCCCAACGCGTTGATGCCCAGGCCGATGACGTCACCCGCATGCGGGACCAGATCGTGCGCAAGATGGACCAGCTCCAGAGCGGCGGCTGGAAGGGGCAGGGCGCGTCGGCGTTTTATGCTGAGATGCAGCAGGAGGTGCTGCCTGCGCTGTGGCGCCTGATCGACTCGCTGCGCGTCTGCGCCGACGTGATCCGCCGCATCTGCCATGAGTTCGAGCAGGCCGATCAGGAGAATGTTCGCCTGCTGGGGGCCATTGGCAGCGGCGATCTGGCGTTTAAGCTTGGGGGCAGCCGGACGTTCAAGGTGGAAGGTAGCGAGGGCAAGATCGCAGGCTCTCCAGATTACAAGGTTGCAAGCCCTGCTTTTAAGGTTGAGAACCCCGCCTTCAAGCTGGGAAGCCACGGCACGGACTTCAAGGTAGACCTGGGCGAGTCGGATCCAGACTTCAAAGTGTAGCCGATGCATGCTCCCCCGGAAGGCGCTTCAGCGCCCGGTGCCGGTTTCTCCGGCCTGATGCTCGACGCGCTCCGCCAGACCAAGAACCGAGAACTGAGCCGTGCCGAGGCCAGCCTCATCGAGCGGCTCCTCCAGCTCTCGATTCCGGCGCATGTGCTCGACGTGCCGTGCGGCAACGGCCGGATCGCGCTGGAGCTGGCCGCACGCGGCTTCCGGATCACCGGCGTTGACACGGCGCGGCCGTTCCTCGAGGAAGCGCAGCGGGCGGCGGATGAGCGCAGGCTGTCCAGCGCTGTGACATTCGTCGAGCGAGACATGCGCGACTTGCCCTGGCGGGCGGCGTTTGATGGGGCCTTCTGCTTCTGGGAGAGCTTTGGCTACTTTGACGAGGCCGGGAACCGGGCCTTTCTGGAGGCGGTGGCGTCTGCGCTCAAACCAAGAGCGCGCTTCGTGCTGGACACGCACGTGGTTGAGACATTGCTCTCCCGCGCCCATCAGCGCAACTGGTCGCGCTTTGAGGACGGCCTGCTGGCGCTCGAAGAGTTCGAGTACGACCATGTTAGCGGCACAGTCACCCGGCGCTGGATTTTCAGCCGGGGCAGGCACACCGAGGAACGTGCGCTGACCTTCCGGCTGTACGCCTACCGCGAGCTGGCTGCGCTGGTCGAGGCCGCCGGTTTCTCGGTCGTCGAGGCGTATGACTACTTGACCCTGGAGCCGTTCCGGCTGGGGGCGTCGCGCTTGGTGCTGGTCGTAGCGCGCGTATGACGGAGCCTGCTCCCCCCTCGCTGCCCCGCTCCCCCGGCCAGCTTGCGCTGTCGATCATGGGCTGGGTTGAGCTGGGCATCAGCCTGATCCTCTTCCTGCTGCGCGTGTACGTGGCCTCGGCGGCCTTTGGCCTGGCCGCGCTGTTACTGACCTTCCTGGCGACGCAGATTCGCCGCCAGCGCGCCGAATACCTGCGTCGCTCAGGGCGGGAGGGCGGTTCACCGGGGGCCGGGCGGGTTGGCCCCGCCTTTTGGGTGCAGCTTGGCGCGGGCGCGGCCCTTGTGCTGGCAAGCGCCGTCTTTCTGGGATTGGGCAACGCTGCCTTTGCCGTGAATTTTCTGATCTGGGGGCTGGCGCTGGGGATGCTCGCCCGGCGCACCGCCCAGCGAGAATAGGGCCGTGGGGTATGCCGCTGCCCGTTGAGACCCTTGCAGACCTGCGCGCCGCCTTCGGCGCACGCCTGCTGCTCGGCGAACCGCTTGCACGCCACACCTCTGCCCGCATCGGCGGTCCGGCAGACGCCTTCTTGGCCGCCCGCACAGTCGAGGACCTGCGGCAAGCGGCGCGTCTGGCGTGGGCACACGGCGTGCCGCTTCTGGTGCTGGGCGGCGGCTCGAATGTGCTGGTCAGTGATGCAGGTGTGCGCGGCCTGGTCGTCCACAACCGCACCAGCCGCGTCGAGTTCGAGGGGACGCGCGTGTGCGCCGACTCAGGTGTCAGCACCATCGGCCTGGCCCGGCGCTGCATCCGGCGGGGGCTGGCCGGGCTGGAGTGGGCTGTTGGCGTGCCGGGCACGCTGGGCGGGGCGGTCTTTGGCAACGCGGGCGCGCACGGCGGCGATATGGCCGCCTCGGTGGCCAGCGTTGAGGTAACGACCCCCGCCGGGGACGGGCGGCTCTCTAACACTGACCTCGCCTTCGAGTACCGTGCGTCGGCGCTCAAGCGCGAGCCGCGCCCGCTTGTCATCCTGCGCGTGGTGCTCCAGCTACGCGAGGATGACCCGGCGTCCATCCAGGCGCGCGCCGACGCCTACACCGAGCACCGCAGGCGCACCCAGCCGCCCGGCGCGACCGTCGGCAGCATGTTCAAGAACCCGCCGGGCGATTACGCGGGGCGCTTGATTGACGCCGCCGGGCTAAAGGGCGTGCGCGTCGGCGGGGCGCAGATCAGCGAAGTGCACGCCAACTTTTTCCTGAACGCGGGAGATGCCTCCGCCGCCGATGTCAGGGCGCTGATCGAGCTGGCCCGTGAGGAGGTGGCCTGGCAGTTCGGTGTGCGCCTGGAGCTGGAGATTGAGCTAGTGGGAGAGTGGTAGGGCTGTTACGCCCCGTCCATTGAAGCGCCTGGCAAGCAGAAGGGGCGGCTACGCGGGCCGCCCCTTCGCTTGGGTGACAGGGGTTGGGCTTGGTCAGACGGCCTCGATGATGTTGACGTAGAGGTTCTTTGTCCCTTGCCCAAGCACCACGACGAGAATGAGTACAACGAGTGCAACGAGTACAATGAGAAAGGCGTACTCAGCTAACCCCTGTCCCTCTTCGCGGGGAAGAAATAACATGTCGCTTCTCCTTTGCCGGAGTTCTCCCCAATCAAAGAGAGATTCGGTTGTCTTGGCTACTTGCAGGGGCCACAACTCCGCTGCAGAAGCGCAATACGTTCCTATTCTAAACGCATTTGCGCCGCTTGTGAACCCCTACCTCTGTCATAGACGTCGAGAATCAGTAGAATCCCCCCTGCGCCCCGGCGGGGTGGGTGTATATGCTGCGGGTGCGGTATACTCTGGGGGCAGCCAGTTGGGTTTGAAGTGACCATACGTCAGGAGGCGGGCCGTGACAGCCGGGAGGAGCCGGCCTATCAGGCAGACCCACGCCGGGCGCGGCGCGGATGCCACCCTTGCGACCGAGATGCTGCTCGTCCGGCACGGGCAGACTGACTGGAACGTCGAGCGCCGCCGCCAGGGCCGCGCTGGGCCGGGGATCAACGCCCGGGGCCGCGCCGAGGCGCAGGGGGCGGCGAAGGCGCTGCTTGACACACCGGTGGATGCCATCTACACGAGCGACCTCGCCCGCGCGCGCGAGACGGCCGAGGTGATCGGCGAGGCGCTCGGCCTGCCCGTGCGGGTTGACCCGCGCCTGCGCGAGCGCGATCAGGGCGAATGGGACGGCGTTCTAACCGACGACGTGCAAGCCCGCTACCCCGAGGCCTACACCCGCATGCTCATCGATCCGCTGAACAGCGGCCCGCCCGGCGGCGAGACCGGGCGGCAGGTGCTCGCCCGCGTGACGGCTGCGCTGGACGACATCGCTGCGTGCCACCCCGGCAGGCGAGTGGTCGTCGTCACCCACAGCGGCCCCATTGCACTCGTGCACTGGCTGGCCGCTGCTGGCCTCGACCCGGCGTTCTTCCGCCCTGGCGCGGAGAGCGGGCCGCCAAACGGCGCGGTCGTGCCGCTCATCTGGCCGCCCGCCGGGCGTAGGCCATGATCGGGGGCGAGCAGCACAGTGTCGGGCTTTATCGTTCTTGGCGGCCCTCGCTGCGCACGGTGTGTACGGCCTCACCCCCAGACCGCGCTCTTGCTCGGTCTTACCCCTCTCCCACACGTGGAGAGGAGAGGCAGGCGACCGCCAGGGCGTCGGAAGGGGTGAGGCTGGCAGGCAGGATCAGCCGTCTGCCTGGAGAACGAGAATACCCGCCCATCCCTTCCCGGTAACGGATCGCTGCCAAGTCGGTTACAATAGAAAAGACACACCCCACCCAGCCCGGTCTGAAAGCCCATCTTCAGGTGCCCTTCAGGACGGCCCTTTGAGCGGGGTAGGAAAAGTCAGTAAAAGGTTTGACGCGTACTTTTGGGCGATTGTATACTAGCGGCAACTAGATGTGTGAGCCGCTAGGAGAGTCCCGGCTCGCACATTCTGGTTGACCGGAGGGGTAAAGGTAAGGCGATGAAAGGCAACCTGAGGGATTTCAGTCCCACCCAACTTTTGAGCCTGGTCAGCCTCGCCAAAAAGACAGGTACCCTGAAGGTTGAGCGGAAAGATACCCAGGCAAGCCTCTCTTTCAAGGATGGTAAGCTGATCTACGCGGCCATCGGTGACGCCGATGGCTCGCTGGCTTCTGTGCTGGCACGCGCCGGGCGCATCTCCAGAGAGCAGGCCGCCAAGCTGGCCCAGCGGGCCGAGAAAACGGGTGACAAGCAGCTTGGCCTGCTGCTCATCCAGAAAGGTTACATCTCCCAGGCGGACATCATTCACAGCATCAAGCGCCATGCCCTGAGCGCCATCAATCACTTCGCGGCCTGGAAGGAGGGGACGTTTGCCTTCTACCCGGAACAGCAGCCGGACAACGGGCGCATCACCGTCCCGTTGGAGCTTGAGAACATCATCATCCAGATCGCGCGTCTTCAGAAGCTGGACGAGCAGCTTGAGGACGAGATTCCCAGCCTGGACGTGTCGCTCAAGTTCTCCAACCGGCCCACTATCAAGCTGTCCGACCTGCAGCTCAGCAAGGATGAGTGGCGCGTGCTGCACTACATCAAGCCGGACAACACCATCCGGATGATCGCCAACAAACTCAACATGACCGATCGCCAGATCCGGCGTGTGGTCGGCAGCCTGCGCGAGGCGGGCCTGATCGAGCTGGCCCACGCCCAGCGCCGCGAGAAGCTCTCCCCCGAGGAGAGGAAACAGAAGCGGGCGATTGTGGGGCGCCTGATTGATCACCTGCAGGGGATGGGAGCCGAGTAGGCAGACGGCCATCACCATCGGCGTGGGTATGGGGCCTTGATTGCCCGCCTGGCGGTAGTAGAGAGACAGGGGGTTGAGGGAGAGGGATTGATGCAGGTTCAAACCGTAAAAATGGTCATCACAGGGCCTTTTAACTCAGGCAAAACGGCCTTCGTGCGCTCAATCAGTGAGATCGATGTGGTCTCAACGGAGCGGCCGATCAGCAGCGACGCGGAGCGCGTCAAGGAACAGACAACCGTGGCGATGGACTTCGGGCGCATCACCGTCGATGATGATCTGGTGCTCTACCTGTTCGGGACGCCCGGACAGCGCCGCTTTGATTTTATGTGGGAGATTCTGTCCCAGGGTATGCTGGGCTTCGTGGTGCTGGTTGACTCGTCCCGCCCGGAGACATTCCGCGAGGCGATTTCCATTCTGGAGACCTTCCGCGCCTACGCCCCCACGCCTTACGTGGTGGCGGCCAACAAGCAGGACCTGCCCGATGCCTGGAACATCGAGGACCTGCGCGTGGCGCTGCGGCTGGACGACGGCGTGAAGATGCTGCCCTGCGTTGCACCTGACCGAGAGAGCGTCAAGGGCGTCCTGCTGGAATTGCTCTACAGCATCCTCGAAGAGATGGAGCTGGAGGAGGAAGCCGCTTAGCAACCCCGCCCACCCCTCCGCCGCCGGGCCGAGCCGCATGACGGGAGAGCCATCTGTGCCGTCCATTGTCACTGACCAGGGCGTCGTTCACTACGAAGTGGTCGGGTCAGGCCCGCCGGTTGTGCTCATCCACGGCTGGACTCAGGCGTGGAATACCTGGCGCTCAACCATCGAGACCTTCCGGAACCAGTACCGCCTGTATGCCCCCGACCTGTGGGGCTTTGGCGAGTCGGATAAAGACCGGCGGCAGAGCTTTGAAGTCGCCGACTTCGTTGAGCTGATCCCCCAGTTCATGGATGCGCTGGGCATCGGCAGAGTCCCCATCATGGGGCATTCGATGGGCGGCACAACGGCGCTGGGCGTCGCCCTCAAATACCCGGAGCGCGTGACCAAGGTGGCCGTTGTCGGGTCGCCGCTCGACGGGCGCTCGCTGAGCTTTTTCCTCAAGCTGGCCGGGCGGCGTGCCGTCGCCAGCCTGATGCTGGCCGGTGACAGCACGCCCCTGCTTCCTGCGCCTGTGGTCTCCGTTTGTCTCTCCCCGCAACGCCGGCCTGTTCTACACCATGACGGTGCACAATGCATCGGGCTTCACGACCGAGTCATTCTTCGCCAGCATCGACTCGCTGCGCCGGACCGACCTCACCCCCGCTCTACACCGCATCCAGGCCCCGGTGATGGGCATCTACGGGCTGCGCGATGTGGTCGTTAACCCCAACCAGATCAGGCTGCTTGAGGCGCATCTCCCCCGGAGCCGCCGTGTGGCCATCCCGGACGCTGGGCACTTTGTGATGTGGGATCAGCCTGGTGCCTTTAACCGGGCCTTCCGGGAGTTTATGGCCCTCTAACCCCGCCGAACCCTGGCCTCTGAGCCGCCGCCGGCCCGCATGGCACGCCAGGAGCCGTACTTCGGCGTGGCGAGGGTCGAATAACAGAAAGCGTCGCCGCGCCCGGTCTAGCCGTTGCTTGACCTGCTCTTCGAACGCTTCCCACCGCTCTTCTCGCCTTGCTGTCTCATCTCGATCCTTTTCTGCTCAGGAACCTATTTCCCTCCTTTCCCATCAATTGCCCTGCCAAATGGTTACAAATGCTTGAACTCCGGACAAAATTGTACTATGATAGAGTTGGCGATTGGGAGATGGCCTACTATCCCAGTCACACGTTAAAAACTGGCGAACGTTCCAGGAGCTTCTTGCTCAGTTCGCCTTCAAGCCCTCATTCGCTGAAAGGACCCCAGCATCCGACGGATGTCGCCCCGGGGTCTTTTCAGTTGAAACGCGCAGGGGAGCGATGCCCACCGCCGGGGCTTCCGTGCCGCTCCCTAACCCTTAACAGCACTTCGCTACAATCTAGGCTGGAACGAGAGCGCAGGTTGATCAGGGGCAGCTAATGGGTGATAAGAAAGAGAGCGTGCTGGTGCTGTGCACAGGCAACTCGTGCCGCAGCCAGATGGCCGAGGGCTGGCTTAGGGCGCTGTACGGGGACCGGATCGAGGCGTTCAGCGCGGGCAGCCAGCCGAGCGGCTACGTGCATCCCCGGGCGGTCTGGGCCATGGCCGAGGTGGGAGTAGACATCAGCGGCGGGTGGTCAAAGCACCTCAACGAGTTCATCAACCGGCGCTTTGACCACGTGCTGACGGTCTGCGACTCGGCGGCGGAGGCATGCCCGGTCTTCCCCGGCCCGGCCCAACGTGCTCACCGCGACTTTACCGATCCAGCCAGAGCAACCGGCAGTGATGAGGAAATCATGGCCGTTTTCCGCCGCGTGCGCGACGAGATCCGCGGCTGGCTGGAGGAGCTGTTCGGGCCGCCGGGCTGAGTCAGGCGGGGTGGAACACGCAGCCGGGTGCCCCGATCCCGGTGAAGGGGCGCCCGCCGGGGGAGGGGGAGTCAACCGAACTGGCTGCGCAGCGCCTCGATCTGGAAGTCCAGCTCGGCCAGCATCCGCACAAGGATCACCGCCTGGACGTGCAGGCGGTTGTGCTCGGCGACCAGCTTATTGAAGCCCGCGATGCTCTGCTGAAAGGCGGCGTTCCATTCGCGGTAGATCGCCAGCCGTTCAGGCTCAGGCAGGTCGTCGCGCTGGAGGCGGGCGATGAAGTGCTGGTTGAGCGCGTCCTGCCGGTCGCCGTAGGATTGCATCGACCGGTGGACCGACTCGGCGGCGGCCTGGATAGCCTCCAGATCGGCCAGCGTGCGGTTGCGCTTCACTTCCAGCTCAGCCAGCTGCGCCGCTCTGTCGTCGTGCATGGGCGATCCTCCCCGGTAAGGCTGAACAGCATCGGACAGCCGCCATTGTACCGCGTTCCAGGCGTGGAGGGAACGGCCCAGGGCGCAGCCACCAGACGGGCCAGCCGCCCGCCTCGCGAGAATATGCTCCGGGGGTGCTCAGCCGCCGAGCAGCAGCGTGACAGCCGAACCGCTGATGACGATGGGACGCGGGGTAAAGATCAGCACAAAGATGACCAGCATCATCACACCCAGCGCCTTACGCCTGGAGTCAAGCTCGGTGATCTCGTCCAGGACGGGGGCATGGTTGCGCAAGAGCAGCACGGCCATCATCACCCACAGCCACCAGCCGCTCCAGCCGAAGGGCAGGTTCATCACACCCGCGTCGTTGAGCGACCCGGCGGCGGCCAGGATCACGAGCACCCCGATCACAGGCCAGCGCAGCCGCCGGACCTTCTCACCGAACAGGCCAAACATCACGTGGCCGCCGTCAAGCTGGCCGATAGGCAGCAGGTTCAGGGCCGTGACCAAAAACCCGGCCCAGGCGGCGAAGGCCACCGGGTGAATCCACACGTCAAGGTCGCCGCTGGGCAGCACGCGCCCGAAGACGAGGAATTTGATCGCCAAGTAGAGCAGCGACTGCCCCTCCTGGAAGAAAACCACGCTGTCACGCGCTGCCTCTGGCATCTGCTGCACGAAGTCTGCCGGTGTGCCGACCTGCGAGAGCGTCAGCCCCACAGCCATCACCGGCACGGCGACCATCAGCCCAGCCAGCGGCCCGGCAATGCCGATATCGAACTGGATGCGGCGGTTGGGGGCCGGTTCGCGCATGGCGATCACCGCGCCGAGCGTGCCCAGGATGTTAAACGGCAGCGGAATGAAGAAGGGCAGGGTCGTGTGCACGCCATGACGGCGGGCCATCAGGTAATGGCCCATCTCGTGCGCACCCAGGATGCCCAGCAGCGCCAGCGCGTACAGGGCACCGGTAAACAGCGCCTCGCGGAACTCGCCGGGCGTGGGCAGCAGGGCCGGGTTCGAGGCCAGGGCGGTGTTGCCCGTGATCTGCACGGCGACGGCCTCGGCGATGGGGACGTACAGCTCCTGCTGGAAGCCGACGTAGAAGACGCTCAGGATGGTTGCAATCAGCAGGATGATGTTCAGCCAGGGGGTGCGGTGCTCCACCCGGCCAAAAACGCCCGGCAGGGCACGCACCACATCGAGGCCCTCCTCGCGGCGAAGTTGGGGAGTGTAGCCCAGCTTCTCGAAGGGGGGGCGCAGCGTGCGGAACGCCTCACTGGCGGATGTCACCAGCCGCCCCCGGAAGCGCAGCGGGGTGCGCGGCTCGCCCAGCGTGACATCCTGTATCTCCCGCACCTGCCTGACGGCGTGGCGCAGCGCGTCAGAGGGATCGGGCCGGAGGCCCGGCGAGGGGAAGGTGGCTGACTCGAATTGTTCGGATGGTGTCTCGGCGCCCGTTCCAAACGGTGCGTCACCAAACGGGTTATCGCTCACGGGAGATGCTCCTTGCCACTTGATACCTTTAGATTGTATCGCAGAATGGGAGGATGTCAGCTTTCAGGGCTGGCAAAACCACCGAGCCGGGGATGCGCTCCCCGGCCCGGCTTGGGTCAGCGCACCGCTTCCCTGAGCGGGACGCCGTTGACGGTGATCTCGGCGGCGCTGACGGTCTCGAACTGGAGCACGGTCTTCTCAAGCTGGGCGACGACGCGCGGCGCGTCGCACGTGCCGCCCAGAAGCAGCCTCCCTGACAGGCGCACGACGGCCGTCCCATCAGGGCGGATGCTCACGCTGTCGAGCGACAGATCGGACTGGTAGAGGGCGTTGTACAGCCCGGTGTTCAGGTAGAAATCCGTATCGACGGCGAGCAGCTCCTGCAGCGCCGCGCGCAGGGGGGCCTGGGTCGGCTCGATGGGCACCTCGACCGGCACAACGCTGTCCCCGCAGCCGATGTATTCGCCCTGCTGCCCGCCGTCGTCCAGCGCGATCAGGAAGATCATCACCCGATCCAACCCGGCCTCGTCCCGCGCGGCGCTGCCGGTGATCACCTCCAGCGGCTGCCCGTTGATGAAAATCTGCACGCGCTCGACGGTGGGGAACTGGAGGGCAGTCTTTTCGAGCTGTGCTTCGAAGCGGGGCAGGTCGCACTCGCCGCCGAACTCGACGTAGCCCGCCAGGTTGATGACCGCCGTACCGTCGTCAAACAGCTCGACGTTCTGGACGGTCAGCTCGGAGTAGTGGAGGGCGTTGTACAGCCCCGATTGGCCGTAGAACTCGTCGCGGATGGAGACAAGCTGCTCCATCGCTGCGCGCAGCGGTGCAGCCGTCGGCTCGATCTCGATCTCGACCGGGACGACGCTGTCCCCGCAACCGACCTCCTCGCCCGACCGGCCCGCGTCCTCCAGCGCGATCAGGTAGATCGCCACGCGCCCGACCAGCGGCGTGGTCGGTGTGACTTCCGGCGGCGGCAACTCCTCCAGCACAACGCCCAGCGGCTGGCCATTGATGACGACCTCAACGCCCGTCACCCCGGCGAACTGGAGGGCGGTTTTCTCAAGCTGCGCCCTCACGCGTGGCGGGTCGCACTCGCCCCCAATGAGTAGCTGGCCCGACAGCGCGATGACCGCCGTGCCGTCGCTCTCGACCTGCACCTCGTCAAGCGTAAGGTCCGATTGGTGCAGGGCGTTGTACAGCCCCGCCTCGCTGACGGTCTCCTCGTCAATGGCGAGCAGCGCCGCAATGGCGGCCTCAAGCGGCTCGCGAGTCGGCTCGATCTCGACCTCAAGCGGAACGACGCTGTCCCCGCAGCCGACCGTCTCGCCCCGCTCACCGCCGTCATTCAGGGCGATCAGGTAGATCGCCACGGGCTCGGCTGGCGGGGGTGTGGCTTCGGCAGTGGCAAGTTGCTGGCCGAGCGTCCCGCACGCGGCGAGCAGCGCCAACCCTACCAGCACAGCGGGTAACACGAAGACGCGCTTCATACCGCACGCTCCTTTACGCTTCCTCTTATGCTCTCCGTTGCTGACTCTATCTTACGGGCGATTGGCGCCCGACGCCAGCCGCAGGATGCGGGCCTGTGGCCGGATGGAACGCCCCACACAGCCAGTCAGCCGCCCGGCCCTCTTCGTCCTGTTGATGCTTTGACCGTGTTTTGTTACGCGCCCGGCGTTCGGAAATGGCCCCGGGATCCCGTGACGATTTCCCTGGGGGGCGGGTCCTTCCCTACTTTGCCAGCGCCCGAAATGGGCTATACTGGGGGGCGGGCGGCCAGCCGGAGCCGCGCGAATCGAACCCAAGGAGCTGTCCGTGCCGGGGGAACCGCCCTCTCGACCGCCGCTTCAATTCGCTGCACGCCTCGCCAGCGTGCTCTGGGCGCGCCTTACCGAACCGTCACGTGCCCTGCGCCCGCCCGACCAGCGCCGCGAGGCGGGCCTGATCGCCTCGCTCCTGCTTCCCGTTCTCCTGCTGGGCAGCCTGTTCCTTGCCCTCCACACCCTCCCCGACCCCGGCTACCGTCCACCCGCTGCAGCGCTCGGCGGCTTGGCCGTTATGCTCGCCGCCTATGTCCTCAGCCGGACGCCCCGCTACCGCATCGGGGCAGCGCTGGCCATGGCCGCTTTCCCGGCCACCGTCCTGGCGATTGCTTTCACGGCCTACAACGCGCTCGATTTCAAGATGCTGCTGGCCTACCTGGCTCTGGGCATTCTGCTGAGCAGCGTCCTGCTGCCCTTCTGGGCAACGGCCCTGCTGGCTGCCGTCGATGTGCTGGGCATTCTGCTCCTCCCCCTCCTCGTGCCTCAGATTCCCTTCCATGCCATCCTCTCACCCCTTACCTTCCTGGCGATGGCCACTGCGGTCACGGCTATTTTCCTCCGCTACCGGAATATCTGGGAGGCCGAGCGCCAGGCGCAGCTCGCCGAGAGCGAGGCACGCTATCGCCAAGCCGTCGAAACCTCGCCCAATCCCATCTTTTCCGTTGGCCCGGATGGGTTGATCCAGACCTGGAACGCCGCCTGTTCTGAAGCCTTTCAGTTCGGGCGGGAGATCGTCGGCCAGCCCTACACTCGCCTGCTACGCAGCCCCGCCGATGCGAGCGCGCTTGAAGCGATGGTGGCGCGTGTCTTTCAGGGAGAGTCGCTGAACGGTGTGGAGATCGCCTACCGCCGCCGGGATGGGAGTGACCTGTTCAGCGTATCGCGCCTGTATCCCCTGCGGTGCAGCAACGGCGAAGTGCGGGCCTGTGTGCTCGCCAACACCGACATCACGGCCCGCAGGCAGGCCGAGGAGGCCGAGCGCGAGCAGCGTAGGCTGGCCGAGGCCCTGCGTGACACAGCCGCTGCGCTCAACAGCACGCTGGATATCGAGGAGGTCCTGCGCCGCATCCTGTCCAACGTCGGGCGTGTGGTGCCGCATGACGCGGCCAACATCATCCTCGTCGAGTCGGGCATGGCCCGCATCGTGGAGAACGAGGGCTATACCGCGCGCGGGCTGGACAAGGCTGCCCTCGCCGTCCAATACAAGGTGTCTGAGACGCCCTACCTGCTGCAAATGGCCCGGACGGGCCGGGGGCTGGTCATCCCGGACACCGAGCGCTACCCCGGCTGGGTGAGCCGCCCGCATACCGGCTGGGTGCGCTCCTACGCCGGGGCGCCCATCCGCTTGGAGGGCCAGGTCGTCGGCTTCCTGAACCTCGACAGCGCCACGCCGGGCTTCTTTACCGCTGAACACGCCGAACGTCTCCAGGCCTTTGCCGATCAGGCGGCGGTCGCCATTCACAACGCCCGGCTGTATGAGCAGGTGCAGCGGCACGCCGCCGAGCTGGAAGAGCGCGTCGCCGAGCGCACTGCCGAACTTTACGCCGCCAACGCTGACCTGCGCGCCCTCGCCAAAGTCAAGGACGAGTTCGTCGCCAACGTCTCGCACGAGGTTCGCACGCCGATCTCGAACATCAAGCTGTACCACAAGCTGCTGGTGATGAATCCCAGCAAGTTCTCTGAGTACATGGCCACGCTCGACCGCGAAACCGAGCGGCTGGAGCATATCGTCGAGGACCTGCTGTACCTGTCCCGCCTCGACCAGGGGCAGATTCCGACGACCCTTACGCGCATCGATCTGAACGCGTTGGCCGAGACGTATGTCAGCGACCGCAGCCCGCTGGCCGAGAGCAAGGGGCTGACGTTGGACCTCAGCCCGGCAGAGAACCTCCCTCCTGTGGAAGGGGACCAGATGCTGCTGGGGCAGGCGCTGAGCGTCCTCTTGACCAATGCGCTGAACTATACGCCACCTGGGGGCCGGGTGGCCATCAGCACGCACACCCGGCGGCGCGGCAGCGGTACGCTGGTTGGACTGCGGGTCAGCGACACCGGACCGGGCATCGAACCAGATGAACTCGCACATCTCTTCCGGCGCTTCTTCCGGGGCAAGGCTGCCCAGGCATCAGGCATGCCCGGCACCGGGCTGGGGCTGGCCATCGCCCGCGAGATCGCCGACCGTCATGGCGGCTGGATCGAGATTGCGAGCGAGGGCGTGCCCGGCAAGGGTACAGTCGCCACGCTCTGGCTACCCGCCTGCGAAGGCGAGGGGCATAGCGGATAGAGAGGGGAGCGGGCCGCTGGCTCGCCGGGGCCTGCGTGCCTTGTACTGCATGCCGAATCCTGCTAGTCTATTTACACCGGGCTGCCACACCCCCACCTCACGGCCATCGACTGTTTGCTGCCACCGAGATTCGACCTTCCTTGCCTAGGCGGCGCTCCACGCGCCGGCCCGTATTCGTATCTGGGGCGAAAGGGAGACGGCGATGACCACGCTGTACGTCGTTATTCAGGACGAGGTCCGTGACCGGCAGGAATATGCCTATCTGGTGCTGGCCGACCGGATTGACGAGGCGATTGACAAGCTGGTGAAGCTGTTCCAACTGCCGAGGTTTGACTTTACGCTGCGCCCGGTTGACTATAAGCTGATCCGGGCCGAGAGCGGTGAGGTCCTGCCGCCGCACAAGGGCGTCGAGGTGCTTGGCCTGCGTGAGGGTGAGGTTCTGCGGCTCGTCAGCCCAGAGGGCCGCCGTGTCTGGCAGCGCGTGCGTGACATCCTGGACGAGATCGAGGAGCAGCTCAAGGATCAGGTCAAGGATCGTATTCAGGAAGAGCTTGAGAAGTGGGTCAAGGAGAAGCTGGAGGAGGTGCGCAGGACGCAGGCCGCGCAGGACAAGCTTAAGGCGGTTGAGCAGAAGTACCAGCAGTTGAGCGGTCAGGTGACCAGCCCGGCAGCGCAGACGGTTATGGCTTCGCGGGCGGCTACGGCGGCGGCCAGGGGCGGCGGCAGTGCGCTGCTCAAGATCGGGATCGGGCTGTTTGCGCTGGCTGTGGTCGGCGGGATCGCGGTCGTCGTCGTCGCTGCGCTGCTGATCTTCGGCGGTGTACGGGGCGGGCAGCCGGGCGGCGGGCAGCCCGCGCCGCCTGCGCCGCCCGCCGGAAATCCCGACCGGGATGGTGACGGCCTGAGCAACGACGACGAGGACAACGTCCACGGCACCGACCCCGACAACCCGGACAGCGAGGGTGATGGCCTGTGGGACGGCGACGAGGTTCAGATCAGCACCGACCCCTGGAACGGGGATACCGACGGCGATGGGTACGGCGATGGTGAGGAGGTGCACGAGATCGGCAGCAACCCGCTCGACCCAGACGACCCCGGCGAGCCGGGCGAGCCGGGCGCGCCGGGCGGCGATTGGGCCAGGCCGGTTGTCGATCAGGGGTACGCCTACGTTGCCATACTCCAGGTCCTCAACGCGCCGTCAGAGGGCGCGGAAATGATCGCCGCTTCGGTATACGAGGCGGGCGGCGAGGTGGCCACCTATGAGATGTTCAGGGGCGAGAACCTGTACGAGAACATGAAGGTCATCGCCGGGTACGGCGTGGACGCCGTGCTGCTCTATGCCCAGTCGGCGGAAGTCATTCGGGAATACGAGAGGCAGATCAACGCCGTGCTGTTTGAAGCCGGGCTGGCAGACACATACTTCTACGCCATCTATCCCGACGGGAGCGGCGAGCCTTTCTACGAGCCGTAGGTGGGACTCCCATCTGCCTCCCGGTTGACCATCCGGGGACGGTGCGGCATACTAGGCCGCGCCGCCACGACCGGAGAGAAGCCGCATGAACGCACCGCCGCCAGCCCAGCCCGATTCCCCACCCGCGCACCGGGCGGCCTTCTACGCAGCGGCGGTGTTCGTGCTGCTCGTTTTTGCCGGGCTGCATGGGGCCGCTCCCTTCCGGCTGCCAATGATGGTGGACGAGGCGATTGGCATCGGCTGGGCGCGTGACGTACTGAACGGGCTGCCCTTCGAAGGGCTGCGCGATGCCCGCTGGCTTGATTCCCCTATCCACGCCCTCTTCCGCCCCCTCGGCCCGGAGTCGCTGGGGCTGGCCCGCACTGTGACCGGTCTGGTGGCGCTGCTGACCTGCGCCTCGGCCATCGGCCTGGGCCGCCTGCTGCACTCGAAGGTAGCGGGGCTGCTGGCCGGGTTGCTGTATGCCACCCTACCCTATTCGATCTTCTTCGACCGGCAGGTGCTGGGCGACCCGTTTGCAGCCGCGTTCGGCGGGGTGATGGCCGTCTCAGCGGCGGCGCTCGCCCGGCGGCCCCGGCTGATGCCTGCCGCCCTTGTGGCGGTGACGCTTGCGGCAGCCATCCTCTCCAAGTTTGCGGCGGTGCTGATCGCGCCGCTGCCGTTGCTGGCCGCCCTGCTGCTGGCGCCTCGCGGTGGCAGGAAGCGCGCCCTCCTCCATGCCGGGGCGGCCACACTGCTCGCGGCGGGGCTGATCCTGGGGGTGCTGCTCATCGCCGACCGCTCCGTCGAGCCGTACCGCTCGCCGCTCAACCCGGCCTACGAATGGAACTGGAACCGGGCCGAGGCGGGCGGTGCATCGCTGCCCGAACGCTGGCCCGACACTGCCCAGCGAACTATCGAGACGTTCGTCTTGTTCGTCGGCTGGCCGCTGGTTGCGCTGGCGCTGGCCTCCGCCTGGCTCATTGCAGCCGGGCCGCGCCGCCGCGAGGTGCTGTGGCTGTGGGCGGCAGGCGTCGGGATCATCCTGCCCTTCCTGGCGGTGACAACTTATCTCCCGGCGCGCTACTTCAGCTTCGTGATGATGCCGTTCGTACTCATGGCGGCAGTCGTGGCTGTGGAGCTGGCCCGGCTAGTCGGGCGCACTCCCGCCCGGCGGCAAGCGGTGGGTGCGGCATTGGCGCTCGTGCTGCTTGGCTGGTCGCTGCCGCGCAGCATCAACGTGATCGCCCGGCCCGGCGAGACGACCATGCCCCGCTTCGAGCTGGATGGCTACTATGGCAGCCGCTACTCGGCGATGGGGCTGGAGCAGGTGCGGGCAGCGCTGCTCGCTCACCAGGCGGAGCACCCCGGCCCGGTGCACGTGGTATTTGACGGCGTGCGGCGTATGTACCTGCATGTGTACTGGGGAGGCCGGTCGGGGGCGCTGTGGCCCTGGGATGGCTCGCCGGGCCAGCAGCAGCTCGTCGCCCGCTGGCTGGTCAGCGGCCAGTCGGTGGCCTTTCTGGACACGGGCGGCATCCCACCCCACCCGCTTGACACGGAGACCCGGACGCTGGGGGAGTATCCGGGCGGCGAAGGTCAGACCTATCGGCTACGCCTCGTGACAGGCTACGGGCCGGAGATGCTGCGCGTGATGCTTGGCGAAGCATTTGGCCACCCTGAGGCCCACACAGGCGATTACGCGGCACTCGTGGAAGGCCTGCCGCCCGGCGAGCGGGTGCTAGTCGTCTACCCGCCGCACCAGGCCAATGTGCTGGCCCCGTTGCTGGAGGGGGGCAGCGTTGAACTGGTGCCCGTCGGCGCAGGCTGGCCGCTCGACACGCAGGCCGCGCAAGAAGCCCTGGCGGGGGCGGCGGGGCAGGGTGCAATTTCGGCGGTGTTCTTCAATGAGGCAGTCGGCGACCCGGAGCGGCGCGTCGAGCGCTGGCTAGCGGAGCACCTGTTCTGGCAGGGCGAGCGCTGGTATGGGCCGGTGCGGGTAGTGGATTACGTCTCCGCCCCGGATGGCTTCACGCGGCCTGCCGGGGTAGTATTCGGCGGCCTCGCTGCGCTCGATGCAGCAGGCGTGCAGCCGGTCGAGACCCCGGCGGGCCGTCTGCTGCTCATCCGGCTCGACTGGCGGGCTGTGGCTCCCATCGACCGCTCGTACAAGGTCGCGGCGCACGTCCTGAGTGAGGGCGGCCAGATCGCCGCCCAGCATGACGGCGTGCCGGTCGGCTACCTGCTTCCGACCAACACCTGGACGCCCGCCAACCTGGTCATCGACCGCTTCGCCATCCCCCTGCCTGCCGAGCTGCCGCCCGGCCACTATGAGGTGCGCATCGCGCTGTATGACAGCCAGACGCTGGCCCGTCTGCCCGTCGAAGGCGGCGGCGACTCGGCGGTGATCGGCGAGGTGGTGATCGACGCGCCGTCTGGTGAAACCCCTTAGGCCAACATCTCGTCGATGGCCTCGGCCAACTGAACGAGGCTGCGCACCTGGAAGACCTCGCTGCAAAGCGGCGCGTAATCAAGCATATCGCTGTCGCCGGTTCCCCACTGAGCCGGGTACTCAGGGTTCATCCAGATCAGGCGGCGGGCGCGGCGCTTGATCTCGGCGAAGGTGTCGATAGCCGGGTCGTTGTAGTTGTTGCGCCCGTCGCCGAGCACAATGACCGTCGTGCGGTGATCGACATCCGACAGGTGATCGGCGGCGAACTGGCGCAGGCTGTAGCCGAAGTCGGTGTTATAGTACCCGGCAGGCAGTTTGGTCAGCACGGAGATGATGGCCTGTTCGCGCGTCTGCGTCTTCAGGTCGGGCGTCACGTCCTCCAGATGGTCGATGAAGGCATAGCTGCGCGTCTTCTGCACCTGATCCTGAAGTTCGTAGAGCAGGCGTAGGAAGAACTCGGCCACCGGGCGCATGGACGTGCTCACATCGAGAAAGACGACCAGCTTGGGCTTGCGGCGGCGGCGGCGCAGCTTAAGCTCCATCGGGACGCCGCCGTAGCGCTGGTTGGCACGCATCGTGGCCTTGGCGTCGAGCTTGCCCTGCTTGCCACGCTTCTGGCGAAGGGCGGCCCGGCTGCGCAGCCGGGCGGCGAGGCGGCGCACCTGATCGCGCAGCACGTCCATCTGGTGCTCGTTGAGCGAGCTGAAGGGGCGCTGCATCAGGTCGTGGGCGGTCTGGCGGCGCTCGCGCCACTGATCGGCCATGTTGTCGCGGATCTGCTGCCCGGCGAACCGCTCAAGCTGCTGGCCGAGCGCGGCCTGATTTTCGCCCACCTGCTGCCTGATCTGGGCGATGGTCTGGGGGTCCATGCCCTGCTCGGCCAGCAGCTCCCACAGCATCTCCAGCACCTCCTGAAGCCGCTCCCAGCCCAGCAGGCGCTGCATACGGCGCGCGTACCAGCGGGCCTGGTAGGGCGCGTCGGCATTCTGCATCCCGGCCTGCTCGGCCAGGTCCTGCAGGTCCTCCTCGGTCGGCCCCTGCCCGCTGAGCAGCCACGAGAGCAGCTCAGCCAGCTCCTCGGCCAGGCGCTCAAGCGCCTGGCGGAGCATGTTCTGCTCGTCCGGCGACAGCTCGGCCTGCGGGTTGAGGAGCGGCGGGCTGTCTGTGCCGAAGTAGAGCGGGAACAGCTCATCAAAGGTCGGGATGTCCGCCGCCTCCTTGATGAGCGTCGAGCGCAGCGCTAGGTAGAAGGCGCGGCGGTCGGCGATGCCCATTAGGTCGATGCTGCGCCAGGCGTCCTGGCTCTCAGCCATCGAGACGCGCACGCCCGAGGCGCGCAGCCCGGCGATGAAGCGAGCGATGCGGTTTTCCATCCCCATCTCCCCAGAAACTACCGGCCAGCCGGGAGTGCGATCACCCTGATTTTAGTCTGGTCGGCGTGTGTTTTGCCAGAAGTTACTGAGAAAGGCTTCAACGCAGCGCAGGTCTGCTATCCGACCAAGCACATCCCCTTTATCGGAATTGCATTGGCCGGGTACACCTCGAAGTGATACACTCCATTTGAGTGCAGGCGTATGAAGGTCGCATCCTCCGCAAGGGGTGAATATGTTCGAATCAGTTGAGACGGTCAAGCAGCACCTCGCCGGGCAGCAGTACATCGCCTCCGACGAGATTGCAACGGTTGTGTATCTGGCTCACAAGCTGGGCAAGCCGCTGCTGCTCGAAGGCCCGGCGGGTGTGGGCAAGACGGAGCTGAGCAAGGCTGTCGCCGCCGCGCTGGGGTGGCCGCTGGTGCGGCTCCAGTTCTACGAGGGACTGGACGAGAGCAAGGCGCTGTACGAGTGGGAATACGCCAAGCAGATGCTCTATACGCAGCTTCTGCGGGACAAACTATCCGATATCCTGTCCAATGCCGGGACGCTCGGCGAGGCTGCCGACCGTCTGGCCGCCGAGGAGGACGTATTCTTCTCGGAGCGCTTCCTGTTGGCCCGTCCGCTGCTGCGGGCGATCAACAGTGAGGGGCCGGTCGTGCTGCTGATCGACGAGATCGACCGGGCTGATGCTGAGTTCGAGGCGTTTTTGCTGGAGGTGCTGAGCGATTTCCAGGTCAGCATCCCGGAGGTGGGGACAATCAGCGCCAAGCATCACCCCACCGTCTTTCTCACCAGCAACAACACGCGCGAGCTGAGCGAGGCGCTTAAGCGCCGCTGCCTGTATATCTACATTGATTATCCAACCGTCGAGGAGGAGCTGGAGATCGTGCGGCTGAAGGTGCCTGAGCTGGCCCCCAAGCTGGCCCAGCAGGCTGTTGAGGCGGTGCACTCGCTGCGCCAGATGGACCTGCGAAAGAATCCGAGCATCAGCGAGACGCTCGACTGGGCGCGGGCGTTGGTGACCCTCAACGCCAACGCGCTGGAGCGCGACGTGCTGGAGAACACGCTGACCGTCCTGCTCAAGTACGAAGCCGACGTGGCCCGCGCGCGGCGCGTGCTGCGCGGCGGCAGCCCCGGCAGCGAGGAGCGGCGGCCAGGCCGCGAGTGGTAGGCCGGGCGGCCAGCCGCCCCAGCCCAAACATCCCCCGGCAAGGGTTAAGCGACAGCCGCCCGCGCCACAAGCAGCGCCAGCGGAAAGCGCAGCCACAGCCCGGCCAGCAGATTCTCCGGCATGGTGATGATAGCATCCCTGCGCCCGGCCTGCGCGGGACCTTACAGCCCCAGCACCCGCCGCGCGATGACGTCAATCGCCTCGATCTGTGCCCCAGCCGCCCGGATGCCGGTGCGCTGCCGGGGTAGCCGGACGCCCAGCCCCGCGCTATACTTCTGCGCATGGCTGGGCATCCAGAATCCGGGTATGCGGCACGCCCGGCGCGCGCCGCCTTGAGCCTGACGGCGCTGGCTGCCGCCCTCCTCCTGGCCGGCTGCGGCCTGCTGTCGGGCCTGCTGGCCGGGAGCGGCAGCCGCGAAGCGCAGATCGGCGCCGGGGTTGCGGACATGAACGGGCTGGCGCGCGTCGAGAGCGCGGCGGGCGTGATGGACTTTCAGGTTTCGTCTGGGCTGACGGGCGAGCACCTGACCGGCGTCCGCATCCGGGTGGCGGTCGTCGGCGACACGCGCCTGATGATGGCCGAAGACCCGACCGGGGCACACCTGCCGGTGGCGGTGCCGCTGGCCGGGGAGGCGACCGTGCGGCGGCTGGTCATGCCGCCCCGGACAGGCACCGGCTACAACATCACGACGGCTGCCGGGCCGCTCCGCCTCGAAGACCTGACACCGCTGGGCGGCCTGGATGAGAACCAGATCCGCGAGCGCCTCAAGAGCGGCCCGGATGAGGCGGTGCTCATCTACCTCTACAACCCGGCCCGCCCGCTGGCCCTGACCAACGCCACGCTGGAGGCCTACGCGACCCCCTTCGAGAACGTGACGGGGCTGCGTGCCGGGGGCGAGCCTCCCGACGCCACGCTCGCGCTGGTCACGGTCGCCATGCAGCACGCCGCCTACGAGACGTGGAGCAACCGCTTCATCGACCGTTACCTGTCGGGGCGCATCGGCCAGCAGCCTGACACCGACCTGCGCGGCGATCTGGCCTTCCGCTGGTCGTACCCCGTCTTCGATGTGTTCCCGCCCGACGAGAGCTTTGATCTGGGCGAGACGGGGGAGCTGGTGCTGCGCGTCAACTGGCGCTCGCAGAACCCCGACCCGCCCCCGCCCTGGAGCTTCTTCGTAACGAGCGACGATGAGCGCGTCGTGCCTGAGCCGGAGGCCTTCCAACTGGCGCCCGACTCGCCGCCCGCCGAGGTGCGCTTCACCGTTGACCGCACCGGGCTGGCCGCCGGGGAGTACAGCGCCAAAATCTTCATCCAGCCCTTCAGTGATGCCTTTGGCATGATCGAGCAGGCCGTCGAGAGGACGGTGACCTACAGCGTCGGGCAGGCCGAGCCGACGGCCACGCCCGGCCCCAGCGTCGAGAGCCTGACGGTTGAGCCGGACCAGCCGCGCGAGGGGCAGCAGATGACGGTGAGCGCCACCGGCTTTGAGCCGGGCGAGCCGGTGATCTTCGAGTTTATCGGGGCCGAACGCACCATCCATGATACCCTTCAGGCTGCCGATGGGACGGGGCTATTCACCTACGTCGTGGACCTGGCGACCGTCCCGGCGGGCGAGTACACGCTGCGCGTGACGGGCACGCAGAGCGCCATCGTCGGTGAGATGGCCGTTACGGTAGGCGAGGAAGTGCCGGATGCCATCGTGCGGACGACGGAGCTGAACCTGCGCACCGGGCCGGGCTACGACTACCCGGTGGTCGAGGTGCTGGTCAACGGCGACGAGCTGGACGTGATCGCGGTGAACTGGGACGACTCGTGGCTGGAGGTGATCACCAAGACTGGCCAGCATGGCTGGGTGGTGACCGATCTGGTCGAGGTGAGCATCGATCTCTCGACCGTGCCCTGGAACTCGGACTTCCCCAACCCGAACCCGTAGCCGAGGGTCTGTCCTCCGCCCGCTTCCGCAAACCCGGCTGGGTGTATAATAGGCGCGATAACCGGGGCGCAGCCGAAGGACGCCTGTCCTCCTGCGCCCCTGGAGTATAGATGAGCGCCTTTTGCCAGAGGAGCTTCTTATCAGTTGAGCACACTACGTGACTTCATCATCGGGCCACCGCTGCCCACTCAACGCCTGGGGGAGGAGCGTCTGAGCAACGCGCGGGCGCTGGCCGCGCTCTCGCCGGACGCGCTGGCCTCCATCGCCTACGCCAACCAGGAGATCTTTCTGGGGCTGGTGGTGGCCGGGGCAGCGGGGCTGGCCTACTCGTGGCCGATTGCGGTTGCTATCGCGCTGCTGCTCGGCATCGTAGCGCTGTCCTACACCCAGGTGATCAGCGCCTACCCCAGCGGGGGCGGCTCGTACACCGTCGCACGCGAGAACCTGGGCGCCAACGCCGGGTTGATCGCCGCCGCCGGGCTGAGCATGAGCTATCTGCTCAACGTGGCCGTGAGCATGACGGCGGGCGTGGCGGCGGTCACCTCGGCCTTCCCGGTGCTGTGGCCGTACCGCGTCGGGCTGGCGCTGTTCCTGCTGCTTGTGATCACGTTAGCCAACCTGCGCGGCCTGCGCGAGTCGGGTGCCTTCACCTCCGGGCCGGTGTACCTGTTCATCGGCACCTACCTGGTGATGATCGCCGTTGGGCTGGTGCGGGCGGCGGGCGGGGCCGGGGCGTCGTTTGCCGAGAACGCGCCGCGCCCGGTCGAAGCGGTCAGCGCCTACCTGGTGCTGCACACCTTTGCCGCCGGATGCACGGCGCTGACGGGCGTCGAGTCGATCAGCAACGGCGTGCCCATCTTCAAGCCCCCTGAGTCGAGGCACGCCAACCAGACAATGGTAGCGATGGTGGGGCTGATGAGCGTGCTGTTCCTGGGCACGGTCGGCCTGACGCAGCGCTTCGGCGTGGTGGCCGGCGCCGAGGAGACCATCCTCTCGGCGCTGGCGCGGCACATCTTCGGCGGGCAGGGCCTTCCGTATCTGGTGGTGCAGGCCTCGACGCTGCTCGTGCTGATGGTAGCAGCCAACACCAGCTTCGTCGGCTTCCCCCGGCTGGCATCGGTGATGGCCCGCGACGGCTACCTGCCTCGCCAGCTCAGCCAGCTCGGCGACCGGCTGGTGTTCACCAACGGCATCCTGCTGCTGGCCGGGCTGGCCGGGGCGCTGATCGTTGTCTTCCGGGGCGACACGCATCTGCTGATCCCGCTGTTTGCCGTCGGCGCATTCCTGGCCTTCACACTGTCGCAGGCCGGGATGGTCTCGCACTGGGTGCGGGGGCGCGAAGGAGCGTGGCTGATCAAGGCGGCGGCCAACGGGCTGGGCGCGCTGGCGACGGGGACGGCGCTGCTGATCATCGCCATCAGCCGCTTCCTGGAGGGCGCGTGGATCGTCGTGCTGCTCACCCCGGTGATGGTGCTCGGCTTCCGCGCCGTACGCCGCCACTACCGGGATGTGGCCGCCCAGTTGACGCTGCGCGGGTTGCCGCCCTCGCTCAAGCCGCTGCCCAGGCCGCGCCTCGTGCTGCCCATCTCCGGCGTGCACCGGGGCGTGATCGAGGCGGTGCGCTACGCCCGCTCGATCTCAGATCATGTGACGGCGGTGTATGTCGAGATCGAGCCAGGGCAGGGCGAACACATCCGCGAGCGCTGGAAGGAGTGGGGACTGGATGAGGATGCCAAGCTGGTGATCGTCCCCTCACCCTACCGCTCCATCATCGGGCCGTTTCTGGAGTTCCTCGACCAGGCCGACCACGAGGCCCACGACGGGCAACGGGCGACCGTCATCCTGCCGGAGTTTGTGCCAGCCAAGTGGTGGCACGCGCTGCTGCACAATCAGACCGCGTGGTTGATCAAGCTGGTGCTGCTCTACCGCCGCCGCCGTCACGGAGGCACCCGGGTCATCATCGACGTGCCGCTCCAGCTCAAGCGGTGACCGGGATGGACCTGAATCTGCCCCAGCGGGCGTGACTTTTGGGGGCCGGGGTTGTTGTTATGAGCAGGAAGGGGCATGGCCCACGTGGCTCGCCCTCTCCCCCGGATCAGCATCGTGGAGCCGTCTTGCACCACCCCAACGACATCCAGCCATGACAAGGAGCCGCTGCGTGACGCTCGAACGACTGCCCACTCCCTTCGAACCCACCCGGATGCTGCGGCTGGTCAGCCGCACGTTTGCCCTCTCCATCGAGCGCCTGCCTACGTTGCTGCGCGAGGCGGTCACGCTCGCTTATCTGGCCTTCCGCGTGTCGGACTTTTTGGAAGATAACCACAGCATGTCGCCTGAGCATAAGGTGGCCCTGCTCCACCTGTGGGTGCGGGTGCTGGACGGGGAGATCGATGCCCGCGAGCTGACCGGGCAGCTCTCCGACGTGGACCCGGCAGACCCCGAGGCGGAGGTGGCCCGGCACGCCGACGCCGTGCTGGCCTGCATCCAGCGGCTGCCGCCCGAGCTTCAGGGGTACATTCTGGAGGAGGCACGCCAATCGGCGCTGGGCATGGCCCGTTGGCAGGCGCGCGGCCCGGTTGTGCTGGATGAGGGCGATCTGGACGACTACATGTTCGAGGTCGCCGGACGGGTAGGGCATATGCTGACCCGCATCTTCGCCTGGTATTATGCGCCTCTGCGCCGCCTGGCCGACGAGCTGATGCCGCTGGCGCGCGAGTTCGGGCTGGCGCTGCAAACCGTCAACGTAATCCGGGGGTTGCGCAAGGACTTCGAGCGAGGCTGGGTCTTTGTGCCGCAGAGCTTCTGCGCACAGGCAGGGATCAACCCGCCTGACCTCTTCAAACCGGACCATCTGGAGCAGTCGCTGCGGGTGATCAACATGTTGGCCGACAAGGCCGAACGCCACCTGCGGAATGGGCTGGCCTACATCAAACGCATCCCGCCCCGCTACCACCGCGTGCGGCTGGCCTGCATGTGGCCGCTCTTTTTCGCCGTGCGGACGCTCACCCTCAGCCGGGATAACCGGCAGGTGCTGACCAGCGAGGCCAAGATATCCCGCGACGAGGTTGAAGCGATCGTGCGCAGCACGCGCGCGATGGGCTGGTCAAACCGCTGGCTGGACGGCTACTACGAGCGGCTGAGGGCGGGCCGGGCCGGGGCGTGATCGCGGCCCGTGGCTGCGCCATCTTACGTTTTCTCTGCCAGCGGAACCGACTGAGCCTCCAGCCCGGCCTTGGCCAGCAGCGCGTACACCACAAACCCCACCCCGAACGAGTATACGCTGGTCGGGTGCCAAGCAGGCAGCAGCGCCCGCCCCAACAGTCCGGCGATCAGGTCGTTGTTAGCGATGCCGACCAGAAAGCCAAGCACCCATGCTGCGTATCCCGGCAGGCTGACGCCCCGGCGCGGCCCGGCCCACCGCCGCCCGGCGAGCAGCCAGTCAGCGGTGATGGCCCCGGCGACAGGGCCGAAGGACGCGCCGATCAGCCCGAAGAACGACTCCAGGTTGCCCGCCAGCCCAAGCACGGCCAGCGCCACGCCGACCGTCGCGCCGCCCAGCGTCCATGTCAGACGTGGGACGCGCGGGATCATCGTCGAGAGCGAGTTGCCCATGATGAAGGCGCAGATGCCCGACGAGGGGATGGTGCTGGCGGCGAATAGCAGGAACATGATCGGGGTCAGGCGCGGGCTGACGACGGGCAGCGCGCCGGAGAAAGTAAAGGTCGGCAGGCCGGGGTCGATGCCGTGCGCCCCGGCGACGGTAATCAACCCCAGCCCGCCGGCGATCAGGATCGGGAGGACGATGCCGAAAACGCCGCCCAGCACCACGTCGCGGCGGTGGCGGTTGGACATGCCAAAGTCCACCCCCGCCGTGCCCGCCGTGACAAAGTTGCCGATGGCGAGCTGCACGATCAGTAGCGTCGAAGCCCAGGCGGGCGGCGATGCCGACGACATCCACACGGGGCGGGCGGCGCCTGCCGCCGCGTGTGGCAGCGCATTCGAGGCCGTGATGGCAAGCATCGCCAGCGGCACGATGACCAGAAACTGCCCCACCTTCGCGATATACTCCACGCCCAGCGCCCCGATGAGGGCAAAGGTGTAGCCCCACACCCCGGCGACGATCAGGAAGGGAAGCGAGAAGCCGCGCAGGCCAGGGTCGGCATCGAAGGGGGTGAGGGGCTGCACGCCCGCTGAGAGCAGGATCAGGCGGGTGGCGTAGTACGTCATGACGCCGAACCAGCCCACCTGAAGGACGCCCATGAACACGCCAGGGATGAAGTACCCGCCTCTGGTGCCGAAGGTCGAGGAGCCGACGACGTAGAGCGGCAGCCCAGTCTGCATCCCCAGCAGCCCAAAGACCACATAGAACAGCCCGTAGCTGAGGAGCGCGGCCAGCGCCACGCCGACCAGCGCCCCGGCCAACCCACCCAACGGCAGCGCGCTGCCGAAGGCTTCGTAGTACACGATCCACAGGAAGACGCCGGCGTAGGATGGAGCGGTGCTCAGATACCAGGGCCTGCGCTCAGCGGGCGTTTTGGGCCGGGCAGAAGCGAGGTAAGCAGGCAGGGGTTGGCTCGACATGCGGGCCTCCGTTGCGTTTCAGGGTTTCAGGTGTCAGCGTACTTGAAGGCATGGGTGGCAACCCGGCTGCATGTGTCGGCGGCTACTTCCTCGCGATCTCCAGTGCTTTGAAATCCTCAACCTGCTTGCGGATGGCCCGCTCGGTCGCCAGCCGCTCGATGCTCGAGGCGCCGAAGAAGCCAATGATACCGGGCATCTTCTTAAGCGCCACACCGACGTTTTCCGGCTCGTCAAACGGGCCGCCGTGGCAGATCACCATCTGGTCTTTGTTGATCGCCCAGGCCGCCTCGGCCATCTCCATCACCCGGTCGATGGCCTCGTCCAGTGTGAAGGCTTCCGCTGCGCCGATGGTGCCGGAGGTCGTCAGCCCCACGTGGCAGACCATCAGGTCGGCTCCGGCGTTGACCATCGCCCGCGCCTCGTCGGGGGTGAAGACGTAGGGAGTGGTGAAGAAGTCCATCTGGTGAGCGAGGGCGATCATCTCGACCTCTTTGTCGTAGCCCATGCCGGTCGCCTCCAGATTGGCGCGGAACTTGCCGTCGAACAGGCCGACGGTCGGGAAGTTCTGCACGCCGGAGAAGCCCATCTCCCAGAGCTGTTTGAGAAAGACCGGCATCAGCCGGAAGGGGTCGGTGCCGCACACACCCGCCTGCACAGGGGTATCCTTGACGACGGGCAGCACCTCGGCGGCCATCTCGACCACAATGGCGTTGGCATCGCCGTAGGGGAGCAGCCCGGCCAGCGACCCGCGCCCGGCCATGCGGTAGCGACCTGAATTGTAGATGATGATCACGTCGGCGCCGCCCGCCTCGGCGAACTTGGCCGAGATGCCGGTACCCGCGCCGACGCCCAGAACGGGCCGCCCGGCCTCGACCTGGGCCTTGAGGCGGCGAATGATCTCTGCGCGTGGGATTCTGCCTGGCATGGTTACCTACCTCCTGCTATTTCAGCCTCTTATCTTTGAGAGCGCCAGCCGACGCCCGCTAGCTGTCCCCCTTCAGCATCCCCACCAGCAGCTCGACCGCCTTCCCGGCGAATTCCGGGTCGTTGATGTTGTGATCCATCTCGATGTAGGGGATGCCGGGCTTGAGGTTGTCTCTGATGGCATCGAAACAGGCCCGGTCGGCCTGTGGGTCCCAGAACGCGCCGCCGGGGCTGTCAAGCTGGGAGACGCCCCTGAGGGGGATCAGGACGGCCACCGGCCCGGTCGAGGCGTTGGCGGCGCGGGCGATCATCTCCCCGATCCGCCGGTTCTCCTCGACGTTGGTGCGCATGAGCGTGACGTTGGGGTTCCACTCGTAGAGGTGGCGGCTGCGGTACGGCTCCGGCACGGTGTCGCGCGCCCAGAAGTTCGCCATGTCCACGCAGCCGGGGACAAGCACGGTCGGGATGCCGGCCCGCGCGGCGGCCATCAGGCGCTCCGGCCCGGCGCTGAGCACACCCCCGCACACCTCGTCGGCCAGTTCGGTGGTTGTGATGTCGAGGTTGGCGGTGATGAACCCGGCCTCGATCAGGCCCTCCATCGTGCGACCCCCCGTGCCCGTCGCGTGGAAGACCAGCACCTCATAGCCCTGCGCTTCCAACTGCTCGCGGGCGTAATTGACGGCGGGCGTCGTGTTGCCGAACATGCTGGCTGTGATGATCGGCTTCTCCTCTCCGGCGGGGGGCAGGGCCTGCTCGACCATCCCGGCGATGGCCCCGGCGGCGTTGGCGTAAATCTGGCGGCTGATCGAGTTCAGCCCGGCCACGTCCACAACCGAGGGCATCATAGTGATGTCCTTGATCCCGACATACGGGGCGATGTCGCCCGCCGCGATGGTGGAGACCATCACCTTGGGCACCCCGACTGGCAGGCTGCGCATAGCCGTCGTGGCAATCGACGTGCCTCCGCTGCCTGCCATACTGATGATCCCACCCAGCCGCTCCTGCGCATACAGGTCAGCGACAACGCTCGCCAGCCCGTCGGCCATGGTGCGCATGGCGAGGGTCTTGTCCCCGCTGGCGCGCAGCGTCTCTAGGCTGCTGCCCCCGGCGCGGGCCACTTCGCTAGCGGGGATGTCGGGCGTGAAGGGCGGCTCGCCCATCACGCCGAAGTCCACGACGATGGTCTCCAGGCCGCGCGCCTGGATCAGGTCGCGCACGAAGGCGAACTCTGTGCCCTTGGTGTCGAGGGCACCTACAATGACAACCGGCTTTGGCATCTCATTCCCTCCTTCAAGTCGCGCCGGGGGCCGGGCGGTGCGTCCCAAGCCAGACCTGCTGGTCGGCGGGGTGACGCGGCGCGCTCCCTACGGCGTCATGTCCCACACGATCACCGTCCCGTCGTCGGAGCCTGAGGCCAGCCGTGTCCCGTCCGGCGACCAGGCCACGCTGGCGACGCGGTCGGTATGCCCGGCCAGCACCTGCCGCGACCGGCCTGGCTGGCCGCCGCCAGGGGCGGCGGTGGCATCCTGCACCACGACTGTCCGGTCCTGCGACACCGAGGCGATGCGCGTGCCGTCCGGGCTGTAGGCGATGGCGCGGATCACATGCGAGTGACCGCCCAGCGTTTGCAGGCGGTCGGCGTTGGACGTGTCCCAGATCATGACGGTCGCATCCGCCGAGCCGGCGGCGATCTGGCTACCGTCGGGCGACCAGGCCAGGCTGGTAACCCAGCCGGTATGCCCGACCAGCAGGCCAAATGGCTCCTCGTCCGGGCTGCCGTCGGCGTGCCAGAGCAGCACCTCGCCCCAGGTTGTCCCGGCGGCAACGGCGCCGCCGTCGGGTGACCAGGCCACGCTCCAGATGCCCTCCTCGCCTGAGTGCAGGGTTTGCAGCGCCTCGCCGCTCCGCGCATCCCACACGATAACCGAGTCATCGAGCGACCCGGCTGAGGCCAGCCGCCTCCCATCCGGCGACCAGGCCACGCTGGCGACGGCGTCGCTGTGCCCGCTCAGCGTGCGCAGCGCCTCGCCCGCCCCCACATCCCAGATGATCAGCGTCCGATCCCGGCTGCCTGAGACGAGCCGCCTGCCATCGGGCGACCAGGCCAGGCTGGTGACGGGTGAGGTATGCCCGTCGAGGGGCCGGATGAGGGCATTCGTCTTCGCATCCCAGATCAGCACGTGGCGGCCTGCGCCGGTCGCCAGGCGTGTTCCATCTGGCGACCAGGCCACCGCGTCCACCCCCTCATGGGGAGGGGCGTAGCCTGCCCGCATCTGGAGGGGCTGCTCCGCGCCGGACGCCCGGCTGATGTCCCACACGCCCAGCGTCCCGCTGGCGGTAGCAGCGGCCAGCCGCGTGCCGTCGGCGGAGGAGGCACCGCTCGTAGGCTGCCCGGCCAGCGCTGGCAGGCTGAGGCGGGCCGCGCCAGTGGCTGTCTCCCAGACGGTGACCGTGCCATCCTCGGACAGGCTGACGAACGTCTCTCCGTCCCCGGCGTATGCCACGCTGAGCACATCCCCGCCTCCCGGCGAGAGCGTTTGCCGGGCCTCTCTGGCTGCCGTGTCCCACACGATCACCTGCCCGTCGCGCCCGCCGGAGACGAGCATCTGGCCGTCGGGTGCCCAGCTCAGGCCGGTGACGGCTGTGTTGCGGCGGTGCCCTTCGAGCGCCCCCAGGGGGAGGCCCGTCCAGGCCTCCCACAACTGGATGCCGCCCAGCAGACTACCCGCCGCCAGCAGCGAGCCGTCGGCGCTGTAGGCCAGCGCCGTGACCGGGCCAGGCTGGGGGTCGAGCGCACCCGCCAGCGCCGGGCTGAGCGTCTCGCCTTCGCGGGCGATGCTCCACACGAACACCTGGCCGTCGCTGAGGCCGACCGCCAGCAGGGCGACCGCCTCATGCTCCTCCGGCGTCCAGGCCAACGCCGTGACCCCGGACGGGCCTTCCACGCTGCTGCTCAGCCTGCCCTGCGCGGCATCCACGAGCGCCAGCTTGCCGTCCTCAAGCCCGGCTGCGATCAGCGCGCCATCCCGCGAGAAGGCCACGGCGGTCACGGCGGATGTGCTGGGGATGCGCCACACCTCGGCCAGCGTCGCCACCTCGTGCAGGTACAGCCCCACCTTGCCGCCCACCACCAGATATTTCCCGTCCGGCGAGAAGGCGCTGGTCGTGATGCTGCCCCGCCCCAGCCGGGCGACCGCCCCCGGTGGGCTGGGGCCGGTGTAATCCGTTGACGGCGCGGGCGGGCCGCCCGCCGAACAGGCGACCAGAAGCAGCGCCAGCGCCCCGGTGGCGGCTGTGATGGCCCATCCTCTCATGCTGACCTCCAGGCGATCAACCTCTCGTCCGGTGCTCTTGATTGTAGCGGCATCTGGCCCTTTGGTCGCCTCAGAACCTGCCCCTCTTACCGCGAGGAGGTACATCACCCGGTTCAAGCGTTTCCCTGAAAGTCGTTTGAGAAGGACTTTCGGGGACTTAGAAGAATAGCATCACACCGACAAGCCCCAGCAGCGCCACGATCACCTTTTCGAACGTGTCGCGGTCGAGCTTATTGGCCGCCCACTTGCCAACCCACACCCCCAGCGGGACAAGGGGCATCAGCCACGCGATCTGCCACATGAGCTGCGTGTCGAACTGGTGGGCGTAGATGTAGTAGGGCACCTTGATCCAATTGAGGATGAAGAAGAAGAGGGCAGAAGTGGCGATGAACACGCCGGGCGTGACCTTCTCCATCAGCAGATAGATGCTGACCGGCGGCCCGCCGATGTGCGCCAGCGAGGACGAGAAGCCCGTCACCACGCCCGCCACCAGCCCGTGCCAGTCCCGGCCCTGGTAGCTGAAGAAGGCCATGATACGCTTCTCAAACACCTTGTAGGTGACAAAGATCAGGACGATCACGCCCAGCAGGATGCGCAGCGTGCGGGTGGGGGCGTTGGTGATGAGGAGCGTGCCAATCGTCACACCCAGCAGTGAGCCGGGCAGGAGCAGCAGGATCAGCTTCCTGTTCCAGTTGCCCCAGTGTAGCGCAACGGCGAACACGTCGGCGAACATCAGAATGGGCAGCACGAGGCCGATCACACGGCCCGAGGGCATCACCAGCGCCATCAGCGGCGTGGCGAGCGCGCCGAGCGTGCCGCCCAGCCCGCCCTTCGAGAGGCCGATCAGGAAGGCGACGAGTGCCGCCATCAGGTAGAAGAGCGTCAGGTTGTTTACCAGCATGGTGTGGTGGGCGATCCTTCAACTACTGTTTGGCAGGTTGGCCCCAGAGCGGGCCGACACCCGAAATCTATCCTCCAGCGGTGGCCAGCAGCCCCGCCAGCCCCAGCGCGCGCAGGCGCTCCGGGGTAGGGATACCGTTGGCGTCCCAGCCCATCAAAGCGTAGTACTCATCGAGGAGCGGCTCCAGCTCAACGACGTGCCCGGCTGCCGGGCCGCCCGCCATCGGCTGCGAGAGGTTGCGAGCGGGGAGGGTGTCATGCTGGCGGGTGAAACCCTCGCGCACGTTAAAGAGCCGCGCCAACGTCGAGACGCGCTCGCCGACCCTCTCCAAATGTTTGACGCTCGGGTAGTCGAAGCCGGTGGCCGCCGTCACAAGCTGCCAGACCTCCTTGAGCGACATGCCGTAGCCGGGGAACAGGCACAGGCAGGCGCTGTCCCACACGGCGGTGCTAGCCTGATGGTCGCGGAAAAGCTGCGGCTTGCCCTCCAGTGCCAGCGGGTCGGCGGAGCCGCTGAATAGCTCGCCGAGCGGGGCGCCGCGCAGGTGGCATGCGCCGCGCTCGGAGACGGCGTAGGCGAGGGCCGTGCCCTTGGCTGCGCTGGGGTGATAGCCGGGCATCTCCAGCCCCTTGACGTGCATGGCGAACGGCTTGGCTTCTGGGTAGCGCTCCGCGATGGCAGCCACGCCCTGCGCCAACCACACGCCGCAGCCCTCGACCCGCGCCATCTTCTCCAGCAGGGTGTAAGCCGCGTCCGCGTTGCCGAAGCGCGGCTCGATGCCGTCCAGGTCAGCGGCGGCGATGATCCCGCGCTCGAACATCTCCATCACGAAGCCGAGCACGCCGCCCGCGCTGATCGTGTCCAGGCCGTACTCGTCACACAGGCCGTTGAGACGGATAACTGACTCGCGCTCGCCGATGGCACAGTTGGGGCCGAGGGCGTAGATCGTCTCGTACTCTGGCCCCTCGATCACCCACCCGTCCGCGAGCGGGATGCTCCACTTGCCGCAGGCGATGGGGCAGCCGAAGCAGGCGTAGTCTCTAGCCCAATTGTGGGCGCGGAAGGCGGCGCCGGAGAGGGCAGCGGCCTGCTCGAACTGGCCGCGCTGGAAGTTGCGGGTGGGCAGCGCGCCCATCACATTGATGATCTCGACGATGTTAGCTGTGCCCTCGCGCCGCAGAAGCGTTGTCTCGGACGACATGCGCACGGCACGGAAAGCAAGCTGGAGCGCCCGCCGGTACGCCTCCGGGTCGTGGACGCGCACCCGGCCCGTGCCGCGCGCAACGATGGCCTTGAGGCGCTTGCTGCCCATCACCGCGCCCACGCCGCCCCGCGCTAGCGCACGCGTCTCGTTGAAGATGCCCGCCACATGGCGCAGCGCCTCGCCGGGCGGGCCGATGACGAGCGACTGCCAGCCACGCCCGAACTCGCCCCCCAGCCGCGCGGTCGCCTGCGTGACGGTCATGCCCCACAGGTCAGCAGCGGGGCGCACTTCAACGCACTCATCGTCAATGACGAGCAGCACCGGCTCGCTGGCCGCACCGGTCACAACCAGCGCGTCGTACCCGGCGTACTTGAGCATCTGCCCCCAGTAGCCACCGCAATAGCAGTCGAGATAGGCGCTGGTGGCCGGGGAGCGGGTCGTGACGCCAAAGCGCCCGGCGGTGGGTGCGGTGGTGCCGGTCAGCGGGCCGGTGTGGAAGATCAGGCGATTGTCCGGGCCAAGCGGATCGACGCCCGGCGGCTGCTCGGTATAGAGCAGCCATGCCCCCAGCCCCTTGCCGCCCAGCACGAGCGGCATGGCGTCGGCGGGCAGGGGGGTGACGCTGATCTCACCGCTCGTCAGGTCAACGCGCAGGATGCGGTCGCAGTAGGATCGCTGGTTAAGGTCCATAACGCTACGTCCCCTCTCAGGGCACGAACCCCGTCCGCCCGGCGGTGAAGATCGCGCCCGTCGGACAGATGGCCGTGCAGGCTGGCTCGCCGCCGCACAGGTCACACACTACCGGGTACCAGTCGAGCGTGTGGCCGTCGGCAAAGGTGATGCCCTCCTCAGAGCGGACGATAACCTGCGTCGGGCAGACCTCCACGCACTCGCCGCAGCCCTCACACCGCTCGACGATCAGCTCGACCGCGCCCGTCTGGGGGTGCCAGCGCAGCGCGCCCGTCGGGCAGGCGTTGATGCACTTCTGGCAGAGCGTGCAGAACATGACCCTGTGCTGGCCGGACCTGCCGCCGGGTTCGATGCGCAGGCGGGCGGGGGTCATGCCGTAGCTGCCCCCGTCGTGTGCAGCCACGCAGGCCACCACGCACAGGCTGCAGCCGGTGCATTTGGCGGGGTGGGCCTTGAGGCGCAGGTAAGCCCACTGCTCGGTACGCAGCGCCCGATCCACCGACCAGCCGTGATGGGCAATGCCGACCAACTGCTCGATCAGGCGCTGCGGGTCGGGCGAGCGGGTGACGTTGCGGCCCATCAGGCAGCCCGCTGCGCCCGCCTCCTGCGCTTCGGCGTACAGCTCCAGCGCGTCGCGTTCGTTGTCGGAGCGGGCGCCGCCCAGCACGAGCACCGGCACGCCGGCCACCCGGCACAGGCGGCGGAAGGTGTCCACATCGCCGGTGTAGGGGATTTTCAGCGCGTCGGCTCCGATCTCGACCGCCATGCGTGCGCCGAGCGTGAGGATGTCCACCACGTTCGCGCCTGTGACCTGCCCGCCGTAGGCGAGCGGCTCGATGATGCAGGGCAGGCCCACCCGGCGGCACTCCTCGACGAAGCGGGCGTTGACCTCGATGCCTGCCGCCTCGACCCGGTCGCTGTAGCCCAGAAACAGGTAGATCGTGATGGCGCTCGCCCCCAGAGCGAGCGCTTGCTCGGCGGTGATGACCTTCTGGTGGAGGAGCAGGCGCTGCGGCACAGCATTGGCGATGTTCGATGTGCCCAGACGGGGCATGTTCATCCAGTCGGCGCGCACGATGAGCGCCGGGCCATCGCGGCCCTGAAAGAGGGGGGCGAGGCGCGCCGCCTGACCGGGGCTGAGCAGGATGCCGTCCACGCCGCCCCGGATCACCGCTTCGGTGATGGGGCGCAGGTTGACGACGTTGGATGTCACGTCGCTCATGTAGCCGTGATCGGCGGCGACGCAGATGGCGCGCCCGTCGCCGTGACGGTTGAACAGGCGGTCTAGACGGGCCTGAAGTCCGGAGCGGGTCATGCGGGCCTCTCCTGCTGGGCGGGGCGGTGCACCAGCCCGCCCAGCGCCGCGAACAACGCGGGCGGGTCGTCCCGTGCAAACACCTGCGCGCCGAGCCAGAGGCCGGCCGCGCCGAGGGCCAGCGGCTCCTGCAGGGCGGCGAGGCCCGCTGCCCCTGCGGCGGCTTCGATGCCGGAGAGGTCGGGCCTGACCCACACCGGCGACCCGGCGGCCAGCTTCAGGATCGTCTCGAACGACTCCGCGCCCGGCCAGGGCACGGCGACGCCATCCGCGCCGCTCTCGAAGGCATAGGACACGCCCAGCTCTACCGCCTTGTTGTACAGCACACCGCGCGGGCCGATGGGCCGCACGTCCACGACCAGTGGCATCCCGACTCTGGCCCCCTCCAGCGCCAGCCGGACGATCAGGCGCAGGCAGGCAGCCTCAACGTGCTCCTCGTGGCCAAGCAGAAAATCGACCACCAGCGCGCTCGCACCCAGATCGAGCGCCGCGGCAGGCTCAACGAGCGGGAGGTAGGCGATCGTCTCCGGCGGCAGCACGAAGTCCGCACCGCGCAGCGCGTTCGTCCAATCGGCACGGACGAGCAGCGCGGCATCCCTGCGCGTGCGCCCAGACAGACGACGGGCCTGGCCGGGGCTGACAACGAGGCCGTCGAGGAGGGGCAGGGCGGAACCGGCAGCGGCGGAGAAGTCCTCCAGACCGGGCAGCGCGCCCAGGCTCAGACCGGCGGACGTGTCGGCGATCAGGCTGCGCCCGTCGGCAGGGCGGATAAACTCGCGCAGGCGGTAGAGCTTGGTGTCCATCCCCTTGGCTCCAGTCATGGGGCGGTTCGCGGCGGGCTAACGCGCCGCCACCCGCTCCCGCAGATACGGAATCGTGAGCGGGCCTTCGGGCATCACGCAGAGGCGCGCCTGTGGGCCGTACCGCTCCATGAGCCGGGCGACGGTCTGTTCGATGCTGCGGCAGGGGATAAACAGCGCCCGCTCGATCTGCTCATCCGTCAGGCCGTCACTGTAAACGTGCACCTCTGCCTGGAGCTGAATCTGGGCCTGAATCTGCACCTGCCACTGATCCTGAGCGCAGAAGCCGGGCCGCGAGATCAGGTCAAGCACGCCCTGCGGTGACCCGCCCTGGGCGAGCAGCCGGGCGTACAGACCGTGATCAGGTAGCCCGTCCTGGCAGGCGGTGGCGATGAGGATCGCGCCGCCCTCGCGCACGATCTGGGCGGCGGCGCTCATACCCTTGACCGACTGATACAGGTTCTGGTCAAGCGGGTAGCCGGAGTTGGTCGTGATCACGATGTCGTAGGGTGCGTCCACCCCGACCATCGCGTTCTCCCGGACGAAAGCGCAGCCGAGCGCGTGCGCCTCCAGCATATCGCCTGCAAAGACGCCCGTGATCTCGCGGCTGGCGTTGAGCGTGACGTTGACCAGAAAAGTCGGGTTGGTCTTGAGCGCGACCTCACGCATCTCCTCCCAGATCGGGTTGCCCTCGCGCACGCCCCACGTGGCGCGGGGGTGACCGATCATGGCGAGGCCGTGGTTGGTGAAGACGCTCTCCGCGCCTGCCAGCGAAGGCAGGATGGCCTTGGGACCGCCGCTGAACCCGGCGAAGAAGTGCGGCTCGATGAAGCCGGTCAGGATTTTGACGTCCGCCTCGCAGTAAGCCCGGTTGATGCGCACCGGGTGGCCGCTGGATGTCTCCCCCAGCGCGACCAGGTTGGCGTCGTCGTAGCAGTCGTGCTGAAGGCAGCGGTAGCGCTCGACGATCTCATCGCCCAGCATGGCGCGCAGCTCGGCCTCGGTCTGGCGGCGGTGCGTACCCAGCCCGTTGAGCAGCGTGATGTCACCGGGGGCGACGCCCGCCGACTCCAGTTCGCCGAGCAGCACCGGCAGCAGGCGGTCGTTAGGTGTGGCGCGGGTGATGTCGGTGTGCACCACAACGACGCGGTCGCCTGGCCTGACGAGGTCCTCAAGCGGCGGTGAGCCAACCGGGCGGCGCAGCGCCTCGCGGATGGCCTGCGCCTCGTCGGGCAGGCCCGGCACGAAGCGGGGCTGGATTACATCGGTTGCGGGGGGCAGATCAATGCTGAGGCCATCCCGCCCGTAGGCTAGCCTGACGCGCACGGCTGTCGCTCCCCAGAACCAGAAACCCTATCGGGCCAGCGTATGTCTACCATCTTCGATCACGCCTCGAACCAGGGCTTACCGCGCTCGTCGGTCAGGACCAGCCCCTTGAGCGCCTCGACGCCCTTGACCAGCCCCTCGCGCAGGCTCATCAGGCTATCCTCATGCTCCATGCTGAGGACGTAATCGTAGCCCACCAGCCGCAGCGTGCTCACCAGGTCCTTCCAGAACTCCAGCCCGTGCCCGTAGCCAACAGTGCGGAATATCCAGGAGCGGTTGATCTCGTCGGCATAGGGCTTCACATCAAGCACGCCGTTGACGGTGGTGTTGAGCGGGTCGATCTTCGTGTCCTTGGCGTGGACGTGAAAGATGGCCTCGCCCAGCTCGCGCACGGCGGCCACCGGGTCGATGCCCTGCCAGAACAGGTGGCTGGGGTCGAAGTTAGCGCCAATCTCCGGGCCGACAGCTGCGCGCAGGCGCAGCAGCGTCTCGGGGTTGTAGACCTGGAAGCCCGGGTGCATCTCTAGAGCGATCATATCCACACCGTGCTCGCGGCAGAACTGAGCTTCCTCCTGCCAGTAGGGGATGATCTTCTCATTCCACTGCCATTCGAGGATGCGCAGGAAGTCAGGCGGCCAGGGGCAGGTGACCCAGTTGGGGTACTGGCTGTTCTCGCTGTCACCGGGGCAGCCGGAGAAGGTGACCACGCGCCGCACACCGATCTTCCCGGCCACCCGCACCGTATCCCGGAACTCCTTTCGGTGCCGCTCGCGGATTTCCGGCTGCGGGTGGAGCGGGTTGCCGTGACAGGAAAGCGCACTGATCTCCAGACCCCGGTCGTCCACCTTCTGCTTCCACTCTTTAAGCCGCGCCTCGCTGGCGAGCAGCTCGGCTGCCGGGCAGTAAACCTGACCCAGTTCGGCTACATAGCCGCCTGAGCCGATCTCCACCGCCTCGGCACCCGTCCCCGCAATCCAGTCAAGCGCCTCGTCGAACGAGAGCAGGTCCTGGAACACGAAGCTGAACACACCGACCTTCATGGCTCTATCTCCTCGAAACTGGCGGTTGGCGATTAGCGGATAGCGATCAGTGGCTGGCCGTTGGCTGCCAGCCCCTCCCGTGCCCGCCAGGACAGGGGGCGAGGGGCGGGGGCCGCCTGGCGCCGCCCCCCGCCGCCCCAGCCGCCGGGGCGAAGTGCAGGCACAGAAAACCGTGTCGGCACTCAGAACACACGATCCACGAACTCGCGGGTGTGGACGTGCACCTCGACCTTCTGGAGTTCGAGGATGCCACGTGCCACATGCTCCGACAGGCGGCGAAAGGCCTCCTCGCCCTTCTCCTTGGTGGCGCGGAGCGGGTTGCCGATCACGCCGCTCTCGATGAACTCGTGGTGATCCATGGGGAAGGTGAAGTATTTGTAGCCCTCAAACTCGACATCGGGCATGCCGTCCTTCTTTTCGAAGGTTTTGGGCAGCCACTCCGGGATGTGGGCCTTGGTGAAGTTGGCGCGGTCCATACGCACGTAGCGCTCATTCCAGGCCAGGTCCTGCGAGGTCTCCAGCTCGCTGGAGTGCCAGCCGGGTGTCTCCTCCCAGGGGTTCTCCATCAGCCCCTCCAGGATGCCGACGTAGTTCTCCATGTAGGGCTTGACGAAGCTGATCAGCGCCCCCGTCTCATAGCGCAGCTTGCGCAGGATGGGGTCGATGACCTTGACGTTCGAGCCGTGCCCGTTGATGAAGATGATGCGGTTGAAGCCGTGATGGATCAGGCTGCGGCCCACATCATAGACCAGGTTGAGCAGGGTAGTGCTGCGCAGCGTGATCGTGCCGCGCCCCTTGCCGGGGTCGTACATGTGCTGCGGCGAGTAGCCCATCCAGATGGGCGGGGTGTGCAGCACGGCGATCATCTCGGCCACGCGCTTGGAGACCTCGACGGCGGTGATGGTATCAGTATAGATGGGCAGGTGCGGGCCGTGCTGTTCAAAGCTGGCCATCGGCACCAGGATGGTATCCTTGACCTTCAGGTACTCCTGTACATCCGTATAGGTGATGTTGCCCAAATCCCACGACAGGAACTTAGCGCGGAAGTCCTCATCGCCCTCGGTTAGATGGGGTAGGTCCTTGTAATCGCGCCCGTTATCAGCGATCATGGTTGCTATACTCCTTCATCATCTCGATGAACAAGTCCGCCACCTCGCGACCAAAGGCCGGGTCATTGACGTGGCGTTCGTACGTCAGAACGGGGATGTCCTCCCGGATTTCGCTGCGCAGAGTGTCCAGAAAGGCCGCGTCGGCCTCTGGGTTCCAGAAGACGCCGCCGGGCACGTTGGGGATGGAAAGGCCCTGAGTCGGGACAGCGACCTTGACCGGCCCCTTGGCGAGGTTCAGCCGCTCGGCGAACAGGTGGCCGAGAGCGATCATCTCGTCCCGCGTGGCGCGGACAAGGGTGTATTCCGGGTTGTGGTCGTAGACCGGGCGATCCCTCAAGGCGGGCGGGATGGCCCCGGCGTGGAACACGCAGAAGTCGATGCAGCCCGGCACGACGACCTGCGGCAGCCCCAGCAGGCCGACGCGCTTCAGGCGGTCGGGGCCGCCGTCGTGGATGCCGCCTGTCATCGGGTCGTAGGTTTCGTTGGTGGTGTAGTCAATCACGCCGATGAACTGGCCCGCCTCGGCCAGCTCCTCCATAGCCGGGCCGCCGACGCCGTTGGAGTGGAAGATCACGGCCTCGTAGCCGTGCTCGGCCAGCCGTTCCTTGAGCGCCATCACGGCCATGGTTGTGTTGCCCAGCATGGTGACGGCTACGTACCGGCTGCGGGGGTCGGGGGGCGGTAGTGGATGCCCGTGCTCGACCAGCCCTTTGAGGGCGGCGGCGACGTTGTCAAAGATGGTCGTGGCGATGGGGTTGAGACCCAGGATATCGACGATAGAGTGCACGACCATGATGTCGCTGGTGCCGACCAGCGGGTCGAAGTAGTGCTTGCCGGAGGCGATGGGCGAGACGAGCACCTTGGGCACGCCGACCGGGAGCTGCATCATGGCCGCCGCGCCCATGACCGCCCCCTCTGCGCCGCCCATGCTGGTGATGGCCTGAAGCTTGCCTTCCTGATAGAGCTTGAGCACCAGCTTCTTGAGCGCCTCGCGCATCTGGTGGACGGCGCGGCCTCGGCTGCCCGCGTTGCGCAGCGCGTCGATGGTCGTCCCGGCGTAGGTAGCCGCCTCCGCGCGGGTGATGTCAGGCGTGATGCCAACCGGCTCGCCCAGGATGCCTGAGTCGATAACGATGGTATCCAAGCCGAGATCGCGTATCCGGTCGCGCAGGTAGGCGATCTCCGGCCCCTTGGTGTCCAGTGTGCCAATAATGACGACGTTCTTTGCCATATGGCAACCTCCGGGCGGTGCGCCGTTTGTATGAGCGGCGCGCGCCGAACCAGTCAGGGGGTGGGGGGGCGCAGCCAGCGACTGCCGTCCTGCGCCCCTCCCGGTCATGGGCAAGCGTGTTTACTTGATGAGCGGCAGCAGCGTGTCGGCGCAGACCTGGACCTGCCAACTGTAGAACTCCTCGGTCAGCAGGCTGGAACCGTGCTCCTCGATGAACTTCTTCTGCTCCGGTGAGATGTCCACCGGGTTCTTCTCGATGGCCTCCGGGTAAGGGTTGGCCGGGGTGCGGTCGATGGGTGCGACGAACTCGACGGTCAGAGCACCGTCGTAACCGATGGTCTTGAGCGTGCCGACCAGTTTCAGCCAGTCCCAGTGACCCTGACCGCAGGCGAAGCGGTTGGTATCGGCCACGTGGAAGTCCACCAGACGGCCTTTGGCGCTCAGGATCGAGGCGTAGGGGTCGGCCTCCTCGATGTTCAGGTGGAAGGCGTCGAGACATACGCCGCAGTCGGGCGCGACGGCCTCGGCCAGCGCCAGCGCCTGCGCCGCCCGCGAGCAGAGACCGGTCTCGAAGCGGTTGATCGGCTCGATGGCGAGCACGACGCCTTCCTTCTTGCCCCAGTCATAGCACTCCTTGAGGCTGTCAACGGCCCACTTCCATTCCTCCTCAGGCGTGCCGTCGGGGACGATCTTGCCGACCGTAGCGGGCACAATGGTCATCTCGTAGCCGTCCAGCTCCTTGACCATGGTGATGCAGTCCTTGACGTACTGCACCGACTTCTCGCGCTGGGCCTGATCCTTGGCCACCAGGTTGCGGTCGCCGAGCATCAGCGTCACCGACCCCCAGCAGCGGATACCGTGATCCTTGAGAACCTGACGGACATGCTTGGTATCGTAGATGTACGGCTCGCCGCTGATCTCGATGCTCTCGTAGCCGTACTTGGCCAGCCGGGCCACCGTGACCTCAATCGGCTCGGCCCGCATCCAGTTGTGCATTGACAGGTGCATTTTGTTCCTCCTGAATCAAGATTAGGTTGAACCGGGGTGACGGGAGCCAGGCCCCCATCACCGTTGCGCTTACGTGCTTCCCCGAAAGCTCTTGTTGAGCGCTTTCAGGCCGACCCGTGACGCGCCGCTCCGACCGACCTCCGGCTTGCCGGTAAGCCAGCCCTCTGCCTTTACGAGGCCAGGTGCCGGGCCAGCCGCTCGTAGAGGCCCTCCACCTGCAGGCCGAACATCGCGGCGTGCTCGCTGAGGGCGCTCAGGTCTGCCGGGTCTTCGCAGAAGATCAGGCGTGCCCCGGCCTCCACCGCACCGGACAGGCGGGCGTAGGTCAGATGCCGGGCGATGGGGGGGTTCGTCCAGCGCAGCGCGCCGCTGCCCGTCGGGTGGGTGCGCTCCCGCCGCCAGTAAAGCTCGCGGCCCGGCCCCGGCATCACAGCGGCGAGTAGCCGACGCGGGGCGTCGTAGCGGCCCGTGACGCGCACCGAGTGGGTTGGGTCCACATAGGCGTAAGGGGTATCCTGATCCCAGCGGGTGAGGGCCAGCGCACCCCCGGCCAGCTTCTCCGCCAGCAGCACCGTGACCTCCTGAAGCGCCACGCCTTCCGGCCACAGGACGCCCAGCCGCTCGTCGAAAAGCTGGCGGAACACGAAGTAGTCGCCGGGGGTAAGCACAAGCACCTGCTGTGCGCCCACGCTGGCGATCTCGTCCAGCGTCGCGCGGGCGAGCGCCGCCGCCGTGTCGGGGAAGCCGAGCGAGCTGGCCAGGTAGCCGTTGCTGCGGCCCACGCCGATCAGCACCGGCTCGATGCCGACCGCCTTGAGCAGCTTGAGCGCGCCTGCCACGCCGTCCGGCCACAGGTAGCGGGCCGCATCCCCGACGAACAGCGCCACCTCGCCCCGGCTGGAGACGTTCTCCGGGGCCTGCTCCCGGTAGGGGTTGCCCCACCGCTTGAGGGCATCGTTGAGTTGGTAGGCGATGACCGGGGCCAGGTTCTGGGCGGCGATCTCGGCCCGCGTCGCGGCGATGGCCTCAGGCAGGGGCTGGTCGGTGACACAATGGGCGCGGCAGGTGCCGCAATCGGCGCACGAGTACATCACCTCGACCGTTTGGGCGTTCCACTCAGCCAGCCCGCGCCGCTGCGAGGCAACGAGCAGCCCCCAGCCGTGCGGGGTGAGGGTCTCCCGCGCGGTCACGTGGCCGACTGGGCAGACGTGGCGGCACATCAGGCAGTAACGGCAGTTATCGGTCGTCAGGATCACGTGTTCAATGGGCATGGCAGCCTTCTGCTCCATTCCGTCGTGTCTTCGCGTTTCCCAAGTGCTCCAACCCTACAACCCGAAGCCGGTCTTGCCGGGGTTCATGATGCCGTTCGGGTCGATGGTCTTCTTCAGCCTGAGCAGGAACGGCCAGGCGTTGCCATACTGCCGGCGCATGTAGCGGCCCAGCTTGACACCGACGCCGTGATGCTCGTTGATCATGCCGCCGTTGGCGATGACGGCCTGCATGGCAGTGTTCCACACGCGGTTGTGCAGGCGCAGCGCCTCCTGGGCATCCTCCGGGGGCTGCTCGATGATGAAGCGCGAGTAGAGCATCACGCCCCAGTGGAACCAGTGCGAGAAGTGGCCGATGAACTTGACGTTCCAGTCGCTGAAGCCCTCCTCGACGGCCTTCTTCTCGGCCCAGTAGACCGACTCGATCTTGTCGAAAGTGGTGACCGTCTCGGTCGTGCCGTACATCCAGGGCAGCTTGAGGTTCTTGGGCGGGTAGTAGAAGTCGTAGCGGTGGTTCCACCAGCGCTCGCCCGGCTCGCGGCCCAGGTCCTGCGCGCCCAGCTCGGCGCAGATGGCCATTGCCTTCTGCTCCTGAAGGGCGGCGATGTCGGGGTCACCGTCAAAGCCCACGACCATATACGACCCATCGAACTCGTAGCCCAGAATGGCCTTGACGCGCGAGGCGGTAGACTCGCGGTCGTACAGGCGGATGACGAACGGGTCGAGGCGGCGGTGCATCATGCGCCGCCCGGCCTCCAGCGCCTGACTCATGTCGGCGAAGAGCAGCGCACGCAGCAGGCGGGCTTCGGGCAGGTAGTCCAACTGCATCGTCGCCTCGGTGATGACGCCGAAAGTGCCCTCAGCGCCCAGGAACAGCCGCATCCAGTCGGGGCCGGAGGCGTGCTGGGGGACGGCGGGGGTGCGGATGATCTCGCCGGTGGGCAGGACGATCTGCATACTGAGCACGTGATCCTCGGCCTTGCCGTACTTGGTGCTGATCGTCCCCGTGCCGCGCGGGGCGAGGCAGCCGCCCAGCGTGGCGCAGTTGCCGGAGGCGGGGTAGTGCGGCCACGTCAGGCCCTTCTCGTTGACTGCCCACTCGATCTGCGTGACGATGGCCCCGGCCTGCGCGGTGACGGTCAGCGCCTTCTCGTTGATCTCCAGAATCTTGTTCATGCGCTTCATGTCGAGGACGATGCCGCCGAACATGGGCATCGCCCCGCCCTGCGTGCCGGAGCCGCCGCCGAAGGGCACGACCGGCATACGGTACTTGTTGGCGATCTCCATGATCTCGGCAATCTCCTCGGCGCTGCCGGGGTGCACGATGTAGTCGGGCGGCATGAGCGGCCTGCCCCGGTCGAGCCACATTTGTGGCATCCACGACCAGTCGGCAGAGTAGATCAGCCGGTCGGTTTCGTCGGTCGAGACAAACGCCTCGCCGACGACCTCGGCCAGCTCGCTGCGGATCATCTCGCGTTGGAATTGGGCGCGATCCATTCTGGGAGCGACTCCTTTATCTCAGCGGGTAGCGGCGGGCTACCTTCCCATCAAGGCGGTCAGGATCATCCAGTCCAGCTCTTCATAGTCGCGGGCGGCGCGCAGTTCGTCGACTCGCTGGCGGTCGAGCGCGCGCACCACCCGCACCAGCTCCAGAAAGGTGTTCAGGCTGTTGCGCAGGTGCTTGGTGGCGACCTCCGGTGGCTGGGTGCGCAGCGCCTTCACGTCCATGCCGACCATGCCCTTTTCAAAGAAGCGGTTGTCATCGAGCACGCGCACCTGATTGAACGCCCGGCGCAGGTCCACCGAGCCGAACGACCGATCCTCGTCGAACTTCAGCCCGTTCTGGTCGTTGAGGTGGACGCTGTACAGCTTGTCGAAGGCGAGCGCAAAGGCCATCTCGTCCGAGGGGTCAAGGCCGGCCAGAATGGCGTGGGCCGACTCGACCAGACAGCCGACCCGATCGGGGTCGCGGGACTGGAGGGCCAGCGCCAGGGCGTGGCCGATGGTCGGGATGTAGGCCATGTCCATCGGCTCGTTGGGCTTCGGCTCGATGGCGATGCGCAGTTCAGGGTCGTATTCCAGCAGGGTGTCCACGGCGGCCAGAAGCTGGCGGGCCGCCGCAGCGGCGTCTTTGGCTTCGCGCAGGTAGGTGCCCTCGCGGGCCAGCCACAGCACCATCAGGTTGGTGCCCATCTCGCGCGCGATGTCCGCCGCCTTTTTAGAGCGCTCAATGGCGTACTCGCGGAGCGCGGGCTGATGGCTGGTGAAGGCGCCATCGATGGTATGGGGATGCTCCCACAGGCGCGGCGCGACGAACTCGGCTACCAGCCCGTTGTCCTCCAGCCGGCGGCGCATGGCCTGCGCCTCCCGCGCGATCTGGGCGGGCGATTTGCCGTCCAGATCAGGCACGGCGTCATCATCGTGGAACTGCATGGCATCGTAGCCTAGCTCCTTCAGGGCGGCCAGCTTGCGGTCAAACGCGACGGTCGGGCGCACCGGTGGGCCGAAGGGGTCGGCCCCCTCGTGGATGTTCCACGGCCCGAATGAGAAGCGGTATCCGTACTTATCCATGTTTGTCGCCCATCCTTCCCGTGTAATCCGTGTCAGGTCTTGTAACGGGCTGTGCCCCCGATCTCAGGACGCAGGCCCATCCAGCACTACCGTCTGCCCCGTCGCCTGCGAGCGGAGCGCGGCGGTGAACAGGTCATGGCTACGGGCGGCCTCCTCAGGCGTGGCGCAGGTGAAGGGCTGCTGCATCCCGTCACGCCCGTGCACCAGCTCGTCGCAGAAAGCGGCCCACATCTGCAGGATCGCGTCGGGAAAGCCGAACTCAAATATGCTGCCCGTAACCGCCGGATAGGCTGACGTGTAGCCCATCTCCTCCACATGCCAGGCCTGCGGTCCGCCCGGCGTGTAGGGCAGCGTGCGGAGCGTCTTGGGCCGGGCCGTGCTGTACTCAACGCTGAACTCGGTGCCCATGATGCGGATGAACCACGTGTTGGCCGCGCCGGGCGCGATGCGCTTGGTGGAAAGCAGCATCGGGAAGGTCTGCCCGCCTGCCTGCACCTCGGTCGCCAGAATGGCGTTGTCCCACGTCTCGCAGGGCACCCTCTCGCCCTGCGCATCGGGGCGGTGGGTGATGATGTTGGAGAGCAGGGCGCGCACGCTGCGCGGATACCAGCCCGCGCGGAAGGGCAGATGCACGACGTGCATCCCCAGATCGCCCATGCAGCCGTACTCGCCGTTGATGGCCACCCTGCGCTTCCAGTTGATCGGCTTGCCGGGGTCGAGGTCGCTGGAGTGCCAGAAGCCGGCCTCAACCTCGATAATCTGGCCGAAGCGATCCTCGCCCATCCAGCGCGCGATGCGGTAGGCGGGCGGGTAGAACGGGAACTCCGAGGAGCAGCGCACCAGCAGGCCGGGGTGGTCGGCGATGGTGGCATTGATGGCCTCGTTGGCGGCCTTATCGATGCCAAAGGGCTTCTCGCCCAGCAGGTGCTTGCCGGCGCGGATGATGTCCACGTAAAGCTGAGCGTGCAGGTTGTGCGGCACGGCACAGTAGATCGCGTCCAGCGAAGGATCGGCCAGCAGGTCGTGGTAATCGGTTGAGGCAAGCGTGACCGAGTCAAGGTTGGCCGTAAACCACGCCATCGCCGCCGGGTTGGTGTCGCACACGGCGGTGATGCGCGGCATGAAGTCCAGCCCCTGACCGGTCCGGGGGTCCGAGAGATGCGCCCAGCGCGCGGCGGCACTGGCGAACTCGCGGCCCATCATACCGCAGCCGATGATGCCGAAGTGGATGATCCTGCGGGGCACGGCTCCTCCCAAGGTCCCCGGCTACCCTGCCAGATGCCGGTCAACCACTTCTGCCAGCGCCCTGAACTCCGGGGCGAGGGCCGGGTACAGGGCGCGATACCGTTGGTAATAATCGGGATAGACCGCCGCCGCTGCCGGGTCGGGAGCGGTGCGGCCCGTCACCTGGATCATGGCCTCGCTGGCGACCACCACATCGGGATAGAAGCCCGCCCCGACTCCCGCCAGCAGTGCCGCACCGTAGGCTGCGCCCTCGGTCGTGTTGACCGTTGCCAGCTCGACGCCCAGCACGTCGGCCATGATCTGCCGCCAGACGGGGCTTTTGGCGCCGCCGCCGGAAATACGCACCTGCCGGATCTCGCCCAGCCCGGCCTGCTGGATCAGCGTGAAGCTGTCCTTGATGCCGAAGGCAACGCCTTCGAGCACGGCGCGGGTGAGGTGGGGACGGGTATGGCGCACCGTCAAGCCGACCCATGCGCCGCGCGCTAGCGGGTCGGGGTAGGGGGTGCGCTCGCCGGTCAGGTAAGGCAGGAAGAGCAGCCCCTCGCTGCCAGGTGGGACACCCTCCGCCTCACCAACCAGGGCATCGAAGTCCTCGCCTGGGGCGAGCGTGTCACGGTACCACTGCAGGCTGCCCGCCGCGCTCAGCATTACGCCCATGAAGTGCCAGCGGCCCGGCACGGCGTGGCAGAAGGCATGCAGCCGCCCCTCCGGCTCGATGAGCGGCGCCTCGGTTGTGGCGAAAACCACGCCGGAGGTGCCCAGCGTCAGGGCGATGATGCCTGGCTGCACCGCGCCCACGCCGACCGCCTGAGCGGCCTGGTCGCCGCCGCCGCCGACGACGGGCGTGCCCTCGGCCAGCCCGGTTTCCCGTGCCGCCTCGGCAGAGATGGCGCCCGTCACTTCGGGGCCTTCGTAGGTGGGCGGCAGCCACTCGGGCGGGATGCCCAGCGCCTCCAGCACTTCAGGCGACCAGGTGCGCGTCTTCAGGTCGAACAGGATCGTGCCCGCGCCGTCGGCCTTGTCCATCGCGTAGCTGCCAGTCAGGCGGAAGCGCACGTAGTCCTTGGGGAGCAGGATATGGCGCCCCTTGGCGTAGACCTCCGGCTCGTTCTCCTGCACCCACAGCACCTTGGGGGCGGTGAAGCCGGTCAAGGCGTCGTTGCCCGTGATCTGGATGAGGCGCTGCCTGCCCAACCGCGCCCGGATTGTGTCGCACTGGGGGCCGGTGCGTTGGTCGTTCCACAGGATGGCGGGGCGCAGCACCTCGCCCCGCTCGTCGAGCAGGACAAGGCCGTGCATCTGGCCGGTCAGGCCGACGGCGGCCACCGCCGCGCCGTCCGCCCCAGCCTGCGCCAGCGCCTCCCGGATGCTCTTGACCGTCCCGGCCCACCACTCGCGGGGGTCCTGCTCGGACCACAGCGGGCGGGGGGTCGAGAGGGACAGGGGCGTGGTGGCGCTGCTGACGACCGCGCCGTTCCGGTCGATCAGCAGGGCCTTGGCCCCGGTTGTTGACACGGCAATGCCCAGAAGCAGCTGTCTGTCTGTCATCGCCGAATGTGCCCTCCGTGTAGTCGGCGCAGGGGGCGGGCCGTGCCTGATGTCAGCCGGGCCGGTCAGCGCACGCCGAGCAGCAGGTCAACGGTGAGCTGGTCGAGCCGCTCGTAGTGGAGGCCGCGCCCGCCCAGCGCCTGGCGGTCAAAGGTGCGTGCCTTCAGCGCGGCGACCTTCTGGCGACTGTACGCGCCCAGCAGAGGGGCGACGCCGTCGTGGTCGGCGTTGACTTCGGCCAGGAGCGCCTGAATCTCGGCGTCCTCGTTCCACTGGCGGGCCTTCTCCTTGAGGATCAGATAGGTGCGCATGCAGCCGCGCGCAAAATCCTTGACACCCTCGTAGTCCTCGGTGCGGTAGGCGTGTGCGTCAAAGTGGCGGCTGCCCTGATAGCCGACATCCTCCAGGAACTTGACCAGGAAGAAGGCGCTCTTCAGGCTGACGGCGCCGAAGCGGAAATCCTGATCGTAGCGGCCAAAGGCCTGATCGTTCAAGTCGATGTGGAACAGCTTGCCCGCGTCCCATGCCTGCGCCACATGATGCACAAAGTTCAGCCCGGCCATGTGCTCGTGGGCAACCTCGGGGTTGACGCCGACCATATCCGGGTGGTCGAGCGTTTGAATGAAGCCGAGCATCGCGCCCGTTGTGGACAGGTAGATGTCGCCGCGCGGCTCGTTGGGCTTGGCTTCCAGCGCGAACTTGAGGTCGTAGCCCTGATCGATGACATACTCGCACAGGAAGTTCAGCGCTTCGCGCATCCGCCGGACGCTCTCCAGAGGGTCTTTACTGGCGTCAGTCTCGGTGCCCTCACGTCCGCCCCAGAAGACATACACCTGCGCGCCCAGTTCGACGCCCAGATCGATGGCGTTCATGGTCTTCTGGAGGGCATAGGCGCGCACGCACGGGTCGTTGGCCGTGAATGCGCCATCCTTGAAGGCCGGGTCGGAGAACAGGTTGGTGGTTGCCATTGGCACGACCAGCCCCGTCTCGGCGAGCGCCTGCTTGAAGGCCCGGACGATCTGGTCACGCTCGGCGGGGGTGGCGTCGATGGGCACGAGGTCATTGTCGTGCAGGTTGACGCCGTATGCGCCGACCTCGGCCAGCAGGTGCACGATCTCGACCGGGGACAGCTTGCTGCGCACCGGTTCACCGAACGGATCGCGCCCGATGTTGCCGACGGTCCACAGGCCAAACGTGAACCGATGCTCTGGTTTGGGTTCGAAGCGGTCGGACATACATATCCTTCCTCAGTGTAACCGTCTGTACGCCGGTAGCCATAACGCCTGCGGTTTGTTGTCAGGACAGGACAGTTTTACGCCCAGCCGGGCGCTCAGGGGGCCGCCGGACGAGGCGCCCTGGCTAAGTTCCCTGAAAGTCATTCGAGAGTGACCTTCGGGGAAGCACTTCAAACGCTCAGGTCTCGATCATCTGGTCGATTTCGGCTGCGCCCAGCTCAACCGGGCGGCGTGCTCCCTTGGGCCGGATGTGGCTCCACACGATGAAGGCAATCGTGGAGACCAGCAGCAGGTGGAAGCCGATGCGGTACAGGATGTGCACCCAGGGCTGGAACATGGCGACCACGCCTAGCAC
>FWPU01002519.1_pt1 | contig 50332 bp, 34 predicted proteins | sample 2228361 | NCBI WGS metagenome assembly FWPU01 (sample SAMEA103939777, study PRJEB20133) | metagenome | reverse complement strand
TCCTCTTCTTCGAGGTGCCGCAGGACGGGGAGTATCTGTTCTCCATCACCGACGCGATATACCGGGGCCGCGAGGATTTCGTCTACAGGGTGACCGCCGGCGAGGTGCCTTTCGTGACGGGGATTTATCCCTTGGGCGGCCGCGCGGGGTCGCCGTGCAGGGTCGATCTGATGGGCTGGAATCTCGATGGAGCGGAGGTGATGATGCCCCCCGTCGGCACGGGCGACGGCGTTCGCCATGTGGCCGCCAGAAAGGAGGGATTCGTTTCCAACCGCGTTCCGTTCCGCCTGGACTCGCTGCCGGAATGTTTCGAGGGCGAGCCGAACGACTCCATTCGGCGGGCGCAAAGGGTTCGCCTGCCCGTAGTAATCAACGGCCGCATGGACCGTCCCGGTGACGAGGACGTGTTCTGCGTCGACGGGTTCGCCGGGGACGTCGTCGTGGCGGAGGTGCTGGCGCGCCGGCTCGACTCCCCGCTCGATTCCGTCATGAAGGTCACCGACTCGGCGGGGAGGCTGCTGGCCTTCAACGACGATTTCCGCGACCCGGCGGCGGGGACCAGCACGCATCATGCCGATTCCTACCTTGCGGTTCAGCTGCCGGAGGACGGGCTCTGCTACGTCCACCTGACGGACGCGGCGCGGCAGGGCGGTGGGGAATGCGCCTATCGCCTGCGGCTCAGTGCGCCGCGGCCGGATTTCGAGCTGCGGGTGGCGCCGTCAAGCCTGGCGCTCCGCGGCAAGTCCAGCGGCACCCTGACGGTATTCGCCCTCCGCAGGGACGGATTCGCGGGCGACATAAAGATAGGCCTGAAGAACCCACCGCAGGGTTTCTCGGCGGCCCCGGTGACGCTGTCGGCGGCCCGGGATTTCGTGAGATTCGCGGTGAAGACCGATCTCCGCAGCGTGCAGCATCCGGTGGTCCTCGTGGTGGAGGGGCGCGCGAAGATCGACGGGCGGGAAGTGGCGCGCGATGCGGTGCCGGCTGAGGACCGGATGCAGGCGTTCCTCTGGCGCCACCTGGTGCCGGCCGAGAGGTTGGAGGTACTCGTCTACGATCCCTCCTATCGCCCGCCGCCGCGGAGGGTCCCTCCGCCGGTCCCGCCGCCGCTGGAACCGCCGCCGCCCATCGAGAAGGGTGAGATAGCGATGATGGAGTCCGGATCCGCCGCCGCGGCGCAGGCGAAGCCGCCGGTCCGTCGTTTCAGCAGGTCGGAGGTTGCCGGTCGCCTCAGGCAGCTCAGGGTTCTCTACGAGGAATGGTTCCTCACCGAGGAGTTCTACGCGCGCAAGGTCGCCGAGTGCGACGCCGCCCAGTGATGGGGCCGCAGGCGGAAGTTTCGCGCCGGCATTCGCGAGATTCGTGTTATTTTCCGGGAATCTTCGCGCACCGGTATGGCGGAGGCGGCGAGCTTTATGGAGTGTCCCGGCCCTGAGAAGTTGAGCCGATGGTCGGACCGCACGCTGAAGCCTTCGGAGGCGGCGGAGGTGGGACGGCACATCGAGGCGTGCCCCGACTGCGGGAGGATCGCCCGCGCCCTTCGGGACGCATGCGCATGGGTCGAATCTGTGGGCGAGCCTGGTCCCTATTGCCTGTCGCCGGATGAGGCGGCCGAGGCGCTGGCCGGCGGCCCGGTGCCTCCCCATGCCCTGACGTGCCCCCGCTGCGCCGCGGAGCTGGCGGATCTACGACCCGCCCGCAGGAGGCGCCGGGCGGTGCTCCGCGCTCGGCGTGAAGAACCCCGGGTCTTCTGGTTCGCCGCGGCGGCGGCCGCGGCGGTTGCGGCGGGTGTGCTGTTCGCGCTCGCCTCCAGGCCGCGTCAGGAGCCTTATCGGGAGGTCGCGCGCGGGGCTGAAGACCTGTGGGAGATACCGGAGACGATCCCGGGGCCGGTACCGGGCGGCGAGGTCCAAGCGGAGACGCCGGTGGCGGCCCCGCCCGCCCCGCCGGTCCTCGAGGCGGAGCCCCCGCGGATGGAGGCGCCGACCGCGCGTATACCGCCGCCGGGCCCGGCGGACGTCAAGCCGGCCCCCGAAACGCCGGTCCCTTCGAGGGAGCCGCCCGCCACGGTTGCCGAACCGCGGCGCCCGGCCGAGGCCCTCTTCGAAGTGAAGGCCGGCGGCCTGCTTGGAAATCTATCCGGAAAGTGGCAGAGAGTTTCGCGTGTCGAGGAAGGGGTGACTCTTAAGGCCGATGGAAGGACGCTGATGGAATTTGCCCGTGCGCAGATACTTCTCGACGGCGGGGCGCAATTCAGCCTGGCTGGCGGCGAGATGACGTTCCTCGTGGGGGGGGTGTCCGCGCAGGTGGTCCCCCGATCGGAATTCGTGTTGAACCTGGGTCAATGCCGGATCGTCCCCCAGGTGGCCTCCGCCAGGGCCCTCATCCGGGCGGCCGGCAACCGCGTGGTGGTGGACGAGGGATGGGCCAGGTTCGGCGAAGCCCTCTTGCTGGAAGGGGTCGAACACGAGGCAAGGGGTGGTCGCCTGGAGCCTCAAAAAGTACGTACGTTGTCGGCCGCGGCGCGGCCCCGCGAGGCGCTCGCATGGAGACTTGACCTGGCCAACAAGAACGCCACCCGGGGGAAGCTGGTGAGGGGGAGGGTGGTTTCAACGCCGTGGGGGCCGGCCCTCGCATCCACGGAGGCCGCGGATCCCCCGCCGTCCCCCTACGGCGGCATCCACTATTTCGCGGGGGGCGACAGCGTCACGCTCGTGGTGAAGCCCACCACATGCTTCCGGTTCCGGTACCTGCTCAAGCGTCCGGCGCCGCTCGAGTTCGTCATGCGCAACGTCACCAAGGACGAGAGCTTCGGGGTTTCCATCCCCGGCCCGGTGGGGGCGTGGACGACGGCGACCATCCGCGTGATGGACATCCCCGTCAAGCCCGGCGGTTTCAAGGTGACGTGCGAGCCCGGTGACCGCTACGGGTGGTTTGCATGGCACGTCGGGCGCGCCGGGGTGCCTGGCGAAGTCATGGTGAACCGCATAGAGGTGGTAGAGATAGAGCGCTGACCCTGCCGGTCGCCCCCGAGGATCTACCTTTCATGCGCCGCCGGTTGTTGTATCATGTCCCGGGGGCCCGGGGCCATGCCGATGGATTCGCGCGGGGCGCTGGTTGTCCTGGGGGCGCTGCTTTCGACCGCCTTGTCGGTGGCGCAGGAGGGCGGCGGAGGCGCGCCGCGGGCCTTCTCGAGCGCCGCCGGCGGCGGGTTCGCCTTCGACACGGGCGCGTTGCGCGGCAGGCCGCGTGCCGGCGGCAGGTCGCTGGGGCTCTCTTCGGTCGTTCACGTCCCCACCGGCGCGGCGCTGGACAAGGGGGAGAAGGGATACGGCATTTTCAGCCACTATCGGGTCTTCAGCGCCGGGAAGCGCTATGGGGGCGGGGCGTGGGACTGGCCCGGCGGGGCGCGCCTCCTCGGCGACGGCGCCGTCGAGGTGCACTGGAAGGCTTCCGAGGACAGGCCCTTCGAGATGAAGGCTACCTACAGGTGGGCGGCCCCGGATGCGCTCGACCTCACGACCGAGGTAAGGGCGCTCAAGCCCCTTCAGCGCTTCGAATCCTTCCTGGCTTCCTACTTCGCCGCGTCCTTCGACCGGTCGATGGCGTACGTCCGCGATCTCCCGGGCGGGCCGGGCTTCATGGCCGCGGAGAAGTCCGCCGGTGACTGGCAAATGTTCCCGCGCGACACCGCCGCGGTGGAGGTCATCAACGACGGCCGGTGGAGGTTGCCGCCTCACCCCGTGGCGTGGGCGATAATGCCCGTGCTGGAGAGGCCCCTCGCCGTCCGGCGCGACGCGAAGTCGGGGCTGGCGGTGGCGCTCATGGCGGATCCGAAGGAATGCTTCGCGGTGGCCATGCCGCACCAGGCCGAGGGGCATTACTCCGTCTACCTGTCGCTGTTCGGGCGCGACTTGGCCGAAGGGGAATCCGCGTCGGCCCGCGCGAGGATTGTGGTGGGCAAGGACGTCCCGGACGGGCGCGTGCTGGAGTGGTATCGATCCTTCGCGGGCGGAGACGGCCGTTGAGCCGGCCGCGGCGTTGACGGGACGGGCGCGACGTGGTATCCTCCCCGCCCTGCCTGGAGGCGGCGATCCGATGCTTTCGGACAACATCCTGGATCTGATCGGCAACACCCCGATGATCCGCCTGCGGGGCGAGCCCGTCTACTGCAAGGCCGAGTTCCTCAATCCCGGAGGGAGCATCAAGGACCGCGTGGCGCTGGCGATGATCGAAGGGGCGCGCAGGGACGGAAAGTTGACCCCCGATTCGGTCATCGTGGAGCCGACCTCGGGGAATACCGGGATCGGGGTCGCCCTGGTCGGCCGGCTGATGGGCTACCGAGTCCGGATCGTCATGCCTGAGGCCATGAGCGAGGAGCGGAAGAAGCTGATCCGCGCGCTGGGCGCCGATCTCGTCCTGACCCCCGATTCGGCCGGCATCAAGGGCGCGGTGGACCGGGTGCGCGAGATGGCCGCCGCGGATCCGCGCATATACGTCCCGCAGCAGTTCGAGAATCCCGACAACCCCCGCGTCCACTACGAGGCCACCGCCCCCGAGATCTGGAACCAGATGAACGGCGAGATCGCCTGCTTCGTGGCCGGGGTGGGCAGCGGCGGCACGCTCCAGGGCGTGGGAAAGTTTCTCAAGGACCGGAAGCCCTCGGTGCGCCTGGCGGCGGTGGAGCCCAAGGGCGTCTCGGCCCTCCTGGGTCATGAGCCCGGCCTGCACAAGATTCAGGGGATCGGCGACGGCTTCATACCGGCGATCCTCGACACGTCCATCGTGGACGAGGTTGTCGAGGTTTCTGACGATGACGCCATCGCGACCACGCGGCAATTGAGCAGGGACCACGGTTTGCTGGTGGGAATCTCCTCGGGCGCGAACGTATGGGCGGCCCGCCGGCTGGCTGAGCGCGTCTCCGGTAACGTCGTGACCGTGCTGCCGGACCGCGCGGAGAGGTATTTCAGCACGGCCTTGCTGTAAGCCCCGCGGCGCGCGGGTTCGCCGGCGGGTGGATTACGCCGCGGTCCCTGCGCGTTGAGATAGAAGCGTCACGGAGGATTGCGCGTTGGATGTCCTGCTGCTGTCCCGTCTCCAGTTCGCGCTGACCGTCGGCTTTCATTTCCTCTTCCCGCCTCTGAGCATCGGCCTGGCGTGGCTGCTGGTGATCATCGAGGGGCGCGCCTGGAGGAAGGGCGACGCGGATTGCGCCCGGATGGGCCGGTTCTTCGCCGGCATCCTCGGACTCACCTTCGTCATGGGAGTGGCCTCCGGGATCGTGATGGAGTTCCAGTTCGGCACCAACTGGGCGCGCTACTCGCGGTTCGTAGGCGACGTCTTCGGGGCGCCGCTGGCGGCGGAGGTGTTCCTGGCGTTCTTCGTGGAATCGACGTTCCTGGGGATATACCTCTTCGGCCGCGGCAGGATCTCGCCGGCGGCGCGGTGGTTCTCGGTGCTGATGGTCGCATTGGGGTCCACCGCCTCTGCCTTCTGGATTATCGCGGCTAACTCCTGGCAGCAGACGCCCGCGGGATTCGCGGTGCGTGAAGGGCGCGCGGAGCTCACGAGTCTCCGGGATGCGCTTTTCAATCCCTCCGCCCTGGAGAGGTTCTTCCACACGGCGATCGCGTGCCTGGTGGCGGGGGCGTTCCTGGCGGCGGGCGTCTCGGCCTGGCTGGTGCGCATGAAGAAGGGCGGCGACGGCCCCCGCAAGACGCTCCGGATGTCGCTGATCCTCGGACTGGCGGCGTCCCTGGCGGCGCTCTTCCCAACGGGTCATTTCCACGCGCGCCAGGTGGCCCGCACCCAACCGGAGAAATTCGCGGCGATGGAGGGGCTTTTCGAAGGCAGGAGACGCGCGCCGGCGGTGGTGTTCGGCATACCCTCCGACGATCCCCCGCGGCTCCGCCTGGCGGTCGAGATCCCCGCTGCCCTGAGCCTGATGGTCCACCACGACGCGGACGGGTTCGTCCCCGGCATGGATGATCTAAGGCGGGCCGGCCGTCCCCTGCCCCCGTTCTCGGTGACCTTCATATCTTTCCACTCCATGGTGGGGCTGGGCATGGCCTTCATCGGTCTGACCGCCGCCGGCGTGTTCCTGCTTTGGAGGGGACGCCTCTACGAGGCCGGATGGTATCTCAAGATCCTTCAGTGGGCGATCCCCCTGCCGCTGCTGGCGTGCGAGCTGGGATGGGTTGCGGCCGAGGTGGGCCGGCAGCCGTGGGTCGTCTACGGCGTGCTCAGGACGGCGGAGGCGCATTCGCCGCACGTGGGCGCCGGGCAGGTGCTCTTCTCCATCGCGGCGTTCGGGCTCGTCTATGCGTTGCTCGGCGGCCTTTACGTCTTCCTCCTGATCCGCAAGATCCGGCACGGTCCGGAGGAGGCGGCGGCATGATTGATCTGAACACCGTCTGGTTCTTCCTGGTGGGGATCCTTTTGGCGGTTTACGCCGCGCTTGACGGCTTCGACCTGGGTGTGGGCGTGCTGCACGTGTTTCACCGCCAGGAGCGGGATCGCCGGACTGCGCTTGCCGCCGTCGGTCCCCTGTGGGACGCGAACGAGGTCTGGCTGCTGGCTGGCGGGGCCGCCCTCTTCGCCGCGTTCCCCGCCGTCTACGCCTCGCTCTTCAGCGGCTTCTACACCGCGCTTATCCTGCTCCTCCTGGCCTTGGTCTCCCGCGCCGTCTCCGTGGAGTTCCGCGGCAAGGTGGACGACCCGCGGTGGCGGAAGGCCTGGGACGCGGCCTTCTTCGGCGGCAGCGCCCTTGTCCCCGTCCTCCTGGGCACGGCCTTCGGGAACGTCCTCCGCGGCCTGCCGGCGGGGGCGGACGGGATATTCGATGTGTCGCTGCCGCATCTCTTGAACCCGTACTCGGTGCTCGTGGGGCTCATGACGCTGGCGGGATTCACGGTGCACGGGGCGCTCTTCCTTGCGGTGAAGTCGGAGGGGCCTCTGAGGGAACGGATGGGGCGCTGGGCGCTCCGGTGCTGGACGGTCTTTTCAACCCTCTACGCGGCGGCGGCGATCGCCACGGGTCTGGCGGCGCCGGCCCTCTTCCGCGGCAAGGTCGGCAGCCCGTTTTTCTGGATCCTGCTGGGGGCGTCGGCTTTTTGCATCGCCGGCATCCCCTTCGCCGTCCGCGCCGGCGGGTACAGGGGCGCATTCCGCCGTTCCGCGGCCCTCATCGTCCTGACAATGGGCCTGGCGGCCTTCGGACTCTATCCGCGGCTGGTGCCATCGACGCTCGATCCGGCGTACGACCTGACGATCTACAACGCCGCGTCCTCCCCGACGACTCTACGGGCGATGCTCGTCATCGCCGGGGTCGGCCTCCCGCTGGTGGCGGCCGCGACCGTCTGGATATACCGCGTATTCCGCGGGAAGGCCGCCGCTGACGAGGGTTACTGACCCATTCGGAGGTGCTTCCCAGAGAGGCCCACGCGGACTAACATTGTCCCCGTGGGGGGCGGATTCATACTCAGAGCCCTGGACATCTGCAAATCCTATCCGGGGGTGCAGGCGCTGGCGGACGTCCGGCTGGAGATCGAGAGGGGGAAGGTGCACGCGCTCGTGGGCGAAAACGGCGCCGGCAAGTCCACGCTGGCCCGCGTGCTTGCGGGCATGAGCCGGCCGGATTCGGGGAGCATCGAATTCGACGGCCGCGTCGTCCGCCTCCGGCATCCTCACGAGGCGCTCAGGCTGGGAATATCCATGATACACCAGGAGCTCCTGCTGGCGCCCGAGATGACGGCGGCGGAGAACATACTGATGGGGCGGGAGCCCGTGCGGAGGGGCGGCATCTGGATAGACAGGGCCAGGATGAACGCCGAGGCCGCCCGCCTGCTGGGGCGCCTTGGGGCGGCCGTGCCGCCGGACCGCAAGGTGAAGTTCCTCGGCGTGGCGGACATGCAGGCGGTGGAGATAGCCAAGGCGCTGGCGCACGAGGCCGGGGTCATCATAATGGACGAGCCCACCTCGGCGCTGTCGGCCCGCGAGGCGGAGTCGCTCTTCGGGATAATAGGCGAGCTCAAGCGCGCCGGCGTGGCTATCGTCTACATCACCCACAAGATGGAGGAGATGTTCCGTATCGCCGACACCGTCACGGTGCTGCGCGACGGCCGGCGCGTTGGGACCCTGCCGGCGGGTGAGCTCGACCGCGACCGGCTCATAGCTATGATGGTGGGCCGGCCTCTGGCGACGGCCCCGGCGGGGGGAGGAACGGCCAAGGGGGAGGTGGTGCTGGAGGTCGTCGGGCTCGGCCGCGCCGGCCGGTTCCGTGACGTCACCTTCGCCGTGCGCCGCGGGGAGATCCTGGGCATAGCCGGCCTAGTGGGGGCGGGCCGGACCGAGCTACTCCGCGCCCTCTTCGGCCTGGCTCCGGCCGACTCCGGGGAGATACGCCTCAGGGGGGGGCGGGTCGATATCTCCAGCCCCGCCGACGCGCTGGCGCTCGGGATCGCCATGGTGGGGGAGGACCGGAAGCTGACGGGGCTGGTTTCGACCATGTCGGTGAAGCGCAACATCACGCTGTCCAGCCTTGACCGCTGCTGCAAGGGTCCTTTCATCTGCCCGGAGTTGGAGAATCGTTCGGCGGACGGGCAGATCAGGGATCTCGGGATCAGGGCACCGCACAGGGACTTCAACGTCTCTTTCCTCAGCGGGGGCAACCAGCAGAAGGTGGTGCTGGCCAAGGCGCTGCTGGCTGGGCCGGACGTGCTGCTGCTGGACGAGCCGACCCGCGGCATAGACGTGGCGGCCAAGGCGGAGGTCCACGCCATCGTCCGCGACCTGGCCCGGAAGGGGAAGGCGATCGTGCTGGTTTCGTCGGAGCTTCCGGAGGTGCTGTCGCTCAGCGACCGCCTGCTGGTGATGCGCCAGGGGACCGTCAGCGCGGAGTTGGATCCCCGGTGCGCCACGCAGGACGAGGTGATTAGACAGGCGGTGCCGGCATGAGCGGGGCGAGGGCATGGCTGTCGCGATACGGCCTGGTGGCGGCGCTCGCGATCATCGTCGCGGTCCTCTCGTTCGCGCACCCCGGCTTCCTCACCGCCAGGAACCTGCTCATAGTGCTCCGGCAGATATCGATCAACGGGATCCTCGCCGTGGGAGTGACGTTCGTCCTGCTCTCAGGCGGCGTCGATCTCTCCTTGGGGTCGCTGGCGGCGCTGACGATGGTGGTGGCGTCCTGCTTCGCGCATCCGGGAGAATATCCGGTGGTGGTTCCCGTAGCGATGGGGATATTGACAGGGACGGTTTGCGGGGCGGTCAACGGGCTTGTCGTGACGATTGGGCGCGTGGCCCCCTTCATCGTGACCCTCGGGATGATGACGGCCGCGCGCGGCCTGGCGCTGGTCATCAGCCGAGGGGAGCCCGTGAGCGACCTGGGCGCGGGATTCACGGCCCTCGGGGCCGACTGGATACAGGTGGCGGCCCTGGCCGCGGTGGCGCTGGGGTCGCATCTTTTCCTGGCGCACACCAGGCCCGGCAGGTATCTCTACGCGGTCGGCGGCAACGAGGAGGCCGCCCGCGCCTCCGGGATCCACGTGGGCCGCATCAAGGTGATGGCTTACTGCGTCTGCGGCGCCATGGCGGGGCTGGCGGGGGTGATCCTCGCCGCCCATCTCACCGTCGGACAGCCGAACGAGTGCGTGGCATACGAGCTGGACGCCATAGCGGCGGCGGTGATCGGAGGGACCAGCCTCTCCGGCGGCGTCGGCGGGGTCGGCGGGACGATCCTGGGGGCCCTCATAATGGGCGTGATAAACAACGGCCTCGAACTGATGGGCGTGAAATCGTATTATCAGCAGATCATCAAGGGCCTGATAATCGTCGGCGCCGTCTGGATGGACCGGAGGGCGCAGCGTTGAGGGATCACGTCGGCGCCGGAGGGACTCTATGAAGGCATGGACGGCCTGGGCGGCCGCCGCTGCGGTCCTCTGCGGTTGCGGCAGGACGGATTCCGAAGGGAGCAAGGGAGACGGTCAGGTAGTCGTGGGTGTTTCCCTGCTCAACTTGTCCAACGAGTTCATCGTCATGCTGAACCGGGCCATGGAGGAGAAGGCCCGTGAGCTCGGGGTGCGGCTGATCGTCAACGACGCCCAGCGCAGCGCCGTCAGGCAGGTGCGCCAGGTGGAGAACTTCATAGCCCAGAAGGTGGACGCGATCATACTCAACCCCTGCGAGGTGGAGGCCAGCGCCCCCGCTGTGGACCGCGCCCTGGCGGCCGGGATCCCCGTGGTCAACGTGAACTCCGAGACGCGATCGGCGCCCACGGCGTTCGTCGGGTCGCGAGACGAGGAGTCGGCGCGCATCGCGGTCGAACACATAGCGGCGCGGCTGGGGGGCAGGGGTTCGATCGTGATGATGCACGGGTTCATGGGACAGGCGGCGCAGATAAAGCGGGACCGCGGGGCCCGCGAGGTCCTGGCGAAGCATCCAGATCTGAAGTTGCTGGCGGACCAGACGGCCGAATGGAGCCGCGCCAAGGCCCTGAGCCTGATGGAGAACTGGATACAATCGCTCGGACCGCGCATCGACGCCGTCTTCGCCCAGAACGACGAGATGGCCATGGGCGCGCTGATCGCGCTGGAGCGGGCGCGGATGAAGGACAAGGTCATCGTGGTGGGAGTCGACGCGATCGCCGACGCGCTCCAGGCGGTGAAGGAGGGCCGGCTGGACGCCACCGTCTTCCAGGACGCCCGCGGCCAGGGGATGGGGGCGGTCGAGACGGCCTTCAGGATAGTTCGCAAGCAGCTGTTCGAGAAGGAGAGGTACATCCCGTTCCAGCTGGTGACCCGGGAGAACGTGGACCGGTTCATGAGGCGACCCTGAGGAGGGGAAGGTTCGCCCCCGCGGGTCGGCCCGGCCGGGCCTTTTTATGGAGGTTCACATGGACAGCCTGCCGAGCGACGGTGGCCGCCTGAGCCGCCGAGGACTCCTCTGGGGCGCCGCGGGGGCGGCGGCCCTGGCTTCGTGTCGGAGCGGGCCCTCCGCCGCCGACGTGCGCCGCGGGCGCCTCAAGCAGTCCATAGCCCAGTGGTGTTTCCAGAAGTACTGGGATCTCGAGGGCCTCTGCAAGGTCGCAAAGGATCTGGGGTGCCATAGCGTGGAGCTCGTCGATCCCAAGGACTGGCCGACACTCAAGCGCCACGGCCTGGTCTGCGCCTTGGCCTTCAGCCACGGTTTCGAGAAGGGGATGAACAACCCCAAGTACCACGACATGTGCGTCGCAAAGATACGCGAGGCCGTCGACGCCTGCGCAGCCTTCGGATTTCCCAACGTCATCACCTTCACCGGCTTCCGCGAGGACGTGCCGGACGACGCCGGGGCCAGGAACTGCGTGGCCGGGTTCAAGAAGGTCATCGGCTATGCGGAGGAGAAGAAGATCAACCTCTGCTTGGAGATGCTCAACAGCCGCGTCGCGGAAGAGATGAAGGGGCACCCCGGCTACCAGGGGGACCACATGGATTACGTGATGGACATCGTCAAGAAGGTCGGCTCCCCCCGCATGAAGGTCCTCTTCGACGTCTACCATGTGCAGATAATGGACGGCGACGTCATCGTCCGGCTCCGGCAGTGCGGCGAATACATAGGGCACGTCCACACGGCGGGCAACCCTGGCCGCCGCGAGCTGGACGACCAGCAGGAGATCAACTACCGGCCCATATTCCGGGCCCTGGCCGATCTCAAGTACGACGGTTACGTCGGCCACGAGTTCGTGCCCACGCGCGATCCTCTTGAGGGGCTCCGCGAAGCGGTGGCGCTCTGCACCGTCTGACCGCCCCGCCGGGCCGCCCCGTTCGCGCGGGCCAGGTGTCAACGTGCGGCGTCGCGACAACAGGATAGCGGAGGCACCGGCACGTGGGCGAGGAGAACGAACGGGAACTGGTGAGCCGGGCGCAGAGGGGGGACATCGAGGCGTTCGCCGACCTCGTCCGGCTCCACCAGGCGAACGTTCTGGCCTGTCTGGCGGTCCGCTTGGACTCCCCTGACGACGCCGAAGACCTGGCACAGGAAGTATTCATCGTGGCCTTCAGGAGACTCGTGGAATTCGACCCCGGCCGCCCCTTCGGCCCGTGGCTCAGGGGCATCGCCCACAATTTGCTCAGGAACCACCGGCGGAAGTATAGGCCCGCCGTGCTGGGGCGCTTGGAGGACCTGCGGGCTCTGGCGGACGCGGCGATCGAGGCGGCCCACGCGGAGGGAGGGGAGGAGCGTTTCCTGGGCGCGATGGAGGGATGCCTGGAGGGCCTGGACGCCGGGTCGCGGCGACTGCTGCGGCTCAGGTACGGCGAATCGGTGCCGATCGGCGAGTTGTGCCGCAGGACCGGCAAGAAACATTCTGCCGTCACGATGTGGCTCCACCGGATAAGGCTCGCGCTGCGCGACTGCATCGAGCGGCGGCTGGCGGAGTCGAGCCCGTGAACGATCCGGTACTGTCGGATTTGCTGGCCCGCCACTTCGCGGGGGACCTGGATGAGGCCGTGATCGAGGCGCTCCTGGAGCGTTGCGGGCGCGACCCCGGCGCGGCGCGGATCTTGGGCGACCTCACGAGGATCGAGCGGTCGCTGGCCTGGATTTATGCGGATCGCGGAGGGGAGGCCTTCACGAGAGAGGTCCTCCTGCGCCTGAGGGCCGGCGCGAGGAAGTCGTCGGGCTTCGTCCGCGCCGTCGTGGAACGTATCGGGACGCGCAGGTTGCCCGCGCGCCGCCTGGCGGTCGCCGCGGCCGCCGCGGCGGTCCTGCTGCTATGCCTTGCGGCCGCCGTCGTCTGGATGGCGGCCAACGGTCGCCACCGGGTCGCGGCGGCCGTCACGGCCTGCCGGGGCGCCGTCCACGTCGTGAGGGCGGTTGAATCCGTGCCGGCGAGGGCGGGCATGGACCTGGTCGAGGGCGACCTCGTGCGGACGGGCCGTGACGGCACGGTGGAGATCGTGTGCGCGGCCGGCGCGTCGGTCCGGCTTTCCGCGGACACGGAGGCGCGATTCGCCCCGCCGGGCGTCGATCTCGGGGAGGGGACGATCCGGTGCGACGTGGAACCGTGCGGCCGCGGCCGGCATTTCTTCGTGCGCACCCCGCATGCGAAGGCGGATGTGCTGGGGACCTCGTTCGAGGTCTGGGCCTCCCGCGAGGAGACGCGCCTCCGCGCCGTCAGCGGACGGGTGCGGTTCTCGTCCGGCGGGCGCTCCGTCGAGGTGGGCCCCGGTGGACTTTCCACGGCCGACGCGAGGGGCCTTCGCCGGTGGGAGCCGGTGGCGGACTACGACTTCACGACGATGAAATCGCCGCCGCCGACATTGGAGACGGTCTTCTGCGACTCCCGGCTGCTGCACACGCCCGAACGCAGGGTCGTCGAGGCGCCGGGGAGGGTCCGGATCGTGGACGGAGGCCTCGGTTTCGTCAGCGGCCATGACCCGCACGGGCTGGTCGTGCTCCGCTGGAAGGGGGAAGTGGGAGACGACGCGGTGGTGGAGGCATTGGTGGCGGGCGGCGCCCCTTGGAACCTGGGAATGGCGGTGGCTGGAGACAGTTTCGAAGGGTACAGGATCATCTTTTCGGCCAAGGAAGGCGGTGGAGGCATCAGTGTGGACAGCATATATCCCTATCCGGTGGCGGTCTTTGTCCAGGATCATCAGATGATCTCGTTCGACAGGGACCGGCTGCTTCGGGTTGAAAAGGTGGGCCGCCGGATCAGGGTCTGGGTTGACGGCGACAAGCGCGTGGACGCAGAGTTGAACTATCCCCTGCGGGAGGGGCGCGTGCGGACCGCCGCCCTCAGCAACTTCGGCGGCCCGCCGGTCGTCAAGGGGCTGAGGATCTGGAAGGCCGCCGGCCGCTGAAGTTGCCGGAAGGAGGAGCAGGCCATGTGCGATACGGTTGCCGGTCTTTTAGCGGCGCTCTTGGCGGCGCAGGCCGCGGGTTCGAACCCGCAGTCGGCGACCGCGGAAAGGTACAGACCGCGTGATCCCCTTTCTCTAGTCGTGCCTCGCAGGCCTGTGACGCGCAAGGATTACGTCGATCTCGTCCGGCCCCTGGCGCGGGGCTTCGAGTCGGGGCCGGATCGCGGCACATACGGCCCCCGCCACGCCCTCCCGGCGCTGGCGGTCTTCGCCCTGGAAGGCGACCCGAGGCTCGGCGAGGGGATCAAGAAGACGCTGCGTCACTACGGCGACTGGGTCAAGGCGTCGGCGCAAAAGGACAAAGGCGTTTTTTCAATGGAGGGCGGGACGCTCCTGGCCTTCTACGCGCGCGAGCTCCGCAGGCGCGGCCTGATGAGCCCGGACGACGAGGCGTGGTTGCGCGACGTGCTGTTGACCCTCCGTCAGTACCATTACGCCTGGAGGCCCGGCGACGGACTCTGGAGGGGTTCGCACCACCGCAGCCAGTGTCAGGGGATCCTCCACGCCCTGGCGGCCGCTTTTTATCCGAAAGAGCCCGACGCGGCGAAGTGGAAGGCCTACGCGGACAAGGTCTGGGACGACTGGTGGTCGTTCCGCGACGTCGGGATCAACGACACGAGCTATTTCTACAGCAGCTTCAACGACATACTGCGGGCGGCGGAACTGCTGGGGCGCAAGGAGGTATTCGCCGATCCCCGGTCGCGAAAGATCTTCGACAGGATACTCTTCGAGCTGGCGCCGGACGGCGGGGCGATCCCCTACGGCCCAAGCGGGGGATATCACTCCATGGCCGGGGCCAGGATATTCGCGCTTGAGCTGGCGGCCCGGTACACCCGCGACGGCCGCTATAGATGGGGGGCCCACCGCATCATGAACTACGGACAGGCCAGAGGATTCTCGAACAATCACCACCACATCCAGGCCCTTTCGCTGGAGGAGATCGCCCTGGCGAGCCTGGTCTGCGACGACTCTGTCGCGCCGGTGGAGCCCGAGCCCCGCTCCGTGCTCCTCTGGCGGCCGGAGATCGTGCGTCTGACCGGCCGGCAGGCCAGGGAGTTGTTCCCCGACGCCGGCGGCGTGGATTGCAACATGTACATGACCCGCAAGGAGATGCCCCACAAACTGGTCTTCCGGGCCGGCTGGAACCCGGGGGATCTATACATGATGGTGGAGTGCTACCCGCGCCACGATCCGCTGAATCCCACCGCCATCATAGGCATGGAGCGCTGGTCGGCGAGTTTCGCGGAGATGATCCCGGAGAAGTTCGTGAGCCGGGAGAACGCCGTGGCGATCTCGGATCTTTCGGGATCCGCCGCGTTCCTGGGGAGGAGGGGCCACAAGGGAGAGAAGTCATTGCCAGTAGGCTGGGCCGGCATGGATGCGTCCGTACCGGATTTCACGGACCTTTCGATGGCCTCCCACGCGCGGATCGCGGTGACGAATTACATGGGCTTCGACGCCGACCACGAGCGGGAGTTCCTCTTCGTCAAGAACGGCTGGGTGCTGGCCCGGGATGAAACCACTTTCAGAGATTCCTTCAGGGCCTCCGTGGGGCCGGTCTGGAACACTCAACACGTGGGGTCGCCCCGCGGGGGGCACTGGATGAACACGTGGTTCTCCGCGCATTACTTCCAGTCGGCGAGGCTCTACGACGTCCCCCCGTGGGATCTCCTGGTCTGGCACGCGCCCAAGGCGGGGGCAAGCCTTGTTGTATCCGAGGCTCCGGTGAACACGCCGGCCAACAGCAGGATCGTCCACACGCGTTACGCTTGGGAGGGCGACGTGAGGCCAGGCGCGCGCCTACAGTTCGTGCAGGTTTATCTGCCGCACGCGCCCGTTGCGGACGCGACGCCGCTGGCCCAGGGGATAGAGGTGCTCCTGGACAGGCCGGGCGCGGCGGCGGTCAAGGTGGGGCATGAGGGGCGCATCGAGGTAGGGATACTCAACCCGGCCGGCGATCGGCTCGAACTGGACGCCAAGGGCGCCGGCAGGATCGTCACCGACGCCAGGGCGGCGTACATGGATTTCAAGGGCGGTTCGGTCCGGCGCCTCACGGTCGTTCAAGGGACTCAACTCCGCTGCGGGTCACAGGCGCCGTTTTCCTCAGGTCGGCGCGGAAACTTCGAGAAGGGAGGACCATGATAACCCTGTTCCTCATGGGGATGCTCGCGGCGCCGCCCGGCGCCGGGCAGGCCGGTTCTCCGAACGACGAGGAGTTCTTGGGACCGTTCCCAAGCTGGGCGGATCTCAAGCGGGACTACGGGGCCGCAGGCGACGGGAAGGCCGACGACACCGCCGCCTGGCAGAAGGCACTCGAGGATCTCCGCCAGGAGCGGCGCGCCCGCAGCGTCCTTTTCGTCCCGGCCGGCACCTACCGGATCACGCAGACGCTGCGGATGCCCCGCGAGAAGCACAACGAGGGGCTCGGCTCGGGCATATACGGAGAAGATCCGGAGAAGACCGTCATCCGCTGGGACGGTCCCGCCGACGGCGTAATGCTGCTTTACGCCCCGTGGTACGCCCGGATCGGCCGCCTCGCATTCGACGGCGCCGGCAAGGCCAAGACGGCCATCCAGTACGGCGCCCCGTTCGTGACCGCCAACGAAATGAGCGACTTGTGGATCAGGGACGTCGCCTTCGGCATCGAGGCGGGACAGAAGGACGGGATCGCCGAGACAACCGTGATCCGCTGCCGTTTCCAGCGCTGCTCCAGGGCGGCCATAAGCATACAGAACTGGAACTCGCTGGACTGGTTCGTTTGGCACTCGCTCTTCGAGGACTGCGCGATCGGGGTCACCAACCAGTTCATGGCCGGTAATTTCCATGTCTACGAGTGCGTCTTCAGGAATTCCTCGATCGGGGACGTCACCATAGGGAACACCATGTATTTCTCGCTGCGGCGGAATTGGTCGATCGGATCGAAGGCCTTTTTCGTGGCGGGCGGGATTGGCGCCGGGTGTCCCACCACGATCGAGGGGAACATGATCGTCGGCTCCAGGGACGTGCCGATCCAGATCGGCAACATGGGCCCTCTTTTCCTGGCCGACAACCGGATCGGTTCGGAGAAGGGGGGGACGCTCGTTAGGCTTGCCGGCCACACGCCGGCGCTCTCCGTGGGAAACGTCTTCGCCGCTGTCTCGGGCAGACCCGTGGCGGCGGGCCAGCGTTACCTCTCGATCGAGGACCGCATCGGGCCGCTCCCGCCCGGGAAGCCGCCCGCGTTCGCATTCGCCCCGCGCGGGAAACGTCCGGTGATCGAGCTGAGGCCCGGGGCGGGCGCCTCTGAGCTCCAGGATGCGATCATCAGGTCGGAGTCGCTCAAGGGGCAGCGGCCGGTGATACACCTGCCTGCAGGTGATTACCGCGTCAACAGGACGGTCGGCATACCCTCCCACAGCGACGTCCAGATCGTCGGCGACGGCAAGCAGAACGCCACGAACCTCGGGTGGTCGGGGAGCGGTCCGGGACCCATTCTGTGGATCGCGGGCAACAGCCGGGCGACGGTGCGCGATCTGTCGGTGAACGCCGGGAAGAACGCCGATGCCGTGGTGATCGCCGGCGATCCCCCAAAGAGCCGCGCCATACTGCGCCAGGTGTGGGCCGGCGGCAGCGACGTCTGTTTCCTCTTCGACCGGCTCTCCCGCAGCAGCGCCTACCTCCAGGATTGCGGGCACGGCGGCAGCAAGGTCGGCGCCAAGGCGGTCGGCAACGGTCAGAACGGCAAGGCCGACGGGCCGCGCAAGACGGGGCTTGCGGTCATATACAGCGGGGCGTCCAGCAACAACGAGTACAGCTACGAGGTGACCGGCGGCGGCTGGCTCCTGGCGCGCGACATATGGTACGAGTCGGGACAGCAGGCGAAGTTCATGAAGTGCACCGACGCGGGGACATTCACCCTCCACGGTGCCAACGTCGCCCATCCGCGGGGCGCCGATCCGCCCAGTATCCTGGTCGACGGCTTCCGCGGGCGGCTATGCTTCATCGGGGCCAACTTCTCATCCGACGGAAAGACGACGGGGCTGCCCCACGTCGTTGCGAGGGGCGAGGGGAAGGAGGCGCGGCTGCTTCTGCTGGGCACGCACGGTCATGGAGAATACCTCAGGATGGAATCGCCCGGCGCCCGCGCGGCGAGGATCATGGGCATTCAGTACGAGGGGGCGGGCGCCAAGCCCATTGCGGACGTGGGGCCCGCCGATCCGGCGTTCATCATGGACATGATCTCGCAGACGCGGAACGTGAGGATACCGTTCTTCGACCCGCTGCCGGCGGGGGCGGGCGACGTGCGGCTCTACCGGATGTGCGTGAGCGGCCGGAACGCGGTTACGTTCACGGCGGCCGCGCCGCGTAAGTAACATGAAGGCGTTCGGCCACGAGGTGCCCCCCGGGGTGGTGGCGCGGCAGACGCTCTGCGGTCCTTGGGCCCCCGAGTGGGGCGCAAACTTGGTGGACGAAAAGCCGCTTCCCTTCGAGTCCGCGAACCGTAACGGGCGCTCCTGGCGCCACTGCTTCCTCGGGCGCCACTACGGGCTCTTCAGCGCCGACACGCTTGAGCAGCGCGTCCGGGTCATGGCCCAGTGGCGCCGCGCCGACCGCCCAGTGGAGAGGTTCACGGATCTGGTGACGATGAACGTCCGGTTCCCGGCGCGGACTTGGGGCGGAGCGAGGATGTCGTCCTGGAGGAGGGGCGGGAGCAGGAATTCAACGGTGTGGCCGTGAGGCCGGCGCTCGTGATCAACTCGTACAACCTCCTGCGGGCCGAGCTGGCGAGAAGGGCAAGATGGCGTTCCTCTCGCTCTTTCGCGACCGCATTTCCCTTCTTCGGAGGCGTTAGGTCTTAAGGAAGGCAGCAGGGGAGACCGGACATGTTGTCTCTGACCCGCTATGGGTATCAACTCTTGGCGCTGCTGGCCTCATCACTTCCTTTCGTGGATGCGGTTTCGGGGGTAAGGGTTGCGAGACAGGAACGTCCGCCGTACACGATATCGCCCCTTCAGAAAGCCCGCCTCCTGAAGGCCCTCGAAGGACCCGACCGGCAGTACGACCCCCGGGAGAAGATGCTAAGGAGGCCATTCAGCTCGCCGGGCTACCATACGACCATCACCGGCGGCACGGTCCACCCGACGCGCGACTCCCTCGGCTATGCGGTGGCCCTCCTGGACACCGGCGAACCCGAGCGCCTGAAACGCGCAGAGGACGTGCTTCGCAAGGTCATCTCCCTCCAGGACCAGAATCCAAAGAGCAGGACGTACGGCATCTGGTCCTGGTTTCTCGAGGAGCCCCTCTCGAAGATGTCGCCGCCCGACTGGAACTGGGCCGACTTCTGCGGCGTCCAGCTCCTCCAGGTCGCCCTCGACCACCGCAAGCGTCTCGACCCGGATCTCGCCGGTCAGGTCGACGACGCCATACGCCACGCCGCCGCCTCCATCCGGAGGCGCAACGTCGGGCCCGCCTACACCAACATCTCCATAATGGGGACCTACGTCACGCTCGTTGCCGCGGAGCTCTACGATGACGCCGACCTCAAGGCTTACGCGCTCGACCGGCTGAAGAAGATCTGCGACTACAACACCGGCCAGGGGGCGTTCACGGAGTACAACAGCCCGACCTACACGGTGGTGGCGGTGGAGGAGCTGGCGCGGTTGCGGCTGCACGTCCGCGACGCCGCGGCGCGCGGGCTGGTCGAGGCGCTCTACCGGATGGGGTGGGAGGAGATCGCGCAGCACTTCCACCCGCCGACGCGCCAGTGGGCGGGGCCGCACAGCCGGTGCTACGGGACGCTGCTCGGTCGTGGGACGCTGGCATTCATTGATCGGGCGCTGGAGGGCCGCGCGGGATTCGGATCCGAGGAGGTCCCGAGCCTTCACGAGCACCGCCTCCCTGCCCCCTGCCCGCCGGATTTCGCGCCGCTTTTCCTGTCGCTCCCGAAGGCCCGCGCGGTGACGAAGACATTTTTGAAGTCCGACCCTCCGGTCGTGGGGACCACGTACCTCGCGCCGCTGTTCGCACTGGGCACGATCAACCGGTGCGACACCTGGAACCAGCGGAGGAATCTGCTGGCCTACTGGGGGACCCCGGAGAGGCCGTCCTACCTTCACCTGCGGCTGCTCAAGAACGGCTACGACCTCTCCGCGGGGCAATTCTTCTGCGTCCAGCGGGAGGGGCGCGCACTCGCGGGACTGGCGCTGGCGACCGACGGCGGCGACACCCACATCAGTCTCGCCAAGCTGAAGGACGGCGTGGTGAAGGCGAAGGATCTCCGCCTGAGGTTCGAGCTCGGGGGTGAGGCGGGGAAGGCGGCGCCCGCCGCCCCCAGGTCGCTTGCCGATCCGGCGCGCCTGCAGTTCGGCGCCGTAGCGATCGACGTCGCGGCCCCATACGCTCGTTTCGGCGGCGCGGCCGGGCGATGGGAGGCCGGTTGCGACGTGAAGAAGGGCGTCGCCTGGCTGGACGTCGTCCTTCACGACGGTGAAGAGAAGGCTTTTGCGCTCGGCGACCTCGACGAAGCCGCCCTCGGCGTCGCCGTGCAGGTCTCCGGCGGCCCCGCTCCGCCGCCGGCTCCCCGGGCCGAGGTGCGCGAAGGACGGCTCGCGCTCACGTGGGGGACCATGCGGGTGGAGATCCCCGTGAAGCCGGTGAAGGCGTCGGAGATCGTCCGCGGCGCCCGAACCGCCGGCGGTGATCGTTGACGGCCTCTCTGGTTGGCGGAGACGTCCGCGGCTCGGATTACTTCCTCCGATACGATGCGTCTATTTCCCTCGATTCGATGCGGTTGGAATCCTCGTTGAAATCGCAGCTCAATTCATGGAGAACTTCCCATGGCCTTATCTTCATGCGAAAGACTTCAATCTGAGGCAGGTATACATGAACGACGACCTTGAAACCGTTCTGGCGCCTGGATGCGACGGGATTCTTCACCGAACCGAAATCGAGTCGACTGGACTTTATCACCGATTTCCATTTTTCCGAATTGATGTCGTCGACGATATTCGCTCCGGCGAACAACCACTCGGCGATATGTCTGGTCGCATCAAGCGCTTCCAGCTCCGAGGATGGACGGTATGCGATCTCCGTCAGGATTTCGATCATTTGACCCGCCGAGATGGGAATCCGATATTTCTTATTCGAGGGGGTCACGAGCCAGAGTGAAGGTATGAGAGGATCCTCGGCGGCCTGGCTTTTGTCGTATACGCTGAAATATCTCAGGCCCGAAAGATAAGCGGGAAGCTCCCGTTCTTCGACGATCGGATTCTTGTACTCCTTCTTGAATAACTTTCCGGCATCCATGACCGCTTCCTTGTTCCTCAACTTTCTCTCTTCTTCCCGCTCCATGGTTCGGAGTCAAGAACCGACGGAAGGACCGATCGCCGACATCTTATGCGGTTTCGTCCCCTGAAGGATTGTTCGAACTCCTCACCTCAGTATAACATGAATTGCCGCGAGCCGTAAAAAGCGGAACCGGCAATCAGAATGGGTTTGAAATCCATCTGAATGTCGACCCGAGAAAATACTTTTTCGCCTCATGCATAATCGGAAGTGCCTTGGTATGGTATGATCCTGGCGTATGAATTACCCGCCCATGGGGAATCAGGATGACCCCCTGAACCGGCTTGCGAGTCGGTCGCTCGTGCGCCGGCTCCACGCCTCGGGGCTCCTGAGCCCCGAGGCGCGGGACGCCGCCCTCCGTTGGCTGCACCCCCCGGCGGACTGGTGGGGCTGGTCGAACCGCGGACTCCTCTACATCGGATCGGCCCTTCTCCTCGCAGGGATCGTATTCTTCTTCGCCCACAACTATGCCCGCATGGGCCCTTTCCTCAAGCTCGGCCTCGTGGAGGCCGCCCTCCTGGGCTGCCTCGCCGGGGCCTTCTTCGCAGGGCTCGACCGATTGGGCGGCAAGGTATTGCTCCTCTGCGGGTCCTTCCTGGTGGGGGTGTTCCTAGCGGTCTACGGCCAGATCTACCAGACCGGGGCGGACGCGTGGGAGCTCTTCGCCGGCTGGGCGGCGCTGATCCTGGGGTTCACCCTGATCTCACGCTTCGCGGCCCAATGGGTGATGGAACTGGCCCTGGCCGAAACGGCTTTCATCCTCTACTGGGAACAGGTCGTCATGCCGGACCGCGCCACGAATGAAGCTCTTCTCTTCCTGATCCTGGGGCTAGTGAACCTCGCGGCCTTGGCCATTCGGGAGATCTCCGTTCGGAAGGGCGCGGGCTGGCTCCGCGGCCGCTGGGTCCGCCTGCTGGTCTGGATCTCGGTCCTCTTCTTCCTCACCGCGCCCGTGTTGATGCTGATCGCCGATCAGGAGCGCGCGGGCGCCGCAGGTTGGACGGCTGTGGCCGTGCTCGCCGCTGTCCTCAGGGAGGGATATCTATTCTACCGGTACCGCTCCCCCGACCTCCCCGCGCTTTCGCTGGGGGCGGCCTGTCTCTGCACCGTCATCCTTACCCTCGTCGGCCGGCTGCTCTTCTATAAACACAGTGACTCCTTCTTGTTCATGCTCTTCGGCTTGATCGTGGTGGCCGTGGTGGGCGGGACGGTCCTGGGACTCCGGCGGATCGGCCGGTCCATGGAGGCGTACCGTGGATAGGCCGAGGACGACCGTCGGCGATCTGATCCGAAGCCTTCGCTCCGGAGGGCTCCTGGCCGAGGCGGGCGCCGAGACCATCGCGAAGAGCCTCGCGGGAGGCGACGTGAACCAGCCCCTCCCATGGTATCTCCAGGTTCTCCTGGGTGCTGGGGCGTGGACCGCGGCGGCCAGTTTCGTCGTCTTCATCGGATCGGTCTTTACCCTCGGCGGCGAGACGGCGTTGTTCTTCTTGGGCCTGCTCATGGTCGCCGCGGCGGCTGCGCTCCGCCGTCTCTCCTCACACGTCTTTGCGTCGCAGTTCGCCCTGGCCATGAGCGTCACCGGCCACATACTGATCTTCGTATACGTGGGTGAGAAGTCCCGCTCCCCCCTCGCACTGGCCGCGACCTCCACCGCCCTCGCGGCGGTACTGTACTCCCTCTACAAGGATCCGCTGCACCGGTTTCTCTCCGTCGGCGCCGCCCTCGCGCTGTGGATCGCCTGGATCTTGAGAGACCGTGAGCTCCATCACGGCCTTCACCTCGCGGTCCTCGTCGAGGTGGGGGGCCTGGCCCTTTTCTCCGAACGCGCCGGCCGGATCGAGGCGCTCCGGCCTGCGGCCTACGCCTTCGCGGCGGCCCTGCCGGCGACGCTCTTGTTCCCCCTCTTCCCTGACCTCGCGTTCGAGAGCCCGATGTGGCCCTCGAGGGCGGTGGTCGCGCTCGGGCTCCTGGGGCTCGTGATCCGAACGGCGGGGAAGGAGAACCTCCGGAGGGAGCCCGTGGTGCTGGCGCTCGCCGCGATCGTACTCCTGGGCCTCTTCACGGCCCCGGGCATCCTGGCGGCCTTGGGGCTCCTGGTCCTGGGATACGCGAGGCGGGAGGGGCTCCTGGTGGGACTCGGGGCGCTCTCGCTGGCCCTGTTCATCGTGATGTTCTACTACGACCTCGATATGGATCTCGGGACCAAGTCGGCCGTGATGGCGGGGTCGGGGCTGCTGCTCCTGGCCGCCCGCGCCCTCCTCGTGCGGCGTCCCTGGGCGCGGAGGGAGGCGACATGAGGCGATGGATCCTCCTGGTCGTGACGGTCGCCGTCCTGGTCGTCCTCAACGGTCTGGTCTTGCACAAGGAATCGGTGCTACGGGCCGGGACACGGATGTATCTGAAGCTGGCGCCGGTGGATCCGCGCTCGCTCATCCAGGGCGACTACATGGAACTCCGGTACGAGGTAGCCGAGGAGGCCCTCAGGCGGGAGGGCGAATTGCCTCCCGACGGGCGGCTCGTGGTCCGTCTGGACGCGGGCGGGGTGGCGCAGTTCGTCCGTCTTCACAGGGGTGAACCGCTCGGAGCGGGAGAGCATCCATTGCGATACCGGAAACGCGGCGGCGTACGCCTGGGGGCGGAGTCATTTTTCTTCCAGGAGGGGCACGCCAGATATTACGAGAACGCCCGGTACGGGGAACTCCGCGTGGCCCCTTCGGGCGAGGGAGTGCTCGTCGGCCTGGCGGGGGAGCGCCTGGAGCGTCTTGGTCCCGGTCGTTGAGGGCCGTTTATTCTCCCCGCGGAGTTCGATTTGACCCCTCCGGCTGCCGGCCGGCGTCGAGCTCGGCGCACCTGCGCCGGATCCATTCGATGATTTTGGCCCGGACCGGATCATCTCCCGGGGCCGACGTGCGCGCGATGATGGTGATGTGGTCGCGGTCCTGCGCGTCGAAGAATTCCACCCCTGCGATCCCCTGCCTCCGGACCGCCGCCCTGAGGATCTCCATGGAAGGACGCACCAATAGCGTATCGCGCGTTTCCGTTACCACCAGCATGGGACATGAAAGGGTCCTCAAGTGGTTCACGGGTGAGGCGTCCCGGCACGCCTCCGGGTCGGAGCCGAATGCCTGGGGGATGAAACGGAGCAGTCCCCGAGTCTCCTCCGGCAGCGCCGGGATGAGATAGACCCCGCTCATGGGGATCGCGCCCTTGAGGGCCCCATCCGGAGCGCCCGCCTCCCTCAGATGCCTCGGATCCGCCGCCAGCAGTGCCGTCAAGTGGCCCCCCGCGGAGTGGCCCATCAGGAACAGCCGCGCCGGATCACCCCCGTGTCGCGCGATGTTGGCCTGTACCCAGGCGAACGCCCTCGCCGAGTCCCGCGCGTGCTCCGGATGCTTCACCGCCGGCGAGAGCCGGTAACTGATCGCCGCGAAGCCGATCCCATCCCTCGCAAAACGCCTGCCAAGCTGGACGTAAAGCCGCCGGTCGCCCTCCCTCCATGCACCGCCGTGGATGAAGACCGCCGTGGGGAACTTGCGCCCATCCTGCGGGAGATACAGATCGAGCTTGTGCTTGGCCTCGTCCTCGTCCGGTCCCTTGTAGTAGGCCTGGTCTCGGATCTCCCGAATGCCGGAGGATTGGATGGACAGCGCCGCGAGGATTGCGATTCCAGCTCCCATTTCGCCCTACATATTGTACCTTGTGGGCCGTCGGTCCGGATTCAAGGAAGCGACGGCGATGGAGAAATTGACCAGGGAAGGCATCGGGAGGCTTCCGCCGCTCTGCATCGACGGCGCCTGGGGCACCGAGCTGATGAAGCTTGGAGGATCTCCCGGCGAGTTGAGGGATCTCTGGAACCTGTCGGCCCCCGACAAGGTGTTCCGCGTGGCCCGGTCGTACGTCGAGGCGGGGGCGCGGATAATCCTGACCAACACGTTTTCAGCGAATCGCGTGGTGCTGGAGGCACACGGGGTGGCGGGGAAGCTGGCCGAGGTGAACCGGGCGGGGGCGGAAATTTCGCGGTGCGCCGCCGGGGATCACGCCTACGTATTCGCCTCGATCGGCCCCACCGGCAAGATGATTTCGATGGGAGATCTCGATCCGGGGAAGGCGCGGGAAGTGTTCGCCGAACAGGCCGCGGCGCTGGCGGCGGGGGGAGCCGACGCCATATGCATTGAAACGCAGTCCGATCTCGAGGAGGCGCGCGCGGCGCTGCGGGGGTGCCTCGAGGCCTGTTCGCTCCCCGTGGGGGTGACGTTTACCTTCGATTCCGGCCGTGACCGTGACCGCACGATGATGGGGGTCACCGTGGAGCAGGCCTGGCGCCTGGCGCGGGACGAAGGGGCGGCCTTCACGGGGGCCAACTGCGGCGTGGGCATTGAGAACGCGCTGCCGCTGGCGGGGCGTTTCATCGCCTGCGGGGGCGATCTGCCGATATGGATCAAGGCCAACGCGGGGCGGCCCGAGCCCGGGCCCGACGGCAGGCCGGTCTTCCGGGGTGCGCCGGAGGCGTTCGCCGAGGCCGCGGGGCCGCTGCTGGATCTCGGGGTGCGCTTCATCGGCGGCTGCTGCGGCTCGACGCCCGATCACGTCCGCGCCGTGGCGGCCGCCATGGACCGCCGGCGAAGATAGGCGGCCCGCACAGGTCGGGCGGTCTTGGGCGTCCGCCGTATAATATCTAGGCCTGGAAGAACGTTGACGTGGGCCGCCACGGGACGGGCAACAATCAGGAGGGGGCATGAACGCGTGCAGGCACCTCGCCGCGGGGGCCTTCGCCGTGGCGACGCTGTCGGGAGCGGCCGCCCCTCCACCTGCGGAGGACAGGCCCAACATCGTCTTCATCCTCGCTGACGACCTGGGCTGGACGGATCTGGCCTGCCAGGGGAGCCGGTACTACGAGACCCCCAACATCGACCGCCTGGCCGCCGGCGGTCTGCGCTTCACCGACGCCTACACCTGCGGCCCCAACTGCCAGCCTACCAGGGCCGCCCTCATGAGCGGCCAGTGCGGCCCCCGCACCGGCGTCTATACCGTCGGTTCCATCGAACGCTTCAACTGGCGCCGCCGCCCCCTCCGGCCGGTAGACAACGTGGAACAACTGCCGCTCGAGAAGATCCTCCTCCCCCAAGCCCTCAAGAGCGGGGGATACGCCACCGGGATGTTCGGCAAGTGGCACCTCGGCGAGCGGGACCAATACCATCCATCCCGGCGCGGTTTCGATGAGGCGGTCACATCCATGGGCCGGCACTTCAACTTCGCCACGCAGCCCCCGGTCGACCATCCCAAAGAGGCCTACCTTGCCGACTGGCTTACCGAACGGGCGCTGGACTTCATCCGCCGCCACAAGGACCGGCCTTTCTTCCTCTATCTGGCCCACTTCGCCGTCCACACCCCCTTGGAGGCCAAGCCGGAGTTGGTGGAGAGATTCAAGCCCAAACCCGCCGCCGAGGGCCACCGCAATCCCGTCTATGCCGCTATGATCGCCAGCCTCGACGAGAGCGTGGGCCGCGTCGTCGCACTCCTCAATGAGCTCGATCTCTCCCGAAAGACCCTCGTGCTCTTCTCCAGCGACAACGGCGGCGTCGGAGGGTACGTCCGGGAGGGGATCCGGAAAGGGGGGGACATCACCGACAATGTCCCGCTGCGGTCCGGCAAGGGGAGTCTCTACGAAGGCGGTATCCGCGTTCCCCTCATCGCCGGCTGGCCGGGCAGGATCGCACCGGGGACCATCAGCGACCGGCCCGTCAACAGCGTCGATCTCTATCCCACGCTTCTGGAGCTGGCGGGCGTCCCGCCGCCGGCAGGGTATCCTCTGGACGGGACGAGTTTCGCCCCCATCCTGAAGGGCGGCACGGCCGGGGAACGTGGACCTCTCTTCTGGCACTTTCCGGGATACCTTGGGGCGGGTCAAGATACGTGGCGCACCACGCCGGTGGGGGTGATCCGATCAGGCGATTGGAAGCTGATGGAATTCTTCGAGGACGGCCGGCTGGAGCTCTACAACCTAAAGGAGGACCTTGGGGAGAAGAAGAACCTGGCGGCCGACCACCCCGACCGGGCCCGGCAGCTCAAATCCCGCCTTGAGGCATGGAGAAAGGAGATCGGCGCCCCCATGCCGCGCCTGAAGACGGAGGCCGATCTGAGGGTGCCTGCACCGGAGCCCGCCCGCAGGAAGAGGGCGGACAAGTCCTAGCCTGAAGTATTCGCCGGGAAGGCATGTCCCCGCCCGTTCATGTCTGGCGCCATGAAGGTAGGCGACCCGCTCAGGCCCTGTCGAAGCCGGGTATCTTCAGTTGTTCGCCGCCCTTGAGCGAGGACTCCATCGCCACGATGCCCGGGACGGTCATCGCCAGGGCTTCGTAGATGTCGATCGCCGGTTCGCGGCCCTCCACGAGAGCCGCCACGAATTCGTGGGTGAGGAAGGGATGCGATCCACCATGTCCCAGGTCGCCCACCATCTGGGGGGGCAGCCGGTCGTTGTAGTTGGGCAGTTTTTCCGGGACATCCTTCTCCTGGCTCCTGACGGCGAACGACTGGCCCCCCGAATGCGGCATGTAGATGGACAGCTTCTCACCGATCCACTGTGCGCGCTCGCCGTTGGCGTGCACCCACCAGAGCACGTTGCACCGGCAGATGTTCCCGCCGCTGCACTTGAAGAGGGCCACCTGGTTGTTGAAGGGGTTGTCGTACGGGTTGTCCTTCAGCATCGGCTCGTCGGGACTCCCCCAGCCCAGGCACGAGACCGCCGTGAAGCGCTCCTTCGTCACCCCGACGTGGAAGGCCGTCGAATGTGTCGCGTAGAGCATCGGAGGGAAGCCCCATCGCCAGCCCTTGGGCGTCTCCTTCCCCTTCCAGATCGCCTTTTCAGAGCCCACCCAGTGGACCCGAGGGTGGTAGTACTCCACCTCGGAGTAGAGGAACTTGCCGAATTTCCCCGCCGCCCACAGCTCGCGCGCGAAGATGCATGCGGCGTAGTAGTAGCTCGTCTCCGCCATCATGTACTTGAGGCCGGTCTTCTCCTTGGTTTCCTTCAGCTGGGCCGCCTCCTCGAGGGTCAGGCACGCCGGCACCGCCGAGATGACGTGCTTGCCGCGTTTCATGCACTCTATGGCGTGGCGGGCGTGGTCGGGCGCGCCGGTGAAGACGGCCACGGCCTCGACCTTGTCGTCGAGCACCAGCCTCTCGAGCGACTCGTAGGCCTTGTCGCACTTGTAGACCTTCTGCAGGTGGGCCCGTCGGGCGGGGATGAGGTCGCTGACTGCCTCCACCTTGCAGTTGGGATCGAGGTGCCACTGGAAGGTGGAGCCGAACCTTCCCCCGACGACGCCGATGCGTATTTTGCGGTCTGAGCGGAGCTGGGGGGCCGCTGTCACGGCCGCCGCGCCCGCCAGGAATTCCCTCCTGGATACTCCCGGATCGGTCTTCTTCATGGCCCGTTTCCCTCCATTGACGCCGGCCCTACTTGGGGGGACCGAAGCAGAGAATCCTGCCGTCGGAGAGCGAGACGATAATCCTGCCGCCGTGTTCCGGGGCCAGGCCGCCTCTGACGGGGTTCGACGGCAGCTGATGGCTCCACGCGACGGAACCGTCCCGTAGGTTGAGCGCCTCAACGAATGGACCCGATTCCCCCCGGCCGGCGGCCACCAGCAGATTGGGCGCCGCGATGAAGGCGTTGTACTTGTTCGCCGCGGGGCGCTGCCAGACGGTCTCGCGCGGCGGCTTCTGCCCCTTCTTCTGGGCCAGCCTCCATCCCGGCCTCGGGACCTGTTCCCCCGGTCTCAGCGGTCCGAGCATCGCCAAGGGAACGTGGCGGTTCATGTCGAATTGCATCTGGTAGCTCAGGACCCGACCGTCGGGGAGTTCGAAATCCAGCGGGGTGAACTGGCCGTAGTCGGGATAGTAGGCATGGTACGCCGTGCGGTACTTGGAGCCGACCTGGGTCGTCGGCTCGTTGAGGCACCGGCCGGTCTTGATGTCGTAGCGGGCCGTCTCGTATACGCTGCCGGCGGGGAACCTCAGCTCATCTTTCTCCAAGTACAACTCCCCCTGGAGGCAGATGCCCGTCTTCAGCGTCTCCGAGAGCGTCCCTGATGAATCGTTGCGCCACTTGGGCCGGCCCGTGACGGCGTCGAGGGCGCAGACGTACGTTCCATCGTAGTCGGCGATGCCGGCGGCGGCGTAGACGGTCCCGTCCCGGACCACGACGCCGCCGGAGACGGGCCACGTTGATATCAGCCTGCCGAAGACGGGTATCAGGCGTTCCGCCGGGGCGACGCGCCAGGACCACAGCCGCCTGCCTGTTGCGGCCTCGAAGGCGTAAACGCGTCCGTCCGCCGAGCCGGCGTACAGTCGGCCCTCCCAGATGGCCGGGGCGGCGTAGATCGCCCCTGCCGTGTAGGCCTTCCAAAGCAACCGGCCCGTGGAGGCCTCCAGCGCGCACACCGTCCCATCCTCGTAACCCGCGAATACCATGCCCCCGGCCGTGACGGGGGCGGTAGGCCGCCCGGCCTCCGGTCGCTCGAAGGCCCAGTGCGGGGCGGCCTTGTCGGGGACGGCCGTCCTGGCGGCGCAGCTGCGCCTGTTGTCCCCCATCAGGCAAGGCCAGTCGTCCGGCCGGGCCGGCAGCTCCTTGACGGCTGCCGGATCGCCCTCGCCCGGTTCGAGCCGCTCGTCGTCCCGCGCCTCCGCCCGCCTGGGACCGGCGGGGGCCAGTCCCACGTGGCCGTAGAAGGTCAGCGGGCAGCCGCACATCCACGGCCCCCAGTAGAGCATGCCGTTGGCTATTATCACGCCATCCTGGCAGGGGGGGCGCATAGGGGCGATGTGCCGGGCGGTGTTGTCGGAGGTGTCTATCCACATGGTCCCCTCGGCGGCGCGGTAGAAGATGCTGTCGACGCTCCCGGTGGCCTTGGTGCAGGATCGGCGGTTGGGCATGGGGGCAACGACGTCCCATGTGTCGTAGGAAAACTTGGCGCCCCCGGGACCTATGCCGTAGAAGCCGTCCTCGCGCAGCACCAAGTGGAGGTTTCCGTCCTTGCGCTGCCAGACCAGCCTGCCGTCGCGGGCCGAGGCTACCACGAAATTCGGCCGCTGCGGCCCGGCGAAGTAGACGTAGCGGTCGTCGCACTTCAAATAGGAGGTGGTCGCGTACCCGGTGACCCAGTGCTGGGCTCGTCCTGAGGGGCCTATGGCCTCCAGCAGGTCCCCGTCGGAGTTCTTCCAGAGGACTTTCCCGGAGCGCGCGTCCAGGCAGGCCAGGAACCTCCCGGGGCAGTAGTAGTATATCCGCGCGCCCTTCATGCACACGCCGCGGCCATCGACGTAATCATCCTCGTGGTGCTTCCAGATGATCCGCCCGTCCTTAGGATCGACCGAGACGAACGTGCGGCCGAAGGCGAAGTTGGTCTTGGGATCCTTGTAATCGTGCCCTTCCCACATGCTCCACGGCCAGTGACCGAGGCGATCCTCGCTTGATCGGAAGGTTTTCGGCCTCACCTCCTCGCCCCCCACGAGCGCGAAAAGCGCCGGACGTCCCTCCTCGGCGGCCGCCAGAGACATCCATTTCCATACCCTGCCGTCGCCGAGGCCGTCCGGTATGACGATCTGTCCCCGCAGCTCGCCGGTGCGCGCGTCGATCATCTTGCACGACTCGTCGTCCCCCATGTAGAGGACCTCAGATGTGGCGATGAAGGTGTTCCGGTGGATGCAGAAGCCCTCTCTCAGCGGGCGCCGCCAGAGAATCGTGCCGTTGTAGCCGTTGATCCCCATCAGCGTATTGATCACGGGATACTGGTTGACCAGGAGCGCGATGTGCCCGAGGGCCTTGAATAACCTGCCGCCGGCGGCGACGGTGACTTCCGGCATGGGGCTGAAGAGCGGTTCGGCCAGGAACTGGGTGGCGTAAGGGGCCCGCGCCACGCGGTCCGACGATTGCGGGTTATTGTCGGGGCCGTGGAATGGATGGCTCCACGAGTCGATCCCCTCGGGGAAAGGCTTGACGATCTCTTCGGGGCCGAGCAGGGCCTTGCCCTCGGGATGCAGTATCCTGAGCAGTTCCGCGCGGGGGATCTTGTCGCGGGCCGACGGGGCTGCCCAGGCGGCGCCCGCGAGGTTGTCGGCCAGGCGGATCATTTCCCACGGGCCGGCGGCGGCGAAGATCCGCTTACCCAGCAATCCCGCCTTCTCGGCGGCCCGGCGCACCGCGAGCTCCTCGGCCGCGTCGGGCGACTGGAAGTAGATCACCAGTTCGTTACCGGCGGCCAGCCTGGCGACGAATTCGGGGTCGCCTGCCTTAGGCAGGCCCAGCACGGCGAAGATGCCCTTCTTGAGGCCGCACCGACGGATGATCTCTCCCGGCTCGTCCTGCGGTGCGACGCGCGGGCCGGCCGCGGCAATGCCCATCAGCGCCATAGAGACGAACGCTTTCATGGAGGCACCTCCCTCGTACTTCCGGCCAGGGATCGGACGTGACCCTATATCCCCGTCGTTGACGCCGTGGCTTCTACGCCCCGGCGGGCCGCATCCTCCCGGCGTTCCGCCTACTTGTTTGGATTGAGTTCCTTGCGCAGGACGCGCGCGGCGACGTTCAGTTCCTCCAGCACGTCCTGTTCGGTCGTCTTTTCAGGGAGTGTCGTGAATCCCTTGGTCTCCGAGGAGATGCGCGCGTACCAGTCGATCCAGTACTGGATGAGCGTCTCCTTGCCGGTGCATGCGGATTTCAGGTGGCGCAGCGCCTCGGTCACGTCGTTGTATCGCGTCATGGGATCCTTCTTCGCCTTGTAAGCCTCGACGAGCTCGTCGTGCGCCCGGTCCCATGCATTGTAGAGGAGGCGAATCGAGACGCCGGGCGGCTTGGGCGGCGCCGCGGGGGTTTCGGGCCCCTTCGGGGCGGCGGCGGGTGGAGAGGGGGCGGGATCGCGCCTGGGAGGCCCTTCAGGCTTCTCGGTTGCGGGGCCGGGCGGCGCCGGGGCCGCGGCCTGGACGATTTCCACGTTGTCCGGATGCAAACGGGATTTGACCTCCCGTTCGGAGGCCTCCAGGTTCTGGAGGAATGATCCGCCCCATACGTTGCGGTTCAGGTCGCCGAGCCATCCGCGGTAACGGGTCAGGAAGGGATCGAACCGCGCCTGTTGTTCCCGCGCGACCAGCGACTTCATGGTTTCCAGGGCGCCGACGATGCGCTCCATGGCCGATTTGGCGGCGTACAGGTTCTGTCCCCGCGGCTCGAGGTTCCTGCGTACGTTGTAGTGCTGCGGTCCCAAGCTCGAATAGGCTTGAAGATAGGCGTCGTAGGGGTCCTTGGCCTTCCCGTCCAGCAGGCGCGCGCCGCCGGATCCCAGCTCGACCGTCGGGATTTCTATGTCGGAGCAACCGGGGAGGAGGATAAGGAGCAACCCTCCCGCGACTCGTTTCATTCGGGATCCTCCCCTTGATGCTATATTAATGGGGGCCGGAGGCAGGGTCAAATGATAGTTCCGGTGGGGGACGTCACGCCGCGCAGGACGGTTCCTTTCATCAACTATCTTCTGATCCTGGCCAACGTCGTCGTCTTCTTCCTTTACTGTTTTCCCGTTCTGAGGGACGAGGCGATCCTGGCGCGGTACGCCCTCAGGCCGTCGGGCGAGGCATGGCGCACCATCTTCACCAGCATGTTCCTCCACGCGAACATCGAGCACCTGCTGGGGAACATGCTCTTCCTCTGGATTGCCGGGGACAACGTGGAGGACGTCCTGGGTCATCTTCCCTACCTGGTCTTCTATCTCGTATGCGGCTTGGGGGGATCCCTGGTTCATCTGGCCGTCGCGCCGATGGCGGGCAAGTACACGGTGGGCGCCTCCGGTGCCATATCGGGCGTGATGGGGGCATACTTGGTCTTCTTCCCGGCCAGCAAGATCAGGTTCGCGCTCTGGCTGATAATATTCATCAGATTCTTCACGCTTCCATCCTGGGGCGCCATCGGGTTGTGGGTGGCCATGCAGCTGGTCATGGCGCGGCACCAGCTCAGCGGGACGGCGGGCCAGGCGGCGGCGGTCGCCGTCTTCGCGCACCTGGGGGGATTCGCCTTCGGGTTCGGGGCCGCGGCGCTCTTGCGGCTGACGGGCCGGGTCAAGGCGAGGCCGGCGCGGAAGTAGTAGCGGCTTTTCCGCCGTGGAATACGCCGCCGATATTGATAGAATCGGTCGCTCCATGAGGAACAGGCTAACTGAGGTCATCGCCGGGCTCGGCCGGCCGCGCGTCTTCGTGATGGGGGACATGATCCTGGACCGCTACGTCTGGGGCACGGTGGAGCGGGTGTCGCCGGAGGCGCCGGTTCAGATCCTCAAGGTGGCCGGGGAAGAGAACAGAGCCGGGGGGGCCTCCAACGTGGCCCTGAACCTCGTCACCCTTGGTGCCCGGGTTTCCTGCGGGGGCGTAGTTGGCCGCGACGACGGAGGCCGGGAGCTCCTGGGGCTGCTGCGCCGGCGGGGTGTGGGCTGCCCGGCCGTGGTGAGCGACCCGCGCAGGCCGACTCCGGTCAAGACGCGCATGATCGCCCACAACCAGCAGATGCTGCGCGTGGACCGCGAGGATACGGCGCCCATCGGGCGGGACCTCGGCAGGCGGCTGCTGGGGGCGGCGCTCCGGGAGGCCGCGCGGTCGGACCTGGCCGTCATATCCGACTACCACAAGGGGACGCTCCCGCCCGAGTTGTGCAGGCGATTCGTCGGGCGCGCCGGATGCCCCGTGGTGGTGGGCCTCAAGAGCAGGGACTACCGCAAGTACGCCGGGGCAACGGGGGCGTCGATCAACCGCGGCGAACTTGCCGCGGTCACCCGCCTGGATGGCCTGGAGGAGGGGGCCAGGCGCATGATGCGGGAGTTGGGGCTGGAATTCCTGGTGGTGACGCTGGGGGACCGCGGCATGCGCGTCTATCGCCGGAAGGCGGAGCCCTTCACGTTGCCGGCGGCGGCGCGGCAGGTATACGACGTGACGGGGGCCGGCGACACCGCCCTGGCCGCGTTCGGCCTGGGTTATGCCTCGGGCCTGGCGCTGGAGGATTGCGCGCTGCTGGCCAACGCGGCGGCCGGCGTCGTGGTGGGTAAGGTCGGCACCGAGACGGTCACCCGCGGCGAGCTGCTTGCCCAGGTCTCCGGCGGCGAGGGCCACCGGAAGATAGTATCCCTCCCGCAGCTGCTGGAGGCCCTGGCGGAGGAGCGCGCCCACGGCCGCAGGATAGTGCTCACCAACGGCTGCTTCGACCTCCTCCACGCCGGCCACGTCTCGACGCTTCGGTTCGCCCGCTCCCGGGGCGACGTACTGGTGGTGGGGCTTAACAGCGACCGCTCCGTGCGCGCGCTCAAGGGCGTGCCGAGGCCCTATCTGCCGCAGGAGGAGAGGGCGCGGATCCTGGCGGCTCTGGAGCCGGTCGATTACGTGGTGATCTTCGACGAGACGCACGTGACGAATCTGGTGCGCCGCGTGCGCCCGGACGTCCTGGTAAAGGGGGGCCAGTACGGCCTGGATGGCGTCGTCGGCCGCCGCTACGCGGGCAGGGTGGAGCTGGCGCCGCACGTGCGGGGCGTGTCGACCACTGAGATCGCCCGCAGGATCAGGGAGAATGAACGTACGTCGTAGGATCGAGGACGCCCTCGCCGGGAGCGCCTACGTCAAGCTCCTGTGCATGCAGCGCCAGGCGGGGGTCCTGGAGGAGATCGGCCGGGCGCTGGTGAAGACGCTGCGGCGGGGCCGCAGGATTTTCATTTTCGGCAACGGCGGCAGCGCCGCCGACGCCCAGCACATCGCCGCGGAGCTGGAGGGCCGGTTCGCGCGGGAGCGGAAGGCCCTGCCGGTCCTGGCGCTCACCACCAACTCCTCGACGCTGACCTCGGTGGGCAACGATTACGGCTACGAACTGACGTTCGCGCGGCTGGTCGAGGCGCACGTCCGGCGGGGCGACGCGGTGATCGCGATCTCGACCAGCGGCGACTCGCCCAACGTGATCGAGGGCGTAAGGCGCGCCAGGCGGATCGGGGCGCTGACCATAGGACTGACCGGGGCCGACGGGGGAAGGCTCCGGAGGATCGCCGACATCTGCCTCCGCGTCCCCTCCACGGAGACCCCGCGCATACAGGAGTGCCACATCGCCGTGGGTCACGCCCTGTGCGAGGTGATAGAATCGTCGCTGTTCGGATGAGAGTAAAGGCGGGGATGGGAGAGGGTTGGTCGTCCTGAGATGGGTAGTCTGACATGAGCGGGGCCGGCAGGGCGGTCTTCCTGGACCGCGACGGCACGGTCGTCGTGGAGCGCGGATACATATCGGATCCCGACGACATCGAGCTGGAGGCCGGCGCGGCCGAGGCGATCCGCTCGCTCCGTGAGGCCGGCTGGAAGGTGTTCATCGTCTCCAACCAAGCCGCGGTGGCCAAGGGGCTCATCACCGAGGACGATCTGCTGAGGATAAACCTGAGGATGGTGGCGCTCCTTTCTGAGAAGGGCGCCGCCGTGGACGGCATCTACTGCTGCCCGCACCATCCGGAGGGTGCCGTCCCCGAGTATACCGTCGAGTGCGAGTGCCGCAAGCCCAAGCCGGGGTTGCTGGAGCAGGCCGCCTGGGAGCACGGCCTTGATCTGTCGCGGTGCGTCGCCGTCGGCGACTCTCGGAGGGACATCGAGGCCGGCAGGGCCGCCGGGACCGCCACCGTCCTGGTCATGACCGGTCGCGGGGCGGCGGCCGCCGCAGAATCCCACGGGGCCGACTACGTGGCCCGTGATATCGGGGACGCGGCGGCGTGGATCGCGTCCCGCGGATGGTGAATCGAGGAGGATCCCATGAGGTTCGCCGCGACGACATTGACGCTGGCGGGTTGCCTGGCGCCGCTCGGCGCCGGCCGGGAATCAAAGCCCAACCTGATCTTCATACTCGCAGACGACCTGGGGTACGCCGAGCTGGGTTGCTACGGCCAGAAGAAGATCCGCACCCCGAACCTCGATCGCATGGCGGCGGAGGGGATGCGCTTCACGCAGGCCTACTCTGGCAGCGCCGTCTGCGCCCCGTCCAGGTGCGTGCTGATGACCGGCCTGCACGCCGGCCGTGCCTTCGTTCGCGACAACCGCGAGATAAAGCCTGAAGGCCAGCACCCGATCCCCGCCGGTACGGTCACGATCGCGAAGTTGTTGAAGGCGAAGGGGTATGCCACGGCGGCCGTCGGAAAGTGGGGGCTCGGGCCGCCGGGCTCGGAGGGCGACCCGCTGCGCCAGGGTTTCGACCACTTCTTCGGCTACAACTGCCAGCGCCACGCCCACAATTACTATCCCGCTTATCTGTGGCGCAACGACAAGAAGATCGAGCTGGAGGGGAACGACGGGAAGTCGGCCACGGGGAAGACGTATTCCCACGACCTGATGGAATCGGAGGCGCTCGAATTTGTCAGGTCGCGGAAGGACGCGCCTTTTTTCCTCTATCTGGCCTTCACGATCCCGCACCTGGCGCTCCAGGTGCCTGAGGATTCGCTCTCCGAATACAAGGGCCTGTGGGACGATCCGCCGTACACCGGGGGAAGAGGATATCAGCCGCATCCGACGCCGCGCGCGGCGTACGCGGCGATGGTGACGCGGCTGGACCGCAGCGTCGGCCGCCTCTTGGCGCTGCTCAAGGATCTGGGGCTTGACGAGAAGACGCTCGTAATCTTTTCAAGCGACAACGGGCCCACCCACGGCGGGGTCGGCGGTTCGGACTCCGCGTTCTTCCAGTCCGCCGGCCCCTTGCGCGGGCTCAAGGGGAGCCTTTACGAGGGGGGCATCAGGGTGCCCTTCATCGCCCGCTGGCCGGGCAGGATCAGGCCGGGCGCCGTGAGCGACCTGCCGATCGCCTTCTACGACGTCCTGCCGACCCTTTGCGAGGCCGCCGGCGCGGATACGCCTGGGGATGTCGACGGGATCAGCTTCATGCCTGCTCTGCTGGGGCGGGAAGGGCAGAAGCGCCACGAACACCTCTATTGGGAATTCCCCGGCTACGGCGGCCAGCAGGCGGTGCGCCTGGGGAACTGGAAGGGGATCCGCAGGGGGATGAACAAGGGCAGGATGGAGATCGAGCTCTACGACCTGGCGGCGGATCCCGGCGAGTCGAACGACGTGGCCGCCCGCAACCCCGAGGTCGTCGCGCGGATCGCGCGGATCATGGAGGAAAGCCACCGGCGGTCGGTGGATTTCCCGCTCAAGGGGCTTGACCCTCCCAGGAGGTGAATCCCGGGCGGATCATTTCCTCTTCCGCGGCGGTCTTGCCCTAGTCCTCTATCCTCAGCTTGATCTCGTCGGAGTTGGCCCTGAGCTCGGGGGCGTACATGGCGCTGGCGCGCGTCGGCAGCGCGCTGAACCGGCCTGGAATCTCGGCCCGCAGCCGGTAGCTCAGGCTGTGCCTGCCGCGCGCCAGGGCGCGGACGAAGAAGACCACGCGCTCGTCCCGCAGCTCCATGTAGGCGCCCATCTCGTTGCGGCCGTATCCGCTGCGGACGTCCACCGGCTCGAACCCGGCGGCCTTCATGTCCTCGAGCAGTATGTACTCGTAGTCGTTCTTCGACTCGATCTCGAGCTCCACCTCCACCAGGTCGCCGCTCTTCAGCAGCGCGTCGTTCTCAAGGAGTTTCCTGTCGTACTTCTCAACCTTGCGATCCACTACCTGGCCGCGGACGCCCTCGTCCTTGATCTTCTTGTCCACCGGGACCAGCTTGTACACCTTGCGGTCGACCTTCACCTCGAGTCCCGCCTTCCGTATCGGATCCTCCAGCGTGAAGTTCGTCAGGTAGGCGTTCCAGTAGACCGGGCCCTTGCCCTTCCGGCGGATCTCCACCTCGTGGGGCCCGTCGGCGAGATCGGCGCCCTTCAGCACCAGCTTGTTGTCGTAGGCGAACAGGTTGCCGGAGTCGATCTTAACCTCCTTCATCTTCCTGCCGTCGACGGCGATCTCCACCGTCATGTCCGGCTTGTCCTCGCCGGTGGCCTTCAGGTAGTCCGCGAAGGCCTCGATGACGTAGGAGGTGTCCCGGGTGGAGTTCCAGTAGGTGGCGTGCCGTCGGTTGTTGAGGAGGTACTTCACCATGCGCGATGCGATCTCGCTCTTCGGATCCGCGGCCGCCAGCAGCTTCAGGTAGAAGGCGTGGGCCTCGTACTCGCTGCCGTACCAGCACCACCAGTAGCCCTCGTTGCCGAGCCTGAGGTATGCGGTCTGGTTCTCGTCGTCCTGCACCAGATACTGCTCCACGTTGCGCCGCAGCATGTCGCGCTGCTCGAAGTGCCCGAGCTTGTGGCATGCCAGCGCGGCCATGGCCTTGGCGTACACCGATAGATGGTTCCGGTCGCGGAAGATGAAGTCCCTCATCTCCACGTTGTCGGCCTTTTCGTCGCCGAGCACCATGTAGATTAGCGCGTCCAGGTCGTCGGCGTGCTTCTTCCAGGGATTGGTCCTGGCGGGCGCGTTCTTGAGCCGGCGCACCTGTTCCGCCTGGTAGTTCTTGAGCCACGCCACGCCGCGCTCGATGATGCCGGGCACGAGGGCGACGTCGTTGTCGCGGGCCATCTGCAGCCCGTGGACGACCACCGCGGTGGTGTGCGGCCAGGAACGCTCGCCCCAGCCGCTGAACCATCCCCAGCCGCCGTCGGGGTTCTGCATGGAGGTGAGCTTCTCGACGCCGGCCTTCACCATGTCCAGGACGGCCGCCTCGTCGAATACCGGGTTGCGGTCCAACCACTTCTCTCCGTCCCACCGCTTGGTCCCCACAAGCCGCTTCCAGTCGGCGGCGCGCTTGGCATCCTCGCCGATCTCCTGGGCGTTGAGGTTCGTGATCTTCTGCTGGACGTCCTTGAGGTTGACGCCCATCCGCAGCAGGACCTTCTGGGTAATCACGGCGGGCAGGAAGCGGTTCAGCGTCTGCTCCGTGCAGCCGTAGGGATAATCCACCATGTATGGCAGGGCGTCCACCATCGCCATGGCCAGCGTCGGCGAGTAGCGGATTTCCAGGCGGGTCTCCTCGGGGCGGCGCTCCCGGGGGACGCGCATCGAAACCTTGCCCGAATCCTTGTCCGGCCGTATCACGCCGCAGAACGAGTCGGTCTTGAGCGTGCCGTGTACGTAGACGGGGAACCGCATCTCCATCGCGTCGGATTCCTCGTCGGTCAGGACCTTCATGCGGACAACCGCCTCGCCGGGCTGGGCCACCCGCACGCGCCAGTCGACACGTTTTTCGCCGCCCGCGTCTATCTCTACGGAGACCTCGCCGGCGCCGAGGGGCTCCAGGGTCTTCCCCTCGAGCTCCAGCGCCACCCTTGCGGTCTTCTTCCCCTTGAGGTAGTTGTGGACGTTCGCCGAGAGCACCACCTCGTCCTTCTGCGTGAAGAACCGCGGGGCCTGGAGGCGCAGGATCAGGTTCTTCTTCGTGACCACCTCCGCGGAGCCCTCGCCGCAGCGCGCCCCGCCGCCCATGCCCCACACGCGGGCCTTCCACGTGGTGAGGTTCTCGGGCATCGACAGCTCCACCTCCGCCTGTCCCCGCGCGTCGGTCTTCAGCGCGGCGCCCAAGAGGGCGGTGTCGGCGACCTTCGTACGGACGGCCGGCTGGACCATCGGGATTTCCGGCTCGCCGCCGGGCCGGCCCGCGGCCTCGCGGTCCTTTTCCATTGCCTCGGCCTTGAGCGCCTTGGCCTCCTCCGCAATGGCGGCGGGGGCAGGTGCCCCGTCATATCCGCCCAAGGTCTGGGCGGCGCGCCTGGCGCCGAAGGCGTTGGCCCCGCCCTTGCCGCCCCCGCGCTGTTGGAACTCCCCGCTTTTGTGCAGCCATTCACCCTCGTCGGCCACAAGCGCGCCGAAGACGCCCAGCGGCGCCATCCACATGCGATTGGGTCGGACCATGGGACGCCCGCCGCGCCCAAGGCTGTGTTCCGTGCTCATCCTGTGGTGCCGCCGCCACTTCCAGAAGAACGCCTTGATCTCCGGCACGTTCGAACCGCCGGAGATGTATTCCACGCTCTTGTCGTAAAGGCTCACCACGAGCGAGCCGGAGTATGGCTCGCCGGTGGAGTCCTTCACCTGGATTTTCACCTTCGCCTTCTGGCCGGGCTGGTACTCCGGCGCCGAAGGCTCCACCTTGACGTCCAGGATCCGGCTCTCCGGCGGGACGATCACCTCCTTCACCTCCGCATGCACCCTTCCGCCGGCCACCGTGACGGCCTCGACGAAGAAGTTCGGCATGTCGCGCTTGGCCACCTTGATCGCCTCGACTGCGCTCTTCCCCTTGATCCGCAGGAGCTTGGGCTTGAGATAGATGCCGTTGACCGGCCTGGTAAAGAGGAGCACCGGCGCGTCCCGGCGGTCCACGTTCACCATCAGGCGCACCGTGTCGCCGGGCTTGTACTCCGCCCGGTCGGTGACAAGCTCTATGTCGTTGAAGCGGAAGTCTGAGCCATCGAATGCCTCGCCGCGCGCGACGAAGACGTATCCTCCCTCGATCGAGCGGTTCTTGGAGTCCGTCACCGTCACGCTCAGGCGGAATTGGCCCGCCTCGGACGCCTTGATCTGGAGTCGGCCGCGCCCCTCCTCGGTAGTCTCGAGATCCCAGCTCTGCACGGGCGTCTCGACGGGCTTCCGGTCCTTGTAGCCGACCTTAAGAAGCTTCACCGTTGCCTTGGCCTTCGCCACGGGCTTGCGGTCGAGCGTCTGGGCGATGAACTCCATCTGTATGTCGTCGCCCGTCCGGTACCACCCGCGGTTGAGCCACACGTAGACCTTGAAGGGCTTGCGGGCCACCAGCACCTGACCCTGTCCAACGATCGTCCGGCGCGACTTGTCGGTGACCTCCGCGATCACCTCGTAGCGGTGGTCGCGGTCGGGATGGATGGCCTTCGCGACGGAAGTGTCGATCGGGATCTGGATCGTCCCGTCGGCCCCTATGGGCGATTCGCCTTCCGCCACGATCTCAGGGGGCTCCCTCCAGCCCCTCCACTCCCACCACCACCAAGGGATCGGCCTCTTGCAGCCCCACTCGCCCCACCCCGGCCACCACTCGTAGTCCGGCGCGAACCATCCGTAGCCCGCCCCGTAAAACCAGTCCCACCGGAGGGCGGGATACCAGCGGGCGTCGTGCTCCGAGCGCTGCACCTTGTACTTGACTCGGGCCTCGGCCACCGGCGCCCCGAAGTAGTACTTGGCCTGCACCTTGGCGGTGACCTTGTCGCCCAGCATCACCGGCTCCGAGGGCGCCTCAACGTTCACCTCGAACTCCGGTTTCTTGTACTCCTCCAGGCGGAAGGTCCCCCCGCCGCGGCGGTCGAGCACAACGATCCTGTAGACGCCCAGCACCGCCTTGGAGTCGAGCGTCAGCTCCCCGTCGAAGCCACCATACTCGTCGGCCGTGAAGCTCTTCTCGAAGACTTTCTCGTTGCGTGGATCGCGGACCTCGACCTTGAATGAACTCCCGGCGTATGGAGATTTGCCCTCCCTGTCGTACTGGGCCTGGTTGACCCACACCTTGAATTTCACCGGCTGGTTCGGGCGGTAGACCGGCCGGTCGGTGATCACGTAGGTCTTCGTCTGGTTGTACTCTGCGTCGCGGTGCCGCCCGTGCCAGACGCCCGTGAACCCCAGCCACGCGAGCCGTCCTTCAGGGGTGGTGGCGCTTATAAGCCACTGATAATTGTTCGGTTGCCTCGCCTCGTCGAGGACCAGTTGGCCGTCGGCGTCGGAGAACTCGGCGAACCTCAGCGTGTGGATGTTGTACCGCCCCTGGCCGCGCGGTTCGTTGACCCATTCCTGGCGGTACCCGAAGAATTCCAGGTTGGCCTTGGAGATCGGCTGCCCGGTCACCGCGTCGGCCGCGTAGTAGAACGCCCCGCCGTCGACGGGCTTCTTCAACAGGACCGTGTCGGCCACCCACATGACGATCAGGCTCTCGTTACCCCCCTCCATCTGCGCGGAAAGCAGGTAGGCCCCCGCCTTCTGGAGCGGCGTCGCCACGGTGATGCGCCTGTCCCAGTGGTTCGGCCGAGGCTCGAGATCAAGATCCCACGCCGCGACGCGTTCGCCCTGGTACTCCTTCCGGTTCTTCCGCACCACCAGCCAGCCGACGTCCTCTATGTTCATCCTTTCCCAGTTGAGCTGCCGCGGGCGCGATTCGATGTATGCCTTCACGTCGTCGAGGAGCTTGCGGACGTCGAGGGACCAGGCCTCGAAGCGGACCTTCCCGCCGTTGCGGAACCGGAACTCCACCGCGGCGCCCTTGCCCGCCGGCTGGGTCGCCGCCGGCTCGAAGCTCCCGAGGTTGCCCCGGATCTGGCAGAGCTGCGGCCAGCCGCGGACGCCGTCCGCCTTGTGCGTGTAGGGCTTGTCCTTCAATTCGGCCCAATGGCCGCTCTTTTCTAGATGCTTGATCCAGTATCCCGCCGCCTTGGGATACTGGCGGCGGTTCGTGAAGATCTCGGCCAGCTGGTCCCACGCCTCCAGCTCGCGGTATATCCTGATGTAGTTGAACTCGTCGGGCAGCTTGAAACGCTTTACCCCGGTGGCGAGTCTGGCGATGGTTTCGTCCTCCCCGAGCGTATGCAGCTCCCAGGTGCCGCTGTCGTCCTTGCGGGTGTCGTCGGCCTCCGCGCGGCGGCCGAAGAAGCCGCCGTACTGGGCCATGGTCTGGACGCCGAACTGGTGGAGGTGAAAATCCGCGAAGGCCCTGCGGGCCGCCGGGGCCGATCCGGGATGGGCCTCCGCGGCCTGCAAGAGCGCCCACCTCCACCGCTCCCCGTCGCTGCGGGCCTCGTCCCAGCCCTTGGGCAACTTGTGAAAGACGGGGTTGCCCGCCTCGTCCACCGGCGCGCCGCGGCCGCCGTGATGGCCGTAGTACCAGCCGTCCTCGTAGTCGGGCAGCGCCGCCAGATCCGTGAGATCCTGGAGCCGCCAGGCCTCGTCGTGGCCTGAGGCGCCCATCAGCGACTTGGCCATGTCGAGAAAGAACGATCCGACCGCCGCCCTGTCCTTGTCCTCTGCGGCGAAGGGAACGGCCTGCCGGAACAGCTGGAGGGATCGGACGCGGTCCCTGAGGTATGAGTTGACGACTCGGCCGCCTCCCCGGTGGTGGCCGCGCTTGAACTCGCCGGCGATCATGTATCCGTAATGCTCGCCGTGCAGCAGGCTCCTGGCGGCCGCCCACAGGAGCCGCCAGTTCTTCGCGTGGACCTCTATCGCCTTCTCCCGGAGGGAATCTATCTCGTCGCTGCGGTTCAGGCGCTGGAGGCACTGGATGGCCTGCTCGAGATCGGGGCCTGCCTCCTTGGCGTCGCCCGCCGGATCGAGCAGCAGGCGTGAAAACTCCTTGTGCGCCTCCTTGAAGTTGCCGTCGCGCATGAGCTTCTTCGCCCGGGCGCGATCGGGCGGGACGTCCTGCTGGCCGAGGACCGCCATGAGGAAGATGGCGGAAAGACCCGCGGCCGCCAGCATGGTCGAGCGTTTCGTGTGCGACACTGTCGTGCCTCCTGGTTGATCACCTTGTGCAAATATCCGATCCTTTGGACGCGGACCGCCACTCCGGGGTTCCATCGCAACGTAATTTTATCCCACCGGCTTCGTGCCGGGTCGCCGACCGACATTTTTGCTTTGATCCGGCCGCGCGGCCGGGGCAGAATCCGGCCATGATCTCCGACGATCCTTTCGCGCCCACCTCGCCGGACGTCTACCGTGTCCGTACGAAAGCCCCGGGACCCACCGGGCGGTTGCCCGTCACACCGGAATTCCTCCGAGAACGTCCTTGCGGCGACCTCTTCGGCATGACCCAGGATGCCGGGATGGGGTGGGATCCCGCGGAGCTGGGCCGCAAGCAGGTGCTGATACTGGCCACCCTGGGCGGCGTCCGCGCGGAGGACGGCCGCCCCTTGGCGCTGGGCTACCATACCGGCCACTGGGAGCTGGGTCTCATGATCGGCGAGGCCGCCCGGGAGTTGCGCTCGTGCGGGGCGATCCCATACGCGGGGTTCGTGACCGATCCATGCGACGGGCGCACGCAGGGTACGGAAGGCATGTTCGACAGCCTGCCGTACCGCAACGACGCGGCCATGGCCTTCCGCCGCCTGATCAGATCGCTCCCGCGCCGCGCCGGCGTCCTCGGGATCGCCACCTGTGACAAGGGACTTCCGGCGATGATGATGGCGCTGGCCGGGTCGGGCGACCTTCCGTGCGTGATAGTCCCCGGCGGGGTGACGCTTCCGCCGGTGCGAGGGGAAGACGCCGGCGCCGTCCAGTCGCTCGGCGCCCGGTTCGCACACGGTTTGGTGACGCTCGAGGAGGCCGCCGAGCTCGCCTGCCGTGCCTGCGCCAGCCCCGGCGGGGGCTGCCAGTTCCTGGGGACCGCGGCGACGTCGCAGGTCGTGGCCGAGGCGCTGGGGATGGGGCTGCCGCACTCGGCGCTGGCTCCATCCGGCGAGCCCGTTTGGTTCGACCTTGCCGCGCGCTCGGCCAGGGCGCTGATGGAGCTCGAGGCGCGGGGAATGCGTCTTCGTGACCTCCTTTCGCCGGCGGGCGTCCGCAACGCAATGATTGTTCACGCGGCTTTCGGCGGCTCGACGAATCTCCTCCTGCACCTGCCGGCGGTGGCCCACGCGGCGGGGCTCCAGCGCCCGACCGTGGAGGACTGGATCGCCGTCAACCGCAGGACGCCGCGGCTGGTGTCGGTGATCCCCAACGGCCCGGTACCGCATCCGACGGTGCGAGTCTTCCTCGCCGGCGGCGTACCAGAGGTCATGCTCCGCCTGCGGGATCTCGGGCTGCTCGACTTGGGAGTGCTCACGGTCGCCGGCAGGACCCTCGGAGAGGTGCTGGAGGCTTGGGAGCGCAGCGACAGGCGCGCGCGATTCAGGCGGTTGTTGCGCGAACAGGACGGCGTTGATCCTGACGACGTGATCCGCGACCCATCCCGCGGCCTGCCGCCGACTCTCTGCTTCCCGCGGGGCAATCTCGCCCCGGAAGGGTCGGTGGTGAAGAGCACCTCCATCGACCCTACGGTCCTCGGCCCCGGCGGTGTCTATCGAATGGAGGGGCCCGCGCGGGTCTTCACCGCCGAGGCGTCGGCGGTCGCCGCCCTCAAGCGCGGCGGCATAGGACCGGGCGACGTGGTGGTCCTGATCGGCTGCGGACCCATGGGCACCGGCATGGAGGAGACATACCAGTTGACCTCTGCGCTCCAGCACCTGCCGTGGGGCAAGCACGTGGCGCTTGTCACCGACGCGCGTTTCTCGGGCGTCTCCACCGGGGCCTGCATCGGCCACGTTGGTCCCGAGGCGCTGGCGGGCGGTCCGATAGGGAAGGTGCGCGAAGGGGACCGCGTGCGGATCGTAATAGATACCGTCGGGCTCACGGGCAGCGTCGATGTCGTCGGCGTGGATGTTGAGGAATTCTCGAGGCGACCTACGCATCCTGGTCTCCGGCCCCACCCTGACCTGCCGGCGGATACGCGGCTTTGGGCGGCGCTCCAGCGTGCCGGCGGCGGGACGTGGGGCGGGTGCGTCTACGACGTCGAGGAGATATTGAGGCGTCTGAAGGACTGATGAGGATGCTTGCACTTTTGGTGATGCTGGCGCCTTGCGCGCCTGATGATCATTCGAGGGACGTCACGGAACTCCTGGCGGGGGTATCCGCGGTGGCCTCGCCCGGATCGCCGGGGACGCTTGCGGTCTTCGGAGACGCCGCCTTCCCGGTGGTGGCCGGCCGCGTCAGGGACGGGGTCCTGGCGCCGGTGATCGCGGCGGCCCGGATGGGATCGGGGCGCATCGTGGCGTTCGGGCATACGGGATACTTCGACGCCGCCGCGCTCGGGACGGCCGACACCGGGCGGTTCGTGGTCAACGCAGTGCGTTGGGCGGCCGGTCGGACATCTCCGAGGGCGGGGGTGCTCCGGCATGACGGCTTGCTGAGGCACCTTCAAGGTGCCGGGATCGACGCGGCGGCGCTGCCGGGCGCCGATTGGTGGACGCGTCTGGGGAATTTCGACGTCGTTTGCATGGCGGGCAACTCACCGGCCGCGGATGCGGCGCGGGAGGCGGTGTGGAAGTTCGTCTCCGGCGGCGGAGGACTGATTTGGACGGAGACGGGGTGGGGATGGCTGCAGCTCAATCCCGGCAAGACGCTCCAGGAGGATCATCCTGGGAACCGCCTCATGGCGGCGGCCGGCATGGTGTGGGCGGACGGGATCGTGGGGCCCACCGGTGGCGGCGCGATGCGCGCGGCGGCGCCGCCCCTGTCGCACACCGGGCGGGCGCTCGACTGGCTGATGAAGGCGCCCGAGAAGCCTGACGCCGGCGATGCGGCGCAGGCGGAGCACGTGCTGGTCCAGGCGGCGCAGGCCGTGCCGGCGGGGGACCGGTTGTTCCTGCCCAGGCTGGTGGAGTTGCGGAGGTCGGGGGCGGAGATCCCCACGCCGCAGAAGCCGCTGAGGCGGCCGCTCCCGCGGTTGGTGCTCACGATGGATGTAAGGGACCTGGAACGCAGGCCCGCTGAGGAGGTCGTGGCGCACCCCGCGGCGGAGGCCTTTCCGGGCGCGGTGTCGGCCGGGGCCAAGCGGGTCAGGCGCACCGTGGGGGTGGACATGCGCGTTCCCGGCCGGCACGGGACGGGGCTTTACGCGGCACCCGGGGATCGAATCACGGTGCGCATCCCCAAGGCAGCGGCGGGTAAGGGGCTTCATGTGCGGATCGGATGCCACACGGACACGCTCTGGCACCATGCGTCGTGGTCGCGGGTTCCTTCGATCTCGCGCCGGTGGCCGCTGTCGAGCGATGTCAATTCGGTGGCCAACGCGTTCGGAGGACTTATTTACGTCGAGGTCCCTTCCAAGGGAGACGGGGTGGTGGATGTCGCGGTGGAGGGGGCCGTGGAGGCGCCGCGGTTCGTGCTTGGGGTCACGTCGGCCGCCGAATGGAAGGAACTTCGCGCGAAGCCGGCGCCGTGGGCGGAGCTGGAGACGTCGAAGGTCGTCTTGACGGTCCCGTCGGAGCGTGTCAGGGGGCTGGATGATCCGGAAGCCCTGATGATGTTCTGGGACCGCGTCTTGGACGCCTGCGCCGATCTGGCGGCAATGCCGCGGGAGCGGGAGCGGCCCGAGCGGATCGTGGCGGACGTCCAGATATCGGCGGGGTACATGCATTCAGGTTATCCGGTGATGACGCACCTGGACGCGGCGCGGGACATGGCGGACCTGGAGAGGATGAAGAAGGGGCCGTGGGGGCTTTTCCACGAGCTGGGGCACAATCACCAGTCTGGGGACTGGACTTTCGAGGGGGCCGGCGAGGTGACCGTGAACCTCTTCACGCGTTACGTGCAGGACGTCGTCTGCGGCATACCGCGCCAGAAGTGGAGGCACACGGGGGAGCCGGCGATGAAGGCGTTGAGGGTATATCTGGAAGCGGGTGCGCCGTTCGAGCGCTGGAAGTCCGATCCGTTCCTGGCGTTGAAGATGTACGACCAGGTACAGGAGGAGTTCGGCTGGGATGCCTTCAAGAAGGTGTTCGCGGAGTATCGCGCGCTGCCGAGGGGTGATCGTCCCCGCAGTGACGCCGAGAAGCGAGACCAGTGGCTCGTGAGGCTCTCAAGGACGGTGGGCAGGGACCTGGGGCCTTTTTTCCAGGCGTGGGGCGTGCCGACCTCGGCGTCGGCTCGGGCGTCCGTCGCGTCGTTGCCCGCATGGATGCCCAAGGATTTCCCCGCGCCCCGGCGGCGGGAGGGCGCCGGAGGAAGTCCTTGAAATGTCGCAGGCCGCGGGTACACTAGGTGTGAAGGCTCTCCTTCGTGTGCCCGTAGCTCAACTGGATAGAGCGTCTGGCTACGAACCAGAAGGCTCCAGGTTCAAGTCCTGGCGGGCATACCATCCATGACCCGTGGATGAACAAATAGGCCCGTGGTCCGAATCCCGCCCTTGCCCTCGTTCATTTCACACGTCAGCTCGGGGGCGAGCGTCACGGGATTCGGGAAAAGCCCCACCTCGATCTCGCCTTCGCCCTTGCCCCTCGCGTGCCAGAGGACGTAGTTGACGAACCGGGGGAGGAGGCTCTTCAGACGCTCGGGCTGTCCTTCGTTCACCCTGAGGAGGCGGTCGAAGAGGCCAAGCGTCCGCACCTGGTCCTGGACGGCAATCTCCTGGGTCTGCTCGGCCTCGAGCTCCGACCGGAGCTTGGCCTCGCTCGACTCCAACTCTTCACGCTCGGTCTCCAGGGCCTCGAGCTTGTCCTTCAGGCTCGTCATGACCGACTTTCCGCCCTCGGCGATGGCTTCCACCATGTGGGCGATCTTGGTCCGGACGGTCCCGAGCTGCTCGCGGACCCTCTCCAGGTCCGCCCGGAGCTGGGCCACGGTACCGGAGGTGAACTCGTTTGCGCGCCTGGCGAATTCCTCGACGAGCTCGGGCTTGACGTGGAGCTTCTTCAGGAACTCCAGCACCGCCCGGTCCGCCGCCTCGGCGGGGATGTAGCGGAAGGAGCAGGCCGTGCCCCGGGTCTTCTCCGCCGTCCCGCACGAGTAGTAGGGGTGGCGCCTGCCGTTCGCACTCGTCCCCGGCTGGGGGGAGAGCATGTGTCGGCAGTGGCCGCAGCGGATGAGCCCCTGGAGGAGGTAGACGTACTCCTTCGACTGGCTCTTCGGGCTTCCGTTATGGAGGCAGTTCCGGTTCATCGTCTTCTGGATCAACTCGTGGGTCTTCCACGACCGGAGGGGCTCCCACCGAGCGTCGTAGAGATTGCCTTCGTAGTCGATCTTGGCCGCGTAGGTGGGATTGCGAAGCATGCGGCAGACGATGGGGACCGTGTAGATCGACCCCTTCGGGGTCCGGTAGCCGCGACGCCGGAACTCCAGAACGACCGCGTCCGCGCTTTCCTTTTCGAGGTAGAGGGCGTCCATCTCGCGGACGTGCTTGGCGTACGTCTCGTCGATCGCGTACAGCTTCTCTTTCATGACGTAGCCGATCGGAGGGGGACCGATCGGGAGACCCCGCTCGGCCCGCCACTGGACCTTCTCCTTGACGCGGGCCGAGATCACCTCGCGCTCGTGCTGGGCGAGGGCGATCATGAGGATCGTCTGGAATTTCCCCGCGGGGGTCGTGAGGTCGATGTTCTCATGAAGCGAGACGACCTTGACCCCGTACCCGTTGAGTTCCTCGACCAGAAGCATGAAGTCCACCACGCTCCGGGAGATCCGGTCGATCTTGGTGATGACGATGACGTCGATGAGATGCGCGCGGGCGTTCGCGAGCATCTTCTGGAAGGTCGGGCGGTGGGTGTCCTTGGCGCTCTTGCCGCGCCGCTTCCCCTCGCTTTCGCCCTCGACGAAGCGGTCGGAGACGATCCAATTCACGCCGCCCGACCGCTTGTACTCGACGAACTTCGTGAGGAGATCCAGCTGGGTGTCGAGCGACCCGTCCTGTTTCTTGGCCTGCTTGTCGGACGAGACCCGGATGTAGAAGGCGACATTCAGCGGCCCTTCTTTCTCCGGCCCCGTTCCGTTCTTCCTGGCGTTGGCGATCATTCTTTTCTCCGTCAGACGCCCATCTGGGGCGTCAATCATGCGGCCCGTGCCCGCCTCTCCGGGGCCGCCGGAAACATCGGGAGCGACTTCGGCGCAAGATCCTGACAGGTGCGCGCCCAGAGCCGGGCGCAAAAGGAGACGATCTCTTCCAACCTCCTTTCTGGATCGAGATAGGAAAAGGGATTCTCCGGATTGCGGTCCAGGTCGGAGTATTTCCCGGGATCGGCAACTTTCATATGGACGATCCATCCTTTGGGAGGACGCCCTCGGTCCCGCTTCCCAGGAGCCCGGTTAGCATCAACTGGCCGTCGCTCCGCCGGACGATCCTCCTGGGCCGGATCGTGACTCTCCGGAGGAACGACGGGGAGGCCAGGGGGGGCCAGGGCCTTCGCTTCCTGGGATACCCGATCGACTCGATCGCGGTCTTCAGGACGGACGGAGAGAGGGGCCGGTGATTGAAAGGCAAGCTTTTCGTGGCGGGCCTCGTCTTGGGGGGACGCCCCCGGGGTGCCGGGGCGTCGATGTCCACTGCCGCCACCTATTATAACCGGCCAAGGCCGGGAAAGTTCACGAAATTCCGCTTCCTCACCCC
>FWPU01002516.1_pt1 | contig 50342 bp, 49 predicted proteins | sample 2228361 | NCBI WGS metagenome assembly FWPU01 (sample SAMEA103939777, study PRJEB20133) | metagenome | reverse complement strand
GCGTCGTGGATTTCGAGCACGGCAGTGGCCAGCGCACGGCCTGTCGGTTCGAGGTGTCGGAGAAGGAGCAGACGTTTTACGCGGCGCTCCCGGAGAAGCCGAAGCTCGTGCGCTTCGATCCAGGCAACCACGTCCTCAAGCAAATCGAGTTCAAGCCGGGCAAGGAGATGCTTCTGTACCAGCTCGAACATGACGACGACGTCATCGGGCGAATTCGGGCGGCGCAGGAGCTGTCGAAGATCGGCGGGCCGGACGTCGTGCGAGCCCTACGACGTGCGGTGCTCGAGGACCCCTTCTGGGGCGTGCGGAATCGAGCGGCCCGGGCGCTCGGCGCCATGCGTACCGAGAGCGCTCTCGACGCGCTCATCGAATGCCTGCCGAACGTCGAAGACTCGAGAGCGCGGCGGGGCGTCGTCATGGCGCTGGGCGAGTACCGCTCCGAGAAGGCCGCCGACACGCTCATCGGCTTGTTGGACCGCGGTGACCCCTCGTACTACGTGGAGGCGGAGGCTGCGAAGTCGCTCGGGAAGACCCGGTCCTCGCGGGCGTTCGACGTCCTCCTTCGGCAGCTCGACAAGCCCTCGCACAACGAGGTCATCCGCATGCTCACGTTCGAGGGGTTCGGCGAGCTCAAGGACGACCGTGCGATCCCGGTCGCACAGGAATGGACGGCCTACGGGCGGCCGCCGCGCGTCCGCCAGGCTGCCACGGCGGCGCTCGGCAAGCTCGGTGAGGACAAGCCCGATGTGACGGACTTCCTGACGCGACTGTTGACCGACCCCTGGCTCCACGTCCGACTCGCCGCGGCCATGGCCCTCGGCGAGCGGAAGGACGAGCGAGCCATCCCCCACCTGGAGCGGGCAGCGTCCACCGATCTCGACGGCCGCGTGGTGCGCTTCGCGCGGGAGGCCATCGCCCGTATACGCGAAGGGAAAGACAAGGGCGAAGAGGTCAAGAAGCTCCGCGCCGACGTCGACCGCCTTCTCGAAGAGAACAAGGTGCTGCGAGATCGGCTGGAGAAGCTCGAGGCGCGCCTCGGAGCCGGCGGCTGAGGGCCGTTTGGTACGCTGGAGGTGTGCGATACGAGGCCGTCATCCTCGATCTCGGGCATACGGTCTGGGGTTGGCCTGAGGACGCTGACGCCGAGCCAGTGCTTCGGCGCTCGTACGGCGCGATCGCGGCACGGCTGCGCGAGCGCTTCCCTCGAGCGCCGGTCCCGGAGCCTGCCGTTCTCCGCCAGGGCGTCGCCGACGCCCTCAAGGCCGAGCACGAGGCGTTCCTTCGGAGCAACGACGGGTTACTCGCTTCGGGACGCTGGAGCGAGGCCCGGCTCGACCAGCCGCGCACCGACGTCCTGTACCGTGAGCTGTTGCGCAAGATGCTGGGCGTGGAGCTCGACGACGCCCTCCTCGCGTGGGTCATCGACACCTCCCTCGCCGCAGAAATCGAATTGTTGCGGGTCGCCGACGACGCCGCCGACACGTTGCGCGCGCTGACGGGCGCCGGGGTGCGCGTGGGGGCGGTCACCAATACGTATCAGACGGAGCGGGGCATTCGGAGGGCCCTCCGGATGCACGGGATCGAGCCCTACTTCGGCGCCCTCGTGGTGTCGGCCGAAGCTGGCTATCGAAAACCACATCCGTCGCTCTACCGTTCGGCCGCCGAACGACTCGGTGCGGCTCCCGAGCGCTGTCTGTACGTGGGCGACCGTGTGCTGGAGGACGTGCTCGGGCCGAAGGCCGTCGGCATGAAAGCAGCGCTCTGCCACCAGTGGCGCCAGGAGCCGCCCGGCGACGCGCCGGACTACGTCATCTCGCGTCTGGGCGAGCTTCCCGCGATCGTTCTCGGCGGTTGACGGAGCGATGGCGAGGCGGCGCGAGCGGAGACCTCAGCCCCACCGTGGCTCGGACCAGAACGAGACGCCCAACGCGCGCTTGCCGATCATCTCTCGAGAGACGTCGTTGCTGAAGGGGTGGAAAGGTCCGGCGCGCACGTCGCGATAGTAGCGCTGGAGGGGGTGGCGTCTGAACAGACTGACCGCTCCCACGATCGCCATCGCTCGGTCGACGACCTGGACGGCGGTGTTGGTGGCGAGGTACTTGGGGATCGCCAGCGACGCCAGGTCATCGGGGTTACGATACTTCCCATCCATCCACTCGCGGGCTGTCCGAAGGGTGAGGGCACGGACGGCCGCCAAGCCCACCTCCATATCCGCCGCGGCGAACTGGATGCCGGGCAGGTGGGCGATGGGCCGTTCGAGCACCACCGGCTTGCGTTCACGAGCGAACCGCACCGCGAAGTCGCGCGCGGCGATGGCGATACCCGTGTAGACCGAAGCGATGCTGAGCGCGAACCATGCGAACAGCACGTTCGCCGCCGGGTCGACGTTTCCCGGCATGCGCGTGCTGACCAGCGCCTGCTCGGGAACCCACGCGTTCTCCAACACGAGATCGTGGCTGGCGGTGGCGCGCATAGCCATCGTGTCCCACGTCTCCACGATGCGCAGTCCCTCGGTGGCGCGCGGGGTGAGGAAGGTGCCGATGACGGGCTCACCGCCGGGGCCGGGTGTGGTCGCGTTGATCGCGAAGAGGTCGATGATGGGCGCCATCGAGGTGAACGTCTTGCGCCCGTTCAGCACGTATCCGGGCGCGCCTGTCGACGGGTGCTTGGCAGGCTGCGCGTTCGTCGTCGGGAACCCCCAGTTGCCCCCGATCTCCTGCTCGGTGAAGCCGCCGCCGAGAATCCAACCCTGCTGCGTCATCATCGCGATCGCGAGCCTACCCTGGGGCGTCGAGGCGGCGTCGCTGTCGTTCATCATGCCGACGGCGAAGAGGTGCATGTTGATCGCGAGCGCCGTTGCGCCGCACCCCTGCGCCAACCGTTCCTGACAGAGGCAGAGGTCCAGTAACGTCCCTCCCAGACCGCCCAGCGACTCATCGATGGGGAGTGCGGTGTAGCGTTCCCGCTTCATGGCCTCGAAGTTCTGGAACGGAAACGTGTTTTCGCGGTCGTGCTCGTCCGCGCGCGTAGCGAAATCGTCGGCGAGACGTCCCGCGAGCGCGACGAGGCGCTCGGTGCGCTCGGGGTCAGGGGAGAGAATGTCCATGACGGCGGCCTCCCGGGGTGATAGCTCCGGAGCGAGTGTAGGGGCGCAGGCGCGCAGCGTCGAGATGCAGCGGCGCTCAATCGGGCCGGAGGGCGCGCCACTCCGCGGCTGAAGGGATGCCCGCCAGTCCGGTCGCCGCGCGGACCGCCCGCAGGATGGCGCGTTCGACCGCGCGGGGCGCCAGCGCCTGGATCGCCCGGTACTGGGCGACTTCGACCTCGATCTCTCCGGTCGCCAGGGCGAAGACGGCGTCCCCGTCGCCCATGGTGTGCACGGGGACGATGGCCCGCGCCAGCCCGTCGTGGGCGACGGTCGCGACCCGGTTCGCCTGTTCCTTTGTCAGCCGGGCGTTGGTGGCGACGACGGCGAGCGTGGTATGCTCCCGGCCCGAGTCCTGACGGTCGAAGCGCCAGGCGCGGCCCTCGCGGATGATGTCGAGGCTGCGCTCGAACCGACCCGGAGCGGCGCGCGGGCCCGCGACCAGCTCGCCCGTCTCGGGGTCGACGACATCGCCGGCGGCGTTGACCGCGACCAGCGCACCGACGACGACGCCGCCAGCCGAGCGCTCGGCGGCGGTGCCCACGCCGCCCTTGAGTGCGTGGTCCATCCCCAAGGTCTTGGCGATGGTCGCGCCGGTTCCCGCACCGACTGACCCCTCTTCGACCGCTCCATCGCTGGCGGCTTCCGCCGCGCGGTAGCCCTCGTCCGGGCCCGGGAACACGTCAGGGCGCCCGACGGCGAGGTCCATCAAGATGGCCGCAGGCACGATGGGAATGTGGCGCCCGGCGTAGAAGAAGCCGACGCCGCGCTCCGCGAGGAAGCGCATGACGCCGTCGGCCGCAGCCAGTCCGAACGCGCTGCCCCCGGCGAGCACGACTGCATGCACGACGCTGACGAGGTTGCCCGGACGCAGAGCGTCGGTCTCGCGCGTGCCCGGCGCGGCGCCGCGCACGTCCACACCGCCGACGGCCCCGGCTTCGCACAGAACGACGGTGCAGCCGGTCGCCGCCGCTGGGTCCGTCCAGTGGCCCACGCGGATGCCCGGGACAGCGGTGATGGCGTCGAGGCTGTCGTGGCTCACGTTCGGCCAATTATAGGCCGAACGGACCCACAGGGGCCGCCTGCGAGGCGCGCCAGCGCACGCGTATACTGACGGAGATGGTGCGGGTCGACGAGGAGCGAAAGCGGGCATACCGCGAGGCCTACGAGGCTTGGCAGGAACAACTCGCCGTGCTCCATCGGGTGTTCCTCGATGGAGAACCGATGGACCCTCCCCGTCTGAAGGGCCTGCTCAACCGCGAAAGCCGCGCGAAGGCCCGTTACGACGAAGCGCGGCGGCGCCTGCTCGGGCTCACCGAGGAGGTGCTCGACCCGTTCGCATCCGGTGGGCCGGATCACGGATCGGACTCGGGCGAGCCGCGATGATGGAGTGGCGATGACCGAAGCATGGGTCGAGTACCTCACGGGGCCCTGGGGCGCAGCATTCGCGTTTGCGGCGGGTTTGCTGTCGTTCTTGTCGCCGTGCGTGCTGCCCATCGTCCCCGCGTACATCGCGCAGCTCACCGGCGCCAGCGTGAGTGGTTCCCATGGCTCTACCAGGCGCGAGGCGGTGTCGCACGCCATCGCCTTCGTGGTCGGCTTCACCCTCGTGTTCACCGCCATCGGAGCGTCGGCCGGGCTGGTGGGCGGTCTGTTGACCGATCATCTCGACGCGCTGGGGAAGGTCGCAGGCGTCTTCCTCATCGTGATGGGGCTCAACCTCATGGGGATCGTTCGGATCCCGTGGCTGTACCGGACCTACCAGCTTCCCGTCGGGAGTACGGGCGCCGGCTTCGGACCGGGCACGGCGTCGGTGGCGGAGTTCGAGGCCCGGGGTCTGGGCCGTGCGGCGATCAATTACTCGCGATCGGCGGGTTTGGGGGCGGCATTTTCGATCGGCTGGACCCCCTGCATCGGGCCCGTGCTCGGCGCGATTTTCGCGCTGGCCGCCGAATCGTCGACTGTCGGGCAGGGCGCGTACCTTCTGCTGGCGTACGGCCTGGGGCTCGGCGTGCCGTTCATCGTTACCGGCTTCGCCCTCGGAACGGTCTCCGCATGGCTGCGGAAGCTCGGTCCAGCGCTGCCGGTCATCGAATTCGCAGCAGGGGCCATCGTCGTGTTCGTGGGCGCGCTCATCTTCCTGGGGGACTTCCGCAGCGTCAACCAGTACTTCGACTTCGGCTTTCTCAAGCGTTTCCAGGCGATCTGACCATTCCGGTTTGTCCGTTCGTTCGTTGACCCTGCGATCACGCTCTCCTAGTATGTCAGCGCTTTTGAATGCGTTAGCGCCGAGGTTGAGGTCGTGTCCACTGCCACCATCATTGAAAGCGCGCGAAGCCAGGGGCGCGTGATTCTCAGCGAAGTCGAGGCCAAGCAGATCCTGGCGGAAGCTGGGATCCCCGTGGTCGAAACCAGGCTCGCCAAGACTGCCGAAGACGCCGTCAGCATCGCGAACGAGCTCGGCTATCCGGTCGCGCTGAAGATCGTGTCACCGCAGATCACCCACAAGTCGGACGTCGGCGGTGTGCGTCTCAACGTGAGCGACGCGCGGGGTGTAGTTCTGGCGTTCGAGGAGATCGTCGACAACGCCCGTCGGGCTGTTCCGGACGCCGTCATCGAGGGCGTTTCCGTTCAGCGCATGGCGAAGCCTGGCGTTGAGGTCATCATCGGTATGACCAAGGACCCCCAGTTCGGGCCGGTGCTGATGTTCGGGCTGGGAGGTGTGCTGGTCGAGGTCCTCAAGGACGTGGCGTTCCGCATCGTGCCGCTCGCGCCACGCGACGCGAAGCAGATGATCCGCGAAATCAAGGGCTATCCGCTGCTCGAGGGATACCGCGGTCAGCCGCCGTGCGATGTGGGAGCGCTCGAGCGCATGCTCCTCAAACTCTCGGAGTTCGTGGAGGCTCACCCAGAGATCGCAGAGCTCGATCTCAACCCGGTGTTCTCATATCCGGATGGGGCGGTGGCCGTCGATGCGCGCGTGGTGCTCGAGAAGGAGGCGTAGCGGGCGCCGCCCGCCCTGTTCTGGAAAGGGAACCGGTGACCGCTGATCTGATGGCGCGGCTCGACCGCGCCTTCAACCCGCGGACCATCTGCATCGTCGGCGACAAGCGGGCCAACGGCTATCTCTGGCTCCGGAACATGCTCCCGTTCAAGGAGCGCGGCGGGACGCTGGTGTCGGTCCAAATCGACCCCAGAGAGATCGAAGGCATCGAGGCGCTGGGCGTTCCGAACTACACGTCGCTCGCGGAGGTGCCCGGGACCATCGATTACGCGGTGTGTGCGGTGCCACGTCAGGTCGCGCCCCGCATCATCGCCGATTGCGTCGCGCGCGGCGTCAACGCGGTCGCCTTGTTCACCTCCGGCTTCGCCGAGACGGGCGAGCCCATAGGTGTCGAGCTGCAAGAGCAGATCGCGCGGCTCGCCAAGGACGGCGAGTTGTTGCTCATCGGTCCCAACTGCATGGGACTCGCGAATCCAGCGCTCGGCATGCGCCAGAGCGCTGAACAGCCGGTGCAGGGGGGAGACGTCGGCTTCATCTCCCAGAGCGGGACCCATGCCATCAATTTCGGGCTCGTGGGCGCGGCGCACGGAGTCCGCGTGAGCAAGTCGGCGAGCATCGGGAACGCGGTCGTGCTCGATGTGCCGGACTACCTCGAGTACCTGGCGCGGGACGCGGCGACCCGTGTGATCGCGATGTACGTCGAGGGTGTGAGGGATGGACGCCGCTTCCTGTCCAGTCTACGCGAGGCCTGCGCACGCAAGCCCGCGGTCGTGTGGAAAGGCGGCGTCACCGATGCTGGTGCACGCGCCATCTCCTCTCACACGGCGTCGCTAGCGACGGCGCAGCACGTATGGGACGCCGCCGTCCACCAGGCGGGCGCCGTCCAGGCGGACAGCCTCGACGACACCATCGATGCGGTCAAGGCCTTCCTGTACTGCAAGCCGCCGCGAGGTCCTCGCGTGGGGCTGATGGCGATGACCGGAGGACAATCGGTCGTGATCACGGACGCGTTCGTGCGAGCGGGCCTGGAGGTCCCGCTTCTCACGGCTGCCTCGTACGAGAAGCTGGCGTCGTTCTTCAACATCATCGGAGGCTCGTACAAGAACCCGCTCGACATGGGCGGAACCATTGGCTTCGGCGGTGCGTCGGAGAACCTCCAGCGTCTGCTCGACATCCTCGAGGAGGATGAACACGTCGACGCCATCGCAATGGAGATGGGGTCAGGGTTCCTCACGCGCCGCTGGCAGGCCGACCCGAAGAGCCTGGACCAGACGCTGGATCTTCTCGCTGCGCATCGGGACCGCTCGACGAAGCCGTTTCTCCTGATTCTGCATCCAGCGCACATCGAAGACCTCGTGGCGCAGGTTCGCCGTGCGATGCAGGATCGGGGTCTCGCGGTATTCCCGACGTTCGAGCGGGCCGCCCGGAGTCTCAGGCGTCTCGTGGACTACTATGAAGCCCGCGAGTCAGCGTGACGAGATCGCGCTTCGCGGCCACGCTCCGGTCGCTGCGATGAAGCGACTCCCTCTCGTGCGATGGACGCTCGCGCTGATCGCCGCGGCAGCGCTGGTGAGCTCGTGCGCCGGCGAGGACCCCTTCGCATTGGACCCGACGACCGACGCCCTGACGCAAGGCGTACGCCGGTCGCTCGAGGGTTTCGTTCAGGCGCTCAATGAACGCAATCTGCTCGCCGCCTACGCGCATCTCAGCTCCTCGTGCCGCGAACAAGTAACGTTCGAGGAGTTCGCCGATCTCGCCTCGCGGCTGCCGACGCTGCGGGTCGAGCTTCGGGATGTCGCTGTGGGACAGCTACAGAACGGCGTCGTTCCCGTGAATGCGACGTACGCCGTCGGCGGCCAGGTGTTGGAATCGTCGAACGGCGGTCGGTTCCTCATGATGCAAGAGGGCGACGAATGGAAGTTCGTCGAGTGTCGGAATTTCGGATTGCGTGCGGAGCAACCTGGCGTCCCTCCGTACGTCGCCGCCGAAACCGACGACTCTCCTGACCTTCCGGGGCAGTTCTTCCCCTCGCAGGGGCGCGATCACCTGCCCCCGGGCGAGCGGTACGAAGCGTACAACAGCAATCCTCCGACGTCGGGGCCGCACTCGCCCGAAACGCTGGACTGGACGGTGTACGACGAGCCTCAACAGCGTGAGAAGGCGGTGCACAACATGGAACACGGTGGCGTCGTGGTGTGGCATCACTGCGTCTCAGCCGACTGCGAAGCCGTCGTCACGCAGATCCGGTCCGTGGTCGAGGGATACCTGGCCGATGGCGCGCTGGTGGTGATGTTCCCGTACCTGGAGATGGAGGACGACACCATCGCGTTGACGTCGTGGACACGCCTAGACAAGTTCCCCGCGTCGGAGTACACGGAAGAGCGCGTACGGCGGTTCATCCAGGTCCACGAGCGCCGGTACAACCCCGAGGGAATGTAGCGCATTGACGCCGATACCCCGTCGGGGTATGATCGACGCACCTTCGTGAGCGGTTCCCGGTGACCCGATGGCCGACCTCATGTATCTCGATCACGCGGCGACGACGCCTCTCCATCCCGAGGCGCTGGAAGCGATGCTCCCCTTCTTGAGCGGGCGCTTCGGGAATCCCTCTTCAGCGCATCGGCTGGGCGCGGATGCCTCCCGGGCGGTCGAGAATGCGCGTCGGCGAGTGGCCGCGGTCCTCGGCTGCAGCCCGAGCGAGGTGGTGTTCACGAGTGGTGGCACCGAGTCCATCAACGCCGCGATCAAGGGCGTGGCGCAGGCGCAGCGCCTCGCGCGCGTCGGCCATCACATCGTGACCACAGCGGTCGAACATCACGCGGTCCTTCACGCGTGCCAGCATCTCGAGCGGTTCGGGTTCGAGGTCACGTACGTGCCGGTGGACGCCGATGGTCTCGTATCGCCCGAGGCAGTCGCCGCTGCAGTGAACGAGCGCACCGTGCTGGTGAGCGTGATGACCGCGAACAACGAGGTCGGCGTCATTCAGCCCATCCCCGAGATCGCGGCTGCGGTTCGCGAGCGAGGGAAGGCGCTCCGGCGTCGCATCTTCGTGCACACCGATGCGGTGCAAGCTGCGAACGCGCTGTCGTTGGACGTCGGCACCCTAGGGGTCGATCTGCTCAGTCTATCGTCGCACAAGTTCCGCGGCCCGAAGGGGGCCGGGATCCTGTACCTGCGCCGGGGTGTGCCGTTTCTGGCGCAGATGGACGGTGGAGGGCAGGAGCGGCAGCGTCGATCGGGAACGGAGAACGTTGCGGGCATCGTCGGAACGGCCGTGGCGCTCGAGATCGCCCAACGCCAGCGGGAGTCGTACGTCGCGACGTGCAGACGGCTGAGCCATCGGCTCATCGAGGGTGTGATGCGGGCGATTCCGCGCGTGACGCTGAATGGCCATGCCGAGCGGCGCCTTCCGAACAACGTGAGCCTCGCGTTCGAAGGGGCCGATGCGCGACTGCTCGTCGAGCTGCTCGATGAGCAGGGCATCGCGTGCAGCGCTGGTTCCGCATGTGCCGCCCAGGTGGTCGAGCCATCCCACGTGCTCATGGCGATGGGCCTACCGCTGGAGCGTGCGCTGGGGACACTGCGCTTCTCACTGTCCGGTGAGACGACCGACGCCGAAATCGACAAGCTCCTCGCCGTCCTGCCGGACGCGGTCGAGCGGGCCCGTCGGGAGTCGACCTACGTCTCGGCCGCCGTGTAGCGGCAGGTTGGACCAGGGTCGCAGGGCCTCGTTATCATCCCGCCGAATGCGCTGCACCACGGTCACACAGCGAACGGGAACGGCATGAGCGGCCTGCTCCGAGGGCTGCTGAGCCGGGGCGAGCCTGACGCGGCCAGCGCGGGGCGGATCCGTCTGGTCGTGGGCCTGGGCAATCCGGGGGAGCCGTACGCGCATAATCGACATAACGTCGGCTACTGGACGGTCAACCGCCTGGCGCGCCGACACGGCATCGAGTTCGACGTGCGAACGGCCTCGTATTTCCTCGGTGAAGGCGTCATCGCCGGGCATCGCGTGGCGCTCGCCAAGCCCCGGACCTACATGAACCGGAGCGGTGACGCTGTGTGGAACCTCGTCAAACGGCTGAAGCTCGATGGACCCTCCGAGCTTCTCCTGGTGTACGACGAGCTGGACCTGCCCGTGGGCAAGGTCCGCATTCGGACCAAAGGCGGGCCGGGAGGCCAGAAAGGGGTCGCGCACATCATCGAGCGCCTGGGGACCAACGAGTTTCCCCGCGTCCGCATCGGCATCGGTCGTCCAGTGGTGGACGGGCAGCCGACCTGGGACCCGGACGTCGTCGCCGCGTACGTGCTCAGCGATCCGCCACCGGACGAGCGCTCGCTTCTGGACGAGGCGGTCGCCCGCGCCGTGGAGGCCATCGAGGTCGCCATCGCCGAGGGCATCGAGGCGGCGATGAACCGATTCAACCGCTGACGCTGGTAGAATGCGGACGAGCGCTGAGGGCCGGACCAGCACGGTCGGGCCCCTTTCGGCGTGCGTGCCGAGGCGTAGGAGCGCATGAATCTTTCCGGGTTGCTTCCTCTCATCGATGAAACGGTCGGCCTCGGTGCCGTCATGGCACGGATCGCGCCCGGCCGGCCGCTGACACTGGGCGTAGTCGACGGCGCGAAGGCGACGACCATCGCCGCGTTGGCATGCCGATGGCCTGCGCCCGTACTCGTGGTCACGTCGAAGCCGAACCGCGCTGCGACGCTGCACGAGGAGATCGCGTCCTGGCTCGGCGACCTGGGACGGGCGTTGCTCTTCCCCGAGCGCGATGAGCTCCCGTACGAACGCCTGGCGCCGGACCCCGCAGACGTCCGCGCACGGCTGGCCGCCCTCGATGCGCTGGCTGCCTCCGAGCGGCCGCTGGTCGTCGTCACGTCCGCCCTCGCCTTCGCGCAGCGCACCCTTACGCCGGCGGAGCTGCGCGGCGCCACGCTGGACGTGACGGTGGGCGACTGCCTCGGGCCGGGCGATCTCGTGCGGCGGGCGGTCGAGGCGGGGTATCGTCCCGAGCCCCAGGTGCTCGAGCCCGGCTCAGTCGCTCGCCGCGGTGGCATCGTCGACGTCTGGCCGCCGTCCGACGCCGAACCCGCGCGCATCGAATTCTGGGGAGACCAGGTCGACTCCATCCGACGGTTCGACCCTGTGACCCAGCGTTCGCGGGCGCGCGACGAGCAGATTCGCCTGGGCCCCGCCTCGGAGACGCTCGACTGGTCCGCCGGCGTCGATGCGCTCGAGAATGCTGACGTCTCGAACATGACGCCAGACGCGCGAGCCGCGTTCGAGGAGGCCATCGAGGCGCTCCGTCACGACGCGGCGTTTCCGGACCGTGATCGATTCCTCTCGTTCATGGCAGCGGGCCGACTATTGGATCACGTGCGGCCTGAGTCCCTCATCGTCGTCGACGAGCCGGCCGAGGTCGAGGCCACCGAGCGCGAGTTCGAGGAGCGGGCGGAGGAAGCGCGCGCCGATCTGGAACGGCGCGGAGAGCTTCCCAGGAACCTCCCCACGCCGTACGAACCCTGGGACCGCCTCGCCCGCGCGCTCGATGAGCATCCCCGTCGCCTGGCCCTCGCTCGCTGGGCGACGGGCGAAGAGGACGGCGCTGTTCGCTTGCCGTTCGGGCCTGCCGACGTCTTCGGGGGGCGGCTGCGCGCGCTCGCGAACACCCTCGCCGAGGCGGCACGCGAAGGCCGGCGGGCGATCGTGGTCTCGACTCAGGCGCCAAGGTTGTGGGCCGTCTTGCGCGAATTCGAAGTCCCGGCGGTGCGAGCAGAGGCGCTCGCCTCGCTTCCGGAACCGGGAACCGTCGCGCTGCTGCACGGAGCGCTGCCGCACGGTTGGAGCATTGGCTTCGAGGGCGAGCCCGTTCTCGAGCTCCTCACGGACGCGGAGGTGTTCGGCTTCTCCAAGGAACGGCGGCCGAAGCCCCGTCAGCGCGGCGTGGCCATCGAGGCGTTCCTCTCAGCCCTGAAACCGGGCGACTTCGTCGTGCACGTCGACCACGGTGTGGCTCGCTTCGCGGGCCTCGTTCGCAGGTCCATCGATGGCGTCGAGCGGGAGTATCTCGAACTGCGCTACGCCGAAGGGGACCGGCTGTTCGTGCCGACGGATCAAGTCGACCGGGTGAGCCGGTACGTCGGGTCGGGGGACCGGCCGCCGGCACTCACGCGTCTGGGGAGTCAGGAGTGGGCCCGTGCGAAGGCGCGGGTACGGCGAGCGGTCCAGGATCTGGCCAAAGAGCTCCTGGAGCTGTACGCGGCGAGAGAGGCGCTGCCAGGCCACGCCTTCTCACCGGACACGCCATGGCAACAGGAGCTCGAGGCGTCATTCCCCTACGTGGAGACGGCCGATCAGCTCGCGGCCCTGCGCGAAGTGAAGCTGGACATGGAGCGGCCGAAGCCGATGGATCGGCTCGTGTGCGGTGACGTCGGGTACGGCAAGACGGAGGTGGCCGTGCGAGCGGCGTTCAAGGCCGTCGCCGACGGCGCGCAGGTCGCCGTGCTCGTCCCGACCACCGTCCTCGCCCAGCAGCATTTCCAGACGTTCTCGCGCAGGCTGGCGCCGTTTCCGGTGCGCATCGAGATGTTGAGCCGCTTCCGGTCCGAGCGCGAGCAGCAGGAGATCGTCTGCGGCTTGGCTGAAGGCTCGATCGACATCGTCATCGGGACGCATCGGCTGCTCCAGAAGGATGTGCGGTTCAAGAACCTCGGTCTCGTGATCGTCGACGAGGAGCAGCGCTTCGGCGTGGCGCACAAGGAACGGCTGAAGCAGATGCGCCGGGAGGTCGATGTGCTCACGCTCACGGCCACGCCCATCCCTCGGACGCTGCACATGGCGCTCAGTGGGATCCGCGACATGTCCACCATCGAGACGCCGCCAGAGGACCGGCTGCCGATCAAGACCTACGTGACCGAGTTCGATGAGCGGGTGGTGCGCGAGGCCATTCTCCGCGAGATCGAGCGGGGGGGACAGGTCTACTTCGTCCACAACCGGGTGCAGAACATCGAGCAGGTGGCACGCAAGGTCCGCGAGTTGGTGCCAGAAGCGGAGGTGCTGGTCGCCCACGGACAGATGCCCGAAGAGCAGCTTGAACGCGCGATGTTGCGCTTCGTCGCCGGTGAAGCGGACGTGCTCGTCTGCACCACGATCATCGAATCGGGGCTCGACATCCCGAACGTCAACACCATCATCATCAATCAGGCGGACCGCCTCGGCCTCTCCCAGCTCTATCAACTGCGCGGCCGCGTCGGACGCGGGGCGGTGCGCGCGTACGCGTATCTCCTCTACGATCGCGGCCGGGCCCTCTCCGAGGCCGCGCAGAAGCGATTGCAGGCCATCTTCGAGGCGACGGAGCTCGGCGCGGGGTTCCAGATCGCGATGCGGGATCTCGAGATCCGCGGCGCGGGCAACCTGCTGGGGCCGGAGCAGAGCGGACACATCGCCGCAGTAGGATTCGACCTGTACGTGCGCATGCTCGGGGAGGCGGTGCGCCGGCTGCAGGCGATCCAGAGGGGCGAGCAGCCAGAACTCGGCGACGTCCATCGGCCTCCCGTTATCCTCGACCTCCCGATCTCCGCCTTTATTCCGGAGAGTTACGTGCCCGACTTGAACGTTCGGCTTTCGGTGTACCAGCGCATGGGGGAAACGAAGACGCCCGAGGAGGCGCGGGCGCTCGAGGGCGAGCTGAGGGACCGGTTCGGGCCGCCGCCACGTCCCGTTCGGGAGCTGCTCTTCGCGCTCACCGTGCGCGCTCTGGCGCACCGGGCGCGCGCCGCTGCGATTCAAGTGGAGGACGGCGCGCTGGTCCTGCGCATGGAGGAAGGCGTCGATCTACGCGCCTCCGGGCTCGCGCCTGGGCCAGGGTTCGCCGTGGGCCATCGCCAGGCGCGCCTGGACCTGCGTGTGCTGGGCGAACGCTGGCGCGACGTGTTGGTCGAGACCCTCGAGCGACTTGCGGGCGTCGCTGCGAGCGCCGCGTAACGTCAGACCACCGCCCGATAGGCGTACTCGCCGAAGACCGCCCGCATGGTGTCGCACATCTCGCCGAGGCTACAGTAGGCGGCTGCCGCCTCGATCAACGGCGGCATGACGTTGGCGCCGTCCATGCACGCATCGCGCAAGCGCCGCAACGCGGCCTCTGCCCGCCCGGCGTCCCGCTCGGCGCGGACGCGCCGAAGGCGTTCGAGGTGCCTGCGTTCGCCCTCCGGGTCCATCTCGAGCAAGGGGATCTCGGCTGGCGCATCGTCCGTGTACGCGTTCACGCCGACGATGATGCGTTCGCCGCGTTCGATCTCGCGTTGGTAGCGCGCTGCCGCATCAGCGATCTCGCTCTGGAAGAAGCCCTGCTCGATGGCCGGGATGACGCCGCCACGAGCGTCGATCCGCTCGAAGTAGGCGTACGCCTCCGCTTCCAGCGCGTCGGTGAGCGCTTCGATGGCGTAGGAGCCGCCGAGAGGATCGACGGTGTCGGTCACGCCCGTTTCGTGCATGAGAATCTGCTGCGTTCGCAGGGCGATGAGCGCCGCGCGCTCGCTGGGAAGCGCCAGCGCCTCGTCGAGGGCGTTGGTGTGAAGCGACTGCGTTCCGCCCAGCACGGCGGCGAGCGCCTGGAGCGCCGTGCGGACGATGTTGATTTCGGGCTGCTGAGGGTAGAGGCTGCAGCCGGCGGTCTGCGTGTGAAAACGCAGCCACAGGCTGCGCGGATCCTTCGCGCCGTACCGCTGCCGCAGCTCCCGCGCCCAGATGCGCCGGGCCGCTCGGAACTTGGCGATCTCCTCGAGAAAGTCGTTGTGACAGTTGAAAAAGAACGAGAGCCTGGGCGCGAACGCGTCAATGTCGAGGCCGCGGGCCAGCGCCGCCTCCACGTACGCGAAGCCATCGGCCAGCGTGAACGCCAGCTCTTGGGCGGCGGTAGCCCCGGCCTCCCGGATGTGGTAGCCGGAAATCGATACCGTGTTCCACTGCGGCAGCTCCTGGGTGCCGAACTCGATAGTGTCGACGACGAGGCGCATCGCTGGTTCGGGCGGGAAGATGAACTCGTTCTGGGCGATGTACTCCTTCAGGATGTCGTTTTGCAGCGTGCCGCGTAGAGCGCGCCGGGGAACGCCTTGCTTCTCCGCCACGACGATGTACATCGCCCAGATGGGCGCTGCGGGTGAGTTGATGGTCATGGAGGTGGTGACGTCGCCCAGCGGGATGCCGTCGAAGAGCAGTTCCATGTCGGCGAGTGAGGAGACGCAGACCCCACACTTGCCGAACTCGCCCGCTGCCTCTGGGGCGTCGGCGTCGTAGCCCATGAGCGTCGGGAGGTCGAACGCGACCGAAAGGCCCGTCTCGCCGTGTTCGAGGAGCAGCCGGTAGCGAGCGTTGGTCTCCTCGGCGCTACCGAAGCCGGCGAACTGACGAATCGTCCATGGCTTGCCCCGATATCCCGTGGCGTGCACGCCGCGCGTGAACGGCTCTTCTCCCGGAAAGCCGAGGTCACGGAGGTAGTCGACCGATGTAGTGGTCGGGTCGTACAGAGGGAGGAGTGGCCTGCCGGAGCCCGTGGTGAACAGCGCAGGCCGTTCCCCGGACTGTCGGTACGCGTTCTCCCAGCGTGCGCGGGCGGCGCGGACGTCGGCGTCCATGCGCCTATCATGCCGTAAACAGGCCTGCCCTCGCTACGGCCGTCCGTACCGAACCTAGCGGCTTCCGCGCAGGCGTGGGTCGAGAATATCCCGGAGCGAATCCCCGAGCAGGTTGAATCCGAGCACGGTGAGACTGATCGCCAGGCCCGGGAAGAAGGCCCACCAGACGTGAATCGGGAAGTGGCTCCGCGCGGCGCTCACGTCGGTGCCCCACGACGGGTTCGGCGGCGGAATGCCGAGCCCGAGGAACGACAGCGACGCCTCGGCCAGGATGGCGGTGCCCAAGAGCGTGGTGGCGATGATGATCGCGAGCGCAGTCACGTTGGGTGCGATGTGGACGAAGAGAATCCTCGGCGTGGAGGCTCCGAGCGCCCTCGCCGCCTCCACGTACTGGTTGTTTCGCTCCGATAGGACGGCGCCGCGCACCACGCGGGTCACGGGAAAGATGATGGCGATGCCCACCGCGATGACCACGGTCTGGAATGACGGGCTGAGCACCTGCGCGAGGATCAGCAACAGCAGGAGGCCGGGGAACGCGATGGCTGTGTCCACGATCCGCTGGATGACGTTGTCGACGACGCCGCCGGCGTACCCCGAGATGATGCCGAGCACGGTGGCGACCATGGTCCCGCCGATGACGGCGAGGAAGGCAACGCCCATCGAAATGCGCGCCCCGTGCACCACGCGGCTGAACATATCGCGCCCGAGGTTGTCGGTGCCGAACGGATGCGCCCACGACGGGTTTTCCAGCGGTTGGCCCGCGGAGATGTCCCCCACGCGGTACGGGGCGATCATCGGCGCGAACGCTGCGACCAGCGCCAGCACGAGAATGATGGTGAACCCGGCGACGCCCAGCGGGTTCTGGCGTGCGATGGTGACGACGGTTCGGAGGAGTTTGCGACGGGGCCGGAGGACCTCGTAGACCCCCGTTTCGAGCACCCCGATCGCTTCGTTCGTGGCGGTCATGCTGCGTTCCTCAACTGTACCGGATGCGGGGATCGAGCCAGGCGTAGCTCACGTCGACGATGAGATTCATCAGGACCACAGCCACGCCCGTGTACAGGGTCATCGTCTGAACGACCTGATAGTCCTTGCCGGCGAGGGAGGCCAGGATGTATTGCCCGAGGCCAGGGAGCGCGAAAATCTGCTCGATGATCACGGCCCCGCCGAGGAGGCCCGCGACCTGAAGTCCGATCACCGTGACCACGGGGATGATGGAGTTCTTGAGGGCGTGCCGGAAGATCACCATGCGCTCGGCGAGGCCCTTCGCTCGCGCGGTCCGGATGTAATCCGTGCGCATGACCTCCAGGAGCGACGACCGCGTGAGCCGCATGATGCCGGCGGCGGAAGCCAGTCCCAGGACCGCCGCCGGCGGCACGAACTGGCGCAGGTTGTCCCACGGGTTGTCGAAGAAGTCCACCGTGTACCCCAGCGGTGGGGCGTAGCCCCAGAGCTCGTTGGGGATGAGAAGCAAGAGCGTCGCCAACCAGAATCCGGGGATGGAAAGCCCCAGGACGGCGGACACGCGAACGGCGTAGTCCAGCGGCGAATTCCGGTAGATGGCCGAAACAATACCGAAGGGCACGCCTACGAGGACCGTCACGAGCACCGTGATGATCAGCAGCTCGACGGTGACGGGCAGGCGCTGCTGGATGGCCTCGAGGACGGGTTGCTGGTTGACGTTGGAGACGCCGAGGTCACCCTGAACGAGGTCTCCCAACCATCGTAGATACTGCACAGGGAGCGGGTCGTTCAGGCCCATCTGCTCGCGCAGGCCTTCGATCTGTTCCTCCTGGCACAGCGGGCAGCGGAGCTTGGCCGGGTCTCCCGGCGCGACGCGAAGCAGCAGGAAGACCGCCACCGACAGGATGAACAGAATGAACACCCCGGTGATGAGACGCCGGATGATGTAGGCGCGCACGGTCGGCCCCTCAGAGGTCCAGCCAGGTCGTATTGATCAACAGGCCGGTCGCGCCGAGTCCCTGCGGCACGTTCTTCACGAAGTCCCAGTACAGCGTCCGGCTGAACGGGCTCACGATGGGCAAGAAGATGGGGCCCTTCTCGTAAATGAGCCGCTGGACGTCGTGAATGGCTTCCACGAGCTCCTCGGGGTCGGTGATGCTCTTGGCGTCTTCGATCGCCTTGTCGACCTCGGGGTCCTGCAGCCCCGTCGAGTAGATGTTATCGCCGGCGGGGCCGCGCGAGTGCTGGAAGTCGAGCGGGATCTCCGGCGTCTCGTAGACCTGATTCAGCGCCAAGCTCGCGTCGTAGTTCTTCTCGGTGTAGTTGTTGAGCCACGTGCCGAAGTCCTGCGGGTCCTGTTCGACCTCGAACCCCGCCGCCTTCATCTGCTCGAGGAAGATGGGCAGGTGGGCGTTGTGTTCCTCGATGGTGCTGTTCGCCGGGTACATCACCTTGATCTTGAGCGGGAGCTGGTAGCCCGCCGCCTGGATGAGCTCTTTCGAGCGCTCCGGGTCGTACGGCTGCAGCTCGTTGAGGTCGTCCTCGGACAGCGCGTAGGCGCCGGTCGGCCAGTGAACGAGGCCGTTCGCCTTCGCGTCGCCGCGATACACGATGTCGATGTACTGCTGGCGGTTGATGGCGTACATCGCCGCCTTGCGCACGCGCGGGTCGTCCCACGGCTTGCGGGTGACGTTCATTGTGAACGAGATGAACGTGAAGACGGGCTGCGGGTCGCCCTGCCAGAGGCGCGAGTTCTGGCTGAGCAGTTGTTCCGCTTCGTCCCGATTCTCGGCGCCGTACTGGTAGCTCTGGCGCGAGAGGAACGCGGTGCGGAGGGCTGCCCGGTCCGGAATGATGCGCACGTCGATTCCGTCGACGTACGGGAGCTTCGCGTTGTTGTTGTTCTCGTCCGTGCGGTAGTAGTTCGGGTTCTTGTCGAGGTTCAGGTTCTGGCCTTCGACGTAGGAGGTCACGAAGAACGGACCGCCGCCGACGGCGGTTTGCTTCATGCGGTCGGGGTTGTTCTGGATGAGCTCGCGCGGCGGAATGGTGTTAATGAAGAAGCTCATCCGCATGAGGAACCACGCGTACGGCTTCGGCGTTTTCACCGTGTAGATCGTGTTGTTTTCCGAGGCTTCGTGCGACGCGAACCAGTCGTTGACGAACACCGCGGCGTTCGCCTGATCGAGATTCTTGATGCGCTCGAAGCTGACGTACGCGTCCTCCGCGTCCATGTCACGCTCGGGGATACCTAGGTTGTTGGGCGCGATCTTCACACCCGGCCGGATCTTGAAGATGTAGGTGGTGTCGTCGGGGTGTTCGTAGCTCTCGGCCAGGTCGAAGAAGAAGAAGTCAGGCTTGACGGCGGACTGAGCAACGAGGACGTTGTAGATGCGTGGAAAGTAGCCAGGACCGCCAGCAATCGAGATGTGCGGGTCCAACGTGTCGATGTTGACCGCGCTGCCCAAGAGGTAGCGGCCGCCATGCTTCGGCGTCTCGGCGGCGCCAGTCGGTGAAGCACCCGGTGTGGCTCCGCCTTCTTCGCCTCCACCGCCGCATGCGGCCAGCGCCCAAGCGCTCGCCGCGCCGGCGGCGCCGAGCGCCGTGCCCTGAAGTAGCCTGCGCCTGCTGATCCGCTCGCGTTGCAGCCGCGCCCAGTAGCCCTGCGCCATCGTGGTGATCTCCTCCCAGATGCGGGTTCCGTTGGCCGGTCACTCCCCCGGCCGGTCCCGACGCTCAACGGTAAAACCGTGACGTAAGGGTCACGGTCTCTTGTAACCATGCAGTTACGCCCAACAGGCCCTTTGTGTCAAGCGGTCTGGCACAGATTCTCGCGCGTTCCGCCGTGATATGGCGAACAGAAGCGGCCCGATCGAACTCGGGCCGCTTCGAAGGTCATCGTGAAGGAGCGTTCCTCAGCAGCAGCTTCGCGGCTGTTCTCCGCCATCCCCCGTCGAGAAGCTGTGGCCGCAGGCGCAGGTTCGGATGGCGTTCGGGTTGAAGATGGTGAACCCGCTGCGCATGAGGTCATCGACGTAATCGATCTCGGCGCCCTGAAGGAGCGGAGCGCTGTCGGGGTCCACCAGTAGCGTGATGCCCGCGTGCTCGATGACGATGTCGTCGTCTTCCTTGGTCTGGGCGAGCGCCATGCCGTACTGGTAGCCGGAGCATCCGCCCCCTGCCACGAAGACCCGCAGGGCGCCATTCTCCACGCCGCGCTCGGCGAGAAGGGCCTTCGCCTTCTCTGCGGCTCGGTCACTGATCGTCAGCATCGTGATGCGCTCCTTTCCCGAATGCGCTCGACTCACGTTCCTATTGTACCGCGCCCGACGCGGTTGCCGGCGACGCCGACGGCCGCACGCGGTAGGCACAGTAGCTCTCGCCATCGATGCGCGACGGCTCGACGTACTCTACATCGGCTTGCAGGAGGCGTCGCAAGAGCCGTTCGTCGTGCGCGCATACCTGCGTGTGGTCCGCATCGACCACCTTTCGGCAGGGGCATCCGTGGCCGATCAGCAAGAACGACTCGTCTTCGCGTTCCACGTCGAACACGATACCCTCTTCCGCCAAGAGGCGGGTCACGCTCTCCACGCGTTCCGCCAAGGTCTCGCCCCGCACGCGGACGGCGTACGAATCCGCCAGGCGGTCGGCCATCCGCTCGAAGACCAGGCTGGCGATCTCCGCACCGCTCTTCCCGCGCGTCTCCTCTGGGTCGAGGGTGACGATCTCTTGAATGAGCCGGTTCGTCAGCCGGACGTAGTGCTTGGGGAAGAGTTCTTCGCCCGCATCGGTGAGGGAGAAGACGTAATGGGGCCGGCCCGTCTCACGCCGCACTTGGTCGACGGCGATGTGCCCGTCTCGCAACAGGATGTCCAGGTGTCTGCGGATCGTGGCGGGAGCGAGCCCCAGTTCTCGGGTGAGGTCTTCGACCGTCGAGCGACGCCGCCGGCGCAGGATTTCGAGAATGGTTTGTCGTGTATTTTCCATACCCACACAGCCGGCGCGCGCCCGCGCTCCGGCTCCTTCACTCTAGACCGGCGTCCGTGGCAACGTCAAGCTTTCGTTCATTTATACGGTGAAAAGCGCTATTGCCGCCCCAGGAGGTCGATGATAGCCTGACTTCGTGGAGCAGCGCCGCGCGTACTTCGATCACGCCGCCACGACGCCCCCGGACCCCAGGGTCATCGAGGCCATGCTTCCCTACCTCACGACCCACTGGGGCAATCCATCGAGCATTTACGATGAAGCGAGGCAGGCGCGCAAGGGGCTCGACTGGGCGCGCCGGACCGTCGCTGCGGTCCTCGGTGCGAAGCCGAACGACATCGTGTTCACCTCGGGGGGCACGGAGAGCGACAACCTGGCGCTACGTGGGGTGGCGTACGCCTCCCGCCAACGGGGGCGCCACATCGTCACCAGCGCCATCGAACATCACGCCGTCCTTCACGCCGCTGAGCGGCTCGAACAGGAGGGCTTCCGGGTCACGCTCGTGCCCGTCGACCGCCAAGGCTTTGTCGACCTGGACGCACTCGCCGAGGCGATAACCCCCGAGACCACGCTGGTCAGCGTGATGTACGCCAACAACGAGGTCGGCACCATCGAGCCGATCGTCGAGGTCGTGCGTGTCGTGAAGCAGCGCAATCCTCACACGGCGGTGCACACCGACGCGGTGCAGGCGGCGGGTGCGTTGCCGCTGGAGGTCGATACCCTGGGCGTCGACCTCCTGTCCATCGCTGCGCACAAGCTGTACGGCCCGAAGGGCATCGGCGTGCTCTACGTTCGGCCGCGCACACCGTTCCAGCCGCAGATCCTGGGGGGCTCCCAGGAGCGGAACCGCCGCGCAGGAACCGAGAACGTGGCCGGCGCTGTTGGCCTGGCCAAGGCGCTCGAGCTGGCGTACGAGGAGCTCGATGCGCGGAACGCCCACTGCCGCGCGTTACGTGACCTCCTGCTCGATGAGCTGCCGGCGCGCGTGCGAGGGGCGCATGTGACTGGCGCCCTTGACCGTGCGCGGCGCCTCCCGAACAACGCGAGCTTCTGTATCGAGGGCGTCGAGGGGGAGGCGGTGCTCGTGCAGCTCGATCTCGAGGGGTTCGCGGCCAGCAGCGGCTCCGCCTGCACTACCGCCTCGCTCGAGCCGTCGCACGTGCTCACGGCGATGGGCGTGCCCGAGGACCTGGCCCGCGGGTCGTTGCGTCTCACGGTCGGGAAGGACAACACCGAGGACGAAGTCGCGCGCCTGCTCGAGACGCTGCCGCACGTCGTCGAGCGGATTCGCGCGCTGGCGCCGTCGCCCGAGCCGAAGTACGTGCGGCCGGGCTTGGGCTAACCGGAGGGCGGGCCTACAATGACGCGAGGACTGTTACGACGATGACGCCGCCTGCGCAGGAGCCGCTGACGTTCACCGATGTCGACGACGACGTTCGGAGCAATCTGCTTGTCTCCAGCGTCGACGCCGTACTGAACTGGGCACGGAGCTCGTCGCTCTGGCCCGTGATGTTCGGGCTCGCCTGCTGCGCGATCGAGATGATCGCAACAGCGACGCCCCGGTACGACATCGCTCGGTTCGGCGCCGAGATCTTCCGGGCATCGCCTCGACAGGCTGACCTGATGATCGTGTCGGGCACGGTCACATGGAAGATGGCGCCGTCGGTGCGCCGCGTCTACCTTCAGATGCCCGAGCCCAAATGGGTCATCGCCTTCGGCGGTTGCGCGACCATGGGCGGCCCGTTCGCCTTCGGGTACAGCACCCTGCCCGGCGTCAACCTCATCGTCCCGGTGGACGTGTACGTGCCCGGGTGTCCGCCCCGACCGGAGTCGCTTCTCACGGGCCTCATGATGTTGCAAGAGAAGATCCGCCGATATGGTGTGACCGGCGAGCGCGACACACCCCAGCCCAACGGCGACTTCTCGAATTACCTTCCGCCCGACGACCCGGTCCGGAAGGAGCTCGAGTCCTTGTTCCCGCCGTACGCGGAGCGGGCGTAACGCGGGACCAGCAGCGTTTGCTATGCTGAAGTGGGCGGGAGCGCGGCCGTGGCACGGCGCTATGCCGATGGCGAGGCCGGTGCTATACTTCCGCCGCTTTGCGTGGGCCGCTAGCTCAACTGGCAGAGCAGCTGACTCTTAATCAGCCGGTTCGGGGTTCGAGTCCCTGGCGGCTCACCACTCGGAACGCATCGAACGCGGGGCGCGGGCGGCCCGCGACGCGCCCCGCGCCGCTGTGGGGAAGTGTCGGAACTGGCAGACGAGCATGACTTAGGATCATGTGCCGCAAGGCGTAGGAGTTCGAATCTCCTCTTCCCCACCACCTTGAGGAAGCGACGCGAACCGGAACGGGGGTACGAGCGCCGCAGGCGCCTCTCTTGACGAAGTCGGCGGCTGCGCCACACGATACGGGAAAACGAGGACGCACGGCATGTCCAAGCTTCTGCAAGTCCGGGACCTCCGCACGCACTTCTTCACCGACGAGGGCGTGGTCAAAGCCGTCGACGGCGTCAGCTACGACCTCGACGAGGGCGAGACGCTCGGCCTGGTGGGAGAAAGCGGTTGTGGCAAGAGCGTCAGCGCCCTTTCGCTTCTACGCCTCATTCCGAGCCCGCCGGGCAAGATCGTCGGCGGCGAGGTCATCTTCGAAGGCCAGGATCTCCTCAAGCTGGACGAAGACGAGATCCGGCACATCCGCGGCAACCGCATCGCGATGGTCTTCCAGGAGCCGATGACCTCCCTGAATCCGGTCCTGACCATCGGTCGGCAGCTCACGGAAGGGCTCGAGCTGCACCTCAAGATGGACAAGCAGGCCGCGCGCCGTCGGGCCATCGAGCTGCTCGAGATGGTCGGAATCCCAGAGGCGGCGACCCGGCTGAACGACTACCCCCACCAGTTCTCCGGAGGCATGCGCCAGCGCGTCATGATCGCGATGGCGCTGTCCTGCAATCCGAAGCTCTTGTTGGCGGACGAGCCGACGACCGCGCTCGACGTGACGATTCAGGCCCAGATTCTCGAGATCATGGCTCGTCTGAGCCGTGAGCTGGGCACCGCCGTCATCATCATTACCCACAACCTGGGGGTCGTGGCCCGTTACGCCGACCGCGTGAACGTCATGTACGCGGGCAAGATCGTCGAGACGGCGACGGCGCGAAAGCTGTACGCCGATCCCCGCCACCCGTACACCGTGGGCTTGCTGCGCTCCGTGCCGCGGCTGGACCAGGTGCGCAAGGACAAGCTGGAACCCATCGAGGGCGTGCCGCCGGATCTCATCAACATGCCCAAGGGCTGCTCCTTCTACCCGCGGTGCGCCTATCGGATCGACAAGTGCCGCGAAGAGGTGCCGCCCCTGTTGCAGGTCGACACGAACCACTACGCCGCCTGCTGGGTGGACGTCAGGGAACGGAGGTCGGAGCGGAATGGTGGCTGAGATGACCGGCGGCCAGACGGCCACGACGACCAACGGCAACCGCCACCTGGTCGACGTACGGGACCTGAAGGTCTACTTCCCGGTGACGGCGGGCCTCATCTTCCAGCGCAAGATCGCCGACGTGAAGGCCGTCGACGGCATCACGTTCGGCATCATGCGGGGCGAGACCTTGGGACTGGTGGGTGAAAGCGGTTGCGGTAAGTCCACCACGGGGCGTGCGATCCTACAGCTCTACAGGCCCACGGCAGGGAGCATCAAATTCGGCGATGTCGAGCTCACCAAGCTCAAGGCCGGCGAGATGCGGGCGATGCGCCGCAAGATGCAGATGATCTTCCAGGACCCGTACGCATCGCTGAACCCGCGCATGTCCGTCGGCGCCATCATCGCCGAGCCACTCGCGATTCACGGACTGGCGAAGGGCAAGGCCCGGAAGGAGCGCGTGCAGGAGCTCATGCGCGTCGTTGGGCTGAACCCGTACTACGCGAACCGGTACCCCCACGAATTCTCCGGGGGCCAGCGGCAGCGGATCGGCATCGCCCGGGCGCTGGCGGTGCAGCCCGAGTTCATCGTCGCCGACGAACCGGTCTCCGCCCTCGACGTGTCGATTCAGGCGCAGATCATCAATCTACTCGAAGACCTCCAGGTCCAGTTCGGCCTGACCTACCTGTTCATCGCCCATGACCTCTCGGTGGTGCGGCACATCAGCAACCGCGTGGCGGTGATGTACCTGGGCAAGCTCGCCGAGCTCGCCGATCGCGTGGAGCTGTACGAGAACCCCTTGCACCCGTACACGAAGGCGCTGCTCTCGGCGGTCCCCGTGCCGGACCCCGAGGTCGAGGCGAAGCGCGAGCGCATCATTCTCTCGGGCGACGTGCCAAGCCCGCTGCGACCGCCGCCTGGGTGCGTGTTCCACACGCGTTGTCCCATCGCGATCGACGAATGTCGTGAACGCGTGCCTGAGTGGCGCGAAGTGACGGCGGGCCACTGGGTCGCGTGCCACCGAGTGTAGACGGCGGTCCGGAGGACGTATCACGAGCGCTTCCTGGCGGAAGCGCTCGTTTCGTATCGGGCCGGCGATGGCCCGTCAGCGCACAGCGCGCTCGATGTGAGACAGAAGCGCACCATAGCGCTCGATGACCGTGGCGCCGATGCGCTCGCGCTCGAGACGGTCGAACGCCGCGACGAGCTCCTCGTCGTCCTCCTTTGTGAGGAGGCGATCGGCCATCGGGAAGAGGACCTCGTTCTCCTTGAGGATGTGGTTGCGCAGGAGCGCTGTGTAGCACTGGAGGGCATCGACCGTCGATTCGTTGTCGTCGCGGTCCAGCGCATTCTCGAGCCGCCGTATGTACGCGCGTCCCAGGTCGTGCTCGTGCAGCATGACGCCGATGGGACCGCCGTCGCGGATAAGACCACGTTCGATGAGGCGCGGGAAGAGCGCCTGTTCCTCCTTCGCGTGATGGCAGCCGTCGGCGAAGTGACGCAGGAAGTCGACCGCGGAAGAGAGAACCTCGGGCGAGAGCGCCTGGCCTGCCTCCAGTCGCAGGGCGGCGCGCTCCATCACCCGGAGCGCGCGCTCAATGACTTCGTGGTCGCTTCGCAGCGCGTCCGTAGCTCTCATCGATCTGCCCCCTCTTGATGCGTCTGCCCGCATCCTACGGGGGTCGTGCGTCCGGGGGTTCGTGCCGTTCGGCCCGAAGCGGCCGGGTCGATGTACGCGAACTCAGGGGACGACCGGGAGCTACAGAAGCGCGCCCTTGAGGCCCATCAGGCCCCGGAGCATCTGTACCTCGCCCAGGTGCTCGGCGGTGTGGCCGATGCAGAAGAACGCGAGCGCCTCGATCCGGCTCAGCGAATCGAAGCCGTAGGGATCTTTGAAGAACGGCAGCGGGATGGGCTCGGCGGCCTGTTCGTCCGTGAGGGACTCGACGTAGGCGACAATGGCGTCGCGGACGGCCTCCGTGTACTCGAGGAGCGCCTGGATGTCGAGACGGATAGCGGCGACGCCTTCGCGGTCCAGCCCGGTGCCGAAGGGCGTGATGCCCGTCTTCGCGACGGGAAGGCGCTCGGCCCAGCCGCCGGACGTGAAGACGCTCGGCCTGCGGGCGATGAGGCCGTGGACCAGTTCGTCCTCAGAGCGGATGGCGTGCCAGAGGGCGAACATGATCGTGCTGTCGTGATGCTCCGGCTGCCAGTGGAGCTGTTCCGGCGTGAGGTCGCGGCAGAGGATGCCGACCATGTCGTGCCAGAACGTCAGGTTCGTGCGAATCGCGTCGACCGGGCGCATGCGGTTCCCCTCCGTGGGCTGTGAACATCGAGGCGAGTGTACCCGGCCTGGCCCTCACGCGCGAGCGCCGCGCCGGTTAGAGGTCGTACAGACGCTTCGCTTCGGCGCGGAGCTCTGCGCGGAAGTCCGGATGCGCGATGGCGACGAGCTCGTCGATGCGCTTGCGAAGCGTGCGCCCCTTCAAGCGCGCGATGCCGTATTCGGTCACGACGATGTCAGCATAGCCACGAGGCACCGTCACGGTGGTTCCCGCAGGCAACGCCGCCAGGATGCGTGAGACTCGCTCCCCGTTCACGAGGGACGTCGATGGCAGGACAGTGATGGACCGACCACCCTTCGCATGGAGCGCCCCTACGGGAAACGCGAACGCGCCGCCAATGCCGCTGTAGATGGTCGTGCCCAGCGATTCCCCGTTGATCTGGCCAGTCAGGTCCACCTGGAGAGCGTTGTTCACGGCGACCATCCGGTCGTGGGCGGCGATCACCCGGATATCGTTGGTGTGGCTCATGCAGTAGAGCTCGTAGACGGGGTTGCCATCGACGAGCTTCCACTCGTGCGGCTCGAGCGGACCGAAGGAAGCGCCCACGACCTTGCCCGGATGCATCGTCTTGCGGGCGCCCGTGATGACGCCCTGCTCGACGAGCGTGGGAATGCCGCCGAAGATGAGCTCGCTGTGGACCCCGAGGTCGTGGCGATGGCCCAGGTACGAGGCCAGCGCTGCGGAGACCGTGCCCGTGCCGATCTGGATGGTGTCGCCGTCCTCGATGAGTTCGTGCGCCACGATGGTGCAGATGACCTCGGCGACGGCGGTCTCTTCCGGCGTGCGCTCCGGGCGACGCAGGTACTGCCAGTGGGGCGGCGCCTCGACGAGCTTGTCGAATCGTGAGATGTGGATGCGGTTGTCGCCACCGGTACGCACGAAGCGCTCGTTGACCTCGCCGATGACGTGGCGCGCCTCGCGAGCGACCTCGGGTGCGCCCCAGACGCTCATTCCGAAGCTGCACCAGCCGTCAGCGTCGGGCGGGGAGACGCTGACGAGGAAGACGTCTGGAGTGCGGTCGAGCCAGTAGCTCTCGTCTTCCCGGATGGGCGCCTGGATCACATATTCCAGCAGCCCGCGGCGCATGGCTGGTCGATCCGACGCCTGGAGGAAGAAGGTGCGCACGGTGAACGCGTCGTGGGCTCCTTCCGGCCACCACGAGATGAAGGTCGAGATGGAGTTCTCGATTTCCACGCCGCGGAGCTCGCGATGTCGCGCGGCGAGTGCTCGACATAACGCCAGCGGCGTCTGGTAATGCATGCCGATCACGACGCGGTCGCCGTCCTTCACAATGCGAACGGCGTTCTCCGGCGTGGTGAGCAGATGGGCGTAGCGTTCCCGCCAGTCAGGAACCGGCGGGCCGGGCATGGTGGCCATCGGTCGTGAAGCTAGCAGGCGGGTGTGGGATAGGGCAACGCCGGACGCTCAGTCGTGCACTTCGACGCGCATCCCTGGTTTGCCGAACAGCCAGAACCACTGTGCGTCGTGCAGCAGCAATCCGATGCATCCATGGCTGGTGGGCGTCGTCCCGAACACGGATTCGGGGCGCCAGTAGTTCAGGTGAAGCGCGTTCCCGCGGCGATCGAAATGCTGGGCGAAGAGCACGCGCTCGACATGGTAGCGGGCCTGCGCGGGCGAGTAGCCCGCCTGCGAGGCCGTCATGCGCTCGATCACGATGCGTCCGTCGGGCTCGAAGGCGTGCGTGCCGCGCGGCGTTTCGAATGGTGGAGCTCCGCTCGTGATACGGGCCTCGTAGATCGCCCGGTCCCCGACCATCGCCCGCGCCCGCTGCTCCGAAAGGTCCACGTCGATCCACGTTTCCGCGCCCGTCGTCTCGACGAACGGAGACGCCTCGTCCGTTCCGAGCGTGAACAGAAAGGCCACGTACACGTAGCCTCCGCCCTCGATCGCGGCCCAGTCACGCGCCCACGACGGTTGCACGGCTGGCCACGTTTGCGAGCCGATGATCCAGTTCTCGCCCTGGACGATGCCGGTTACAGTGACCAGCTCCAGGTCCTGCAACGTGCGGATGATGGGGCTCGCCGTCGTAGGCTCTGCCCGCACGTTCACGGGCCCGCCCACGACGATGGTCGTGCCGGGCAGAACGGGGCGAGCGGGCTCGGGCGTCGGCGATGGCGGTGCTGCTGTGGGCAGCTCGATGGTCGGAAGGGGCGTCGGGACCACGGACGGGGTGGGCGTCGGGGTCGCCGTCCCGAGGGGCCCACATGCTCCGGCCAGCGCCATCGCGACCACGGAGGCGAGCGCCAGGAGACGGCAGCGCGTCATGGTGACAGGGTGACGCAGCGCCGGGCGGTCCGCAATGCTGGCCCGCGGCTACGCTTCGGGCTGACCGTACCGATGCAGGATACCGTGGACTTGCTCGATCAGCGCGAGGGCCTGCGCATGAGGCCGCTGCCACATGTTGCGTCCCGCAATCAGGCCGGCGGCGCCAGCGCGCATGCCCATCTCGACGTCGTCCAGGAACTGCGCATCCTCTTTGTAGCTGCCTCCGGAGAAGAGTACGAGGCAGCGCTGAGCCGACTCGACGACGCGACGGATCATCTCGAACCGATCGCCCTCGAGTTCCTCGTACTGCTTCGGGTACGCCGTTCCTTCTTTGTGCGGCTTTGGCAGGTTGATCTTGACCACGTCGGCACCCAGCTCGATCGCCAGCCGCGCCGCGTAGTCGACTGCGTACAGTGAATCACGGCCGCCCTTCGCCTCCACCGCGCTGCCCCGAGGGTACGACCACACAATGAGCGGCATACCCAGTCGCTCACACTCACGCCTCACGTCGTTGAGCTGGCGGATGTCATCCGCCTGCGCCGGCGAGCCGACGTACAAGGTGTAGCCCACGGCACTGGCTCCCAGGGCGACGGCCTCTTCGACCGTCCCCGTGAGCGGAGAGAACGCGGCGTCGTCGGGTGGAATGGCCGTCTTGCCGTTCACCTTCAGCACCAGAGGGATGCGACCGGCGACGGCGGGATAGTATCGCCGCGCCAGGCCGATGTGCGTCACGACGCCCGAGAATCGGCCTTCGACGCCCAGGCGAAAGATGGCGGCGGGATCGGCGCTCTCCGGGTTTCCGAGAAAATCGATGGGTCCGTGCTCGATGCCGTGGTCGTAGGGCAAGAAGAGCAACGTGCCGTTGGCAGGCCCCGCCCGATAGAGGAGTTCGTACAGCCGGGCATACTTGCCCGTGTTGAGGTTGAGATCGCGGAGTGATGGACGTGCGACTGCGGCGGTGGTCGTCATGATAACGCCTCCTGCGGGATGTTCGACCGCTCCCGCTCCCCAGTGTACCCCTGTCGGAGAGAGATGGTGCGCCAGGCGACGGATCAGTACCTGACGCAAACCACGGAGCAGTCGCGGCCGTGAATGCGCTCCGCTTCGCGCAGGGCGTCCTCCACGGTGGGGAACGGCGTGAACCCGACGTGGCGTACGACCGCCGGGTCTTGCGCACCGGCGACGAACACGCGGCCCGCGTGCCGCAGCCGCTTCAGTGGGTGCGTCGCCAGGATGGCGTGCACGGGGTGAAAGGCGACACCGAACCGGTAGCGCTCGATGTAGTCGCGGCGCGTCGCGAATTCGCTTTCGAACCGGGTGCTGATGTCGTAGGGATCGCGGCTGACGGGTAGCACCCGCTCCCACACCTCCTTGTACGCCGGGTGGTGTTCCATATCCCATTGCTCCGGGACCGGGGTCGCCAGGATGACCGTGCACCCCGGTTTGCCGAGCGCTTCGATGTATCCGCCCAGGTATCCGAGGCCGGTGGACAGCAGGGTGAGGATTGGGTTCATCGTCGCGAACGTGGCGTACGGGCTCCAGTTCGGAACCCCGTACACGATGACGTCGGCGGGCTCGGCCTCCGCGCGGCGTGGCCGCGCCTGTTGCTCCATCAGCGCGAGCGCAGCCGCCCGCGTGTCGGCGACGGTGCCGGCCCACACGTGGCGCGCCGTTCTGGGATTCGCCAGGATCGCTTCGACCTTGAAGATGCGTGGCGTCGGACGCCCGTTGGCTCGTCGGGCGAGCTCGGCTTCGAGGTAGGCGCCCATCTCGTTCAAGACGCGGTGCATGCGGTTGTCGCGTACCGACATCGACATGCCGTCGGGCGTGTGGGTATGGCGGATGCTGCGCCAGGTCGACAGCCCCACGCAGATGGACTTCCAGCCGCCGCTGAATCCCAGGTGCAGACCGGCATTGATGTACACGGTGACGTCGCTCTCGACCACGAGGCGGTGCACCTCCACGTCGTACCCGTGCTCGCTGGTCCCGAGGTACACGAGGCCATCCGGGTCCTCCGCATCGTGGCATTGGAGGCGGTCGCCGGCGCGTTCCACCAAGTCCGCCCCGAGGATGGACGCGAGCTCCTCGCGCGTCCATTTGCGATGGAGCGCGTTGGCGCAAACGAGCGTCGCGTTCGTCTCCGGCGTGCCAGCGGCGCGCATCTCGCGGAACACGGCGTCGATGCAGAGTCTGCGCAGCGGCCCATACGACGTGACGGTGGGGTCGTCGAATGCAATGAGCACGCGCGAGTCAGGCCGCAGCAGCTCGCGCAAGCGGGGCATGCCCAGCGGGCGCTCGAACGCCTGCCGGACAATCTCCCGCTCCTCCTCGGGCGTCGGCGGCGGCGCCGACGGCTGGCCCGCGAGGGCGGAAGCGGCTGCGCCGGCGAAGCGCGTGCGCTCCGGCAGCTCCACCTCGATGCGCTGGTCTCCGTACGGGATGCTGATGACGGGCATCGCGCGCCTGTCATACCAGAGCCGACGCCCGGCGACAAGTGTCGTTCCTCGGCGGACCGGGTGCGCCATCTCTCGCGATGAGCTCGCGCCTCGATCCTCTCAGGCAGGCGGCGTACCGGAAGCCTCGACCGGACCGCCGCTGTGCGCATACAATGGCGTTCGCATGACGCCGACCGAAATCGTCCCCGGCATCTACCAGCTCAAAGTGCCGATTCCGAATAACCCGCTCGGGTGGGTGTTGCCGTATCTCGTCGAGGGGGACACCGGCTGGACGCTGATCGACTCCGGGTGGAACGTCCCCGAAGCGTTCGATGCGTTGGAGCGACAGGTCACGGACGTCTGCGGTGGCTTCTCCCGCATCGAGCGGTTGCTCGTCACGCACATTCACCCCGACCACTACGGCCTTGCGGGCCGTGTCAAGGAGGTATCCGGGGCGAAGGTCATCATCCACCAGCGGGAGCGTGACTTCATCCGGTCCCGGTACTGGGCGCCGGAACGGCTGCTCAAGATCATGGCCGATTGGCTCCTCCAGCACGGCGTACCACGAGACGAAATGCCCGACTTGCAGTCGTCCGCGATGCCGGTGCGCAGCTTCGTCGTGCCCGTGGAGCCAGACGAGGTCGTTTGGGGCGGCGAGCGAATCGAGGTCGGTCATTTCACCCTCGAGGTGTACTGGACGCCGGGGCATTCGCCCGGGCACATCTGCTTCTACGAACCCCACCATCGGCTAATGCTCACCGGCGACCACGTGCTTCCCACCATCACGCCCAACGTCAGCCTGCATCCGCAGCAGCAGGGGAATCCCCTGGGCGATTACATCGCCTCGCTGCGGCGACTCGAGCCGATACCCGTCTCCAAGGCGCTGCCGGCGCATGAGCACACCTTCGAGGACCTACCCCGACGCCTGCGTGAGATCGAGCGCCATCACGAAGAGCGGTTGCAGGAGATGCTGCGCATCATCGGTGACCGCCCGACAACGGCCTACCAGGTAGCGGCGGGCACGAAATGGGCGACGGGTGACTTCCAGCGCTTCTCGCCGTGGATGCGCCGGGCAGCCCTCAGCGAGACGCTGGCGCACCTCGAGTATCTGGTCTGGGAAGGCCGGCTCGACACCACGGTTCGCGATGGTGTCATCTACTACCATCCGCCGGCCACCGTCGGGGCGAAGTGACCGTCACTGAGGTCAAGCGGAGCCGACGGGGGGACTTCCGTGTAGTGGACGGGCAGGGTCGGGTCGTCGTCGAGCGCCTGCGTGTGGCTCGGTCGCACTGGCAGCGCTTTGCGGGCCTGATGTTGCGAGCGGACTTCCCGGCCGACGAGGGCATCTTGTTTCCCGGTGGCGACATCCACGGATTCTTCATGCGGTTCCCTCTGGACCTCCTCTTCGTGGACGACGACGGCGTCGTGCTGAAGGTGGTCCGGGGGATGCGTCCCTGGCGCATTGCGAGGACGGTACGCGGTGCCCGAGGGGTCATCGAGCTGAAGGCACGCCCGGGGGCGACCTACGCAGTGGGGCAGCGCTTGCGCTTCGAGCCGCGGGGCGACAGCGGGCCTACGACCGCCAGATCCTGAAGACGACGTTCAGAATCAGGGTGAGCAGCAGGCTGATGAGAAGGGACGTCGCGAGCGGAATGTAGACGCTCACGCCGTCGCGCTTGAACACGAGGTCTCCGGGTAGCCGGCCGATACCGGGAATCCGACTGGCGAGGTAGAGGCCCGCCCCGATGAGAATCAGCAGTCCTCCGAACAGGATCAGCGTTCGCGCGAGGCTGTCCATTCTGCTGCATTGTATGCAGCGCCAGGTCAGGCCACCACTCGGTCTTGTTCGCCTCGTGGGCGTTTGTTATGGTGCCGCGGGTTCGCCGGCATAGGCGCGGACCCGAGGAGGCCGTGATGGAGGCGCACGAAGGAAACGGACACGTCTCCGGCGAGCGGCTCCGCGATGTGACAGGTGAGCACGTCGACGTGACGCGCAGCGCGATTCGAGCGGTGTCCGCGTCGCAGGCCAACGTGCGGCAGGCCGCCGCGCAAACGGTCTCGGGCGAAGAGGTCGAGTTCGAAGAAGGGGCGGCGCTCTTTGTCCGGGGCACGAACGTCGAGGTCGAAGAGAGCGCCGTCGTGGCGGTGGTCGCGCGCGAGGCGAAGGTCGAGCGCTCGTCCGTCCTGGTGTTGCTCTCGCCTCGCGTGAGCGGCGACGTACGGGCGGTGTTCACCCTGCCGGCGGCGTTCGCCTTCGGCTTCGGCTTTGCGCTCGCGCGGTGGTTCACGAAGCGTCTGCCTGGAGCATGAGCCTGTTCCCGGTTCGGACCCAGTTCGAGCGGACGGTGGTACGAGGAGACATCGACGATGGCCAACCCATCTCTTAAGGTCGAAGAGCGCGTGATCCTGGGCAAGAAGGTGGCGCGGCTCCGGAGGCAGGGTGTCACCCCGGCGAACATCTACGGGCACGGGCTGGACTCGAAGGCCGTGCAGGTGCCCACGCCGGAGCTCCTGCGCCTGCTGAAGGAGACGTCGCGGAACGCCATCATTGAACTGACCGTGGGCGGCGAGCCGGGGTCACGGCCTGTGATGATCCGCAGCGTCCAGCGTGACCCGGTGACGCACGAGATCCTGCACGTCGACTTCTACCAGGTCTCACTCAAGGAGAAGATGCGCGCCGAGGTGCCTGTGCACCTGGTGGGCGAATCGCCCGCGGTGAAGGACCTCGGGGGGATCTTGCTGCAGGAAGTCGAGACGCTGACGGTGCGGGCGCTGCCTACGGACATCCCTGCCGCCATCGAGGTCGACGTGTCGGGGCTCACCGAGCTCGAGCAGTCGCTACACGTCGGGCAGCTCCCGCGCAGCGACCGATACGAGATTCTCGCTGACCCGGACGTAGTGGTCGTAAAGGTGAAGGCGCCTCGGCTGGCTGCCGAGGTCGAGGAAGTGCCGGTGGAGGAAGCCGTGGAGGCTGCCGTGGAAGAGGCGGCCGAGGCCGAAGAGGAAGAGGAAGAAGAGTAGTTCGCTCGGCCGCGGGCCTCATCCCGCGCGGGCGGTCGCCGCGGCATGCTGACCGCGCAACTGGCCGCACGCGGCTGCGATCTCGACCCCCTTTTCGACGCGCACGGTACACTGCACACCCGCGGCGAGCACCTCCCGCTGGAATGCCAGGACGCGCGCGCGCGGCGGCCGACGCACGTCCGCGCCCGTCGGGTTGACGGGAATCAGGTTCACATGACAGAGCAGGCCACGGAGCAGGCGACCGAGGGCTCGGGCGTAGTCGATGCTGTCGTTGACACCGTCGATGAGCACGTACTCGAACGTGACTCGCCGGCCCGTTTTCTTAATGTACTCGCGCACCGCCGCGAGGAGCTCGGAGAGCGGGCGCCGCTGTGTCGGGATGAGTCGTCGCCGCAGTGCGTCGTCAGGGGCGTGCAGCGAGACGGCGAGGCCGATCTGCAAGCGCTCGTCGGCCAGCTTTCTGATGCCGCTGATTAGGCCCACCGTCGAGATGGTGATGTGCCGCGCGGCGATCCCGAACCCCTCGCGGGCGTTCAGGATGCGGACGGCGCGCATCGTGGCGTCGTAGTTCGCGAGGGGTTCGCCCATGCCCATGAACACGACGTTCGTGAGTCGTCGCCCCTCCTCGTCGCGTAGGTGACGCGCCAGGGTGACGGCCTGGGCGATGATCTCTCCTGTCGAGAGATTTCTACGGAACCCTGCCTGTCCCGTCGCGCAGAAGACGCATCCCATCGCACAACCCGCCTGGGTCGAGAGGCACACGGTCGCGCGGCCCCGCGAGTCTGACCGCGGGTCGTACAACATGAGCACGGCTTCGATGAGCTCGCCGTCCTCCAGCCGGAGCAGCGACTTGCGCGTCTGGCTGTCCGCCGAGCGCACGAATCCCACTTCTTCGACCGCCGGCGTCAGCGGGAGCTCCACGCTCAGCCGTGCCCGCAGCGCTGCCGGCAGATCGGTCATCTCGTCGTAGCTGCGCGCGAATCGCTGGTACGCCCAGTGCCACAACTGCCGAGCCCGATAGGACGGCTCGCCCATCGATGTCATGCGTTCGACGAGCGCGTCGAACGGCAGGTCATAGAGGGAGCGCGCGATCATGTCCCGAGCACCGAACCGAGGAGATCCCTTCGTCCGCGTAGGAGCTCGGCGGCTGGAAGCGGACGGCGCCCGGGTAGCTGCGCCTCGTCCACGCCGAGGGTGCCCTCGCCGCAGCGCACCGCGAACCCCGTCGATGCCGGCACGACCGTCCCCGGGGCTTCGGGTCCTGTCTCAGGCTCCACATGGGCTCGCAGAATACGCAACGGCTCGCCTCGGAGTGTCGTGTGTGCGACCGGCCAAGGATGGTATGCGCGCACCTGGCGCTCGATGAATGCCGCCTCGCGTGTCCAGTCGATACGGGCGTCCTCCTTTTTGACCGCGGGAGCGTACGTCGCGAGCCGCGGATCCTGGGGCTGGGGCGTGATCGCGCCGTCGAGCCAACGAGGAAGGGTCTCCATCAGCAGCGTCGCTCCCAACTCTGCCAGCCGCGCCCCGAGCGAACCCGACGTGTCGTTCGGACAAATGGGTTCGCGCGCCTGCGCGAGGATCGGCCCCGCGTCGAGCTCCGGCTCCACCAGCATGATCGTGACGCCGGTCTCGGTGTCCCCCGCCAGGATCGCGGCTGCGATGGGCGCGGCCCCTCGCCAGCGGGGGAGCAGCGAGGCGTGCACGTTGAGGACGCCCCTGCGGGGGACGGCCAACACCGCAGGCCGCAGAATCTGCCCGTACGCCGCGATCACGATGATATCCGGTGCGAGCTCACGCAGCCGCTCCACTTCTTCGGGGGCGCTCACGCGTTCGGGCTGGCGAACCGGAATGCCGTACTGTGACGCGAGAACCTTGGCGGGTGGAGGGCTGGGACGTCGGCCGCGCCCGGCCGGACGGTCCGGCTGCGTGTAGACGGCGACGACGTCGTAGGGGCTCTCGATGAGGCGCCGCAGCGTGGGGAGCGCGAACTCCGGCGAGCCCATGAACACGATGCGCATCGCGCGCAGTCTACCATGTCGTTGCGCCCGCGCCCGGAGGCCGTATACTGGGCGGCAATGCGCCACCTCGTCGTTGTCCTGCTGTCGCTGGCTCTCGTCCTCGCCGCGTGCGGTGACGAGGACGTTGCCGCGCCGACGCCGGCGCCTTCCCCGTCGCCCTCGCAACAGGACACGACCGTCACCCCGACTGGAGAGGCACCGGTGCGCATCCTGAGCCCTGCGGAGGGAGAGACAGTCGCCTCGAACCTGTTCATTCGGGGGGAGGCGCGGGTTCCGGTAGACCGGGTGGTGGTGTCGGTCCGCACGTCCGCAGGTGTCGATGTGTGTGCGGCGCCGGTGGGCGTCCCGGGCGAGGGGTTGGACCCGGCGTCCTGGTCCGTCCACATCGGCCTCCGTCCGCCGCCGCAGTCGGGTCGCCTCGTGATTCAAGCGTTCGCGCCCCGCACGGCGGGCAGCGACCTCGAGCTCATGGACGAGGTCACGGTCCAGTTGGAGACGGTCGAGCCCGCGATCCTCGTGACCTCGCCACGTTGCGGCGAGTCCGTGGGGTCCACCGTCACAGTGGAGGGGACGGCCAGCGTCTTCGAGGCCACGGTGCGGCTGTCAGCCCGCGATGTCAACGGCGAGCTGCTGGCCGAGAGCTTCACGACGGCGACGCAGGCGGCGCCCGCGCGAGGCCCGTTCTCCGGCACGATTCAGCTTCCGGCCGGGACCAGCGGTCCCGTCCTGATCGAAGCGTGGAGCGAGAGCCCCGAAGACGGCAGTCCTGAACACGTCTTCGGCGTGCCCGTGTTCGTCACTCCGTAGGACCGCCTCCCGACGCCCGCGAGACCGTGAGCTCCGTACCGACGCCTGCAGCCAGCTCGCGGGCCGCGCTTCCGTTGCGCACCGCAACCGCCAGGTAGCCGTAGCTTCCCACGAAGGCCAGCAAGCCCTCCGCCGCCGCGAAGGTCGGAGACAGGCCGCGGATGGACCGGCCTGCGATAACCACCACCACATCGCCGGGCGGCAGGTCGTCGCCGCGGATATTCGAGATCAGGTTGCCGAAGCGGTCGACATGGATGACCTGCCCCCGCAACACCCCGCTCGCGTCGGGTCGGGCCCTGAACGGAGGCAACGCCACCATGCGATGGAGTCGAGGACCGAAGCGCTCGGGTGGCGTGCCGAGCGCGAGGTGAGCCGCTGCGGGCGCGAAGATGTCGCGGCCGTGGAATGTCCGGCTGACCTCCACGCGGCGGACCGATGGATGCTCGATCGCGTATGCGCGGATGGGCTCCGGAAGCTCGATCGGTCCGCCGTCCGCCGGAGCTGTGGCGCGGAGCGCGTCCGGCAGCGCGGCCGACAGCACGCCGTTGTCGGGACCAATGAAGCGACCGCGGTCCGTCACCAGCAGGAGCGCCCGACGTTCCGTTCCCACGCCAGGGTCGACCACGCAGACGTGAATGGCATCAGGAGGGAAGTACGGCCAGACCGTCGAGGTGACGAACACGGCTTCCGGGATCGCCTGCGGCGAGACCTCGTGGGTCAGGTCGACGATGCGCGCATCACGGCACAACGACAGAATGACGCCCTTCACGGCCGCGACGTAGCCATCGCGGAGGCCGAAATCCGTGGTCAAGGTGATGAGCGGCGGTTCACTCGCCTTCGCGGGTGCGGAGGTACCAGCGGTGAACGTCATAGAAGCGCGCTCCGGCGTCGTAGAGAAACACGGGCCGCTGACCGCGGAGCTCCTTCTCGGTCACATAGGAGCGTGCGGGCTGGAGCAAGAGGATGGCGGGAAAGGCCTCCTGATAGACCCGCTGGAACAGGATATAGAATTGCACGCGCAACGCGGGGTCCGTCGTCTTGCGCCCACGTTCGAGGGCGAAGTCGATGTCGGGGTCTGCCAGGTCCGCGAGGTTGCGGCCGCCTTCGGCGCGCTGGCTGCTGTGCCAGAAGGCGTACTCGTCGGGGTCTGGTCCGGTTTCGATGCCGAACAGGGCGGCCTCGAACCTGCGTGGCAGAAGCCGGTCCTGCACGAACTCGGAGGCGCCCTCCACTTCCACGGTCACGTCGACGCCGATCGCGCGCCACATCTCGGCGATCGCTTCGGCCATGTCGATGCGGGTGGTGTCATCGTTGGTCGAGAGCGTGATGTGCAGCGTCTGGCCGGCCTTCGCACGCACGCCGCCGCGTTCGGGCTGCCAGCCCGCCTCGCTCAGCAAGAGCTCGGCCTGCTCGGGGTCGTACGAAGGCGCCGCGCCGGTATCGAAGTAGGCCCACAGCCCCTTCGGAATGGGACCGTCGACAGCGCGTCCTTCACCGTCGAGGGCGATGGCGAGGAGCCGATCGCGGTCGAGGGCGAGGCTCAAGGCACGCCGGACGTTCCGATCCTGGAAGACTGGCCCCTGACGGTTGAGATAGATCAGGGTGTAACTGTCCGTGAGCAGCTGCGCGCGATCGAACCGCCGGTCTTCGTCGATGGCGCTGCGGTCGGCTGCGCTCAGACCGGGCCGGAAGAACGCGCCGTCGAGCTCACCGTCGCGTAGCGCTGCCAGGAGCTCGGCGTTGTCCCTGAAGAACCGAAGCTCGATGCGCTCGATATACGGCTTCCCGAGGTGGTATGTCTCGCTGGCTACAAGGGTCGCCTGGTCGGAGCTGAGGGACTCGAAGCGATAGGGACCCGATCCGATGGGCATCTGGTTGAAGGACGCGTCGAACAGCGCGTCCGCGCTCAGCCCTTCCAGCAGGTGCCGAGGGATGATGCCGATGGACGCGTACGACAGGAACGGCGCGAATGGCTCGGGCAACGTGACCTCGACGGTGAGCGGGTCTGGCGCGCGCGCGGTGACGTTCTCGAACAGCGCGGCCAGGGACGCGTCGCCTCGGAACCCTGGTTCGCGGATCCTGTCGAAGGTGAACAGCACGTCGTCGGCAGTCAACGGCTCACCGTCGTGCCACAAGAGACCGCGGCGCAGGTGAAACACGTACCGCCGCCCATCGTCGAGGATATCCCACGATTCGGCGAGATCTGGTTCAGGCATGGCATCCGCTCCTAGGCGGACCAGGCCCGAAAAGATGAGGCGGGTGAGGGCCTCGTCGGCTTCGTTGAAGGACGCGAAGAGCGGATTGATGCGCTGCGGCTGCCCGGTCATGCCTTCGACGTACACGCCGCCCGGCGTTGGCCCCGTCGCGCCGCCGTTCTCGCGGGCGATGAGCCAAACCGCCATGAGGCCAGCGACGCCAGCGGCGAGCACGATGAGCATCGGCCAGCGGGAGGCGCGGCTCATGGTTCAGCGACCTCGGGGTGTTGCGTGCGCAAGAAGGTTCAGGTGGAAGTGACGCTCCACGCCGAGATGGCGAGGAACAACACGGCGAGGATGATCGTGAGCTGGAAGAGCGTCTTCTCGATACCGCGCCGCGTGCGGAACGACCCCGCCCCTCCGCCGCCACCGAACGTCTGGCCCAGGTCCGTGCCCTTGGCCTGCAAGAGAACGACGAGAATCAAGAGCAACGAAATCAGGATCTGGGCCAGGTTCAGGTAGTCCGCGAATTCCATCTCGGTAGCAGCTCCGCGGGATTATAACACGGCGGCGTGCTCGGAGCCCGCCTCGGCGGCGGCCAGCGCCTGTTCGATCTGCGCCCGCTCGTAGTAAATCCGGATGAGAGCGTCCGCGAGCTTCTTCGAGTCGTGCCGGTAGCGGTTCTCTTCACAGACGACGTCGGCCGTGATGACCCGGCATCCGTTCATGGCAAGCCGGTCCACGGCAACCGGCTTCGAGTGCCACTCCGCGGGCAGCCGGTCCGTAATGTTGCTGTTCGCAAGGACGAAGTGGAACAGATGCCCGTGCACATGCTGGCGGAGCGCCTCGTAATGGTCGCTGACGGCGAAATCATCCGTCTCGCCGTGCTGCGTGGCGACGTTGCAGACGTACACCTTGAGAGCGGGCGATACCTCGATCGCCCTGCGGATCCCCTCGACGAGCAAATTGGGCAGTACGGACGTGTAGAGGCTGCCGGGCCCGACGACGATCATGTCAGCGTTGAGGATCGCCCGGATGGCGTCGGGGTTCGCCTGCACATTTTCCGGATGGATGAACAACTGCTCGATGCGCGAGCCGCGCTCCGTGATCTTCGATTCGCCCTCGATGATCTCGCCGTCAGCGGTCCGTGCTCGCAAGGTGATGTGGGTCAGCGTCGCCGGTAGGATCAAGCCACGCACGGCGAGAACCCGGCTGGTCTCGCGGATGGCCTCTTCGAAGTTGCCCGCCACGTCGCGCATAGCGAGGATAAACAAGTTCCCGAACGTGTGACCTTCGAGGCCCGACCCTTCCTTGAACCGGTATTCGAAGAGCCGTGTCATCAGCGGCTCGGCGTCGGCGAGGGCCGCGATGTTCTTCCGGAGGTCACCCGGCGGAAGGATGCCGAACTCTTCCCGGAGGCGGCCGGAGCTGCCACCGTCGTCGGCGATGGACACGATAGCGGTGATGTTGCCCGTGTACTCCTTCAGGCCACGCAGCAGGGTGGAGAGCCCTGTGCCGCCGCCGATCGCGACGATCTTGGGACCGCGGCGCAGGTAGCGGTGGTTGTAGATGATGTTGACGATGCTTTCATCGCGTCCCCTGGGCAGAAACGCCGACAGGAGGGACTTGTTCAGTTGCCAGATGGCGAAGAGGATGATGGCGAGGCTCGTCCCGATGAAGAGGGCGCCTCGCACCACGCGAGGCAGGAACTGCAACGTCAGGTAGTACACCCAGGCGGGGAACGTGTAGGACACGTAGACCTCGCGCAGGAAGTAGCCGATGCCGAGGCCCGCGATGGCGACGCCCACCAGCAGGAGCAGGAGCCACCGCTTGATGTGCATCCCGAAGTAGAACCACTTCAGGAAGTTGTTCTCGCGCAAGCTCTGGAGGAACCTCATGTTCACACCTCTGCGCCAGGCCCGCGTTGCGCGGATTCTATCACACGCACCGCGGAAGGGAATACGTTCCTGATCATTTCTTCCGCGCCTCCAGCGCGGTACGGAGCAGGTCGCTCACCACGGCCGGGTTCGCTCGCCCGCGCGTCTCCTTCATCACCTGGCCCATCAGGAACTTGAGCGCTTCTTGCTTACCCCCGAGGTAGTCGGCCACGGGCTTTGGGTTCGCCTCGATCACGCGGTCGACCACGGCGGCCAGCTCGTCGGCGCCGCTGATCTGTGTGAGGCCGAGCGCCGCGACGATGTCCTTGGGCGACCGGCCGGACGCGAACATCTCCTCGAACACGGTCTTCGCCGCTGCTTGCGACAGCGTGCCGTTCTCGATCAAGAGTGTCAGGGCGTAGAGGTCGGCGGGGCGGATGTTCGTGTCCGCGATGTCAGTCTGGGTGGCGTTGAGCAGCCGCGCGAAGTCGCCCAGCATCCAGTTCGCGACGACCTTGGCGCGCCGCAACGCAAGTTCCCGGTCGGGCAGCGCCATCGCCTCGGCGACGGCCGCTTCGTAAAAGTCAGCCTTCGCTCGCGACTCGGTCAGGAGATTGGCCTCGTACGACGACAGCCCATAGGTTTCCATGAACCGACGCTTCTTGGCGTCGGGCAGCTCGGGCAGACGAGAACGGATGGATTCGACGTACTCGCGCGAGAGCACCAACGCCGGTAGGTCGGGCTCGGGGAAGTAACGGTAGTCTTCCGCGTACTCCTTGGAGCGCTGGATGACCGTGCGGCCATGAACCTCGTCCCACCCGCGCGTCTCCTGATGGATCGGCTCGCCTGCTTCCAGCAGCCTGGTCTGACGCTCGACCTCGTATTCCAGCGCGCGGTACACCGAACGGAAGCTGTTCAGGTTCTTCAGCTCGACCTTCGCGCCGAACTCGGGATGACCCCGTGGCCTGATGCTGATGTTCGCGTCGCAGCGGAAGTTGCCTTCCTCCATGTTCGCGCGGCTCACGCCGAGATACCGCAGAATCTGACGCAGCTTGACGAGGTAGGCCTGCGCCTCCGCGGGCGAGCGCATGTCCGGCTCCGAAACGATCTCCATCAAAGGAACGCCGGACCGGTTCACGTCCACCAGGCTGTACGCCTCCCCCGATTCGTCAACGCGGTGCAAGAGCCGGGCGACGTCCTCTTCCAAATGGACGCGGGTGATGCCGATTCGTTTGGTTTCCCCGTCGACCTCGATCTCGAGCCAGCCGTTACGTGAGAGCGGCATGTCGTACTGCGAGATCTGGTAGCCCTTCATGAGGTCGGGGTACGGATAGTTCTTGCGGTCGAACTTCGACCGCTCGGGGATTTCGCAGTGGAGCGCGAGCGCCGTCATGATCGTGTACTCGACGGCGACCCGGTTGATGACCGGAAGGACTCCGGGCAAGCCCAGGCAGACGGGGCAGACGTGCGTGTTCGGGGGAGCGTCGGCGTAGTCCGCGCTGCAGCCGCAGAACATCTTGCTCTTGGTCGCGAGCTGCGCGTGGACCTCCAGGCCGATGATGGTCTCGTATTCGGTGCGCGTTACAGCCGTCGTCATGCGGGCTCCGTCTCGGCCCGCCGCCCAGAACGCGGGCAGCGTACCACTCATCGGGGCAGGGCGGCAATGTCAGCGGCTGGCAGCGCGCGACGACATCGCGCTGGCCACGAGCTCCGGAAGCCGCTCGAAGAACGCCGACCGCGGCACAGCAATGGCGCCGGCGTCCCGGGCCTGTCGCAGCAGAGCGGCGTCGGTATGCTGGCCGTAGGCTACGATTGGCGTACCTGCAGCCGAGGCCTCGCGGATCGCTTCGATGCTGCCGATTCCGTGGGCCTGCAGATCGACGATCGCGAGCACCGCCTCGGCGAGCGCTTCCCGCAGCGTGGTCGTCGTCGCCGCGACGCGGGGCTCGAGACCCAGGCGCCGCACGGCGTCACCGATGCGCGCCTCCATCATGAGATCCGTCAGCACGAGCGCCACGACGCCGTCCAGGGCATGCCCTCCCGACAGGACATGGTACCGCGCGAGCGGTGCTCGTTGAAGGGCGACGGCGACGCCCGTGAAGGAGCGCGCGAAGCTCGCCTCTCGGCCGTGCCCCTGCTATGCTCGGCCCATGATGGTGAGGTGACCACGATGTCCGAACGACGCGACCCGCTCGACTATCGAACCGCCCAGGGCCTCCCGAAGGAGCAGGCGGCCTTCTACTACCGTGGACCTGCCGAGGAAGTCGCGCCGGGCGTCTTCTTCGTCCCGAGCCAGGGGAACTGCGCCCTCTTCGTGTGTGGCGACAGGGCCCTTCTCGTCGACACGACGCCGAAGTGGTTCGCGGCAGGCGCCATCCAGGACGTCCGCGCTCGCACGGAGGCGCCACTCGAGGCGATCGTGTACACCCACGGCCATATCGACCATACGACGGGTGCAGAGCTCTGGCTCGCGGACGCTGAGCATCGCGGATATGCGCGACCACGCATCGTCGCGCATCACGACGTGGCCGCGCGATTCGAGCGCTACACGCTCCTGGCGGAGCAAAACAACTTCATCAACCGGGTGCAATTCGGTCTCCCCGACGACGCGCGTCCTTTCTCGAACGTCACTTGGACGTACCCGGACGTCGATTACCGCGACGCCATGACCATCGTCGTCGGGAACGAACGCTTCGAGCTCCGCCACTCGCGGGGCGAGACTGACGACGAGACATGGGTGTGGTGCCCCGCCCGGCGGGTGCTGTGTACGGGCGATGCGTTCGTCTGGTCTTCCCCCAACGCCGGTAATCCCTACAAGGTTCAGCGCTACGCCAAGGACTGGGCGAAGGCGCTCGAAGAGATGGCGGCCCTCCGGCCGGCGGTGCTGCTTCCCGGGCACGGCCCGGCGCTGATCGGTGAGGATCGCATTCAGGAGGCCCTGCTGGACACGGCCCAGTGGCTCCGCAGCATCCACGACCAGGTGGTCGCCGGGATGAACCGCGGCCTGTGGCTCGAAGACATCCTACGCCAGATCGAGTATCCTGCCGACCTCGCGAAGAAGCCGTGGCTCCGCCCGATCTACGACCACCCGGAGTTCGTTGCCCGGAACGTATACCGGCTGTACGGCGGGTGGTACGACGGCAACCCGGCCAACATTTTGCCCGCGCACTCGGTCGACATCGCCCGCGAGCTCGTCGGAATCGTGGGGGCGGCGCCGCTGCTCGAGCGAGCGCGGCAGTTGCGCGACGCGGGCGACCTGCAAATGGCGTGCCACCTGGTCGACTGGGTGCGCAAGGGCGACCCCGATAACCGGGCGGCGTGGGAACTCTGGCGGGAGCTGTTCGCCGCTCGGGCGGAGCGCGAGGAGTCCCTCATGGCCCGGGGCGCGTTTCTCTCGGCGGTGCGTGAAGCGGAGCGACGATTGCGCGAGCTCGAGGCCCGTGGCTGAAGCTCTTATGCCCAGCCCAGCGCCGCCCGCGCCTCCGCCGACATGCGCTCCGGGGTCCACGGTGGCTCCTGCACGACGTCGACGTCCACCGTCTCGATCCCAGGGACCGCTGCCAACGCCTCGCGGACCTGGGCTTCGACCTCGTCAGCCATAGGACACCCGGGGGCTGTGAGCCTCATGGTGACGTGCGCGTAGGCCTCGCGTACGACGACTTTGTACACGAGTCCTAAGTCCACAATGTTCACGGGAATCTCGGGATCGTAGCAGGACTTGAGCGCGGTGAGGACGAGGTCCTCACTGACCGTCGTGTCGATGAGCTGCCATTCGATGGCGTCGGCGCCCCGCGCGGTGCGAGAGGCTTCGGCGATCGCTGCGTTCAGCGCGTCCACCAGTTCGGTCGGGTCGGCGTTGATGACTCCGGCGGCGCGCTCGATGGTGATCGTCGGCGCCATGCGGGCCCGCATCTCGGGGTCGGCCAAGGGGGCGAATCCGCGCGAAATGAGCGTGCGGAGCACAACGGGATGGGCAGCGATTGCTTCCGCGACAGTCATATCCGGCCGGATGGGTCCTCGCGGTTCGGGCGCGCGGGACGGCGACGCCGACTGCGCCTGCGCGTCCGCTGTCTGAGCTGTCGGCTTGGCCCACCACCCGAACATGGAAGACGCGAGTTCGGCGCCGAAGATCGCGAGCCCTGCGAACAGGAGGAACCCGCCGGCAGTCATGAGCTTGAAGTCGAGGTCCGCCGGGGCAGGCGTGAGCGCCACCGGCGCCACGCGCAGAACCGCGCCCGTTCCCGCGAGCACGAGGGAGGGGACAATCGCCTGGGGCCATCGGAGCTCGCGTCCGGAGAAGACCGGAACCGTGCGGTACCCGACGGCCATGATCATGAGCGTTCCGAACCCCAGCAGAGCCGAATGGCGAATGGCCCCCGCCGCATAGAAGGGCGTAAACTCGCCCTCCAGTTCCCGAAGCCGCCAGTAGACGTCCAGCGCTACGGACGCCAGGAGCCACACGTAGGCGGTCCGCACGGCGGCGGCGAACCTTGGTGGCGCCGGGGGCGCAGTGGCTCCCTCCGGCGAGCCCTCGAACACGCGCAAGCTCACGACCGCCGCGATCACCGCTCCCGCGATGAGGAAGGTCGCGGCGTCATTGAACGGCTCGGCCCACGGAGCGTCACCCAGTCCCGGCGCCCACACTGCGGCCACGCGCAGCGGTACGGCCGCGAGGAGCGCCGCGAAGGCGCCGTCGCGCAAGCGACCCCGCGTCGGCGGCAGCGCTAGGAAGAACGGCAAGATGCGGAACGAGACGCCGAGCACGAACAGAAGGACGAAGCCGTCGACCCCTGCGACGAGCAGGGCCGCATTCCCGGTGGCGTCGAGCACGCGTGCGCCGTCTCCCACAGCGTCGAACACGAGCCATGTGTCGATGGCGGAGAGCGCGACGAACCAGAGCGCTCCCGCGATGAGGTAGCGGTCGAACGGCTCGCGCCGCTCGCGGGCACGGAGTAACGTCCCAGCAATGAGCCAGGCGAAGATCGCGGCGCCCGCGAGCTCCAGTGGGCCCGACAAGGCCAGCAGGGTGCGCAGAAATCCCTGGGGATGCGGTTGGGCGTTGAGCCGGAGCAGAACGCCGAGCGCAACCAGGCCGTATGATGCCAGCACCAGCCGCCGGTCGGGTGGAGGCAGCGCCTTGAACCGCGGTACGACGTGGTAGGCCATGCCCATGATGAACAGGCCGAGGAAGCCGAAGAGCTGCCCGTGGCCGTGAGCCTGCACCAGCGCCAGCCAGGCGTCGCCGCGTAACGCGCCCCAACCTCCGCCGGTCATCGCCGCGGCGATGCCTGTGGTGACGCCCGCACCGAGCGCGAGGAGGATCGCCGTGGAGAGGAAGAGAGGGTAGGAGGCCGGGGGCGCCGGCGCTTGCTCGGCTTCCCCCGCAGGGCGCGTGGGCTGCGAGGCCGCCTCGACGGACGCTACGTACTCGTTCAGCTCGCGGATGAGGGCCTCCGGGTCGACGTGGTGGACGGCCGCGAAGAACCCGACAGGCTCTACCGGACCGTCAGGACCTCCGCAGCCCGTCAGGCCGTACTTATCGAAGATGGCGACAGCGCCCGGGAATCGGGTCACGACCTCCCGGACGGTCGTTCTCCCCGTGATTCGCTCCGTCACGCGCTCATGCTATCGACCGCCGGCGTCTGCCGCTGTAACTTTGGTCGCATGGAGCACCGCTCGGTCGCAGCCGATCCGCTGGCAGGTTCGCCGTACTTCGCCGACCTCTCCGAAGCCGAACGGCATCGCGTGTCCTCGCTGGCGCGCCGGAGGCGCTACGAGGCTGGCGCGGTGCTGTTCCTCGAAGGCGAGCCGTGCGCGGGGCTCTTCATCGTCCTCGATGGGCTGGTCAAGGTGTACAAGAGCTCGGAAGAGGGGAGGGAGCAGATCCTGCGTCTGATGGCGCCAGGCGACTCCTTCAACGAAGTCCCGGTCTTCGATGGCGGACCCAATCCGGCCAGCGCGGCGGCGGTGGAACCGACGGAAGCGCTGGTTCTGTCTCGCGAGCTCGTGTTGCGCCTCATCGATGAATATCCTGCGTTCGCGCGCGCCGTCGTGCGGACGCTCGCTTCTCGTCTGCGGCATCTCGTCGCCCTCGTCGAGGACCTGTCGTTCCGGCAGGTCACCGCGCGGGTCGCCCGGATTCTGCTCCAATCGGTTGCGCCGCGCGAAGGTGTGGGCGCGGGTGCGGGACGGCGCGCTCGCATCACCCAGCGGGAGATCGCACAGATGGCGGGCACGGCCCGCGAGGTCGTGGCCCGCGCCCTGCGCATTCTGGAGGACGCGGGCGCTGTGGAGGTCGACCGTGGGCACGTCCGCATTCTCGACGCCGACCGCCTCGAAGCGCTGTCCTGACCCCGAGTGACCAAAGTCACTGCGCCCCCCGGCTCCTCCCCGCATCATGGATGCAAAACGAACGAGCGAGGAGGGAGATGCAGGTCGCAGAAATGAAGGTGGAGGAGGTCGCTCGCCGTTGGGCCAGGGCCCTGGAGGTATTCTCGCGGCACGGGATCGACGCTTGCTGCGGCGGCGATAAGTCCGTCGCCGAGGCGGCTCGCCTGCACAAGGTCGAGATCGGCCGCCTTCTGGAGGAGCTGGCGGACGCAGGCGTGCCAACCGAGACGGTCGAGTCTCGCTAGCGCAGGAGGGAGTTCCATGGAACGGGACATCACGGTCGACGTGCGTGGAATGGAGCCGCGGCTCCGTCATCCGCTGATCTTCGAGACGTTCGACAAGCTCCAGCCCGGGCAAGCGTTCCTGCTGGTGAACGACCACGATCCGAAGCCGCTGTATTATCAGTTCCAGGCCGAGCGGGCCGGTCAGGTGGTGTGGGCACCCCAGGAGAAGGGCCCGGAGCGCTGGGTCATTCGGATCGAGAAGCGGGCCTGACGTGTCGGACATGGAGCTGGTCACGGTCGACGTACGAGAGGACATCCGAGCGGGGCGAGAGCCGTTCCAGCGCATCATGGCGGCCGTGTCATCGCTCCGCGAAGGACAGGCGCTGGAGCTCATCAACGTGTTCGAGCCGGTGCCCCTGTACGAGGTCATGCGGCAACGAGGCTTCGCCCACCGGACCGAACGCACCCCGGACGGCGACTGGCGCGTGATCTTCTATCGCGAGTGAGAGGGCGGTACCATCGCCGTGCGATGTTGGGTCCCTCTCGCAGGCAGGACGTTGACGACCCCCGCGTCGGGTTGTGCGCCGCGTGCTCCTACGCCTCCGTGGTGACGAATGACCGCGGCTCACGCTTCTGGCGCTGCGGTCGTTCGTCGTTGGACCCTGCCTTTCCCCGCTACCCGCGTCTCCCTGTGATCACCTGCCCGGGGTTCGAGGCCGCGGGCTCCGCGGGACGGTCCGAGTCGGCGACGTAATCGGTCATTCGGCACTCGCGGTCCCACGCTCCCTGTGTCAGGCTAACGGTGGGAGAAACGTCGATGCTGAACGCAGTGCGCCGTCTCCTGCTGAGCATGACTCGGGTGGTGCCGCTGCTGGGCTTCGGTAAGCCGCTTCCGCCGGTCGACGAGATCCAGGTGGAAGAACTTCCTGTGGAGCCCGCTGAGCCACGGAAGCTCGTGGAGCAGCGTCACGACGGGGCCGAGGACCGGGAGCGGGCCGAGGGACGTGCGCCCCGATAGCGGGTGCGGTGTGGTGCCGGGGGTGGGGATCGAACCCACAAGGCCTCGCGGCCGGCGGATTTTAAGTCCGCTGCGTTTGCCAGTTTCGCCACCCCGGCGCTTCTTCAAGTGTATCGCAGGCCCGACGGCGGGCCAGGCGCTCCGGACGCTATCGCCGTTCGCGCCGAGGGGACGCTCGTCACGCTGTGACGGGCGCAGGCACAGGTCAAGTGGTCGCCGGGACGCGCTTCCGGCACAGGAGTTCGCCCCGGGGTATCGGCACGAGGACGCATTCCAGCTCGGGGTGACGCTCAGCCGCTTCGCGGAACGGCGCGAGTTCGTCGCCGTGCGATAGAAGGTTGTCGGCGACCAATACGCCGCCGGGCCGGAGCAGGTTCACCAGCGGGTTCAGTAGGTCGAGGTAGACCTCTTTTTCGGCGTCGAGGAAGACAAAGTCGAATCCAGGCTCCAGTCGAAGCATGGTCACGCGAGCGTCGCCAGGCACGATGGTGACCACGTCCCGGATGCCTACCTCAATGAACGTCTTCTGCGCGCGCTCGATCTTGGCGGGATCGATCTCCAGCGTGATGATGGTGCCGCCTGTCTCGCGGACGGCGTCGGCGAGCCAGAGGGTCGAGTAGCCGCCCGACGTGCCGACTTCCAGCACCCGACGGGCTGCGATCGCCTTCGCCAGGAGGTTCAGGAAACGGCCGACCTCGGGTGTAACGGCCCGGAGGCGTTGTGAGCGCGGCGTGCCATCGGACCGGTCGCGGCGGTCCTCCGACTCGAGGCGGTGCAAGGCTCGCACGAGGCGTTCGTCCACGCGTTCTCCCCCCGTAGCAGTCACGCGAATCTGTCGCTGGAGTGTACCGTTGCGCCGCGTTCCCGTGAAATCTCTGCCGATGGCCAGCGCTGACAAGCGCTGATATACTCGCGACGAAACGAGGTGGCGGAGGAAGGAGGGTCCTGTCGACGCTCGCCGTGAGGGACGCGAGATACCCATAGACGAAGCGCCAGGTCCGCCGTCGGCGGATGACGAGGTGGAGGCTCATCGAACCACTCGGCGGATAGCCTCCCGGCTCGCACGGTCGTGACGGTCGGAGCAAACCGGGGGTGAGAGCCCCCGACAAAGGCCGGCCGGTGTGCGCTTCCGGCTGCGTCGGAAGCTTGCGCTTCCTCACGCTATCGATGGTCAGCATCGCGGTCAGCGCGAGGTTCTGCGGGGCGCGAACGGCGCCGCGCGTGACCTCGTGTTGGCCTGGAGAAGGGAGCCACGATGTGCGGCATCGCGGGATACACGGGGGCGCGTGACGCCGGTCCCATCCTGATCGAGAGCCTGCAAAAACTGGAATATCGGGGCTACGACAGCTCGGGCATCGCTGTGATGGACAGCGATGGCCGCATTCGGGTGGCGAAAGCGGCGGGCAAGCTGTCCGGGCTCATCGCTCGCCTCGAGGGCACGTTTCCACCCGGGACGACCGGTATTGGCCATACCCGTTGGGCTACGCACGGCAAGCCTACCGACGAGAACGCCCACCCCCATCTCGACTGTCACGGTGACGTCGTCGTCATCCATAACGGCATCATCGAGAACTTTCTGCCG
>FWPU01000287.1_pt1 | contig 50356 bp, 58 predicted proteins | sample 2228361 | NCBI WGS metagenome assembly FWPU01 (sample SAMEA103939777, study PRJEB20133) | metagenome | reverse complement strand
TGGGGTAACACTTGCCTCTGCTTCGACTTTAGATCTTGAGCTTAAAGAGTGGCGGGGAAAGAAGAACATAGTAGTCGCCAAGAAAGTAGGCTTTTTAATAGCGAAAAGAGCTCTGGAAAAGGGAATTAAACAGGTCGTTTTCGACCGCGGCGGATATAAATATCACGGGAAAGTAAAAGCCTTTGCGGACAGTGCTCGTGAAGGCGGGCTGGAGTTTTAAGGAGGAAAGTTATTTATGGAGGAGAATTTAGAAGAGACAGGTGAAGAAATACAGCTTGAAGAGGAAGTAGTTTTTATAAACCGCGTAGCTAAGGTGAATAAAGGCGGTCGCAGATTTAAGATGGCGGCTTTGGTAATTGTAGGAGACAGGAATGGACGCGTGGGGGTAGGCTACGGAAAGGGTTCAGAAGTTCCCATTGCAGTGCAAAAAGGTATTCAGAATGCGAAGAAAAATCTTTTTAAAATCCCTCGAAGAGGCTCGACAATACCTCATAAGGTGGTTGGAGAATTCAAAGCAAGTAAGGTGGTGATAAAGCCAGCTGCTCCTGGGACAGGAGTAATTGCAGGTGGACCAATTAGAGTCCTTTTTGAGCTTGCCGGAATTAAAGATGTTTTAGCAAAATCTTTGGGTTCTTCTACGGCTGTTAATATGGTCAAAGCAGCTGAAAAAGGGCTTAAAAGTCTTATCGATAAAGAAGAAGTTACTGAGATAAGGAAGAGTGGTATAGGTGAGGCAGAATGAAGAGGTTTGTGAAGATAACTTGGGTAAAAAGTACCATTGGTCGAAAAGAGGATCAGAGAAAAACAATAAAAGCTTTGGGTTTAAGAAAACTTAATCAAAGTGTGGTTAAGGAGAAAACGCCTCAAATCATGGGTATGATTTCAAAGGTTTCTCATCTTCTGGAAGTAGAGGAGGTCAAAAAGTGAAACTTTCCGAGCTTAAACCTAATCTCGGTTCAAGAAAGAGGAAAAAGAGAGTTGGCAGAGGGTATGGCTCTGGACATGGTCTAACCGCCACTCGAGGTACAAAAGGGCAGAAAGCAAGGTCTGGTGGAGTGAAAGGTCCTTATTTTGAAGGAGGCCAGAACCCTTTACATTTAAGACTGCCCAGATATCCAGGATTTAAAAACGTTTTTAAAAAGGATTACACCTGCATAAATGTGGTGGATTTAAACGTTTTCAAAAATGGCGAGGAAGTCACCCACGACTCATTAATTGAAAAAGGATTGATAAAAAAGAATGAAAAGCTGATTAAGATACTGGGAAGGGGAGAGCTTCAAAAAAAGCTAGTTGTTAAAGCAGATGCTTTTAGCAAAAAAGCAAAGGAGAAGATTGAATCTGCAGGTGGAAAAGCTGAGGTAATTGAATGATTCAAGCTTTAGTTAATGCTTTTAAAATTGCTGATTTAAGAAAAAAACTTTTTTTCACCTTTTTCTTAATAGTGGTTTATAGGTTAGGCGCGCATATCCCCACACCTGGAATAGACGTCATAAAGTTAAAACCTTTTTTTGAGCAGAGTGCTCTGCTTGGTTTCTTGAATGTCTTCACAGGCGGGGCTCTAGAAGAATTTGCCGTTTTTGCCCTGGGGATTATGCCTTACATTACAGCTGCCATTATCATGGAACTCTTAACAGTAGTGATACCCCAGCTTGAAGAATTGATGAGGCAGGGGGAAGAGGGCAGGAGAAAAATAACCCAGTGGACTAGGTATTTAACTCTTTTCCTCTGTTTTACCCAGGCGGTGGCTATCGTTTCATTTGTGCAAGGGACTCTGAGAATCTCTCTCCCTTTAGCAAATAAAGTGATAATCGTGGTCACTTTGGTCACTGGAGGCGTAGTGGTAATGTGGTTAGGTGAACTTATCACCCAGCGAGGTGTGGGAAATGGGATGTCCATTCTCATTTTCATCAGTATTATTTCCCGCTTTCCTCAAGCTATTTTACAGACAATCCAAGTGGCAAGTCCGTTTTTCATTGGACTCATCGTGTTAGTGGTAGCCTTTGTTTTCGCCGCTATTATCTTTATTGAAGAAGGTCAAAGGAGAATTCCTGTTTCTTACGCCAAGCGAGTAGTGGGTCGAAAAGTTTACGGTGGAGCAAGCACTTATCTTCCAGTGAAAATAAATTCAGCAGGTGTGATTCCCATTATCTTTGCCTCATCTGTTCTTTTATTCCCCGCTTCTTTAGCCAGCTTTTTCACTTCTCCCTTGCTGCAGAAGATAAGTCAATTATTCGATATAAACCAGCCACTTTATTTAATTACTTATTTTCTTCTCATTATCTTCTTTACCTTTTTCTATTCTGAAATTGTCTTTAACCCACTTCGGATTGCGGATGATTTGAAGAAATGGGGTGGTTTTATTCCCGGTGTAAGGCCAGGGAGACCCACAGCAGAATATATAAATAAAGTTCTTTCCCGCGTCACCTTTCCAGGAGCTGTTTTTCTGGGGTTGGTGGCACTCTTTCCTACTATATTATTGGCTCAGACAAAAGTCCCATTTTTTAATTTTTTTGGGGGAACTTCAATTTTAATTACAGTAGGTGTGGCACTTGAAAGTGTCAAGCGGCTCGAAGCTCAGCTGCTTATGCGTCACTATGAAGGTATTTTGAAGTAGGGAGTTTAAATGAACTTAGTTTTTCTGGGACCACCAGGAGCTGGAAAGGGCACTCAGGCAAAGAGGTTATCGGAAGAGTTTAAATGGCCTCATGTTTCTACAGGAGAGATTTTGAGAGAGGCAGTATCAAAAGGTACTGACTTAGGCAGAAAAGCAAAGGAGTATATGGAGAAGGGGGAACTTGTTCCCGATGAAGTCGTAATAGGGATAATTAAGGACCGTTTGAAGTTAGAAGATGCTCAAGATGGATTTATTTTGGATGGATTCCCCCGCACAGTTAACCAGGCCCAGTCTTTAGATAAAGTTTTGAAAGAGGAGGGAAATTCCTTGGATTTGGTGCTTTATTTTGAAGTGGACGAGGAAGAAATAGTGAAAAGACTCACTGGGAGAAGGAATTGCTCAAAATGTGGAGCAATTTTTCATTTAATTTACAATCCTCCAAAAAAAAGTGGTATTTGCGACCTTTGCCGGGGAGAATTAATTCAGAGAGAGGACGATAGGGAAGAAACGGTGAAGAATCGGTTGAGGGTTTACCTTTCTCAAACCTTCCCTTTAATTGATTACTACCAGGAGAAGGGATTATTGAGGGAAATCGATGCCAGGAAGAGTGAGGATGAGGTTTATCAAAAGATCAAGAGGGTGCTGGAGCTTGCCTGATGATTGTACAGAAGTCATATCAGGAGCTCCAAATAATGAGGAAAGCTGGGAGGATAGCAGCGCAAGCTATGAGAGCGTTAAGGATGGCAATTAAAGTTGGAATAACTACGGAGGAGTTGAATAATATCGCTGAGAGTTTTATCCTGGAAAAAGGAGGAAAACCAGCATTTAAAGGTTACCGAGGTTTTCCTGCTTCCATTTGTATATCCGTAAACGATGAGGTGGTTCACGGCATTCCTGGGAAAAGAGTGTTGAAGGAGGGAGACATTGTTGGGATTGATTTGGGAGTGGAGTATGAAGGTCATTACGGTGATATCGCAGCCACATTTCCGGTAGGTAAAGTAGATGCTGAAGCGAGAAAACTCATTAAAGTGACAAAAGAAGCTTTAGAAGTGGGGATAAGCCAGTGTCGAGTGGGAAATCATCTCTTCGATATTTCGGCAGCTATACAGGAGGTGGTGGAGAGAAACGGTTTCTCTGTGGTGAGGCAGTTTGTAGGTCACGGGATCGGAAAGAGTTTGCACGAAGATCCTCAAGTTCCAAATTACGGGGAAAAAGGAAAGGGGCCTCTTTTAGAGTCTGGTATGACTTTTGCTTTAGAACCGATGGTGAATGCAGGCAGCTGGGAAGTGGAAGTACTTTCTGATGGCTGGACCGTGGTTACAGCGGATGGAAGTCTTTCTGCTCACTTTGAGCACACAGTGGCGGTGACAGATAAAAGTCCCTGGATTTTAACGAGTTGTTAGGTGGACTATTTATTTTTTCTTTGCTATAATGAGCTTTTGTTTTGCTAAGAGATGAAGAAGGAAGAAAAGATAGAAGTAGAAGGGACGGTAGTAGAGGCATTACCTAATGCTCTCTTTAGGGTAGAGCTGGCGAATGGTCATAAAGTCCTAGCCCATATATCGGGGAAGATGCGCGTTCATTATATTAGAATTCTGCCTGGGGATAAGGTGATTGTTGAACTTTCCCCTTATGACTTGAGCAGGGGCAGAATCATTTATCGGAAGAAGTGAGGAGGCAATGAAAGTAAGACCATCAGTTAAAAAAATATGTGCAAAATGCAAGATTATAAAGAGAAAAGGTAAAGTGATGGTTATATGTTCTAATCCTCGCCATAAACAGAGGCAGGGGAGGTAAGAGAAGTTGGCGAGAATAGCGGGTGTAGATTTACCAAAAGATAAAAGAGTTGAGGTCGCTCTCACCTATATCTACGGCATAGGTCGGAGTCGCTCTCGCCGTCTTTTAAGTGAACTTAGTATTGACTTGAATACGCGGGTAAAAGATTTAAAAGACGAAGAAGTTGCCAAAATTAGGGATTATATCGATAGAAACTATAAAGTGGAAGGTGAACTTCGTCAAGAGGTCACGCAGAATATTAAGCGTCTCATTGAAATTAGCTGCTATCGAGGAATAAGGCATATAAGGGGTCTTCCTGTTCGAGGACAGAGAACAAGAACAAATGCTCGCACCAGAAAGGGGCCTAGAAGAACTGTAGGAGCAAAGAAAGGAAAGAAGTAGGAGGGTGAATAGTGGCGAAAAAAGCTAAAAGAGGGAGAAAAAAGAAAAAGCAAAAAATCCAGATAGAGCAAGGTATTGCACACATAAAATCCACGTTTAATAATACTATTATTACTATAACAGATATGGATGGAAACACCATCGTCTGGGAAAGTGCAGGCACAGTCGGTTTCTCAGGTACCAAGAAAGGGACTCCTTTTGCGGCTCAAGTAGCAGCAGAAGCCGTGGGAAAGAAAGCTCTTGAATTTGGAATCAAAAAGCTTGATGTGAGAGTCAAGGGTGCGGGAGCCGGTAGAGAGACGGCCATTCGAACTTTACAGGCTGTGGGTATTGAGATAATGAGCATTATTGATGCGACTCCCGTTCCTCATAACGGTTGCAGACCGCCGTCTAAGAGGAGGGTGTAGTTAATGGCTCGATATAAAGAATCGGTTTGCCGACTCTGCAGAAGAGAAGAGACAAAGCTTTTTCTAAAAGGTGAAAGATGTTTTACGGAAAAATGCGCTTTTGACAGAAGGCCATATCCTCCTGGAGAACATGGTCGCAGAAGAAGAAGGAGCACAGGATTTGCTCTTCAGCTTAGAGAGAAGCAAAAGGCGAAAAGGATTTATGGTGTGCTTGAGAGCCAGTTTCATCGTTATTACGAAATGGCTTCAAAGAAAAAGGGGAAAACTGGCGAAATACTTCTCCAGTTACTGGAAAGGAGGCTGGATAACGTGGTCTATCGCATGGGCTTCGCTCTTTCTCGTCGGGAAGCACGCCAACTTATTGTCCACGGACACATCGCAGTCAATGGAGAGAAAGTGGATATACCTTCGTATTTAGTTGATTCCGGTGAAGTTATCAGTTTAACTGAGAGAGGGAAAAAAGTTGAAAGAATGAAGGAAGCTATTTCTTCGAGTTTCCGTCCCAAGGTCCCTTCTTGGTTAGAAGTGGACTCGGAGAAGATGGAGGGGAAAGTTCTCTCTCTTCCCGCAAGGGAGGATATTGATGTTCCTCTCGAGGAACATCTAATTGTTGAACTTTACTCCAAGTAACAGTTTAGGGAGGTAATTTTAGATGCTGCAAATTCTCAAGCCCAAAGTCCGATGGGAAGTTGATGGAAATTTTGGCCGAGCTTATATAGATCCTTTAGAGAGAGGTTTTGGTCACACTCTGGGCAACTCTTTGAGGAGGGTGCTTCTTTCTTCGCTTCCAGGAGCAGCCATTACCTCAGTGAGAATTAAGGGTGTAGAGCATGAGTTCACTACTATTCCAGGTGTAGTTGAGGATGTGATTGACATTATCTTGAATCTCAAAGGCATCCGCTTAAAGATGGAGGTGGATGAGGCTGAACTTAAAATTGATGTCAAAGGTCCCAAGGAGGTTAAGGCTGGCGATATAAAGGCACCAGCGGGAGTTGAGATTGTAAACACAGAGCATCACATTGCTACTTTAGACGATGGAGCCAAGTTGGAGATGACAATGAGAGCGGGGAAGGGAAGAGGTTATGTACCTGCTCAAAAAAATAAAAGGTCAGGGGAACCAATTGGCGTTTTACCGATTGATTCTATCTTCTCCCCCATAAGGAAGGTGACATATAGAGTGGAAAATACTCGTGTAGGACAGAGAACAGATTACGACAGAGTGATTCTTGAAGTGGAAAGCGATGGGACCATTTCTCCTGTGGAAGCTACAAACATGGCTTCACAAATAATTATGGAGCACCTAAAGCTTTTTGTTGAAGCTGGAGAGAAAAATCTTCAACTTCTCTTTGATGATGAGGAAAGCAAAGAGCATACTCTTTATAATACACCCATTGAGGAGCTAAATCTCTCTGTAAGATCTTATAACTGCCTGAAGAAAAATGGGATAGATACTGTAGAACAACTTATTAACCAGTCTGAAAAGGAGCTCTTAAAGATTAGAAACTTTGGCCATAAATCCATGGAAGAGGTGAAAGAAAAGCTGGAGAAGATGGGAATCTCTTTGAAGAAGAAGTAGGGGTGAGCGATGCGTCATCAAAGGAAAGGGAGAAAACTAAAAAGGGATAAGAGTCATCGAGAAGCTCTTTTAAGAAATCTGGTTAGAGAAGTCTTTCAGAAAGAAAAAATTGTGACTACTGAAGCTAAAGCTAAGGAAGCCCGGAAGTTGGTGGAAAAGGTAATTACCTTGGCGAAGAGAAATAACCTCTCAGCGAGGAGAGAGGCATTTTCTCTTCTAGAGGATAGAGAAATGGTCAAAAAAGTTTTTTCTGAAATGCCTGAACGCTTTGCGGAAAGAGAAGGAGGTTACACTCGGATTTTAAAGCTAAAGGAGAGACAGGGCGACTCCGCTTCCCTAGTTATTCTAGAGCTAGTTTAGAATGCTTGATGTTTCCGCAGTAACTTTTTCCTATTCTGGGCATCCCCCTCTTTTCAGTAAACTCACATTTCGTTTGAGAGAGAAAGGTTTTGTTGTAATTGTGGGCTCCAATGGGGCGGGCAAAAGCACCTTGGCACGTCTTCTGCTGGGGTTGATTTCACCCTTAGAAGGGAGAATTACCTTTAAAGGAAAAAAACCGCAGGAAAACCGCCTCCAAACCTACTTAATTTTCGAAAATCCCGATACTCAGTTCGTCGGTTTTACCCTTCGAGAGGACATTCTCTTTTCTGTTTCCAGATTGCCTGCTGAAAAAAGAGAGGAAGCTTTAATCGAAGCGTTGAAAAAAGTAGGTCTTTTTGAAAAAGCTCCTCTTCCTGTAAATGAGCTTTCTGGAGGCGAAAAAGAATTGGCACTTTTAGCTGGTGCTTTTGCTGCCTCGCCTTCTCTACTCGTTTCTGATGAAGTCACCGCATATCTTGATCCAATTTCAAGAGAAAAGGCAGTTTCTCTTTTAAGAAATTACGCTTGGGAAAATCTCGTTATTCACTTCACTTTACGGGCTGAGGAGATACTTTACGCAAATATAGTGGGGATTTTAAGTAAGGGGAACTTGCACTTCTATCAGCCATGTGAGGTTCTCAGCAATCTTTCTTTGCTTGAAGAAGCAGGAGTCGAAGTTCCACCTTGGCTTTATCTTTCCTTCTCCCTATATAACGAGAGGGGTGAAATATGTCCAAATCTGCAGTCTCTAGGAAGAGCAATTTCCTTTATCAGTTAGAAAAGGTTAGCTTTTCTTATCCAGAGAGAAAAGAAAAAGCTTTAAATAAGGTAAGTTTTAGAGTGAGAAGAAATGAAAAAATTGCCATTATTGGTCCCTGTGGAGCAGGGAAAAGCACTCTCTTAGAGGTTTTGGCTTCGCTTCTTCTTCCGAGTGAGGGTGAAGTTCTTTATGAAGGGGGACCTTTAAAAAAGCTAGGGCAGCTTTCAGGTGAGGTGGGGGTTCTTTTTCAGTTTCCGGAAAAACATTTTTTCGAAACTACTGTCTTTCAAGAAGTGACGCTTACTCTGCGGGAAAGAGGTTTAAGAAAAAGTGAGGTAGAGAAAAGATACGAGGAGGTGATGAGGTTAGTAGGGCTGGAGCCGGAGGAGTTTAAGAGAAAAAACCCCTTTAAGCTGAGCCTCGGAGAGAAGAGGAGACTCGCTCTGGCTTCTGTTCTCTCTTTCAACCCATCTATTCTTTTGCTCGATGAGCCATTAGCTGGTCTTGATGGGAGGGGAAAGGCTCTTTTTCTTTCGCTTTTGGAGAGAATGAGCGGAAAGACAATTTTTGTAGTCACTCAGGAAGTTTCTTATCTGGAGAGGATTGCGGAGAGAATTATCTTTTTAAAAAGGGGGGAAGTTATTTTTGATCAGCCTGTAAAAGAGATTTTGAGGTTCTCTTGGGATGAGGAGGATATTCCATTTCTCCCATTTTTGCACCAGATTTCTCTTTTAAGTGGGAAAAAAATGGAGGAAGTGAGGAAAATGTTTCCGATGGGAGTGGAGGATCGTGGGGAGAATTGATTCGAGGGTAAAAGTCATCTCAGTTCTTTTTCTTTCCATTCTCACATTTTTATATCCTCTTAAGCTGCTTTTCTTTTTTCTTTTCTTTCTCTTTCTCTTATATTTAATTTCAAAGGCTTCCATAAAAGCACTGCTGAAAAACGTCTTTTCTTTAAAAGTTCTTCTCATCCTCATAGTTCTGGTTGAAGTTTATTTTACGAAAGGGGAAACGCTTTTCAAATTGGGCATTTTCAATATTACCTACGAGGGGGTGGAAAAAGCGTTAATTTTTCTGGGGCGTATTTTTTCCTTGGTAACTTTAGGAACATTTTTATCTCAAACCACTTCCTCTCTAGAGCTGGCAAAAGCTTTACAGAGCCTCCTTTCCTTTTTAAAGTTTTTTAAAGTTCCGGTAGGAAAGCTAGCTCTTTCTCTCAGTTTATCTTGGAGATTCATACCTATCTTATTTAAGGAAGGGGAGAGGATAAAAAAATCTCTTGTGGTGAGAGGTTTAAATCCCAAAAGTTTTTGGGAAAAGATAAGAATGTCCAAAAACCTAGCCTTTCCTCTACTGGTGGGAGTCTTAAGACAAGCTGATGAGCTGGGAGAAGCTTTAGAAGTGAGGGGGGTTGAGGAAGTGCCGCTTTTACTTTCTGAAGAAGAGAGAGCGGCCCTCTTCTCTATAGCTGTTTTCATATTTTTACTTTTATTCGCTTTTTCTCTCTTGTGGTGGGGGAGTTGAAAAACTACAAACTAATTTTGGAATACGATGGAACAAACTATCACGGTTTTCAAAAACAGAAAGAAGCTCCTACTATTCAGAGTGAACTGGAAAAATCTCTTTCCACTTGGCTCAGAGAAAGAATTGAGGTTAAGGGGGCTAGCCGTACTGACGCAGGAGCTCATGCATTGGGACAGGTAGTAAATTTTAAAACAGGGATGAAGACATCACTTCAAGAAATTTTAAAAAGGACCAATGCAATTCTTCCTAAGGACATAGCTATAATTGATGTCGAAGAAGTGGACTCCTCCTTTCACGCCAGGAAGAGTGCCCGCTCTCGATTATATGAGTATTATGTTTTCACCCGCAAATCTCCCTCTCCTTTCTTTTCCCGTTTTTCCTTTCACTTTTCCTATCAGCTTTCACTGGGGAAGATGAGAGAAGCTTCTCAGCTTTTTAAAGGCAAACATGACTTTTCTGCTTTTACCACTCCTCAAGAAGCGAGAAATCCCGAGAGAGAGATTTACCACATTTCAGTGGAGGAAAAGGGCGACTTTATTGTGTTTTCCTTTCATGCAAACTCATTCCTTCACAATATGATAAGAAATTTAGTCTCCTCTCTTTTAAAAGTGGGGAGAGGGGAAGTGGGTAAGAAAGAGTTAAAAGAGATTTTAGAAAGTAATGAGAGAGGAGTAATTGAACCTGCTCCTTCAAAAGGGCTTTTTTTGGTAAAAGTTTTTTACTAGCGCCTTTTTCTGGGTGTGTAGGAGGGGCAATACTTTTCTGTAGAGCCTCCCTCTTTCTCGCGAGGTGTCAAACCGATGTTACAGCGATCAAGAAAGTGAGAACAGCTCAAGCAGCCAGACCAACTTATTTGCCATTTTTTCCTATCCGGACTGTTTAAATAAGCTTTAAAGTGCTGAGGAAAGTTTTCTTGAAAAAGCTCTCTCGCTTCTATCATTTTTTCAAAGCTAATGGCAGAGCAAATTTCAGAGAGAAGACAAAGGCGAGGTAAGACTTCCTTTTTAATTTTTTGATCCCTCTTTTTCTTCAAGAGTTTTTTAATCTCATTTTCCAAAAGGGAGATTTCTTCTTCCACTCCGTTTGTCTGACTGATGATTTTTTGGTGAATGTTTGGCAAGTTATTTAGTGCCTCTTCTATTTCTTTTTGAACTTCACTCATGCTTCAATTATAGCAGATAAAATATTTACTTGACACTATATTTTAAGCAGTGTTAGGATAAATTAACCGCTTGAACAGGCAAATTTTAACAATTGAAAGGAGTTGGGACAATGGAAGTAGAGATAGGTAGGGGAAGGGTAGCCAGGTTAGCTTACGGTCTCGATGATATTGCAATCGTTCCCAGTCGCCGAACAAGAAACGCAGATGAGGTTGATGTTTCTTGGGAGATTGGAGGTTTCAAATTTAAACTTCCCCTTCTTGCCTCTGCTATGGATTCTGTAGTTTCGCCTCAAGTCGCCATTGAATTGGGAAAAATGGGAGCGATAGGCGTTTTGAATCTGGAAGGATTGTGGACAAGATATGAAGACCCCATACCTGTTTATGAGGAAATAGCCTCTCTCCCGCAGGAAAAAGCAACCAAAAGAATGCAGGAAATTTATCAAGAACCGATTAAGCCCGAGTTGATAAAGGAAAGAGTAAGAGAGATAAAAAGCTCAGGTGTTGTTACAGTGGCTTCTCTTACCCCTCAAAGAGTGGAGAAATACTATAAGTATGCATTGGAAGCCGATCTTGATATCCTTGTAGTTCAAGGGACTGTGGTTTCTGCAGAACATGTTTCTGAGAAAGAAAAACCTTTAAATCTTTATGATTTTATCAGAGACATCGGGATTCCAGTGATTGTAGGGGGCTGCTGTTCTTATTCTACCGCACTTCATCTTATGAGAACGGGAGCGGAAGGAGTTCTGGTGGGAGTTGGACCTGGTGCTGCCTGCACAACAAGAAGAGTCTTGGGGATAGGGGTACCTCAAGCTACAGCTATCACTGATGCTGCTGCTGCTCGCACTCGATATCTTGAGGAAACTGGGCGCTACGTTCAAGGGATTGCAGATGGAGGAATGTCCACAGGTGGTGATGTGGCCAAAGCAATTGCCTGCGGTGCAGATGCAGTGATGATTGGTTCTCCCTTCGCAAGGTCAAAAGAAGCACCTGGCAGGGGATACCACTGGGGAATGGCTACCTTTCACCCCACATTACCTAGGGGAACACGGATTGAGGTGGGAGTTAAAGCTTCACTAAAAGAGATTGTTCTCGGTCCTGCCAGTGAGAATGACGGCACACTTAACCTCATAGGAGCATTGAAAATGTCTATGGCTACTACAGGATATAAAAGCATAAAAGATTTTCATCGAGCGGAAATTATGGTGGCACCCGCTATTCAAACTGAGGGAAAATCAATTCAGTTTTCTCAGGGTGTGGGTCAGGGAGCACTCAAGTAAGGAATTTTTATGGAAAAGGAGCCTTTCGATAAAATTTTAATTATTGATTTCGGGGCACAATATGCGCAGCTCATTGCCAGGAGAGTAAGGGAGTGCAAAGTCTACTCTGAGATTGTCCCCAAGGAAATTAAACCTGAGGAGATAAGGAAAAAGAAGCCGAAAGGCATTATTCTTTCCGGAGGACCTGCCAGCGTTTACGCTAAAAATGCTCCTAGCTGTGACCCTAAGCTCTTTGATTTGGGCTTGCCTGTTCTTGGTATCTGCTACGGGATGCAGATTATGGCACAGATGCTCGGAGGTGAAGTGAGAAGGACGGGGCGGAGCGAATACGGTAAAGCCCATTTAAAAATTACAGCCCCCTCTCTTCTTTTGAGCGAACTGCCTGAAAAGCAGCAGGTTTGGATGAGCCACAGAGATGCAGTGGTCAAGTCTCCGGAGGGGTTTGTAAAAATAGCCCAGACTGAAGCGAGCCCAGTGGCCGCTTTTGAGAATGGAGAAAGAAAACTTTTTGGTGTTCAATTTCATCCGGAAGTGGTTCACACACCCTTTGGCCTAGAAATTTTGAAAAATTTCCTTTTTAAAGCTTGTGGTTGTCTCCCTACCTGGACAAAGGTTTCCATTATTGAAGAGGCGGTGAAGTATGTAAGAAAGGAAGTGGGAGAAGGTAAAGCAATTTGTGCTCTTTCTGGAGGAGTGGACTCTTCTGTAGCTGCTCTTCTCGTTCATCGCGCTATTGGCGACAGACTCACCTGTGTCTTTGTCGACCACGGTCTTTTGAGAGCAGGCGAAGCAGAGCAGGTTGTAGAGACGTTTAAGAAAAACTTCCACATCAATCTGGTTCACGTGAATGCGAGTGAGAGATTTCTCTCTCGTTTAAGAGGCGTAATTGACCCGGAAGAAAAAAGAAAAATTGTGGGCGAGGAGTTCATTCGAGTGTTCGAAGCGGAGGCTAAAAAACTCGGCAAGGTAGAAAACCTTGTTCAGGGAACGCTCTACCCTGACGTAATTGAAAGCGGCACGAAGGAAGCAGCGCGCATAAAAACTCACCACAATGTAGGTGGACTCCCTACGAAAATGGATTTCAAGAAAGTAATTGAGCCTTTGAAACTTCTTTTTAAAGATGAGGTGAGAGCTATAGGCGAGGAGTTAGGGTTACCTGAGGAGGTTGTCTGGCGGCATCCTTTCCCCGGCCCCGGATTGGCTATTCGGATTGTGGGAGAAGTAACGCCAGAGAGGTTGAAAATGGTGAGAGAGGCTGACCGAATTGTAGTTGAGGAGATAAAGAAAGCCGGTCTTTATAAAAAGTTGTGGCAGGCCTTTGCAGTTCTTCTCACCATCTGCACAGTGGGTGTGATGGGCGATGAGCGAACTTACGCTTATCCTGTAATAGTGAGAGCAGTGACGAGTGAAGATGCCATGACAGCAGATTGGGCAAAAATTCCATTTCAAACGCTGGAGAAAATTTCCCGGAGAATAATCAATGAAGTTGAGGGCGTGAACAGAGTTGCTTATGATATAAGTTCTAAACCTCCTTCAACGATAGAATGGGAGTGATTTATTATTGATCTAAGTAAGAGAAGAGATAGAGAAATTGAGAAGGGAAATCGACCAGGTTGATGAAAAGATTGTCCGCTCCTTAAATGAAAGAGCCGCCTTAGTTGTTAAGATAAGGGAGGTCAAGAGAAAAGAAAATATTCCTCTCTATGACCCTCAGAGGGAAGAAGAAATTTTTGAGCACCTTTTTAAGGTGAATAAGGGCCCGCTTTTTGATGACGATATAAAACGGATTTATGAGGAAATTTTAGAAGTAATGAAGTCTCTGGAGGATTAAATGTTTTCTGAAGGGAAAGTAGAGGTTATAGCGGGTCCGTGCGCTGTTGAAACACGCGAACAAGTCTTAAGAACTGCTGAAGCCCTTTCTTCCTTAGGTATCAAAATCTTAAGAGGAGGCGCGTATAAGCCTCGCACTTCACCTTACACCTTTCAGGGCTTGGAAGAAGAGGGGTTGAAAATCCTTTCTGAAGCAGGCAAAAAATTTAACCTTTTAACAGTAACGGAGGTCATAGATACAGAATTCCTACCCTTAATTTTGAAGTATGTGGATATTATTCAGATTGGGGCTAGGAATATGGACAATTACGCTCTTTTAAAGAAGGTAGGGAAAGAAACTGCTAAGGACGGGAGATGGGTGCTGCTTAAAAGGGGATTTGCTGCCACTATAAAGGAGTGGCTTCTAGCTGCGGAGTATATCACTTCTGCAGGCAATCAAAATGTTGTTCTCTGCGAAAGAGGAGTGAGAACTTTCGAGACTTCAACCAGATTTACCTTGGATTTGAACGCTATACCCATAGTGAAGAAGCTTTCCCCTCATCCTGTAATTGTCGACCCCAGTCATGGAACGGGGCATGCAGATATAGTCATTCCCATGAGCAGAGCTGCCATAGCGGCAGGGGCGGACGGAATTATGGTTGAAGTTCATCCTGAACCGAGAAAAGCACTTTGTGACGGGGCTCAATCTTTGGATTTGAAATCTTTATCTCAACTTAAAGAAGAAATTGGAAAAGTAGCCAGGGCTTTAGGAAAGGAAGTAGTTTAGGATGCAGTTGCTGAAAAGCTTTTCTCTCACGGAAATCTACCTTTTAAAAGTCTTTTATCTCCTCGCCTCTCTCTTAGGGGCGGTTCTTTTTTACTACCTTTTCAAAATTGTAATCCGACGCTTTGTTTCTCTGACTCAAAAGGGACTAAAACTTCCTAAAAAACAGATTTCAAAAAGGGTAAATACTTTAAGTCATGTCTTGGAAAATGTTGTAAAGGTAATTCTCTTCTTTGTAGTTATCTTTTTGTGGTTGAGGATTTTTAATTTGGAAACCACTCCGCTGGTAGCTGGGGTGAGTGTTTTCAGTATAGTAATTGCTTTTGGCGTTCAGAGTCTTTTGCGCGATGTGATAAACGGTTTCTTTATCCTTCTGGAAAATCAGTTTAACGTGGGAGACATGGTAAAGATCGGGGATTTTGAAGGTGAAGTGGAGAAAATGACCTTGAGGGTAACAGTCTTAAAGGATGAGGAAGGAAACCTTCACTATATTCCCAATAGTGAAATTCGGGCAGTTACTTGGTTTAAAAAAAGCTAAGAAGGCCAGACCTCCTTTAGTTTTTTGTAACTTTCCATTAATGATTCAGAGATTACTTTTGTGTTGGCGACGATAGGCATAAAGTTAGTGTCTCCATTAAAGCGGGGAACTATGTGGATGTGAACGTGCTCTTCAAATCCGGCTCCTGCTACTCGACCGATGTTTAATCCAATGTTGAAGCCATCTGGGGAAAGGAGAGTTTTAAGGGCTTTTTCCGATTCCACCAAGAGATTCATCATTTCTAAGAATTCTTCTTTAGAAAGATTTTGTAGGCTGGGGGTGTGCTTGTAAGGAGCAATCATTAAATGACCATTATTGTAAGGAAAGATATTCATGAGCACGAATGCCAGCTTTCCTCTCTTTATAAGATAGTTTTCTTCATCCTTCTTTTCATTTGGTATTTCACAAAAAATACATTTTTCCTTTCCATTTCTTGCTTTGAGGATATATTTCATTCTCCAAGGAGCCCATATTCTTTCCATGACTCCTCCCTTTTGGTAGTTTGTTTAATTAGAAAAGAGTATATCATGAAAGGGTGGTTAAAATGGACTTTCTGGAGCTCTGTAAGAGCAGGCGTTCGGTAAGGAGATATGAAGAAAAAGAGGTGCCGGAAGAGGCGATTTTAAAAATTCTTGAGGCAGGGCGCTGGGCTCCCTCAGGATTGAACAATCAGCCTTGGAAGTTTATGGTGGTGAAAGAGAGAAGGAAAATAAATGAGCTTGCCAAATTCACAAAATATAAACACATTGTGGAAAGAGCAAAGGCTCTGATTATTGTTTTCTTTGATTTGGATGAGATGTACGACAGGACAAAGGATGTGCAGGCGATTGGAGCTTCTATTCAGAACATGCTTCTTGAAGCTCACGACTTAGGCTTGGGAAGCTGCTGGATTGGTGAAGTTTTGAATCGGAGAGAAAAAGTGGAAGAGTTTTTGGGTGTTCCGAAAGATCTTGAACTCATGGCTTTCATAACTTTAGGTTATCCAGCTGAATCGCCGAGGAGCAATCGCAAGAGCTTAGAAGAAATTCTCGTTAAATAAATTCACTTAGCCGAAGAGGTTCAATATTTAGGTTGCTTGGACGAGCAGGGGGGAAATTGAAATGGGGGTCTCGTAAGTAGCCAATTCTATCAGCGTAATTTAGCAGAGTAAACAGGAGTTCATTCTTTTTTAAGATTCCTAAATAACCTTTCCGACAGCAAATTTCATCAAATGCTCTCACCTCGTCTTTAGGTATGCCCTCTCCAACGATTAAAAGAGGAGAGGGGTCTCCTGAATGGATAAGCGTTCCCTCTGAGGGAGTAGCGTGGTCTGAGGTGACCGAAATTATGAGGTTCTTTTTAACTTGGGTGAGCTTTTTAAAGGGAGCATCCATTTCTTCAATCACCTTTTTTTTGAGGTGGGGGTCTCTTTTATGGCTTATCTCATCTGGAGTTTTTGTGTGGATGAGAATGAAATCAAATTCTTTGCTCAGTTTAAGAGCTAGGTTGATCTTTTCTTCCAGTTCTATTTTCGGTGATTTTGCTTCAACTTCAAAATATTCCATTTTGAGATACCTGGCTATGCCTTTAAAAAGAGGAGTAGAAGCGATGAGCGCAGCTTTAAGCCCATACTTTTCAGGAAAAGATGTTGCTTTTCTCTTTTTCCCTGCCCATTTCGTGAGCAGGAAGTTTAAAGGCGATTTCTTCTGAGCTTTTCTCTTTTGATTGAGGGGGTGTTTTGCCAGCACCCTGTGTGTTTTTAAGAGAAATCTGTTGAGAATCTCTGCAGCCTTTTTATTTTCTGGTGTTCCCTTTATTTTTAAAACGGGGATATCAGAGAAGAAAGGATCTGAGTCTGTAAGCTGAGGATCTTTAAAGTCTTTTAAAAATAAAAATCCCTCTCCTTTTCTGTCATAAATTATTTCTATTTCTTTAGGAGACTCACGGGAGATTGTCTCAAATAGTTGTTTGAATTCTTCTTCCGTTCCGGGAGGATGCCTCTCGATAGGGATGAGTTCCTCCCCACTTTTTTTAACCGAAGAAATATTTATATAGAGAACAACTTCTTTTCTCTCTATTCCTCTTCCTAAAGCTTCAAGATACGCTCGGCCTGGAAATTCAGGGAGATAACCAAGGAAAGAGAAGTGAGCCAGCTCTGTGGAGGGGGAAACTCCTGGGGAAATGCTGTAGAAAAGACCGGTGCTTCCCTGGCTTGCTAAATAGTTAAGAAAAGGTTTTCTTGCTTCTTGAAGAGGAGTTTTACCTTGGAGTGTCTTTGTAGGACGGTCTGCTAAGCCATCAAGAATGAAAAGCAATATCTTCTTCATTTTTTCTCCAAATTCCTTTCTATTATCGATTCAAAATTTTCTTTCCCTTCCCAGATGGAGAGAGCGATTTCCTTTCCTGCTGGTATGAGAAACTCATTTAAGAAAGCACGTAAATTTTCCGGGATTTTAGGATTTCCGGAAATCCAATAGTTTTTGGAAAAAACACACTGCATCTGTTTTTCTTCGGGAGCCCAATTAACACCAATGATTTTTTCTATTTCCCTTCCACTTTTAATTTTTCTTAAAGGGTAGATAATTTCAATCCCCACAGCGGAGAGAATTTCCCGATAAGCATCGAGCGCTTCTCCTATTTGATTAATCTTCACTTTTTTATCATGCTCTTCTCTTTCTCCAGAAACTATAATCCCTATATTCATTTTTCGAGCTAAGGAGATTCTAAGGAGATGAAAGTAAAGATGACAACCGAAGCAGGGAGTGTAAAATCCATATTTGCTGATAATTGTGGAGATAAATCTGCCGTTAATCGCTGACCAAAGTCGAGGATTGGTAAGTTTTTGAACTTCTCTAATCTTAACTTTTCCTCCCCACTTTTCTTTTAAGATTTTTAGAGGATAGTTGGGGTTATCTTTTCCGAATTCAACAGGTGCTCGGGCAAATGTGGGGAGGACTTCTTCTGGCTTTTCATTTTGCATAAAGAGAAAAGCAGCAGCGAGGCTGTCTCTTCCAGCTATTTCGAGAATTGCTCTTTTCATGAAAGGGATTTTACGAGAAGAATTTTATATAGTAAAGAAGTGGGGAAACTCTTTTTCCATCATAAGTTTGGTTTCAGCTGCTTCTTTTAGAGGCAGTTCAATCACCCAGAAGTAGCAGTTAGAGTTGGTAAAGATGGTTTCAAGAAGGTGGGAAAGATTAAAAATATTCTTGGGAGGAACATGCCCATTCTCTTCCCTTTCGTAAATGTGAACTTCTCTCACGTAAGGAAGAAGAGAAGAGACTGCTTTCTCTAGTTCTTCTTCACTCTCTCCTAAAAAAGATGATTTTAAATGACCTAGGTCGATGGTGAGTGAGGCGCCTGTTTCTTCCAGCAAGTGAAGGAGTTTTTCAGGTTGAGAAGTAACACCTTGCTTGAGATTTTCAATGGCTATTGTCACTCCAAAATCTCTCCCTATCTTTACCAAATTTTTTAAAAAGTTCACTCCTTCTTTGTTAAGCTCGTTCTTTTCAAATCCATAGTGAAGTGTAAGATAGTCATAATCAGCTTGAGCGATTCTTTCGATAGTTTCTCGGTAGTAATTAAAGATATTCTTTTCTGCAAGTGATAAATCGTATTGTCGGGAGTGGAATCTCAAAGCAACTTCTGAGGGAAGGTGGGAGAAGGGATTTTTTCCGTTCAAATCTATCTCTACGCCACTGAACCCGTGGCGCAAGATATTTTCAATTAAAGGAGGACTTATTTCACTCTCATGAATGGTTGTAGCAAAAGTGATTTTCATAGGGACACTTTATAAGAATTTTTCATAAAAGTCAATTAATAAATTTATTAACTTAAAAGATGAACATTCCCCAGGTGGACATTTTTAATGCCTTCTTCTAGAGCCATTTCTACTGCTTCTTGAGCAAACTTTTTTGAGGTTCTTGGAAGGTCAGAAAAGTAGAAAGAGGGATAGAAGGCGAGTAAAGAATAGGGTATTTCTGGGTTTAAGGAAGAGATAAAGCGTGAAATTAATTTAATTTCTTTTAAGTCGATGTAGCCGGGAAGAAGAAGAGTACTGGCAATGAGAAAAGGTGGTTCAGGTCTTTCAGAGGTAAACTCAGCCATTTTTTCAAAATTTGAGAAAGTATTTTTATTAGAGACTCCAGTTAAAGCAAGGTTTAATTTTTTTGAATAGGCTTTTAGGTCAAATTTGACACAACCTCCCGAGAAAAGGGAAATTTCGGCCATTTTCTTTAAAAAGCGGGGATGGAAGTTACCATTTGTTTCCCAGCAGATGCGGAGAACTTGGTTTTTCTTTTTCTCTAAAGCTAAAAGCGAAAATCTCAGGGCGAAAGGCATTTGTGGTGAAGAGTCTCCTCCAAAAAAGCTAATGCAGGCAGTTTTATCATCGAGGAAATGAGAGAGCTCTTTAGTGGAGATAAGAGGAGCTAGTTTTTGGTTCAATTCTCTATAATGCCAATTTTGGCAGAAAAGGCAGTTAAAGGAGCATGAGCCGAAGAAGATGGCTAGGTTTTTATATCCATATTCTGGACCTTTTTTGTAAGCGTATTTAGGATATCCTCTTCCCGTGCCGCCGGCACAAACCCAATCAGCCACACAATTTGTGGGCAGGGGATCGAAGTAGTGATGGAGAAGTCCTTTACTGGGAATACCTGCGAGGTGTACCAGCTTTCCCTCTTTTACCTTTCTTAAACCGCAGAATCCTATCTCTCCTTCGCATAATCTACATTCATTTCCACAGATGCGGCAGGTAAGACTGCCTTTTTTTGATTTAAGATGGGGAAGTTTGGATTCTCGAATTTTTTGGTGAGTAAAAACTACATCTTTTTTTAGTTTTTCTTTGCGCAAACAGGAAGGGCAATAAGGCAGAGTGCTTGAAAAGCTGCCTTCCTGACCACAGATTTTACATCTTAAACTCATTTTAATCTTATTTTAGCTCTGTCACTAGAGTGTGATAATATTTTTTACAGTTTTTAGGTATAAGGCTGTTGCTCTTTCTGTCGATAACAAAATAGGTGATGGGAGTTGCTTAAGTTGAAGAGCAAGTGTTCTCACTGCGGGGCGAAGGAAAAGAAAATCTTGGGAAGATGTAAGTTTTGTTATGAGGAAGTTTGTGAAGACTGCGGGAACATTCAGGTAATTCAGGGTGTAAACGTGGTCATTCATAATAAATGTTTCTCGGATAACCTTAAGCACTTCTCTTCTGTCTTTAAAATATTTCGCTTGAAGGAATAAAGGGATTAAATTCTAAATTCAAAAAATCTCAAATTTAAAAGGTAAAGAGACTTTCCTTCACTCTCTTAGTATAGTCATTTTCTCGGTATAATATAAATATGGAGTTTCTTCACGACTTAAATCCAGCTCAAAGAGACGCCGTAACTTATTTGAAAGGCCCGCTTCTCATTTTGGCTGGCGCAGGAAGCGGAAAGACAAAAGCTTTAACCTACCGTGTAGCTTACCTTTTGGAAAAGAAAATACCTGCAGAAAATATCCTTGCTATCACTTTTACTAATAAAGCAGCAGAGGAAATGAGGGAAAGAATCATCTCTTTAGTGAGGGACAAAGCTCAGGGTGCCTGGATTATGACTTTTCATGCCATGTGTGCCAGGATTTTAAGAAGAGAAGCTCAAAGGCTGGGGTTGAAAAGGAACTTTGTCCTTTATGATGAAGATGATTCCAGAAAACTGATTACTTCTTCATTGAAGGAACTCGGCTATGATGCAAAGCGCTTCACTCCTTCCGGTGTTCAAACAGCGATTTCTCTGGTTAAGAATGAGTTGATTTCTCCGGAGGAGTACGGAAAGAAAATAGTTTCGCCTTACGAAAAAGTGGTGGCGGAAGTATACCAAGTTTATCAACAAAAGCTGTTTCAAAATAACGCTCTCGACTTCGATGACCTTTTGGTTTACGCTGTCAATCTCTTCGAGCTCTTCCCAGGCGTGCTTAATTATTATCAAGATAAGTTTAAGTTCATTCTCATCGATGAGTATCAAGATACAAACCACGCCCAGTATAAGCTGGTAAAACTTCTCGCGGAAAAATACAGGAACGTTTGCGTGGTGGGAGATGATGATCAGAGTGTTTATGGTTGGCGGGGAGCGGATATTCAAAACATTCTAAATTTTGAAAAGGACTTTCCCGAAGCAAAAGTGGTAAAACTGGAACAGAATTATCGCTCCACTCAAATTATCTTAGAAGCTGCAAACTATGTGATAAGAAACAATAGAGGTAGAAAGCCAAAAACTCTTTGGACCACCAACGCACGAGGAGAGGCTATCACCACCTATCAAGCTGAAAATGAGCATGATGAAGCGACATATGTGGCTATGGAAATTGAGAGACTTAAAGAAATTGAGAAAAGAAGATATAATCATTTTGCTGCTTTTTACCGCACTCATGCTCAATCCCGTATCTTGGAGGAGGCTTTTATTCGCTACGGTATTCCCTATAAGGTTGTAGGGGGGCTGCGTTTTTATGAGAGGGCAGAGATAAAAGATGTTCTGGCATATCTTAGGAGCATCGCCAATTTTCAGGATGAGGTGAGCTTAAAGAGAATAATAAATACTCCTCGAAGGAAAATAGGAAGAACCACTTTGCAAAGTGTGGAGTGGTTCGCGGCGAGAAACAATCTCACATTTTACGACTCCTTAAAGAGGGCAGGTGAAAACCCAAGGTTAAATGAGGGAGCAAAGAAAGCAATAAAGGGATTCCTTTCTTTGCTGGAAAAGCTTTCTAAAGCAAGGGAAAAACAGTCCCTTTCAACTTGGGTGCGAGGAGTGCTTGAGGAAAGCGGTTACCTAAAAGCTCTTAAGGAGGAGAGAACTCCAGACACCCTTTCGAGACTAGAAAACTTGGAAGAGTTTATTCAAGTCGTAAAAGAGTTTGAAGAAGCAGACCCTGAAGGAGACTTAGAAGCTTTTCTGGAGAAAGTTTCCCTCTTAACTGACATTGACTTATATGATGAGGGAGAGGATGCAGTTACTCTCATCACCCTGCACAATGCTAAGGGGCTTGAATTTCCTGTTGTTTTCATGGTGGGAATGGAGGAGGGTGTCTTTCCCCATATTAGATCAATGACAGACAATAAAGAAATCGAGGAAGAAAGACGCCTCTGCTATGTGGGAATAACGAGGGCAAAGGAGAGACTTTACCTTACATATGCTTGGACAAGGCATCTCTGGGGCTGGAGACAGCATACTGTTCCCTCTCGCTTTTTGGAAGAAATACCGGATGAGCTTAAAAAACTTGAGGAGGAAAAGGAAGTGGAAAGAAAAGAATATATTAATCTCCGACCTGGAGATGAAATTAGACATAAGACTTTTGGAGTAGGAAAGGTCATTGCTTTAAAAGGGAAAAACCAAGTGGTGATATACTTTCCTGAACTGGGGGAGAAAACATTTCTTTTAGATTATGCTCCTTTAGAAAAGCTTTCATAAGACTTATTAGTTAAATTTTCCTCCCTCCTTAAAGTGAAGAATATTTAATCAATTTTAAACATTTTTTCTCCTTATATTTCGTGATTTAAAAAATTTTTTTTCGGTCGATTCTGTAAATAAATATTTGAGAAAGGGAGGAAGGGAGATGAAAAATTGGCTGAAGGTTTTAGGCCTAAGCTTAGCAATATTGCTTTTCTCGAGTCAGCTTACTTTTGCTGTTAATCTCCCTTCAGTAGGCGAAAGGAATTATTTGGGAAACAAACTTTTCAAAGTAGAGGTTTTAAATAAGCATGTAAATTTGAATAAAGCGGAACTAGTAAAAGCTCAGGTAAGAACAAGTGCCGATTGTCTGTTTACAGTAAAGATTTTTAAGAAAAATAAGAACAAGGCAGTTTGGAGCGACTCTTTTTCAGGAGAGAAGACACTTGTTTGGGATGGGAGAAATAAAAGCGGCAATTTGGTGTCTAATGGAGTGTATATAATTGCGATCAAAGGTGAAAAAAAAGATCTGAGCATAAGCGAAGTTTTTTCCGTTGAAGTGAACAATAACGGTGAAATTAAAAAAGAAGGGATCTTGGATTTGGCTTTAACTGAACTGCAACTTTCTACAGATTTGAGTGCAGAGGGGAATTTAGTTGAGCCAGTGACAGAACTCGCAGTTAACTACCCAGAAACTTTTGTGGCAGCTATAGAGGGTAGGGTAGCTTCTTGTTTCACTCCTCAAGTTAGCGGAAAGCTCGCTTTGCTTCGTCTTGGCTTTAGCGGGGAAGACATCAAGATTTATTTGAGAGAAGATGATGGAGGGAAACCCGGCGAGATAATTGCCATGTTCGACTATCCCAGCGTAAATGATTACCCCTATATCACTTTAAAAGAAATCGATGTTTCTCAAAGCTCAGTTTATTTAGAAGCAGGCAAGAGTTATTGGATTGAAGGTCCTGGCGTGGCTTTGTACTCATGTTTTCTCGGGGTGACCTATGATTGGTCGCCTTGGTTCGGTGTTTGGTATAGCACAGGTTGGAGCTACCCTTTCGCTATGGAGATTTACGTTCAGAAATAGTTCTTAAATTTATTAAAACCAATAAGTTTAAAACCGCTTTTTTCTTGCCTTTAAGTCGCTCTTCCGATAAATTTTTGTAGGAAGCTATGGCAAAATTAATTCCATTGAAAATGGGTTACAATCTTTTGGTATTGCCCGGTGACCTTCCAAAGGTGCAGGTCATCTCGGAAGGTGGAAGAAGCTTGGTTTTTGAAGGCATTCTTCTTCCCTATGCGAGAAGAAAGATTGCTCGCCGCTGGCTTGCCTTAAACTATATTTATCTTGAGGCAAGCCACAAGTTTGCTAAGAATGGTAAGGAAGCGGCGGAGCTGGTGGAGAAGAAGCTCACCGAGTGGTGGGGAAACCCATTTGCTGTTGACTTTCCGGACTGGGCGGTAAAACGTGGCTAAACTTTCTCTCCTCCCTACAGGAATTGGAAGCGTGCCTTTTGAAAATTCTTCACTGGCTGTAGAGAAAGTCCTTTCTTACTTTTCTGAAATTCCCTTTTGGCCACAACTTCCCAAAAGAAGCTTTTATGAGAATATGTATGTGCAGTTCAGTGAGGGGATGCCCTCCTGCCATATTGAAGCTGAAAGTGAGCGTATTTATTTTGATTTAAGCGGAGATTGGATGAGCGAAGTTGAAGAGATAATCCTTCGCAAAGAAGAAAAGGACATTGATTTTTTTCAAATTTCCCCTTCCTATGCAGAAGGTTTTTACAAAATCCTTGAAGAAATTTCTCCCCTAAAACCTTCCTTTTTTAAGTGTCATGTCACAGGTCCTATAAGTTTTGGTTTGACGGTGACAGACGAAAATAAAAGACCCATTCTTTATCACGAGGTCTTTTCAGAAATCTTGCCAGAGATTTTGAATTTAAAAGCCCTCTGGCAGATAAAAAAGGTGAAGGAATTTCTTCCAGAGGCAGAAGTGGTGGTTTTCTTTGATGAGCCCTATCTTTCTGTTTTTGGCTCTTCTTATGTTAGCTTGAGCGGGGAAAAGGTGATAAATTCATTGAGAGCTGCCACTAGGGACTTGCCAGCTCTGGTGGGAGTTCACTGCTGCGGAAACACCGACTGGAGTCTTCTCTTTGAGGCAAAGCTTAAAATCATCAGTTTTGATGCTTATGGGTATTTTGACCGCTTCTTTCTTTACTCGGATGAACTTAAAGATTTTTTAGAAGAGGAAGGTCTTTTAGCCTGGGGAATCGTCCCCACAGTCACTCCTCATCCTGAAGAGATAAGAAAGGAAAGCCTTTCTACTCTGAGAAAGAGATTTGAATCATTCCTTGACAGGCTTGAGGAAAAAGGATTGGAAAGAGATGTGGTTCTTGAAAGAAGTCTCATCACGCCTAACTGTGGCACGGGAGCAATGGAGCCTGATTTAGCTGAGCTCGTATTCAAATTTACAAAGGAAATTTCAGTGAGTTTGAGGGGAAACTAAAGTGCTTTTTTCAGAGTTTGCAGATTTTTTACAGGAAGTGGAGAAAACTTCTAAGAGGCTTGAAATGATAGAAGTTTTGGTAATGATGCTTAAGAGGTGCTCAAAGGAAGAAGTGGATAAGGTTATCTATCTAACGCAGGGAAAGCTTTATCCTGATTATCTGGGGGTGGAAATCGGCATTGCGGAGAAGCTCGCTGTAAGAGCAATAGCGGAAGCTTATGAGGAAGAGGAGGAAAAGATTTCTTCTCTGGTCAAGGAAAAAGGAGACCTAGGACTGGGGGCTGAAGAAATTTGTGTGAAGAGAAACAGAAGAAAAGAGAAAGTTGAAGTAGGAGAAGTTTATTTAAAACTTGATAAAATTGCCAGTCTTTCTGGCCCCGGCTCTCTCAAAGAGAAGGTGACTCTTTTGGCTCAACTTTTGGCTATCCTTTCTCCGCTTGAAGCAAGGTATCTGATGCGAATTGCCACAGGGAAGTTAAGACTTGGTGTAGCAGACTACACCCTTCTCGATGCTTTGGCTTTAGCCTTCGGAAGCGGTAAAAGTGATCGTCCACTTTTAGAGAGAGCTTACAACCTCTCTTCAGACTTGGGAAAGGTAGCCAGAGTTCTTTTCCAGGAGGGAACATCTGCTTTAAAGAGATTTTCAATTGAGTTGGGAAGGCCAATTCGGCCTATGCTTGCGGAGAGGTTAAAAAGTGCAGAAGAGATTTTGGAAAAGATGGGTGGAGAATGTGCTGCTGAATACAAGTACGATGGGGAGAGAATCCAAGCTCATAAGAATGGTAAAGAAATAACTCTTTTTTCTAGACGGTTAGAGAATATTTCTCATCAGTTCCCTGATGCACAGGAAATTTTAAAGAAGGGGTTAAAAGCAGAAAAAGCAATAGTGGAGATGGAATGCGTGGCAATTGACCCTGAAACAGAAGAGATGAGAACTTTTCAGGAGTTGATGAAGAGACGCCGCAAGCACAGGATAGAAGAGATGATGGAGGAAATTCCAATTTCCCTTTACCTTTTCGACCTTTTATTTTCGGAAGGCAAAGATTTTACCCTTCTTCCTCATCCTGAAAGGAGAAAAAAACTCCAGAGTTTGGTAGCAGAAGGAGAGAGAATAAAGCTCACTCAGGCTAAAGTGGTGAAGGATAAAGACTCACTAGAAAAGTTTTTTTACCAAGCAATTGAGGAAGGTTGTGAAGGCCTTGTCTGTAAGTCTATTAAAAGCAACTCCATTTATCAGGCAGGAAGTAGGGGCTTTCTCTGGATTAAGTATAAAAGGGAGTATAAAAGCGAGCTTACTGACACTTTGGACCTAGTGGTTGTGGGGGCGTATAAAGGCAGAGGGAAAAGGGTAGGCGCATATGGGGCATTGCTTTTCGCTTGCTATTCGAGGGAAGAAGATGTGTTTAAGACCGTCACCAAATGCGGTGCCGGATTTACTGACCAAGACTTAAAGGAAATTTCTGAGAAACTCAAGCCTTTCCGCCTGCCTCAACCTCATCCTCGGGTGGTAAGTAAGTTAGAGGCTGATGTTTGGTTCACGCCAGCCCTCGTTATGGAAATAACTGGAGCAGAGCTCACTTTAAGCCCTGTGCATACCTGTGGTTGGGGAAAGGTAAAAAAGGACACAGGTTTAGGTATTCGCTTTCCTCGCTTTACAGGTAATTATAGGGAAGACAAATCTCCAGAGGATGCCACGACCGAATCTGAGGTTTTAGAAATGTATAGAGAGATTCATAGAGAGATTCGGGAAGGAGGATAGAGTTTTGAAAAGGGAAAGACTTGAAGGCTGCCTAGTCATTTTGCTTCTCATATTTTTTTACTTCGTTTTCCGGTTTATTTTAGGATATGTGGAGCAGAGTAAACCCAGATACTATTCCTATACTAACCCAGCTGGTTTTTCCTTCAAATATACTTCCTCCTGGAGAAAGTTGGATAAAAAAGAGATGCAGAGATTAGGAGTAGAAGATGCTAAAGTGGCTTTCTTTTCTGAAAAGACAGGAAGTCTCATAGTCGTGCGCATGGAAGGGCCTTTAGAGCTCAGAATGGACGAAGATTTTATGAATAAGGAGGCAGTAGCTGCAATTGATTTCTTGAAGGAATCAGACCCTAGCTTTAAACTTGAGAAGAAGTATCTGCGGAAGGACGAAGCTGGTTTTGAGGTGAGGTTCAGAGGTATTGATTCAGAAGGGAAGGCTTATAAGGCTCTTCTTATAGTTTATTACCGCGAAGACAAGAGGTTCGGATTCCTCTTGATGAGTCCACCTTCTCAGTTCTTTAAAGAAGAAAAATACTTGCGGGAAGCGATAGAAACCCTTTCCGTTTTACCAGGATGAAAATAGTTATAGCAGTTCCCACATATTGGGGTAGACCCAAAGGAGAGCCTTTTTGTAAGGAAGATGATGTTTACGACCATCCCACACCTCTAGATGGAGAAAGCACTCTTCCCCGTCTTTTAAAAAGCTTAAACGTTATAAAAGGTTATGAGTTTGAGGTTTTAGTCTTGGCAGTTTCTACTCATCCTTCTTTTGAAAAGGAAGCTGAAGAAAGATGCAGGAGCGTAATTAAACCTTTTGAAAAAGAACTCCCAATTTCACTCTTCAGTTACTCTTCTCTTCACTCTCTTTGGGAGTTAATTCCTTCTGAGTTTAGACGTCTTCTTTCTCTTTCGGGATATTCAAACGTGAGGAATCTCTGTCTTTTAATTCCCTTTCTAATGGGTGCTGAGGTTATTGTTTTTCTCGATGACGACGAGGAAGTTCGAGACGAGGAGTTTTTGCACAAAGCTTTATATCAGATAGGAAAGCCGTTTGAGGGAGAAACAGTTTTAGCCAAAGCAGGCTTTTACTTAAGACCTGAGTGGGATAACTACCGGATTCCAGAGGCAAAAAATCCTTTCGAGGCAGTTTGGGGTGGAGTTAAAGCTATGAATAAAGCGTTTGATTTGATTGAATCTCCTTCCCGATTGAAGAAAACTCCTTTTGTTTTTGGGGGCAACATGGTTGTTCACAGAGACCTTGTTACTCAAGTCTGTTTTGATCCAGAAATTTCGCGGGGGGAAGACATTGACTTTCTCTTCAATGCCAAGCTCTTTGGAGTAAATTTCTTCCTCGACAATGAGCTTTGGATAAAGCATTTGCCGCCTTCCTCTCACAATCCAGCTTGGCTCGCTTTTAGGCAAAATGCCCTTCGTTTTACCTACATGAAGAAAAAATTCGAATCTCAGAATGGGAAACAGGGAATAAGAAAGGTTTCTCTGGAAGAACTCGATCCATATCCGGGAGCTTTTCTGCGAGATGACCTCTTTGAAAGGATATATCGCTATAGCATGCTTCAAGCAATGGAGTATCTAAGGAAGGGGGATGAAGTAGGATATAAGGAGAGCTTGGAGAATATAACCCTTGCTCAGTTCCCTCCCTTTAGCGATGATCCTCTAGCAAAGTATCTTGATTTTCGGGCAAAGTGGAGAAAACTGATAAAGCAGTTAATTCTTTCTGAAGTCAAAGCGGATGATTTTTTGGAGAGCCGTTAATGGAGTTAAGGCTTTACCGTGAGGAGCATTTAGCTAGAGGCTTAACCTCTTTCACCCTTACTTATAAAGAGACGGATCTCTGGATAGCTGCTAAAAAAGATCTGTCTAAAGAAGCCTTGGAAGTAGTTAAGAGGATAAGGAAAGAACTTGATGAGTTCATCTCTAAGTGTCCTTCCTTTTTGCATTCTTTAAGTCCCATTGAGATACGGAAGGAAGCTCCTCCTATTGCCCTGAAAATGGCTGAAGCTTCTAAAAAAGTGGGTGTGGGCCCTATGGCTTCAGTTGCGGGTGCGTTTGCCGAAGCAGTGGGAAGAGAGCTTCTTAAGAAAAGTAGAGAAGTAATTGTGGAGAACGGAGGTGATATCTTCCTATCTACTAAAAAAGGAAGGTTAGTAGGCGTTTTTGCTGGCGATTCTCCTTTAAGTGGAAGAATTGCTTTAAAGATATCTCCTGGGGAAGTGGGAGTCTGCACCTCTTCAGGCACCGTGGGTCATTCTCTTTCCTTTGGAAAAGCAGATGCAGTGGTGGTTGTATCGCCTGACACTCTCTTAGCTGATGCAGCTGCAACTGCTCTGGGAAATAGGGTAAGAAGCGAGAAGGATATAGAAGAGGCTCTTCATTTTGCTCCAAAGATTCCAGGCATTAAAGGTGTAGTAGTTGTGAAGGGAGAGAAGTTGGGAGCGTGGGGAGAGGTAGAGTTAGTGCCGATTTAATTCTTACCAAACTTTTTCACACACCTTTTTCCAGTCACAGTCCGAACAAGCCTCTTTTTTCCAAATGTTAAGAATTTGGGGTAGAAGAGAAGAGATTTCATTAAAGTTTACTAGCTCACCCCTTTTTTTCTTTAAAAGTTTCAATGCCAGTTCATCTAGTCTCTTTATCTCCTTTTCTGCTTGAGGCTGATAGTTGCATTTCCCTTCTTTTAAATGGGGACAGAAGAAGCAGACATCATCGGCTTCTTCAACGACTAAAATTAGATTTTCCTTTGCTTTTTTTAAGACAGATTTAAGATTGTCGACAAACTCTTTTGAATACCCTTCGCCTTGAAAAAAATTCAAGCATATTAAATGATTCCCTCTTAACTTTGCTCTTTTTTCCATTTTCCTAATTTTATCCCGTTCAGCTTAGGTAAGTATAATATAATTCTATGGCAATGGATTTTGAAAAAGCGAAGAAAAGGATAGAAGAGCTGAGGGAGAAAATAAACTACCATAACTATAGGTATTATGTTTTAGATTCTCCCGAAATTTCAGATGCGGAATATGATGAGCTTTTAAAAGAGCTTGAAAAGCTGGAGAAAAGATTTCCTGAGCTCATAACACCTGACTCTCCCACGCAGAGGGTAGGAGCTCCGCCTGCTGAGGGCTTCAAACCTGTTCGCCACTTTGAAAGGATGTTTTCTTTATCCGATGCCTTCGACATCGACGAGCTTATGGAGTTTTTCAATAGGGTGGAAAAGGCACTGCTTGGAGAAAGTATAGAGTATGTCTGCGAGCTTAAAATTGATGGAACAGCTGTCTCTCTCCTCTATGAAGATGGAGTTTATGTGCTGGGTGCGACGAGAGGGGATGGAGAGGTTGGTGAGGACATCACTCCAAACATAAAGACGATCCGCACGGTTCCTTTGAGGCTTTTGCTCGAGCCCCCTCCTCGAATTTTAGAGGTGAGGGGGGAGGCTTACCTTTCCAAGGAGGAGTTCAAAAGGATTAATAAGGAGAGGGAGGAAAACGGTGAACCCCTTTTTGCCAATCCCAGAAATGCAGCTGCTGGTTCTTTAAGGCAGCTTGACCCAGCAATTACGGCCAAAAGAAACTTAGATGTTATTGCTCATGGCATAGGAAGAGTAGAGGGAGTTTCTCTTTCCACCCACTGGGAAGCATTCTCCTTTTTGAAAAAAGCTGGTTTTCGCACCACCCCTCATGCTATTCTTGCGCATTCTAAAGAGGAAGTTGCCGATTACTGCCTCCAGTGGCAAAAGAAAAGGCATGATTTACCTTTCGAGATTGACGGAGTGGTGGTTAAGGTAAACTCTTTTAAACATCAGAGAAGACTTGGTGAGACGTCAAAATCACCTCGCTGGGCAATAGCCTATAAGCTTCCTCCTGAAGAGAAAACCACACAAGTTGTAGATATAAAAGTTAATGTAGGAAGAACAGGGGCGGTGACACCGGTGGCTATTTTAAAACCTGTAAGGGTTGCGGGTTCTACTATCTCCAGAGCCACTCTTCATAACGAAGATGAGACGAGAAGAAAGGATGTGAGAATTGGCGATTGGGTAACAGTAAGAAAAGCAGGGGATGTTATTCCAGAGGTGGTGGCAGTTATTCCTAGTCGCCGCAGTGGAAAAGAGAGAGTTTTCGAGATGCCCAAGGAATGTCCTGTCTGCGGCTCTAAAGTGGTGAGGCCTCCTGGGGAGGCTATACATAGGTGCACGGGGGGAATTTCCTGTCCAGCTCAGGTATTTGAACACATCCTTCACTGGGGAAGAAGGGAAGCTATGGATATCGATGGTCTGGGACCTGAGGTGGTGAAGGACCTTTTAGATAAAGGTTTAATCAGAGACGCAGCTGATCTTTATTACTTAACCTTGGGAGATTTACAAAAAGTGGAGCATTTTGCGGAAAAAGCAGCGGAAAATCTGGACAATGCAATTCAGAGCTCAAAAGAGAGACCTCTTTCCCGGCTCTTATTTGCTCTTGGTATTCGCCATGTGGGTTCTCACCTCGCCTCAGTCTTATCTCAGTATTTCGGCTCATTGGAGAGGTTGATGAAAGCCACTTTCGATGAGTTGGTGACTGTTCCAGAAGTAGGGCCAAAGGTAGCCCAGAGCATAATCGACTTCTTTTCTCAGGAGCATAACTTAAAAGTGATTGAAAAACTCAAGAAAGCAGGCCTTAAAATGGAAGAAGAGAAGAAAGAAAAGCCTCAAAAGTTAAGGGGGTTCACCTTTGTTTTCACTGGCGCTTTAACAACTCTTACTCGGGAAGAAGCTAGAGGACTTGTCGAGGAGTTAGGAGGAAAAGTTTCGGGAAGCGTTTCCAAAAAGACGAGTTATGTGGTGGTGGGCGAAAACCCGGGAAGTAAATTTGAAAAGGCGAAGTCCTTGGGCGTTAAGTGTGTAACAGAGGATGAATTTTTAAAGATAGTCGGAGAGGAGAATTTAGTTGGTAGAGTATGAGAGAAGGATTTCTTTGGGAGAGGTCTTTTTAGCTTTAGTTTTCTTCATTTCCTTTTTAAGCCTTTTTCTTTTTCTCAATACTGTCTTTCTTTACCTTTCCGATTTCCTGGGCTTTAAAAAGAGTTTTTTGCTGCGTTTAACTCTCATCTTCTCAGTTTCAATTCAAACCCTTTTAATGCTTCTCTTGGCTTATTTTTTTGGGGTGAGGAAGATGGGCTGGAAGGGATTGGGTATTTCTTCGTTTAAATTTTCCCGAGCTCTCCTTTGGGGAGGAGGTGGCTACTTTCTCTTCCTGTTTTTTGAGATTTTAGCGAATATGTTTTTTTTAAAAGTTTTTGGAAAGCCCCTTCCTTCATCTCAGGAGGTGAAGATGATCTTTGGCACTGGGTGGAGCAGCTTTTTTCTAGCCACTTTCTTTGCCGGTATCTTCGCTCCCGTTGTGGAGGAAATCTTTTTCAGGGGATTCATATACACTGCTTTAAAAAGCCACTGGGGAAGTGTAAAAGCTATGATTGCTTCGAGCTTGATATTCTCATTTTTTCATCTCAATCCTCTCATTTTTCCAGTTATTTTTCTTCTAGGGCTTATCCTCGCTTTTCTCTATGAGAAAGCGGGCTCTCTTGACGCCTCAATCTGTTTGCATATACTGAACAATGTTCTGGCAATGGTTTTAATTTATTCTAATCTCTGGAGGAGTTTGGTCTAGGGATGATAAATCGAGAAGAAGTGGAACATGTGGCCTGGTTAGCGCGACTTGAGCTTTCAGAGGAGGAAAGGGAGAAGTTTTCAAAGCAGTTGGGGCAGGTGCTTGAGCACGCTTCCAAGATTAAGGAAGTTGATACTTCTAACGTGCCGCCTACTTCTCACTCTTTGCCTTTAAAGAACGTCTTTCGCGAAGATGAGGTAAGGGAAAGCATTTCTCAAGAGGAAGCTCTTTTTAATGCACCTCAGAAGGAGAAAGGCGCATTTCTCGTTCCTAAAATCATCTAGGAGAGTCAAGTGTTTTTGGAGATATCTGCTTACGAATTGAGCGAAAAGTTAAAAAAAGGGGAAGTTTCCCCTTCTGAAGTTGCTCAATTTTATCTTCAAAGAATTGAAAAGATTGATGGGAAGGTAAAAGCGTTTCTCACTCTCAATGAAAAAGCGCTGGACGAAGCGGAAGAGATAGGGAAAAAAGCGGGCGAAAAAGGACCTCTATTCGGTATTCCCTTGGCAGTGAAGGACAACATCTGCACCAGAAACTTAAGAACAACCTGTGCTTCTCGCATACTCGAAGATTTTGTTCCAGTTTACGACGCTACCGTGGTGGAAAGAATCAAACAAAAAGGAGCTCTTATTTTAGGAAAGACAAATATGGATGAGTTTGCTATGGGCTCCTCGACGGAAAACTCAGGTTTTCATTCCACTCACAACCCCTGGGACTTACAGAGGGTGCCTGGAGGCTCTTCAGGGGGGTCTGCTGCCGCAGTGGCAGCGGGAGAGTCTCCCTGGGCATTGGGTTCAGATACGGGAGGCTCAATCAGGCAACCTGCGGCTCTCTGTGGCGTGGTGGGGATGAAGCCCACTTATGGGCTGGTTTCCCGATATGGACTCGTTGCTTTTGCCTCCTCACTTGATCAAATAGGACCCATTACGCGTGATGTAAAAGACTGTGCCTTTCTTTTAAACCATCTGGGGGGACACGACCCCAAAGATTCAACCTCATATCTCTACGAGCCGCCTGGATATTTAAAATCACTTGGGAAAGATATAAAGGGAATGAGGATCGGAGTGGTGACTGAGCTTTCAGGAGAGGGAATCGAAGAAGGAGTGAAGGATGCTTTTTACAAAACCCTTGGTAAACTGGAAAGTTTGGGAGTGAGTGTGGAGAAAATCTCTTTACCCAGCTTTGAATATGCTCTTTCTGCCTACTATATTATTGCTCCTGCTGAAGCAAGCTCGAATTTAGTGCGTTACGACGGGGTGAGGTATGGATACCGCACTGAAAAGGCGGATGACGTCTGGGAGATGTACAAAAAGACAAGGAAGGAAGGCTTTGGCGCAGAGGTGAAGAGGAGAATTATGCTGGGAACCTATGCTCTTTCTGCTGGTTATTATGAAGCTTACTATGAGAAAGCTCAAAAAATAAGGACCTTGATAATAAGGGATTTTGAAAAAGCATTTGAAAAGTTTGATGCGCTTGTCTCTCCTACTACTCCCACAGTCGCTTTTAAGTTGGGAGAGAAGGTCGAAGACCCACTAAAGATGTACATGTCCGATGTTTGCACCATTCCTGTTAATCTGGCCGGCCTTCCTGCAATCTCCATTCCCTGTAGTCTTTCCCAGAGTTTGCCAGTAGGATTCCAGATAATTGGGAAGTCCTTGGGAGAAAAAACCATTATTTCTATAGCGTATGCTCTTGAGAAAGAAATTGGATTCAAAGAAAGACCTTCTTTATAAGTTCTTTCTCTCTGTTTTTTTCCTTTTTCTTTTTTCTCTTTCCATGGCTTATGTGGAATCTTCCGTCGTTGTATATCTGCGGAGGATATTTTACCCGGAAGGTTTTCACTTTCCCTTAAAAATAATGACAGGAAAAATCGTTTTAATCGAGATAGGAAGGGAAGTGGCTACTCTTTTAATGCTTTTTTCACTTTCCTTTCTTTTAGGAAAGGATTTAAAGGAGAGGGTGGCTTACTTTTTTCTTGCTTTTGGGTTTTGGGACATCTTTTACTATCTTTGGCTTAAAGTGTTTTTAAACTGGCCCTCTTCCCTTTTTACTTTAGATGTGCTTTTTTTAATTCCTGTGCCTTGGGTGGGTCCAGTTATTGCTCCCGTGCTTGTTTCGCTTTTTTTCATCGCTTCCTCTTTTTTTGTTTTGTATCTAAGAGCTCAAGAGAAAGATCTTGCCTTTTCTTGTCCAGAGCTTTTGGGCTTCTTTTTAGGAGGGATTTTGATATTTTCCTCGTTTACATGGGGATTTAAACATGTTTTGAAAAGGGAAATACCTCCTTTCCCCTGGGGTCTTTTCTTAATCGGTTTCTTAACCCTTATTCTTTCTTTCTACTGGGGTTTGCGAAGAAGAATAAAGTAAATTGAGATTGGTTCAGTTCCTTTCCCAATATACTCTTACCAACTCTTCTTCTTTAGCGTATTTTATTTTGAGATTTCCTTTGTGCGCTCTGTGGACTACTTCTCCGATTCTTCTTGCCAGCTGAGGATAAGTGGTGGTCACAGTGAGCTCTTTATCTTTCTCTTCAGAAGAGATTATTCGCTGTAAAGGATGATGCAGTTTTTCTATCTCCTCCACGTTTTTAACGATGTTTTTAATTTCCTCCAAGTGGTTTTTAAGGTGTTCGCCTCTTAAGTAGACAAATCCGGAAGGGAAGTTATCTTCGATTCTTCGGCAGGCAGGGCAGGTTATCTTCCTGCCAATTTTTTTGGAGGTGTTTTTCCATGCCCATCTTCCCTCATAGTAAAAGGCTTTGCATTTTGGGCAAAATGTATTTTCAGGATATTTGTATTTTTCAGAGTAGGGATCGTGATTTTTTTCTTTGAGGAATTTATCTCGCCGCATCCTCTCTCTATTTTAACAGAAGAATAAGAGGGGATAAATGCGAGTTAGCTCAAAAATTTGGTTGAAGTTTAAATATTTTTAGTGTATCATGTCGGAAAGCGATATCTGATTTCGATATAATGAGAAGAGGTATTTTCAGGCTGTTTTTTCTAGGTTTTGTGAGATTGCACGTGCTCTACCACGCGGCGAAGCAAGAGGTGTGGGGGAGCTGGCTTAAAGAGGAGCTTTTTCGGCACGGTTATGATATCTCACCTGGGACTCTTTATCCTGTTCTCCATGAGCTCGAAAGGGAGGATTTGATTCAGAGCAAAAGGGAGAGGAAAGAGAGAAAGTGGGTAAAGGTTTATCGAATTACAAAGAAGGGAAAAACAGTATTAAAAGAAGCTCAAGATAGGGTTAGAGAACTTGTGGAAGAGATCTTAATTGGAAAAGAGGAGTAAAGGCTTTTTTAATATTTGGGTAACAGGAATAACGAGCTTTTTAACTGATGTGAGCACAGAGATGGTCTATCCGCTCCTTCCTCTTTATCTCACCCTTCGTTTGGGAGCAGGTCCTGAGATTGTGGGGGTTATCGAGGGAATTGCCGAAAGCCTGGCCAGCCTTTTAAAATTTTTCTCTGGATTTATCTCGGATAAGTTGGGAAGGAGAAAACCTTTAGCAATTTTTGGATACGCTTCTTCCACCGTGGGGAAGTTCTTTCTCTACATCTCTACCTCCTGGTGGTGGGTTCTCCTAGGAAGAGGCATCGATAGGTTTGGGAAGGGAGTGAGAACAGCTCCCCGAGATGCCATCATCGCTGACTCTACTGACCATTCAAATCGAGGTCAGGCATTTGGTCTTCACCGCGCTTTAGATACTCTGGGAGCTGTGGTGGGCGTCACTATTGCCTACTTTCTCTTCATTAATCTGCGGGGGAGGGCAAGCATTTACAACTTAATTTTTCTCTTCTCTCTTGTTCCAGCCTTTTTAGGGGTTCTCATTCTTTTTTTAGTTAAAGAAACGGGAAGAGGAAAAAGGGAAAAGAAAATCCTTCCTCTTTCTTCCTTTAAAAATCTTCCCCTGCGCCTTAAAGGTTTTCTTATAGTGGTTTTCCTTTTCACACTGGGAAACTCATCCAATCAATTCCTAATTTTAAGAGCAAAGAATATCGGCTTTACTGTTTCCCAAAGCATTCTTCTCTACCTTGTTTTTAACATTGTTTATTGCCTTTCTTCCTATCCGGCGGGAAAAATTTCAGACAGGGTGGGAAGGAGAGCTCTGATTGTTTTAGGTTATCTTTCCTACGGACTTGTTTACTTTGGATTCGCTTTCTTTACCCATTCCTATCTAATCTGGACTTTCTTTGCCCTTTATGGAATTTACATGGGCTTTACAGAAGGGGTGGAGAAAGCGCTGGTGGCGGACATTTCTCCAGTTGATTTGAGAGCCACAGTGATTGGCCTTCACGCCACTTTGGTAGGCCTTGGTCTTTTCCCTGCTTCCTTTTTAGCGGGAGTTCTGTGGCGATTCTTAGGAGCAAAAGCACCCTTTATCTTTGGAGGCGCAATGGGAGTTTTAGCTTCACTGGGAATGCTTTATGTCCTTCGTTTATCTAAAAAGTGACCCACTTTTTCTCGATATTTTGCTAGAAGTTTTAATGTAACCTCCCCAGGCACTCCAGAGCCGATTTTCTTTCCCTCCACTTGGGTAACAGGAGCAACTTCAATTAGGGTACTCGTTAAAAAAACCTCCTCTGCCTTGAAAAGCTCTGAAAGATGTAGAGACTCTTCCCTCACCTCAATGCCAGCCTCATTTGCCAGATCGATTACTATCTCCCTTGTTATTCCGAAAAGAACATTGCGGGCAGGGGTAAAGAGCTTTCCATTTTTCAAGAGAAATATATTGCTGGCAGTCCCCTCAAGGATTTCCTCTTGCGTGGAGAGAAAAAGACCTTCATCAAACCCTTTTTCTTCAAGCCACAGCCGATAATAGATATTTTCCAGATTGGAAGTGGTTTTAATTTCATGAAGAAGAGATTTTCCTCTTCTCACCGGTAATATTTTTAAGTGAACACCTTGGCTGTAAATTCTTTCCGGATAGCCTGTGAAAGGCAGAGCATAAGCAAAAATATTGGGGGAAGAGGGATCCTGGCGGAAGGTCTTCTCTTCTCCTCGGCTTAGGGTCACCCTTACATATGCATCCGTGAGTTTGTTTTTCTCTAAGAGGAGATAAAGAGTTCCTGAGATGTTTTGAGGAAAGGGGATCTTTAGAAAGGAAGCACCTTTTTCCATTCTTTTGAGGTGCTTATCAAGGGCGAAAATTTTTCCATTGTAAGCTCTCAAAGTTTCAAAAACACCCATTCCCAGCATGAACCCATGGTCAAACGGGCTTATCTTTGCCTTTTCCTCTTCCACAAAGTTTCCGTTCAAATACACGATCATAACTACTCGCACTTTTTTATCGATTCGATAAGCGCTTTTGCTTTATCCATTGTCTCCTGGTATTCAGCTTCAAGGTCAGAGTCAGCCACAATACCTCCTCCTACTTGGAAAAAAGCAGTGTCTTCCTTGACAATAAATGTTCTAATGGCAATGTTCAAATCCATTCTTTTATTGAAGCTCAGATAGCCAATACTTCCTGTGTAAACGTTTCTCTTTGTAGGTTCAAGCTCCTCAATAATCTCCATGGCTCTCACCTTGGGAGCTCCAGTAATAGAGCCGCCAGGAAAGGTGGCTTTTAAAAGGTCAATTAAGCTCACACTTTCTCTCAATGTTCCTTTAACAATGGAGACCAGGTGTAAAACAGTAGCGTACTTCTCTACTCGAAAGAGTTCTCTCACTTTAACACTTCCCACCTCGCACACCTTTCCTAAATCATTCCGTTCTAAGTCTACAATCATCACATTTTCTGCTCTGTCTTTTTCAGAAAAGAAAAGTTCCCAGTAGAGTTTTTCCTCTTCTTGAGGGTTCTTGCCGCGGGGTCGCGTTCCCTTAATGGGTCTTGTTTCCACTTCTCTATTTTTCACTTTAAGGAATCTTTCCGGAGAGGAGCTTACAATGGCGAAATCTTCAAATCCCAGAAAAGCAGCGAATGGAGAGGGATTGAGTTCCTGAAGAACTTTGTAGAGAGAAAAAGGCGAGAGAAAAAGAGGGGCTTCAAGTCTTTGGGAGAGATTTACCTGAAAAATATCGCCGTTAAAGATGTACTCTTTTGCCTTTTTCACTGCTTCCAGATAGCCTTTCTTGCTGAAGTTTGATTTGAACTTTACTTTTTTAGGATATAATTTTAAGGGGTTTTCTTTCCCCCTTCCTTCTAAAAGAATTTTTTTAATTTGAAGAGCTTTCTCCTGTGCTTCTCTGTTTTTAAGGTAGATGAGTGAAGTTTCCCTTTTAAAATGGTCGTAGATTATCCCCCAGTCATAAAAAGCGAGGTATAAATCGGGCAGATAAAGGTCGTCTTGAGCCCAGTTGGGAAGGATCTCCAGATGCTGGTTTAGGTCGTATGAAAAGTAACCAATTGCTCCCCCTGCAAAGGGCAGTTCAAACTGTTCGCTGATTTCGTACTTCCTTAATTGTTCTTCCACAGTGTCGAAAGGATTTTGAGAAAGCTCTTTTTCCTTTATCCCATTTTTGTAAAGAGTGGTTTCAGCACCTTTGTTTTTTAAAATTAAGAACGGCTCAGCGGAAAGAAGTGAGTATCTGCCGATTTCCCTCTTCTTTAAAGTGCTTTCTAAAAGCACTGGATGAGAAAGTTGAAGTAATCTTCCCAGAGCTTCGCAGGGAGAAATGTCCAAGGGAAGCTTTTCCACTCTCACTTTCATAGAGAAAAAGTTTAGATGAAACAGAGGTTTTTATAAAGTTTATTGTCCAGAGCTTGAAGGCTGCTACACACAAAACGAAACTTACAAAAAAGCTACAGAAGTTGCCAAATAAAAAGAAAGTTACCTATTACGAAAAGGATTCTGCTTAAAACCATTGACATTATTAACCTAAGCTTTCTACAATTTCCTTAAGGAGGCGAGAGAAAGGAGGGATAGTTGAAAGAAAAGGGGCAGGAAGTTATGTTATAAATGAAAGAATTAAAAATAATCAACAAATAACTCTTTGGATACTCCTGCATTTCTTTATTGGTCTGCGTGTTTTTAAAAACTTTTGAGATAAAATTTTCCAAGGAAAGGAAGGAGTAGAACTTAACCTAGTCAAATCCAAAGGAAGAAGGTCGTTGATTATCCGGCTTTAAATCTATATCCTTTTTCTCGATGGATTACGAAGCAGTAATTGGTTTGGAAATTCATGTTGAACTTTTAACCGAGAGCAAGATGTTCTGCTCTTGCTCTGCCCGCTCTTTTGGGATGGAGCCGAACACCTTCACCTGTCCAGTCTGCCTGGGTTTCCCAGGCTCCCTTCCCGTGATTAACAAAAAAGCTGTAGAGTATACGATGAGAATCGCTCTGGCTTTAAACTGTGAGATTCCGGAATTCACCCAGTTTCACCGCAAAAATTACTTTTATCCAGATATGCCCAAAAACTATCAGATATCCCAGTATGACTATCCAATCGGCGTGAACGGTTATCTGGAAATCGATATGGGCGACTACAAAAAGAAGGTGGGCATTGAGAGAGTCCATTTAGAGGAGGATACAGGTAAGCTCATACATATCGGGGGAAGTGGAAGAATTAGCGGGGCTGAATACAGTTTGGTCGATTTTAACCGGGCGGGTATCCCTTTGGTGGAGATTGTGACAAGGCCGGATATCAGCACGCCAGAAGAGGCGAAGGAATTTATGAAAAATTTAAGGAATATCCTTCTTCATCTCGAGGTTTCTGACTGCAACATGGAAGAGGGTTCCTTGAGGTGTGATGCTAATATCTCTCTTCGAAAAAGAAGAGGAAAAGAGCTGGGGACAAAGACGGAGATTAAAAATTTGAACTCATTTAGGGCACTGCAGAGGGGGCTTCAGTACGAAATAGAAAGACAAGCTAGGCTCATGGAGTCAGGGGAGCGAGTTGTGCAGGAAACGAGGCACTTCGATGCTCAAAGGAACATCACCACTGTTTTGAGAACAAAGGAAGAGGCTCATGATTATCGATACTTTCCCGACCCTGACCTTGTGCCCCTCTCAATTGACAGAGCTTGGGTGGAGGAAGTGGAAAGCTATCTACCTGAGCTTCCGACAAAAAGGAAGGAAAGGTTCAGGGAGGTCTACGGCCTTTCCTCAGTTGAAGCTAAGCTTCTTACCTCCTCAAAAGCGCTGGGTGATTTCTTTGAGGAGTGCTATAAGCTTTTTCCTCAAGCCAAGAAGATTGCAAATTGGATTCTTTCAGACCTCACCGGGCTTTTAAACGAGGCTGGTTTGGAGATAGATGAGTGTGCTGTTACTCCCAAACACTTAGCTCAGCTTTTAAAGCTGGTGGAAAAGAAAGTGGTGAGCACAAAGCTTGCTAAGATGATTCTTTCTGAGATGTTTGAAACGGGCAAGCTTCCTCAAGTAATCGTGGAGGAAAAGGGATTGACACAAATCGTTGACAGAGAAAGTCTCCTCAAATTTGTGGATCAGGCAATTTTAGAAAATCCTCAGGCTGTCGAAGACTTCAAAAAAGGAAAGAAACAAGCTATTGGGTTTCTGGTGGGACAGGTGATGAAGCTTAGCCGGGGAAAAGCCAATCCTCAAATGGTCACGCAAATTTTAACAGAAAAACTTTCCTCTTAACTTCCCTTTTCAACCTACCTTTTCTTCATGGTCTCATCCAAAAGTATGAGAAAAAAATGTCCTTTTGGAGGATAGACCTTTTTGGCAAATTTTAGTTATAAAGCTAACGGGGTGGGATGGGGGCGCGCTGTCAGTCTCCCTAAAAGGCCCGGAGAGGGGAGCCGGGCCTTTTATTTTTGCTTGTTTTTTTCTTCTTCTTTGTGTTAACATCAAATGAACGGAATAATTTTGTGAAGGTGGGTTAACCCCACCTTTTTAATTAAAGAGATGAAAAGGAAAGAGATTGAAGAAAAAGTGATGAAGATAGCAGCGCCGGTTCTCGAGAGCCTCTCTGTTGAGCTGGTCGATGTGGAGTTTAAGAGGGAACCAGCAGGGTGGGTTTTGCGCCTTTACATCGATAAAGAAGGTGGAGTGGATTTGAACACTTGCCAAGAGGTGAGTGAGGTTCTTAACCCCCTTCTGGATGCAGAAGACCTCATTCCTATCCGTTATTTTTTTGAGGTTTCCTCACCGGGGGTTGAAAGGCCGTTAAGGCGAAAAGAAGATTACCGGAAGTTTGTGGGTGAAGAGGTTTTCGTGAACACCTTTTCTCCCGTGGACTCCCGGCGAAGATTTAAAGGAAGGTTGAAGGAGGCTTCGGCAGAAAAGTTCGTGATAGAGTGCGAGGGAAAACTATACGAGATTGACTATGAGAATGTATCCAAAGCACACCTTGTGGTAGAGATTCAGTTTTAGGAGGAAAAAATGGATCGGGAGGTCATTGAAGCTTTAAGACAACTTGAGAGAGAAAAAAGACTGGAGTTCAAAACTGTTTTAGAGGCTCTAAAAGCTGCGCTCATCTCCGCTTATCGAAGATACTATCATGAGGAGACAGATATAAGAATCGACATCAATGAAGAAACTGGCAGGGTGAAGGTCTTTTCCAAGAAGGAAGAGGAAGAAGACGGCAAGAAGGTAGTGAAAGAAGTGGAGGTAACTCCGGAAGATTTCGGAAGGATTGCAGCTCAGACAGCAAAGCAGGTAATTTTGCAGAAAATTAGGGAAGCAGAAAGGGAAAAGCTGTATTTTGAATACGCAGGAAAGGAAGGAGAGCTTGTCACAGGGATTATCCAGCAAACGGACCGTCGCTTCACCCTTCTCGATTTGGGGAGGGCTGAAGCTCTTCTTCCTCCACAGGAGCAGGTTCCCGGTGAGAGGTATGAGCATGGAAGTAGACTCAAGGCTTATATAGTTGAGGTGCGAAAGACGAGCAGGGAGCCTCAGATTGTAGTTTCGAGAACGCATCCTGGTCTGGTGAAAAGGCTTTTTGAGTTAGAGGTTCCGGAGATTCAGCAGGGAATTGTAGGGATAAAATCAGTGGCAAGAGAGCCCGGTCACAGAACAAAGATTGCAGTTTATTCTAGGGATAAAAATGTTGACCCTGTCGGTGCCTGTGTAGGTTCCAAAGGCTCTCGGGTGAAAATGGTCGTGCGCGAGTTGAGAGGAGAAAAAATCGACGTCATTGAATGGGTAGATGACCCTGCTCAATTCATTGCTCATGCTTTAAGCCCCGCCAAGGTGAGGGAAGTAAATGTAAACGAAAAGGAGAAAGAAGCGGAAGTGATAGTTCCTGACGACCAGCTTTCTCTGGCTATAGGAAAGGAAGGTCAGAATGCTCGTTTAGCAGCCAAGCTTACCGGTTGGCGGATAGACATAAAGAGCGAAAGTGAGAAAAAGCAAGAAGAGGAGGAAGAGAAGAAAAAAGTTGCCAAAGAAGGAAAGGAAAGAGTGCAGTGCGAAGCTTTGGCCACTTCGGGAAAACAGTGTCGTAATAAAGCAGTGGTAGGAGAAAAATACTGTTCAATTCATCTCTCTAAAGCAAAAGGTTGAAAAGGAAAAAGATTCATTCCATCAGGACATGCTTAGGTTGTAATAGTAAGAAATTTAAAGGAGCACTTGTGAGGGTGGTAAGAACTGAGGAAGGAATAAAGTTAGATGAGTCAGGCAAGATGCCTGGTAGAGGTGCATATTTTTGCTATAATGCAGAGTGCTGGGCGAAGGGAAAAAAGCGCCTGGCTTCTTCTTTAAAAGTTTCCTTAAGACAGGAGGAGCTCAGCGGGATTGAGGAGGAGTTTAAGGCTCTTTTACAAAGGGGAAATTTGATTGGGTAAACTTAGGCTTTATGAACTGGCGAAAAAGTTAAACATGAGCTCTAAAGAGCTGTTGGAAAAACTTGCTCTGAACGGTGAAAAGTATCCTTCTCACTTTGTGCAGGTGGAGGAGGAAGAAGTTATGAAATCTCTGGGTCTTTCTGGAGGAAAGGAAGGAAAAAAGGAAAGGAAAGAGAAAAAAGAGAAGGGGAAGAGAGTTGAGGAAACTTCCGGGAAGAAAAAACTCCTTGTTCCTGAAGGTGTTACCGTTCGGGAGTATGCAGAGATGGTTGGAGTTTCTGCTACGGAGATAATAAAACGGCTTATGGAACTAGGAGAAATGCTTACCATTACTCAATCGATGAGTCCGGAAGCAATTGAGGTAATTTCAGATTCCCTCGGTTATGAGGTGGAAATCACTTCTCCCTATGGCGAAGAGGAAGTAGTTGAGGAAGAGATGGAGGAAGAAACTGAGCTTACCGAAAAGCCTCCTGTGGTCACTGTGATGGGGCATGTTGACCATGGAAAAACAACTCTTCTCGATACCATTCGTAAAACTGATGTTGCTAGGAGGGAGCACGGAGGAATAACTCAGCATATCGGAGCCTACCAGGTAACACACGACGGTAAGGTGATTACTTTCATCGATACCCCTGGCCATGAAGCTTTTACTGCTATGAGAGCCAGAGGAGCAAAGATAACAGATATCGCAGTTTTGGTTGTAGCTGCAGACGATGGAGTCATGCCCCAGACAATTGAGGCAATTGACCATGCAAAAGCTGCTGGTGTGCCCATCATTGTGGCCATTAATAAAATTGATAAACCAAATGCAAATCCTGAAAAGGTAAAGCAGCAGATGGTGGAGCACGGACTGGTTCCTGAGGAGTGGGGAGGCGACACCATCTTCGTCCCTATTTCTGCCAAATTAGGAGAAAACATCGACGAACTCCTGGAAATGATTCTTTTAGTCGCTGAAGTTCAAGAGCTCAAGGCAAATCCCCAAGGTCGGGCGAAGGGAGTGGTGATAGAGGCAAAGCTGGATAGAGGCAGAGGCCCTGTGGCTACTATCTTGGTGGAAAAAGGAACGTTTTTTGTGGGAGATGCGGTATTGGCAGGCTTAAGTCACGGAAAGATAAGAGCTCTCATTAATGACAGGGGTGAAATGGTGGAAAAAGCCGAGCCAGGTACTCCCGTCGAAGTTCTTGGCCTTTCAAGTGTGCCGGAGCCTGGGAGTGAAATTTTTGCGGTAAAGGATGAGAAGGAGGCGCGGAAGATTGCAGAGGAGAGAGCTTTAAAGTTGCGGGTTGCTGAAGCCAGCCGCAGACGCCACATCTCCTTAGAAGAATTGTTTGAAAAAGCAAAGGAAGGGGAAGTTCAGACTCTGAACATTGTTATAAAGGCAGATGTTCAGGGTTCGCTTGAAGCAGTGCGAGATGCTCTTTCCAAGATTAAAGTAGAGAAGGTGGATGTAAATATTATCAGGGCTGCTGTGGGTGGAATTACTGAGGCAGATGTGATGCTCGCAGCTGCCTCAAATGCTTTGATTATTGGTTTTAACGTCCGCCCAGACCCTCAGAGTAAGAAGCTTGCTGCGCGCGAGGGAGTGGAAATTCGAACTTACAAGGTTATTTATCAGCTCATAGAAGAGATGGAAGCAGCTTTAAAGGGCATGCTTGCGCCCGAGTTTGAAGAGGCTGACATCGGAAGGGTTGAAGTGAGGAAGGTATTTAAGATTTCTCGCGTTGGAGTGGTAGCAGGTTGCTTTGTGGTGGAAGGAAAAATAACTCGCAATGCTCAGGTAAGGTTGGTGCGCGATGGAAAAATTATTTATGAGGGGAGTGTGGCTTCACTGCGGAGATTTAAAGATGACGTAAGCGAAGTGAAAGAGGGTTATGAGTGCGGAGTGAGACTCGAAAATTTCCAGGATATTAAGGTTGGAGACATCATCGAAGTTTACGAAGTAGTGGAGAAGAAACCCTCTTAAGGAGAGGGAAATGATTGTGGGAATTGGATATTTTGAAATATTTATTCCTGGTAGTCGTTCTTTGAAAGACAAGCGGAAAGTAGTAGAGAGCTTTCGTCAAAAGCTTCAGCGCAAGAACCTCTCGGTAGCGATTTTCGATGAAGATTCCTCGTGGAAGAGAGTCAATCTGGGAGTAGCTTTAGTTTCTTCTTCTCCTTATGAAGCAAAGAAAGTTTTCAAAGAAGTCAAGGAGTTAATTGAGAGTTTTTCCGATGTTGTTTTAACTCAGAGTAGGTTGAACTACTGGGAGGAGGAAAAATGAGCAGAAGAACTTCACGCGTAGGACATCTCATTCAGAAGGAAATAAGCGATATGCTTGAAAAAAAGTTGCAGGATCCGCGGCTTGGCTTTATCACCATCACCCATGTTGATGTTTCTGAGGATTTACGCCAGGCTACAGTGTATTTTTCTGTTCTGGGTGATGATTTTTCTTGGGAGGAATCCTTCGAGGGGTTAAAGAGCGCTTGTGGCTATCTCCGTTCTGAACTTGCCCATCGCTTGAGACTGAGAGTGGTACCAGAAATCGATTTTCAACCAGATGATTCCTTAAGAGAAGGAGCACGAATAATTGAGCTTCTAGAAAGGTTAAAGAAGAAATGATACCCGAAGCGGTTAAAGATTTTTTAAAAAAAGGGGAAAAGTTTTTCGTTGTCACTCACGTTCACCCCGATGGTGATGCTTTGGGAGCTCTTATAGCTTTTTACCTTCTTTTAAAAAATCTGGAGAAGGAAGTGGAAATTGGAATAGGTGAGAATTTTTCACTTCCCTCTCACTACACTCTGCTTCCGCTTTTAGACAAAATAAATTGGGGGAAGGAGGTGGAAAGGAAAGAGTTCGACTCCTTTGTGGCGCTTGATGCTGCCTCTCCGGAGAGACTGGGAGTTTATAAGAAGTTTCTCTCTCTTTCAAATCATCTTAACATCGACCATCATATAAGCAACACCAAATACGCTGCTTTAAATTGGGTAGACCCTTCCTATTCTTCAACTTCTGAGATGATTTATGAGCTCATTGAGAGCTTGGGAGTTTTGATAGATGAAAAAATTGCTCTTTCCTTATATGTGGGAATACTTACTGACACAGGTCGGTTTCAATACCCCAATACTACCCCCAGAACTTTTGAAGTGGCAAAAAGACTGGTTGAAAAAGGGGTTGACCCTTATTATGTTTACCAAAATATCTACGAAAGTTCGAGTTTTTCTTTGTTTAGACTGCTTGGCAAAGTGATAGAAAGGACAGAAAAAAGAGATGGTCTTCTTTATTCCTACATTACCTTAGACGACTTAAGTGAATTCGGGATTTCACTTCCTGAAACGGAGAACTTCATTGATTTTTTAAGAAGTGTGAAAGATGCCGAGCTTGTCGTATTCTTTAAGGAACTTCCCGACGGTAAGTTGAAGGTGAGCTTGCGGAGCAGAGGAGATGTTTCCTCTCATTTGGTGGCTGAGAATTTCGGCGGGGGAGGGCACAGGGGAGCCGCAGGTTTTGTCACCACTCTCTCTAAAGAGGACGTGTTGAAAAAGATCTTAAAAGTGATGAAGGAAAGGTATGGACGGATTTCTGGTGGTAGATAAGCCTTCTGGGGTAACCTCACATGGAGTTGTGGAGAGAGTGCGTCGCATCTTTGACCAAAAGAAAGTTGGGCACTGCGGAACACTTGACCCTATGGCGACCGGTGTTTTGGTTTTGAGCTTGGGGAAAGGAACAAGACTTTCCCCCTTCCTTCGAGTTGATCCCAAAGAATATCTGGCTCAGATGACTTTGGGAATTAAAACAGATACTTTAGATAAAACGGGGAAAGTTTTAGAAGAAAAAAAGGTGGAGGTAAAAGAGGAGGAGGTCAGGAAAGTTCTACTCTCCTTTGTGGGCGAAATTACTCAGGTGCCTCCCATGACATCGGCAGTTAAAGTGGGCGGTGTTCCTCTTTATAAGTTAGCCAGGAAAGGTATAGAGGTGGAAAGAAAGCCTCGCCAGGTATTCATATACAAAGTCGACTTTCTTTCCTTTGAGGAAGATGAACATCCAAGGGTGAATTTTAAGATAACTTGCTCAAAAGGAACTTATATTAGGGTCGTAGCTTCAGAAGTGGGGGAAAAACTCGGTTGTGGGGCTCATCTTTCTGCTCTGCGCAGATTGCGCAGCGGAGATTACACTTTGGAGATGGCACATAAGCTTGAGGAAATTGAGGAGAGGAAAAAAAAGGGAGACTTTAAGGAGCATATTATAGGCTTCCCTGAAGCTTTAAAGGGATATCCCATTGTGGTAGTGAAAAAGAAACTTTCCTACAGAGTGAGAAATGGAAACCCGGTAACTTTGGGCATGGTGAAACACCGCCCTTATCCTTTAAAGAATGAGACTCCGGTGAGAATCTTTGATGAGGAGGAAAACTTTTTGGCTATGGGAAAGTGGAGAGGGGAGAACGCTCACGATTATCGTCAGGTAGTAGCTCCTCTGGAGGTGGTCTTATGACTACCTCTTTTATTTTACAGAAGCTGAAGATACCTTCCGTTTTAACCATTGGTGTTTTTGACGGAGTTCACTTAGGTCATCAGAAGCTTTTTAATTTTGCCAGGGAGATAGCTTCTAAGAACCGACTTCCCCTTTTAGTTCTTACTTTCGAGCCTCATCCGGAAGAAGTTCTTTTTGGGAAAAAGAAGTTTCTGCTTACTGAGATAAAAGAGAAGGAGAGAAGGATTATCCGTCGAAATGTGGATGGGCTTTTGATAATAAACTTCGATTCTCAAGTTTCTCGCTACTCTCCGCACAAGTTCGTTCAAGAGTTACTTTCCCTTTCGCCGAAATTCGTGGTGGTAGGAGAAAGTTTCAGGTTTGGAAAAGGGCGAAAAGGAGACGTTCACTTTTTAAATGAGGAAGGGGAAAAGCAGGGTTTTAAGGTTTTTTCGCTCCCGTTAGTCAAAATTGATGGAGAGATAGTTTCTTCCAGTCGGATTCGGGAGCTCATCTGGGAGGGAAAGATAGAGCTGGCAAACAAGCTCTTAGGTGAAAGCTTTCACTTGGAAGGGGAAGTTGTGCGAGGGGAAGGAATTGCCTTTCGAGAGCTGGGTGTTCCTACAGCAAATTTAAGTGTCTCAGAAAGGCTCATCCGCCCTCGCTATGGAGTTTACGTAGGTAAAGCCAGCATTAAAGGGGAAAAGTTTCCTGCCATTATTTACGTTGGTGTAAGCCCCACGTTTTCTTTAAGAGAGGAAGCTATCGAGGTTTACCTTCCTGATTTCAAAGGAGATATAAGCGGTGAGAGGATGAGAATTGATTTCTTGAAATTTATTCGGGAAGAAAGGAAGTTTAACACTCCCCGTGATTTGAAAAACCAAGTGAGGAAAGATATAGAGAAAGCAAAGACAATTTTAGCCTCACTTTAAAAAAGTAAGCTTCATTTTTAAATCGGGCTGTTTTATAATTTTTCTTGCTCTCTTTCTGGGCAGTTCGTTGCCCGGCGGCTAGCTCGGGAAGAGAAATCTAATTAAAAAAGGGTGATCTAGATGTTAGATAAAAAAGAAAAAGAGAAAATCGTTAAAGAATTTGGTCTTCATGAGGGCGATACCGGTTCTCCAGAGGTGCAGGTGGCTATTCTTACTCGCCGCATCGAGCACCTCACAGAGCACCTCAAGGTTCACAAAAAAGACTTGCACTCTCGAAGAGGCTTGGTGAAGATGGTGGGGAAGCGGCGTCGCCTTCTGAGATACCTGGGAGACAACGATATTGAAAGGTACAGAGCTTTAGTGAAAAAGCTGGGCCTTCGCGGCTAAAACTGGTGCCTGAGACCATTAACTATGAGACTTTAAACTCTCCCTTTCCTTGTGCACCACTGACTTGAACAAGGTCTATCTCTACATACCCAGGCTCTTTAGGTTTATCAAACCAGGACTCAAACCTCTATGGATTTTTTAAGATTGCTACTAAAAGGGTTGCTTTTGTAGCGCTTTTTTAGTTTTAATCTCTCTCTCCTAAGGCTTTAGTCTTCTTTAAGCTGTGGCAGGTGATATCTTTAAAAGCAACTCCTTTGTCTTTTCACTTAAAAAAGGCTTAATCTCTGGATGGTCAAACAGTATCTCGTAGTTAAGCCTTATGAAGGCTACTAAATGCTTTGAAGATGCAAAACCAGTGAGTGTCCATATTTTCCTTAAGGCTTTCTCCACCTCCTGAGTATAGACTTTATTTCTTCATTCTTTGCTAAATTAATAGGTGATACAGGATGGTTGCCTCTTTTGTCAATTGTGAGGAAACAATATCTTTTCAACGAGATTATTTTTGAGGAAAGGCGCTTTCTTGACTCCTCTGAAAAAGAGGGGTAAAATTAACTTGAACATTGAAAAAGGAGATTAGGTTGCCGCAGAAAAAAATATTGGACCTGGAGGCGACAGGTATAGAAAGGTAAGCGAGGGAGAGAAGAGTGTGTTATATATGTCGCCGGTTCAGGTCCGGCGTTTTTTTATGTGTGAATCTTGAAAAGAAAAAAACTATTGACGGTGTAACAGTTGATTGGTATATTTAAAAACTTGCTTGCACCTTGAAAACTGAACAGTGTTTTCTCCTCTGTGATTTGAGGGTTGTTTTTCACGGAGGGTTTGATCCTGGCTCAGGACGAACGCTGGCGGCGTGCCTAACACATGCAAGTCGAGCGGCAGCAGGCTAGTTCCTTCGGGAACTGGTGCTGGCAAGCGGCGAACGGGTGAGTAACGCGTGGGTAACCTACCCCAAAGATTGGGATAACTCGCCGAAAGGCGGGCTAATACCAGATATTTTCACCTTCTTGCATGAGGAGGTGAGGAAAGGTTCCACTTTTAGTGGATTCCGCTTTGGGTTGGGCCCGCGTCCCATTAGCTAGTTGGTAGGGTAAAAGCCTACCAAGGCTACGATGGGTAGCCGGTCTGAGAGGGTGTCCGGCCACACTGGGACTGAGACACGGCCCAGACTCCTACGGGAGGCAGCAGTGGGGAATTTTGGGCAATGCCCGCAAGGGTGACCCAGCAACGCCGCGTGGGGGATGAAGGTCTTCGGGTCGTAAACCCCTGTCAGGAGGGACGAAGCTCTGACATTATGTTGGGGTGACGGTACCTCCAGAGGAAGCCCCGGCTAACTACGTGCCAGCAGCCGCGGTAAAACGTAGGGGGCGAGCGTTGTCCGGATTCACTGGGCGTAAAGGGTCCGTAGGCGGCCCGCTAAGTCGGACGTGAAAGCCCCTGGCTTAACTGGGGAATTGCGTCCGAAACTGGTGGGCTAGAGCCCAGGAGAGGAAGGTGGAATTCCCGGTGTAGCGGTGAAATGCGCAGATATCGGGAGGAACACCAGTGGGGAAGCCGGCCTTCTGGCCTGTGGCTGACGCTGAGGGACGAAAGCCAGGGGAGCGA
>FWPU01002513.1_pt1 | contig 50378 bp, 59 predicted proteins | sample 2228361 | NCBI WGS metagenome assembly FWPU01 (sample SAMEA103939777, study PRJEB20133) | metagenome | reverse complement strand
CCGGGGTCCATCTCCGGCGGGCGGACGGAACTCCGGCGCTTCCGATCCCGCCCCGCCGCTGAGCTCTGGCGACTTGGCGCCAGGCGTCGAAGGATCGGGATAAAATGGCGACAAAAACGCAGAAAATAAGGATAAGGCTGAAGGCTTACGATCACGAAATCGTCGATCAATCGGCGAGGAAGATCGTGGAGACGGCGCAGAGGACCGGGGCGAGGGTAGCGGGTCCGATCCCGCTTCCCACGGAGAGGAATCTCTATACGGTCATCCGGAGTCCCCACGTCCACAAGGACTCGCGGGAGCACTTCGAGATGAAAACGCACAAGCGGCTGATAGATATCCTCGATCCGACGCCCAAGACGGTCGATTCGCTGATGCGCCTCGACCTGCCAGCCGGCGTTGATATCGAAATAAAGCTGTAGCGCTCCCGGAGCATCGGGTCTTCGGTGTCGCGCTTCGCGCGGGATGCGATGCTGCGCCGGGCGCTGTCCGGCGCGGGAGCGCTGTGCCGAGATGGCTTGTATGGTGCGGCGCGAACGACTTGCGAGGTTTTGATATGAAAGCACTGCTTGGCAAGAAATTGGGAATGACTCAGGTTTTTGCGGAAGGCGACAGGCTCGTGCCGGTTACGGTGCTGGAGGCTGGGCCTTGCGTCGTAACGCAAATAAAAACGCCCGAGAAGGACGGGTATTCCGCCCTCCAGATCGGCTTTGAGGAAATTCCGGATAGAAAGGTGAAGAAGCCGCTTAAAGGGCATTTTGCGAAGGCTAACGTAAAGCCGATGAGGTACTTGGCGGAAGTCCGCGTCGATGGCGCTGAAGAGTATAAGGTCGGCCAGGTGATCGACGCGAGCGTGTTCCAAGTCGGCGGGAGGGCGGCCGTGACCGGCATCTCTAAGGGCAAGGGGTTTCAGGGAGTCGTGCGCCGTCACGGCTTCGGAGGAGGACCCGCCAGCCACGGAGCGCATTTCCACCGCGCCCCGGGGTCGATCGGAATGGCTGCGACGCCCTCCAGGGTCCTCAAAGGATCGAGGATGCCCGGGCGCATGGGCGGCAACAGAGTGACGGTCAGAAATCTCGAGATAGTGAAGGTCGACCCGGAGAACAACGTTATTTTGGTGAAAGGGGCCGTTCCGGGGGCCAACGGGTCGCTGGTGATGATAGAGCAGCGCTCTTAGATTCGCGTAAAGGAGAGGTCGTGAAGCTAACGGTTTCCGATAGCAGGGGCAATAAGGTCGGCGAAGCGGAATTGCGGCCGGAGATAGCTGAGGCCGAGATGAACGAAGGCGCGGTTCATCAGGTTGTTCGCGCCCAACTCGCCGCTGCGAGGGCCGGGACCGCGTCGACGAAAACGAGGAGCGAAGTGAGGGGCGGCGGCAGAAAACCTTGGCGTCAAAAGGGCACCGGCCGCGCGAGAGCCGGCTCGATCCGCTCGCCGCTCTGGGTCGGTGGCGGAACGGTTTTCGGTCCGACGCCGCGAGACTACTCGTTCTCCGTTCCTAGAAAAGTCAAGAAGCAGGCGTTGCGTTCGATCATCGCGTCGAAGGCGAAGGGCGGCGATCTCATCGTCGTCGACGATTTCGGATTGGCGGAGCCGAAGACCAAGGCCGCGGTGGACGTTCTGAAAAATCTCGGGGCGCTGGGTAAAACGACGGTCGTCGTCGGTCCCGAGGAGTCGGTGGTCATCAAGTCGGTCCGGAACATCGAGGGAGTTCGTGCTATAAAGGTCCAAAACATAAACGCGTACGACCTGCTCAACAACGAGAAAATCGTCATGACGAAACCGGCGTTTGAGCTGGTCCAGGAGGTGTTGGGCCGATGAAGGATCCGAGGGATGTCGTTTTGAGGCCTGTCGTTTCCGAGAAGAGCTATTCGATGATCGATCGCGGCAAATACACGTTCGAGGTTCATCCGGACGCGAGGAAAGAGGAAATACGCTGGGCGGTGGAGCAGATATTCAACGTGGACGTGAAGGACGTGAACACCGTTAAAATGCGCCCGAAAAGAAAGCGCCAAGGGTGGACGTCGGGGATGACCCGGAGCTGGAAGAAAGCGGTGGTGACGCTCGCTCCCGGGCAAAGGATAGAGCTTTTCGAAGCGAGGTAATCGGCATCGATTTCCGTGCCCGGTTGCTGAAAGCGTTTGAGATAGTCCGATCTCAATGGTTTAAGGATCGGTGGTTTGGTTGCAGGGCCGGGCCCCGGCCGGTCCGAAAGGTCCGTTCGGGACCCGTGAAGGTGCCCATTCGGATAGCGGGCGCTGAATGCGGATGAGCCGTGCGGGGCTTTGCGCCCGAGAACGCGATTCAGTGGGAGAGATTCGACGATGGCTATTAAAAAGTACAAGCCGACTTCGCCGGGAAGGCGCTTCCAGACGGTTTCGGATTTCGCCGAAATAACCAAGAAGGAACCGGAAAAGTCGCTGCTGAGGCCGCTCACGAAGAAGGCGGGGCGAAACAACTACGGCAGGATAACGACTCGACACGTCGGCGGTGGTCATAAGCGGCGATATCGGCTGGTGGATTTCAAACGGGCCAAGGCCGGCGTACCGGCGCGGGTCGCGGCGATCGAGTACGACCCAAATCGATCTGCCCGGATAGCGCTTCTGAATTACGTGGACGGCGAAAAGAGCTACATAATCGCGCCGTTGGGCCTTAAAGTCGGCGACGAAGTCGTGTCCGGGCCTGATGCCGACATCAAAGTGGGGAACGCTCTTCCGCTTAGGAACATCCCGCTGGGGACGGTCGTCCACAACATAGAGCTGAAGCCCGGTAAAGGGGGGCAGTTGGCGCGCTCCGCGGGTTCGTCCGCGCAAATCATGGCCAAAGAGGGCAACTACGCTCATCTGCGCCTGCCGTCGGGCGAGGTTAGAATGGTTCACTTGGATTGCTTGGCGACCATCGGACAAGTGGGAAATCCCGAGCACGAGCTGATTTCGATTGGAAAAGCCGGACGCGCTAGGTGGTTGGGCCGAAGGCCGTCCGTTAGGGGCACCGCGATGAATCCCGTCGATCATCCGCACGGCGGGGGCGAAGGCAAGGCGAAAGGCGGGCGCCATCCCGTCACGCCGTGGGGCAAGCCAACGCTTGGCGCGCGCACCAGGGGAAAGAAGCTTTCGGACAAGTACATCATCCGCGGGCGCAAGCGCGGTAAGTGATATATCGGAGGTAGTCGATGGGCAGATCGCTGAAAAAGGGCCCTTACGTTCAGGAAGCCCTGATGAAGAAGATTCAGGAGATGAACGAGAAGGGCGAAAAAAGGGTCATAAAAACGTGGTCGAGGGCATCGACGATCTTTCCCGAGATGGTCGGCCACACGATAGCCGTGCACGATGGTCGGCGCCACGTGCCGGTTTATATCACCGAAAGCATGGTCGGCCACAAGCTCGGAGAGTTCGCCATGACGCGGACTTTTCGGGGCCACACTCATAAGAGCGAAAGGTCGACGAGGGTTAGATAAATGTCTCGCGGTTTCTTGATCTCTTAGCATCTTGAGCGAAGAGACCAAGAGACCGGGAGACCGGAAGGCCAGCAAGGAGGTCAGATGGCTAAGAAAGCTGCCGAAACTCCGGCCGCAGCCGTGGAGACTAGGGCGGTGGCAAAATATATAAGGATTTCGCCCTTTAAGGTTCGCCAGGTCATCGGCGAAATAAGGGGGCGCGAAGTCGAAGAAGCGGCCAATATTCTCCGCTTCACCCCGAAGAAAGCGGCGAGAATCCTTCTCAAGGTTCTGAATTCCGCGGCGGCCAACGCCGAGAAGAACCACCATATCGGCCGGGACAGGTTGATGGTTTCTCGCGCGTACGTCGATGAGGGGCCCACGCTCAAAAGGATAAGGCCGAGGGCCATGGGTCGGGCGACCCGAATACGCAAGAGAACGAGCCACATAACGGTGGTCGTCAGGGAAAAGGAGGTTTGATTTTGGGCCAAAAGGTGAACCCCTTGGGGCTCCGCCTGGGGATTATCGAGAACTGGCGTTCCCGATGGTACGTCGATAAAGGGTATGCGGAAGCGCTTAAAGAAGACATCGAGATAAGGAAGTACTTGGCGGGTCGCTTGATGAGGGCCGCGATCTCCCGAGTCGAGATCGAGCGGGCCGGCGACAGGATTCGAATCGATATCCACACGGCGCGCCCCGGCATAGTGATAGGAAAGCGCGGAACGGAAGTCGACGAGATAAGGAATTATCTCGAGAAGAAAACGGGCAAGCAGGTCCAGATCAACATAGAAGAAGTCCAGCGACCCGAGCTGGATGCGGTGCTCGTCGCTCAGGCGATAGCCGAGCAGCTGCAGGCGCGCGTGTCTTTTCGGCGCGCGATGAAGAAGGCGGTTACGGCCGCGATGAAGGCGGGCGCCAAAGGGGTTAGGATAGCCTGCTCCGGCAGACTGGGCGGCGCCGAAATGTCTCGAACCGAGTGGTATCGCGAGGGGCGGGTTCCCCTGCACACGTTGAGGGCGAATATAGACTACGGCTTCGCGGAAGCATTTACCACTTTCGGCCAAATCGGCGTGAAAGTGTGGATTTATAAAGGCGACGTTCTGCCCGGACGAGAGCCGCGGCTGGAGCGGCCGCGGGGCGCGCTCGCGGGAGGAGAAAAGCCGGCGAGGGCCGAAGCGAAGGAGCCCAGCCGGGAGCGCGCAGCGACCGCTTCCGAAGCGCCGAGAAGAGCGTCGAGGAAGACCGCTCCCAAGGCGACGTCCGCGGATCAGGCGCCGGCGGTGGCTCCCGAGGAGGAAAAATAGGCCATGTTGTTGCCCAAAAGAGTGAAGCACCGCAAGCAGCAGCGCGGGCGGATGAAAGGTAAAGCAAAAGGAGGAACGCGGATTACCTTCGGCGATTACGGAATCCAAGCGCTGGAACCGGGCTGGATTACGAATCGCCAGATAGAGGCAGCTCGAATCGCTATAACCAGGCACATCAAGAGAGGCGGGAAAGTCTGGATCAACATATTTCCCGACAAACCAGTAACCGAGAAACCGGCCGAGACTCGCATGGGCTCGGGCAAGGGGTCTCCCGAGCACTGGGTGGCCGTCGTCAAGCCGGGTCGCGTCATGTTCGAGCTTGCGGGAGTTGCCGAGCCCGTTGCGAGAGAGGCGATCAGGCTTGCCTCTCACAAGCTGCCGATCAAAACCAAGTTCATCAAGCGGGAAGAGCTGGGCGGTGAAGTATAAGATGAAGGTGAAAGCCGACGAGCTTAGAGACCTGACCGACGAGGAGCTTCGGGAGAGGCTCAAATTGGCGAAGGCGGAGTTATTCAATCTTCGCTTTCAGATGGCCACGGGGCAGCTTGACAACCCCATGGCCATCCGCGAGACGCGAAAAACCATCGCGCGCATTCAGACCGTCATCAAGGAGAGGGAACTCGCGGCCGGCAAGGCCGCCGCTAGTTGACCGCTTTAGGAGGCATAGGTGGAGGAGCAAAAGACCGAGCGAGGAAGGCGAAAGACGAGAATAGGTCGCGTCGTGAGCGATAAGATGGATAAAACCGTCGTGGTCGCCGTGGAGTCCACGAGGCGCCATCCGCTTTACAAGAAGACCATCAAGCGCACGACGAAATTCCATGCCCACGATGAGGCCGGAGAGGCAAAAGCCGGAGATGTGGTGAAGATCATGGAGACACGCCCCCTTTCCAAGACCAAAAGGTGGCGCGTGGTCTCGGTGATCGAGAAGGCGAAATAAGAAGCGACTTTTGCTGGAAAGGAAGACGATGATTCAACAGGAGACCCGTCTAAAAGTCGCCGATAATACCGGGGCGAGGGAGATACTTTGCATAAGGGTTCTCGGCGGCTCGGCTCGCAGATACGCCTCGGTGGGAGACATCATAGTCGGAACGGTAAAGGAGGCTATCCCGGGTGGAGCGGTAAAGAAGGGCGATATCGTGCGGGCCGTGGTCGTCAGAACGACTAAGCCGATCCGGCGGTCCGATGGCTCCTACGTCCGCTTCGACGATAACGCCGCGGTCATAATCGATCCGGCGCGAAATCCGCGGGGTACGCGAATTTTCGGTCCGGTTGCGAGGGAGTTGCGCGATCGGAATTTTATGAAGATCGTATCACTCGCGCCTGAAGTTCTGTAGGGGGATGCGAAACGTGGCTAAGTTATCGGTGAAAAAGGGCGACCGCGTCGAAGTGATCGCCGGGAAGGACAAGGGCAAGCGGGGCAAGATCTTGAGGGTTATTCCGGATAAAGCTAGGGTCGTCGTCGAAAAGGTGCACATGATAAAGCGGCACACCAAGCCGACCCAGAAAAACCCTCAAGGTGGAATAATCGAACGGGAGGCGCCGATTCACGTTTCGAACGTGATGGTCGTTTGCCCGAGCTGCAATCAACCGACGAGGATAGGTCGGCGCGTGACGGAGGAAGGCGCCAAGGTCAGAGTCTGCCGTCGATGCGGCGCGGAAATCGAGAAAGCGTGATGCAGCGCCGATTCGCCGGTCAGGATATGCGAGAGCGATCGCTCGGTCGGAAATCGAGCGCGGAAATGAATCGGAGAGGAGAATGGCGGAAGCTAAGAAGACCAAGGCCAAAACGCCAAAGAGCGATATGGGAGAAAAGTACGTTCCAAGGCTGAAAAAGCGCTACTTCGATGAAATCGTTCCAGCCATGATGAAGGAGTTCGGTTACAAGAATCCGATGCAGGTCCCGAGGTTGGAAAAGGTGGTCCTCAATATGGGCGTAGGTGAGGCCGCTCAGGATGCCAAGCAGCTAGACGGCGCCATGGCGGATCTCGCCACGATAACCGGTCAAAAGCCGATCGTGAGGAAAGCTAAGAAATCGATCGCCGGGTTCAAAATAAGGGCCGGGATGCCCGTGGGAGTCAAGGTCACGCTGCGCGGTAATCGAATGTACGAATTTCTCGATAGGTTGATTTCCGCGGCCCTGCCGAGAATCCGGGATTTTCGGGGGCTGAATCCCCGCTCTTTCGATGGCCGCGGAAACTACACGTTTGGCGTGTCGGAACAACTGATATTTCCGGAGATCGACTACGACAAGGTGGACAGGATAAGGGGGATGGACATCACCGTCGTCGTCTCCGGCGGGAGCGACGAGGAGTCCAGGTCTTTATTGAAGCATTTCGGCTTTCCGTTCAGGGAGCGATAAAGAATTGATGGGGGTTTTCCAGTGGCTAAGAAATCGATGATTGCGAAGGCGATGAAAAAGCCGAAATACGCCGTTCGAGCGCACAACCGCTGCGTTCGTTGCGGCCGGCCGAGGGGCTATTTCCGGAAGTTCGGGCTTTGCAGGATTTGCCTTCGCGAGCTCGCCCACAAGGGAGAAATTCCGGGGCTAACGAAAGCGAGCTGGTAGAGCGGTCGTTGGGTGAAGTGGCGACCATCGCGGCCGCCTTGCTCCCGCGAATGCTCCGGCGCCCGCTTTTGGAAGCCTTTGGCTGTCGAACAGGAGGAAGCTCTATGACGATGACAGACCCGATCGCCGATATGCTGACGCGAATAAGAAACGCAAGCAAGGCATATCATGAAAGCGTCGATATACCGGCGTCAAAGATGAAACAGGAAATAGCGAGGATACTGAAAGAAGAGGGCTACATCCAGGATTACGCCCTGGTTCAAGAAGGGGGTTTTCCCGTAATCAGGGTTTTCCTAAAGTACGCCGACGACAAGAGGCGAGCTATAGCCGGGATTCGGAGGATAAGCAAACCCGGGCTGAGGGTTTATGCCAAGAAGACCGAACTCCCGCGGGTATTCGGGGGTTTGGGGATCGCGATCATTTCGACGCCCAAAGGGATTATGACGGATAGGCAAGCGAGAAAAGAGCAGGTCGGCGGAGAAGTTGTGGCTTACGTGTGGTAGCGGTTTCGCTGGATGGAAAGGCTCAGTCGCGATGACGGATATCGGTTTGGAGGTACGGAGTGTCTAGGATAGGACGGATGCCCATAGAGATACCGAGCGGCGTCGAAGTGGCGATCGGCGACGTCGAAATCAAGGTGAAGGGCTCGAAAGGGGAGCTGAGCCAGCGAATCCCCTTGGGTATTAGCGTAAGGCAGGAAGGAAATCGCATTTTGGTCGAGCGGGACTCCGACAGCAAGCTCCATAGGAGCCTTCACGGGCTCACGCGCACGCTCATCGCGAATATGGTGACGGGCGTAAGTTCTGGGTTCGAAAAAGCGCTCGAGATATCGGGCGTCGGGTATAGGGCGACGAAGAAGGGGAACGCCGTCGAAATAGCGGTCGGATACTCCCATCCGGTGGTCGTCGAGCCTCCGGAGGGCATCCAGCTGGACGTGCCGACTCCGACGAAGTTGATCGTTCGCGGCATAGATAAGCAGCTCGTCGGGGAAACCGCGGCCAAGATTCGCGCGATCAGAAAGCCGGAGCCTTACAAAGGCAAAGGCATAAGATACGAGGGCGAGAAAATAAGGCGCAAGGTTGGCAAGACGGCTAAGTAGCGGATTTCGCGAGAGGACCTTCGGCGGGTCGCGCGGGCTCCCTCGCGATGAAAAGGAAAAGGGACATCAAACGCCAGTGCGAGCTTTGCGGCCCGCGCTGAAGCGTTGAGCAATTGGAGGAGAAATGAGCAAGGCAAATCCCAGGATCGTTGCGAGAAAGAGGCGGCATGCGCGCGTTCGCCGTCAAGTGAGCGGGACGGCCGAGCGCCCGAGGCTGGCGGTTTTCAAAAGCGCGCGGCACATATACGCGCAAGCTATCGACGATCGCAAGGGCGAGACGATCGCGAGCGCTTCTACGCTCGATCCGGATATAAAAGGAAGCATCGCCTACGGAGGCAACATCGAGGCCGCGTCGAAAGTGGGATCTTTGATAGCGGAGCGCTTGAAGGCGAAAGGCATCAAGAAGGTTGTTTTCGATCGCGGCGGTTTTCTTTATCACGGAAGGGTAAAGGCTCTGGCAGATGCCGCCAGGGAAGCGGGCCTGGAATTTTAGGAACCTGAGGAGGCGGTAGTGAATAGATCTTACGAAGCCGAGGAGCTAACGCTCGAGGAGAAGGTCGTATACATCAACCGTGTCGCCAAAGTAGTGAAAGGAGGGCGCCGCTTCAGCTTGAGCGCGCTGGTGGTGGTCGGCGACCGCCAGGGGCACGTTGGCGTCGGCCTGGGAAAAGGCAGGGAGGTCCCGATAGCCATTCAAAAGGCGGTCCAAGACGCGAAGAAGAACATTTTCAAAGTGCCGATCGTCGGCACAACAATCCCCCACGAGATCGTGGGTGAGTTCGGCGCGGGACGCGTCCTTCTTAAGCCGGCCGCTCCCGGTACCGGGGTGATCGCCGGAGGTCCGGTTCGAGCTATACTCGAGCTCGCGGGGGTGCAAGATATCCTCACGAAGTCGCTCGGCTCGGAAAATCCGATCAACATGCTCCGCGCGGCCGAACAGGGGCTCAGGTCGTTGCGGACGCCCGATCAGATCGCCGAGCTGCGCGGCAAAACCCCCGAGGAAATCAGGAGCTAGGAGTGGATTATGGCGAGAATAAGGGTGAAGCAAGTAAAAAGCGCCATTGGCCGCCCCGAAAAGCAGAAGAGGACGCTCAAGGCGCTTGGTCTCAGGAAAATGAACGCCGCGGTGGTGCACGAAGATAAACCGGAAATACGCGGTATGGTCGCAAAAGTTTCGCACCTCGTCGAAGTCGAAGAACTCGATTGAGAAAGTCCCTCTCGCCGCGGCTCTGCAAAAGTTTTTAATATTGAGTTAAAATACCGAAGTCGCTTCGACAATCGCGATTAAGGAGGCAACCAATGGATCTGCATAACCTCGCGCCGTCTCCGGGCGCGGTTAAGCGCAGGAAAAGGGTCGGTCGAGGAGTAAGCTCGGGTCACGGGAAGACCGCGGGCAGGGGAACCAAAGGTCAGCTGTCTCGATCCGGCGGTGGCAAAGGGCCTGGATTTGAGGGTGGGCAGACACCCCTTCAAAGGCGCCTTCCCAAACTTCCGGGTTTCAAGAACCCCTTCAAAACCGTTTACGAGCTCGTGAACGTGGATCAGCTCAACGCGTTTGAGGCGGGGAGCGAGATCGGCCCGTCGGATTTGATCGCCAAGGGTTTGATCAAGAAGGACAAGCTCCCCCTCAAGATTTTGGGGCGGGGCGAGTTGGACCGCCCGCTTACGGTCAGGGCTCATGCTTTCAGCTCTTCGGCGGCGAAGAAGATCGAGGCCGCCGGGGGAAAGGTTGAGATGCTTAAATGATCGAAGCCATTAAAAACGCATTCAAACTGCCTGATCTGAAAAAGAAGATACTGTTCACGCTCGCGATGATCGCGATCTACCGGTTCGGTGCTCACGTCCCCGTACCGGGGGTCGATCCGGCGAAATTGGAGGAACTGTTCAAGACGACGCCGCTTCTGGGCTTCCTGGATATCTTCGCCGGAGGAGCGCTTTCGCGCTTCGCGGTTTTCGCCTTGGGAATCATGCCCTATATCACGGCATCGATCATCATGCAGCTGCTCACCATAGTCATTCCGACTTTGGAGAGGTGGTCGAAGGAAGGCGAGGCGGGTCAGCGCAAGATAACCCAGTGGACCAGATATCTGACGTTGGCTTTGGGCTTGCTCGAATCGGTGGGATACATATCGCTGTTCCAAGCCGAGCTCAAGCTCCGCTTTGCTTTCGGCACGCAGGTTCTGATCGTCGTCACCCTCGTCGCGGGGACTGCGCTCATCATGTGGCTGGGCGAGCTGATCACCCAGCGAGGGATCGGAAACGGGATGAGCTTGCTGATATTCGCGTCGATCATAGCCAGGTTGCCAGAGGGCATCGTATCGACGTACCAAACGTCCGGGTTGCCGACGTCCGTTCTCCTCATGCTCATACTTCTCGCGGTCATCGTCGCGATCATTTTCATCGAGCAGGGACAGCGGCGGATCCCGGTGCAGTACGCCAAGCGCGTAGTCGGGAGAAAGGTTTACGGAGGAGGGAGCACGTTCATTCCGCTCAAGGTCAACTCCTCGGGCGTTATACCGATCATTTTCGCGTCGGCTCTTCTCGCCTTTCCGGCAACTATCGCCAAGTTCATTCCGAACAGGTCGATTCAGGACGTCGCGGACGCGCTCGGCCGCGGCTCGGGCATTTACATAGCGGTGGAGGCGATGTTGATCATATTCTTCGCCTATTTCTATACGGCGATCATTTTCAACCCGATCGATATCGCCGATAACCTGAAGAAGTACGGGGGATTCGTGCCCGGTGTCAGGCCCGGCAAACCGACGGCGGTCTTCATAGACCGCGTGCTGACCAGAATAACCCTGCCCGGAGCCATTTTCATAGCGCTGGTCGCGGTGCTTCCGACCATATTGCTCGACCTCATGAACGTTCCGTTCTTCAGGAACTTCGGAGGGACGTCCTTGCTGATCATGGTCGGCGTGGCTCTGGAGACGATGAGACAGCTGGAAACCCAACTCCTCATGCGACATTACGAGGGGTTTTTGAAATAGGCGAGCCATCGGGGTTCGAAGGGTTAGAGGTTCGGATTGCTCCGGACCTCTAACTCTGAACCTCAAAAACGAAGGAGTCCGAATTGAACGTTGTGCTTTTGGGTCCGCCCGGGGCCGGCAAAGGGACTCAGGCAGAACGGGTGGCGAAAAGCTGCGGGTTCCCGCATATTTCGACCGGAGATATGCTCCGAGATGCCGTCGCTAAGGGCACGGAGCTCGGGAAATTGGCTAAAGGCTATATGGAAAAAGGCGAGCTGGTTCCGGACGAGGTCATCATCGGAATCGTCAAGGAGCGGCTCCTCGAGCCCGATGCCGAAAAGGGCTTTATTCTGGACGGTTTTCCAAGAACCCTCGAGCAGGCGATCGCGCTTGAAAACGAATTGTCCGCCTTGGGAAGGAAAATCGACTTCGCCGTGAACATCGAGGTTTCGGACGAAGAGGTAGTTCGGCGGATATCCGGCCGGCGCATATGCAGGTCGTGCGGGAGGCCGTATCACGTTGAATTTAACCCACCGAAGGCAGATGGGATATGCGACGTTTGCGGAGGTGAGCTTTACAGGCGCGCGGACGATGAGCCGGAGGCCGTTCGCAGGCGCCTGGAAGTGTACCACGCGCAGACCGCGCCCCTCGTGGATTTTTACGGACAGCGCGGTCTCCTCGTGGGCGTAGATGGCGCCAGGCCCGTCGAGGAGGTTTCGAGCGAAATAGAAAACCTTCTGAACTGCAGGAAAGAATGATCATCGTCAAAACGCCCGAAGAGATCGCGATAATGCGCGAAGCGGGGTTGATCGTCGCCGAGCTTTTGGCGCTCATTGAAAAAAAAATAGAACCCGGAATCACGGGCATTCAGGTGGATAAGTTCGCCGAGCGCTTCATAAGGAGCGCCGGGGGGATCCCCGCTTTCAAGGGATATCGGGGCTTTCCCGCCTCGATCTGCTTTTCCGTGAACGACGGCGTCGTTCACGGGATACCCGGCGGCAGGAAATTAGAAGAGGGCGATATCGTCGGCATCGATGTCGGCGTCGAGTACGACGGCTATTTCGCCGACGCGGCGGCCACCTTCGCCGTGGGGCAGATCGGCGAAGAAGCGAGTCGCCTCATCGAGGCGACGAAGGCGAGCCTGCGCGCCGGGATAGCGAAGGCTCGCGCGGGGAACTTTCTCGGGGACGTGAGCTACGCCATACAAACCGCGGTCGAGGCCGCGGGCTTTGCGGTAGTCAAAGATTTCGTGGGCCACGGGATCGGTCGAGCCATGCACGAAGACCCGCAAATACCGAACTTCGGTTTTCCCAAAAGGGGTCCCAAGCTCGAGCCGGGAATGGTCTTGGCGCTCGAGCCGATGGTAAACGCGGGGAGTTCCGAAGTGAGGGTCGCGAACGACCATTGGACGGTCCTGACGGCCGATGGAAGCCTTTCGGCCCATTTCGAGCACACGGTGGCGGTGACGAAGGGAGCGCCTCTTATTCTAACGTCTTTGTAGACGAGGATAATTTTATTTGGTAAAATCTAAGTTTGTTACTCGCAAGGTCGAGGAAAACCGGGGCGAAGGAGAGCTCGTTTTGCCGAAGAAAGAAGATGTGATAGAGGTCGAGGGAACCGTGGTCGAAGCTCTGCCGAACGCGATGTTCAGGGTCGAGCTGGACAACGGCCACCGCGTTCTCGGGCACATATCCGGCAAAATGCGCATGCATTACATCAGGATATTGCCGGGAGATAGGGTCAGGCTCGAGCTTTCTCCGTACGATTTGAACAGGGGAAGGATAGTTTACCGATTCAAATGAGTCCGAATCGGGGCGAGATGAGGAGATAGGCGTGAAGGTAAGGCCATCCGTCAAGAAGATTTGCGATAAATGCAAGATTATACGAAGGCACGGGAGGGTTTTGGTCATCTGCGAAAACCCGCGCCACAAACAGCGACAGGGATAGTTCAGTTCACCGGTTTGGGGCGCGGCGCGCGGAGAGACCTTCTCGCTCTCTCGCATTTATCGCGAGTTTGGATTTTTAGCGCGATTCGGCGCAGGGTTTTGGCCCCGCGCCGCACTTTGAGCGGAGCGCAAACGAGCTTTTTAGGAGGTTAAGAGTTGGCAAGGATTGCGGGGGTAGATTTACCGCGCGAGAAGAGGGTCGAGGTGGGTTTGACGTACATCTACGGGATCGGCCCTTCGCGCGCGAAGGAGATCCTCACCGCGACCGGCGTGAATCCCGACACGCGGGTCCGCAACCTCACCGAGGAAGAAGTAGTGCGGTTGAGGGAATTCATAGACAAGAATTACAAGGTCGAGGGAGATTTGAGGCGCGATGTCTCCCAAGACATCAAGCGCCTCATGGAGATCGGCTGCTATCGCGGTTTGCGTCATCGCAGGGGGCTTCCGGTGCGCGGTCAAAGGACCCATACGAACGCGCGCACCCGGAAAGGACCGCGTCGTCAAGTTGGGGTTAAGAAGAAGGCGAGATAAGGAGGCGGATACTTGGCAAAGAAAGCCGCACGCGGAAGGGTAAAGCGCAAAGAACGCAAGCACGTCGTGCAGGGAGTTGCGCATATCAGGAGCACTTTCAACAATACGATCGTGACCATAACCGATCCGGCCGGGAACACGATCTCCTGGGAAAGCGCCGGAACGGTTGGGTTCAAGGGCTCCCGGAAAAGCACGCCGTTTGCGGCTCAGATGGCCGCGGAATCGGCGGCCAAAAAGGCGCAGGAGCACGGCATGAAGCGCGTCAGCGTTAAAGTAAAAGGCCCGGGAGCCGGGCGAGAGACGGCCATTCGAACCCTTCAGGCCGCCGGGCTCGAGGTGGTCGGAATTTCCGACGTCACGCCGGTTCCCCACAACGGAGTCCGGCCCAGAAAGAGGCGGAGGGTGTAATATGGCGAGGTACACCGGACCGGTTTGCAAGCTATGCCGCAGGGCGCAGATGAAGCTTTTCCTCAAGGGAGACAAGTGCCTGACCGAGAAGTGCCCGGTCGAGCGCCGCCCCTATCCTCCGGGAGAGCACGGGCGCCGTCGCGGTAAAGAATCGGAGTACTACGTTATGCTTCGCGAGAAGCAAAAGGCGCGCCAAATCTACGGAGTGCTCGAGAAGCAGTTCCGCGGTTATTACGAGGTCGCATCCAGGCAAAAGGGGATCACCGGTGAAAACCTGTTGCGCCTTCTCGAAATGAGGTTGGACAACGTCGTCTATCGCTTGGGCCTGGCGTTTTCTCGGCCGGAAGCCCGCCAGCTGGTGCGCCATGGTCATTTCGAGGTGAACGGTCATAGGGTAGATATACCTTCGTATCAGGTATCGCCCGGGGACGCGATAAAGGCCCGCGGGGATGTGCCGAGGATCAGAGAGGCAGCTCAAACCGCGACCACCAGGGCCGAGGTTCCCAAGTGGCTGGAGGCCGATTACGAAAACTTGAGCGGGCGCGTGCTGAGGCTGCCGGAGCGCGAGGACATAGACGAGCCCGTGAAGGAGACGCTGATCGTCGAGCTTTATTCCAAATAGTCGATCCGAAGCGCGCGGACTTCGGCGTCCAGCTTTATCTTTAATGGTTTAAGGGGGATGCGTTAATGCTGGAAATCCGCAAGCCGAGCATCAGTCTTGAGGCACAGCGGGATAACTCGGCTCGATTCGTCGTCGAGCCGCTCGAAAGGGGTTACGGTTACACCCTCGGCAATGCCCTGCGGAGGACGATGCTTTCGTCTTTGCAGGGCGCGGCCGTAACGTCCGTCAAGATCGAGGGGGTACCGCACGAATTCACATCGATTCGAGGCGTTAAGGAAGACGTCACCGATATCGTTTTAAACGTGAAAGAGCTCGTGGTGAAGCTCTACGGGGAAGAGCCCGCAACTTTGAGGATCGACGTCAAAGGACCGAAGGAGGTGAAAGCCTCCGACATTCAGTGTCCGGAAAACGTCGAAATAATAAATCCGGATCATCACATAGCCACGCTGAATCGGGACGGCAGGCTCGAAGCCGAAATGACCGTGGAAGCGGGCCGAGGCTTCGTTACGGCGGAAAGGAACAAGAAACCCACGGACGCGATCGGCGTGATACCGGTGGATTCCATATTCTGTCCGGTTCGAAAAGTGAGCTACGCGGTCGAAAACACCAGGGTTGGCCAGCGAACGGATTTCGATAGGTTGATCTTGGAGGTGACGACCAATGGGGCGATCACGCCATCCGAAGCGGTTGCCATGGGGGCCAAAATCGTAAACGATCACATGATGCTCTTCATGGAGCAAGCGGCCGAGCAGGCGACCGGAAGCATATTCGCACCGGCGGCCGGCGAGAAGGAAGCCAAGCTCGATCTTCCGATCGAAGATCTGGAGCTTTCCGTCAGATCGTACAATTGTCTGAAGCGAGAAGGCATCGACACCCTGTCGCAGCTCGTTAGTCGCTCGGAAAACGATCTGATGCAGATACGCAACTTCGGGGCGAAGTCCATCGAAGAAGTGAAAGAGAAGTTGGCCGAGATGGGGCTCTCGCTCAAGTCGGGGCGATGAGCTCTTAAGCGGCCGGTTTCGGGATTATCGGATTTCGGTGAGGGTGAGATGAGACATCGCAAAAAAGGCAGGAAAATAGGAAGCGACGCATCCCATCGCGAGGCCATATTGCGGGGATTGGCCGCAGAGATAATACGCCACGAGAGAGTCAAGACGACCGAAGCGAAAGCCAAGGAAGTGAGGCCGGTCGTTGAGCACGTGATAACGCTCGCGAAAAAGGGAGATCTTCACGCTCGGCGCCAAGCGCTCTCGACCTTGAACGGTGATCGCGAGCTCGTCCACAAGCTTTTTTCGGAAGTGGGTCCGCGCTTCACCGATCGCGACGGAGGATATACCAGGATTCTCAAGTTGGGTCCCCGTCAGGGCGACGCGTCTCCAATGGCCATCATCGAGCTCGTTTAGTCCTGCCTTTCGAAAGAGAAGACGGCTAGCCCCATCATTACGACGGAGAACATTCCGATTACGGCGATATTGTAGATCGCCGGGTGAAGCGGCGGGACCTCCGGTACCATGATGCTCCTCAACGTATCGACTCCATAAGTCAGCATGTCGAACTTCGAGAGGAAACTCATCCACTCCGGCGCGTTTTTGAGCGAGAAAAGCGCGCCCGACAGGAAGAGCATGGGCATCAAAAATAGGTTCATGATCACCTGAAAACTTTCCATGGTTTTCATCCTGGAGGCCACCAGGATGCCCAGGGAAGTGATCGAGAAGGCGACCAGCAGAAGCAAGGGCACCACTTTCACGACCATAATCGGCGTCAGCTTTATTCCGATCGTCGGCGCGAGGAGAAGCATGATGGTCCCCTGGAACATGGCGACGCTGCTGCCCCCGAAGCCCTTGCCGAGGACTATGGTCCATCTGGGGACCGGCGCGACCATCACCTCTTTGAGGAATCCGAATTCCCTATCCCAAACTATGGAGATCGCCGCGAAAATGGAGGTCATCAAAACCGTCATTCCCAACACTCCGGGGAAAAGGAACTGCCGAAAGTCGAATCCCGGCGGCGCGCCCCGCATGGCCATGGAGCTGCCGAGCCCTTTCCCCAGCACGTAAAGGTAGAGCGCCGGCATCACCAGCGAGGTGAATATGCGCGCCGGCTCCCTAAGATAGCGCTTTATTTCCCTCAGCCAAATAATCCAGACGACCCTGGCGTTTTTCATCGGTGAACCCTCCTGAATCCGCGCATTCTCATGTGGTCTTTCATCCTATCGAGCGCATCGGCCGATTCGGAGCGGATGGCGCGTCCGGTGAGGCTCAGGAAAACGTCATCGAGCGTCGGCTCTTGAACGGTTATCGAAGTGATGTGTCCGGAGAACTCCCTCATCAGGCGCGGAATAAACGTTTCACCGTACGGAACCTCGAAGCGTAGATGAGAATCTTCTGAAACAGGGCTGATGCCGAACTTGGTCTTGAGCTCCTCGACCGCGCTTTCGTTGTCCATCGTCTTGATCCTGACCACATCTCCCCCCAACCCGTCTTTGAGGGCGGCGGGCGTATCAAGGGCGATTATTTCTCCGTGATCGATGATCGCTATGCGATCGCAATTTTCCGCTTCGTCCATGTAATGTGTGGTCAGAAAGACCGTGATTCGTTCTTCCACTCTGAGGCGGTGGATGTAGGCCCAGATGCGGTTCCTCGTCTGCGGATCCAAACCCAGCGTCGGCTCGTCGAGAAAAAGCACTTTCGGGAAATGCATCAAACCCCGCGCTATCTCCAGGCGGCGCTTCATGCCCCCGGAGAACGTTCGAACCAAATCGTTTTTTCGGTCGTGCAGCTCGACCATTTTCAACACCGCTTCCGCTCGTTCGGACACCGTCGCTCTGTCCATGCCGTAAATAATGCCGTGGAACTGGAGGTTTTCAAAGGCGGTGAGGCGTTCGTCGAGCGATGGATCCTGAAACACGAGGCCAATGCTTTCCCTCACCTTGTCTTTTTGGCCCGTGATCGAGTAACCGTTTATGGTCGCGGAGCCGGATGTCGGCCTGAGGAGCGTGCACAGCATCGAAATGGTGGTGGATTTGCCGGCTCCGTTTGGGCCCAAAAAGCCGAAAAGCTCGCCTTCCTTCACTTCAAACTCGATGTCCTTAACCGCCTCCAGATCTCCGAATTTTTTTGCCAGGCGATCGACCGTTATGATGTTCGCCATCACGATCCCTCCGGATTTTCGGCAACCTCGTCCTTCGGCAGCTCATCGGTCACGGCCCTTTCGAATTCCGAAAGGTGTTCCATCGCCCGCGCGACGAATTCCGCCAGGTCTTCGGCTCCGATTATCGTCAAGGCTTTTCCGCGATGGCTTTGGAAGACGAGAAGCTTATCGCCCGCTTTGATGTCGAGCGATTCTCTGGCCGAAACCGGAATGACGATCTGGCCCCTTTCGCCCACGGTGACGGAACCCAAAAACTTGCCTCTTTTCAAAAACAACTGAGCGTCCCTCCCGGTTGATATGAAATACATGTTTAGAATGATATCTCATGCTAAACATGGAAGTCAAGCACCACCGCCGCATGGGAGGCAGGCCGGCGCGCCGAGTGTGAGGTGAAATCGCCCCGGGCTTTTCGGGAATTATCCTTCGAAGAGACGAAGGGGTGATCCGCTTGACGGAACGGGAGCTCTTGGAATTCGTGCAGGAAAAGGCGATCATAAATCGCACTCTGCGCGTCGCGACGACGCACGAAGTGTTTACCGGAACCGCTCAGGAGATCGGATGGGGCGTGCTGGTTTTAAAGATCGAGAGGGTTCGGCCGGGAATTCACCCGGGCGAGGTCGCCGAACCGAGTTACGAGCAGGTGGCGATAGATATCGACAAAATCGTGAGCATCGCTTTTTAGCGCCGATAAGAGGCGCCATAGCGCGGAGCTCGAAGTCAAGCATCGGTCGCCAGCCAATCGGTCGCGCCCGAGGCGGCAAAGGTTTATCATCGCGAAGCTTGCGAATAGAGCATCGACTATCGGTGATCGACGACTAGAAAGAGATGCGCAATGCGCGAGGCGAGCCGAGCGTTATGCCCGGGCGGTCTCGCTCACCGGCGCTGGAGAGGAAGAAGAGCTCGTTTTCATCGAAAGGGGCTTGACATGAAGCGGATGATGAAGCGCTCGATTGGAGCGCTCGCTATCGCATTCCTCGCGGCGGTTCTGATGGAATCGGGAGCCGAGGCGGCGATTTCCGGTCTATGCCCTTCGGCTCGGTCCGAAATCTACTCCCTGGCGAAGAGGCAAACGGGGATTCTGCTGGAGAGCGCGACTTCGCCTAGGGGTGGTTCGTCCGAAACCGAGGAAAAGAGGGCCATGATTGCGGTGGCCTCCGAATTCAACCGCGCTCTCGCTGAGGGAAAGGCCGACAGGATTTGGAATGCCTTGATTCCGAAAAACTCGAGGGGGGCTATCGCCGTGGCGATGGGGAGCGACCCGGATTCCGGGGATTTTTCGGTCGAAATCTATCGGACGATCAAGGGGTTTCCGGAAGGTCAAAAAGTGACCGTTGAGGGCTTTCGCGATGAGCTGAAAGGCGGTTCGCGCCGGCTTGAGGCCGAGCGCATGGAAGCCGTAGGGCGAAACGGCTCCGGAGTGGTTTTCGTGAAGTACAAAGGAGGAAAGCGCTTTCCCATAATGATGGTCAAGTCGAGGGGCTCTTGGAAGGTCGACCTCGCGACCATGATGAGCCTGGGCAAGCGAAACCTCGTCGGAGGAGCCGCTTCGAGCGCCAAAGATCTCGCGAACGCGGATCGGACGGATGCGGCCGACGACCTTTTGCGCGACGCTTTGAGCCTCGAAAGCGCTTTCAGGCGCGCATCGAAGGAGCCTTTGAAATCTTCGATAAATCGAAATGCTCTCGATGGCCTCGAATCGCAGTTGGGCGATTTCAAAGCGATAAAGTCCTTGCTTGAAGGCATCGCGCCGAGGGCCTGAATTTGATCATTTCCTACGCGGCGAACAGCTTTTTTATGTCGTCAAGGTTTTCGGGCACCGAGAGCGCTTTGATCTGCACTTTTTGCCCGCTTTCGGATCCCAATCTTTCGGTTAAGCGGCTTTTTAAGCGCGCGGCCACCGATTCGGCGCCGGGAAGCGTCGTATGGGGAAGCAATATGGAAAATCGGCCGTCTCCGGAGCTGCCTATTTCGTCTACGAGCCGGACGTTGGACCTCACGAGCAAAGCTATCTCCCTCAGATCGAAGCTCTTTTGCTCGAAGATCTCCTTAGGCATCGAGACCAAAACGATCGAGAACGAGGTTTTGTATCTTTCAAAGCTTTGAATTTGTTTTGCGATTATCGATTTGAAAAACCTGGCAGAAAACAGGCCCGTGTTCAAATCGACGCACCCTTGCCATTCGCTTTCGAACAGGCGCTGCTTGGTCGGCACCGATTTCACTCCTTTGCGATCCCGAACTCGCTACGGAATAATGGTACAACCGCGAGCTGTATTTTACAACGATCGCTCGATTTATGCCGCTTTCGGCTTCGCCACCGCTTTCTTTTCGAGGTGTTCGAACGCCGCGCTCAGGGTGTGGAAGACGTGGATTAGAGCGTCGATTCCGAGCAATCTGATGCATTTTTCGATGTGCGTTCGGGGGCAAATGATGATCATGTTCGCCCCGCTCGCTTCTTCGAGTCGCTTAGCGCCTTGAACCAGCGCGTTAAAGCCGCTCGAGTCCATGAAGTCCATTCGCCGCAGGTCGATCACGATCTCTTTGACGCCGGACTCGATGACGTAGGAGAGCCCGTCTTCGAGCGCGGACACGGTCGAGATATCCGCTTCGCCGAAGCATTCAATGATCGGAATTCCTTTGAAGAAGTCGGTCCGAACGCGAAGGTCGCCCTTTGCGAATTCTTTTCGGGGCTGAAAGCTCATGAGCTGTATATTCCGCGAACTTGGGCTAGATAAACCGAAAACTAAGCTTCACTTTCCGTTTTTGCGGATTGAATCGCGCCGGTTTGAGATGGGCGGTGTGGGAACGATGGGTCCCTCGGCGATATTCCGGCGGGGACCGATGCGAATTGGATTCCGACAAGCGAAGTGCGCGCGATCGCGATTTCTTATAAAATATACTCCGGCGTGCGCCGCGCTCGCTGTTTTGAAAGGCGCGGAGCTGAAGCCCGGGTGGCGGAATTGGCAGACGCCGGGGACTTAAAATCCTCTGCCGATAAGGCGTGCGAGTTCGAGTCTCGCCCCGGGCACTTTTCCTCGCTGCGCCCGGACGCGGGCATTTCCCAATCGCGCTTTTGCGGGGCGTGCCGAGGCCGGCGCAAGGGCATTTCGGCGCTGCCCCGGACGGATAACCGCGCGGTTCGTCCGCGTCGACGCGTGACCGCGGGCGGCAAATGCAATCGCGCGACCGTCCAGCGGATGGCCGATCGCATCAACGTGCCGCAAACGTCGCAATCCGGTGTAGGGCCCGATCTCCGATCGGGCCGATCGTGCACGCGTCGTACAAACGGCGTTTTAGACGCGGACGTCGACGCGTTTGCCAGGTTAACGACCGCGCGTTTTTGCCGACGTTGATGCGCGCGGTCATCCGGCGGGGGATGCCCGCGGGGTTTGTGCGCGCGGCCGCGCGAACAGCGCGCCAGCGGTTCACATGGTCGTTCGATGGGCTGGCGTTCCGCGCGCCTCCAGCATCGATCCGATGATCCCGTCCAATATGTCCCGCTCGGAGATCACGAACTCGCGCAGATCGAGCTCGATCGACGCCGTCCGCAAGATCAACGCGCCGGCCGTTATAACGTCGGCGCGTCCGGGTTGAAGTCCCGGAATGAGCGAGCGCTCGGCCGTTGTCATCGACTTGAACAGGCGGATCATGTCCTCGATATCTCCTTGCGAAAGGGTCGAACCGTGAACGACGTTAGGATCATAAATCTCGAGTTTATGTTTAATGGCGGCGAGGGTGGTGGCCGATCCAGCCACGGCTATCGCCTTCGAAATGGACGCGCGCTTGATCTTCTCGAAGACGGGCGACAGAGCTCGGGCCGTCGATTCGGCGACGGCTGCGAGCTGGTCGTCGGTCGGCGGATCGCTTCTGATGTGGGCTTCGGTTAAACGCACGGAACCGATATCGACGCTTGTATAGCCGTCGACTCGGGAGTCATCGCCCCAAACCAGCTCCGTAGATCCTCCGCCCACGTCGATGACGAGCGCTTTTTCGCCTGGCTTCGCAAGGCCTCCGCCGACGACCGCTCCGTTGAAAGAGAGCCTGGCTTCGTCGTCCCCCGTGAGAATCTGGATCTCGAAGCCAAACCTCTTTTTGAACGCCTCTTTGAATTCCTCGGCATTCGAGGCGTCGCGGGCGGCGCTTGTGGCGACCGCGCGAACTTCCTCGACGCCGAAATCCCGAATGAGCGAGATATAGCTTTCAACGGCGCGCAAGGTGCGCTCGGCCGCTTCGCGCTTTATTCGTCCGGACTCGGCGAGCCCTTCTCCCAGCCTCGTGATCGCGGACGAGCGATATAGGTCTTGCCTGTAAGGGCCGATCGAGCTCGCGACCAGGAGGCGCGTTGAGTTCGTCCCGACGTCGATGGCCGCGAGCTTCATGGTAAACACCTCTTCGAGCAATCTGGCGGCTCGACGAGATCGGAGATCCTTTTTCCGACCGGGTTTTGTCCTCCGGCTAGATGGTGGGCGTAGTGGGCATGGAGGCATTTTATCGATGCGAGGTGCCGGACTCCCCCTATGCCGGTATCCAGGGACGGATGGGTCGACTGAGCCAGCCTTTTCCGGTACTTCGCGTATTCGGTATGCGCCTTGAGGAGCGCCGCTCGCAGGTCCGCGTTCGACGCGATCTCCTTTTCGACCTCTCCTATGAGCCCGCTCGCTTCCAACGCCGAAACGGCTTTGACGGCCTTCGGGCAGACGAGCCAGAACGTCGTGGGGAAGGGAGAACCGTCGCTCAAAAAGGGTTCGTTTACGATGACGACCGGCAAGCCGACCGCGCACCTGCGCGCTACGCCCGCAAGCCCCCTCGGAGCGCGTCCGAGCGCCGCTCGCAGAAAATCGAGGTCAAGGGCGGTTGCCTCTTCTATTCCGCCAATTCTCGCAAACGCGCTCATGCCGTTCACCCGCTTCTCGATAACTCCTTTCCATCGAGCCGTCGCTCTGTTGCCCTGGACCGCTAATGCTCGAGCTGAACCGCGAATAAAAAAGTATCCCCAAAAGCGAGGATACTAGGCGATTCGATTGAGGCGTTTCGGCCTTACGATCTTTTCGACTCGCGGTTTCGCCTGATGTCCGCAAGTTTTTCTTCGCTCGAGCGCATAAACTGCTTCATCATCCGCTCGAAGGCCGGATCGGAGCCTCGCCTGTAAGTCGTCGGCCTTTCCTCTGCCGGTGGCTCTTCCAGCTGTTTCATTGAAAGATCGATCTTCCCATCCGGCTTGACGTCGACGACCTTAACCCTGACGACGTCGTTTTCGCGCAGATAATCCGTAACCTCTCTGACGTAAGAATGGGATATTTCGCTTATGTGAATAAGCCCCGTTTTTCCCTCTGCGAGCTCGACGAAAGCCCCGAAGCTGGTCGTCTTGACCACTTTTCCTTCAACTATGCTGCCAATTTCGAGCGACAATAGACCGAATTTTCTCCCTTCAAAAAGATAGCCGAATTGTGACACGCGCAACGGAGCGTGTCAATGCGGGCGGAACAGTTCGAGCATTCGCTGCCAGAAGGTTTTCTCGGCCTTCGGCGACGCCTTGGCCGTTGCTGTTTCGGTCGCCGCCGTTTCGCTCGAGCCATCCCCTTCGTAAACCAGGTAGACCTCCTCGCCCGGCTTTGCGAGCCCGAGCTCTTTTCGGGCTAGCTCTTCAATGTAATCATCGCTTTTCAATCGGGATATCTCGCGCTTCAAGGACTCATTTTCTTTTCGAAGAGCCTCGATTTTCCGTTCGTAATTGGCGGCTTCTTTACGCTGTTCCATCCTGTATTTGAGCGGGAAAATCGCCCAAACGAGGAGAAGCAGAAACCCCAGCGCTATCGCAAGCGCTCGATAGCCTCTAAAGCTTCGCCTGAACCTTACCTTGAGGATTTTTTGAGAGCTTTGCTTGCCCCTTTTGGACTTTTCGCTCAATAAATGGCCCCCATTTCGGCAACCTGTCACCATGGTACCACGATGGCGAATGATGCGTCATCATGCGCGCCCCGGGCACCTGGACGGGCGTTCGTCCACGCGTCGTTCGGACGCCGCAATTCGCTGTAGGGTCCGATCGGAAGATCGGGCCGCTGGTGCGCGCGTCGACGAAACGTTATCTGTTGCGCGGCCGGGGCGCGGCATCCGGTTGCCAATTGCACATTTTTGCCGATGTGGATGCGCGCGGCCTGTTCACGTCCGTTCGGGGATCGAAACCCTCTGCCTCCGCGCGCCGGTTTTTACTTTCCGGCGCCGATCGCCCTTCTCTGAAGAAATCCGACGCGAATGCGATTTCGGGAATTGCCTCGCGCGATTCTTAAGTCCCAGGCTAGCTCTTCGGCGGTTTGGTATCGCGCCTCGGGGCTTTTTTCCAGCAGTTTCATGACCGCGTCGCTGAGCCGGACGGGAATGCCGCGGTCGAGCGAGCGCGGCGCGGGGGGAACCTCGAAAAGGTGCTTCTTGGATATAGAAACCGCGTCATTTCCATCGAACGGCGCTCGTCCTATGAGCGCCTCGTAAAGCGTTACGCCGAGCGAGTAGAGATCGGAGCGGGCATCCGCGGCATCGGAGCTGGCGGAAAGCTCAGGCGCCATGTACCTGACCGTTCCCACCCGCTCGCCCGTCGATGTGGGGTCCTCGCTTCCGCTCGAAATGCCGAAGTCCGAAAGTTTCGCCCTTCCGCCTTCGGTTAAGAGGATGTTTGAAGGCTTTATATCTTTATGCACTATGCCTCGGGTGTGAATCGCGCCCAAGGCCGCGCATATATCGAGCGCCATGTCTATCGCCTCTTGAGGGGGCAGAGCCCCATCGGCTCTCAAGCGCTCTGCCAAGCTGCGGCCTTCGACGTATTCCATCACCAGGTATTTTATGCCCGCGCCGCCGTCGTTTTTAAAATCGTACAAGCGCACGATGTTGGGATGATCCAATTTTCTCAGCGCGTTCGCTTCTCTCGCAAAGCTGAGCCCGGCCTTCGGGCTTCCGAGGCTATCCTCGATCACCTTAACGACGACTCGTTGTTCCATTTTCGGATCGTAGCAGAGGTATATTCGCCCCTGCCCTCCCCTCGCGATTTCCCTTATCAACCGATAGCGGTCGATGGTCACCATCGTCGCCCTCGAACGCGGTGTAGGACTACGCGTGATTTATTCCCATTATGAGAAGGGCGAGATCGGGAGCGGGGATTTTTTTAAACGGTATCGCCGAATCCCAGGGGGCCGTTCGCATTCGCGAAGCGGCGCGAGCGATCCACAGCCGTTGCCCGGTCCGTTCGGGGAACGGACCTGCGAATGTAACGTGCGGTTATCGGTTGAAAGGATATTTGTGCGATTTTTCGTCCGCAGACGATCGAATGAAGCGGTCCGTTCGGGGAACGGACCCTACATATCGTTAACAACGCGGTTTTCGATTCATCGGATGTTTGTGCATTTTGCGCATGCGTGTGGTTAAAACGGCGTTCGGTCCGTTCGGGGAACGGATCCCAGAAATCGTTGGTAACGCGCGGTTTTCGGTTGATCGGGCATATGCGGCGATATCGCACTCGCGCGGTTGAACGACATCTTCAGGCGATAATGGTACATATCATCCGCTACGTTTTGGGACTGGGGTCTGGGGGACCTTCGCCGAGCCGTTCGACCTTGATCAGGTTCGTGGTGCCGGGAACGTTAACCCTGATGCCTGCGGTGATGACGATCCGGTCTCCCGTTTGGGCGATTCCGCTTTCAACTGCGGCCCGCGCCGCGATGTCGAACATCTCATCGACGTCCGCGCTTTTGCCGACTTTTACCGGAATAACTCCCCAGGAAAGCCGCGTTTGCCTCAGAACCATGGGATCGGAAGCGGCCGCTACGATGGGTGCCCTGGGCCTGTGTTTGGATACCTGGCGGGCGGTTGCTCCCGATTCCGTGGACGTCACGATGGCTTTCGCGCCGAGGAGCTCGGCGAGCTCGGTTGCGGCTGCGCCGATCGCTTCGGATGTGGTCGGCTCTTTGGGCATCGGCAGCCGATCTCCGTACTCCAGCTCCTGCTCGGTTCGAGCGATAATGCGGGACATGACCTCGATGGTTTCGACCGGATACTTTCCCATGGCCGTTTCACCTGAAAGCATTACGGCGTCCGTTCCATCGAGGATGGCGTTCGCCACGTCGGAAACCTCCGCTCTGGTGGGGCGGGGGTTTTGCACCATGGATTCGAGCATCTGGGTTGCGGTGATGACCGGCTTGGCGGCGGTCCTCGCTTTGAGGATTATTCTCTTTTGAACCAGGGGAACGTCTTCAGTCGGGAGTTCCACTCCCAAATCTCCCCTGGCGACCATAAGCCCGTCCGCAGCGGCCGCGATCTCGTCGAGGTTTTCAACCGCCTCCCGCTTCTCGATCTTCGCTACGATTCTCTGCGCGCCTCCGGCGTCGCGGATGATACGCTTAAGCTCCTCGATGTCGGAAGCCCTCCTTACGAAAGAAAGGCCGAACCAATCCACGTGTCTTTCTATGCCGAAGGGAACATCGACTTTCTCTTTTTCCGTTATCGGAGAGACGCTCAGCGGAATTCCCGGCAAGTTCACGCCCCGACGCGAATAAAGTGGGCCGCCGGCGATTACGCGGCAGCGCACGTCCTCGCGGTCTACAGATTCTACCTTAAGGATGATCAGGCCCTCGTTTATGAGGATCGAATCTCCCGGCTTCACCTCTTTTGGAAGGTTGGGATAGTTGATAGATGCGATTCTCTCGTCGCCGACTATCTGCCTCGTGGTTACGGTGAAGGGGTCTCCCGCTTTCAGGACGACTTCGCCTCCCGCCAAATCTCCGATTCTCAGCTTTGGGCCGGCCAAGTCCATGAGAATCGCCACGTCCTTGCCCTCGGCTTTCGAGGCTTCGCGAACCAGCTCGATCGAGCGCTCGTGATCATCGACGCTTCCGTGCGCCATGTTTATCCTGGCTACGTCCATTCCGGCAGAAATCATCGCGCGCAAGACCTGGATATTCCTGCTCGCCGGCCCGATCGTGCAAACTATTTTCGCGTGTCGCATTTGGTTTCTCCGCTTCGACGCCGCTATTTCGGGATTTCGTTTTCCATTCGAGATCGCGGTTTAAGCATCGCGTCAATTATGGATGATACAACACCTGCGCAACCTGAAACGATAACCTCGGTCCGTTCGGGGAACGGACCCTACGGATCGCATCGTGCGGTTATCGGTTGATCGGGCATTTGTGCTGGTTAATACGTCCGCGGACGATCGATCGGAAACGGTCCGTTCGGGGAACGGACCCTACGATTAACGTGGGCGTTTGGCGAACGGGCGTATCGCATTCACATCGCACAAACGCCGCCGTCAGGTGTAGGGCCCGATCCCCGATCGGGCCGATCGTGCACGCGTCGTACAAACGTTGTTTGGGCCGCAAACGGGGCGCGCGTCATCGGATCACCGATCGGTGGCAACTCGCCGGCCGGGCCATCTGCTGAATGCTTATTGAGATAGTCAGCGTGCCCTGCTATACTACGCAGCGTGAAAAAGAGCACGAAAAGGAAAGCGGCAAAAGCCTCGTTGACGATCTTGACCATAGGGGCGCTCGCGGCGGTTCTTCTGAGCAGAATCGGTCCCACGGTCGAGGTGAACAAAACCCTTTACCATTCACCGGTTTGGTCCCCGGACGCGAAATCTATCGCGTATGTGAAGAGGACCATGAAATACACGTATACCGATCCTTTTCTCGATCTGCCCGTTCTGACCCCCGACAGAGCTCTTTCTTTCCAAAAAGATTCGCTCGAGCTCGTAGTCAACGATCTGAGCGGCGCCGAAGAAAAGGTCATTAAGAAATTCGACGTACCTAAGGATAAGGAAGATCCAACCGAGGAAGGCATCGTCGACGTGAAGCTCGGTTGGTACTTAAAGGGTTATCTCCAGTATTGCGTGACCACCTCTGGCTTTACCAAAGATTTAGACACCGGGAATCATTTTATCTTTCCGGACGGAAGAAACGACATGTTCGTTTCCTCGTCTTGGGACGCCAAGACCAAAATCGTTAAATCTTTTCCCGTGATTATGGATAACAAGGAGCTTTATCCTCCGGGAATCAGCCGGGCGGTTTTCGAATTCGATCATGCTAAGAAGTCGGTTAGGCTGCTGGTCGGAGACAAAAGCGTCAGTCCTCCGAAATATCGCCCGTATACTCCGCCCAAGGATCAGTAGCGGAGATACCTTTCGGCAGAGCGCTTTTTGTAAAAAAGCGTTAAAGTTGAAGGGCAGGGGCGCCTATAATATAATGAATTGCCGGTGGATATTGGACCGTGCGATGGATGGATCGACGTAAGTAAACCTCGCGAACCGACCAGGGGGTGTCTCGGCTGTTGACTTTTTCCCAGATAAACGTCTGGCTCGACGTGATTTTTTTTGGAATGCTCCTCGCCGTTTTGCTCGGTTTGGGCTGCGTCCACCTTCCAGGCAATATCTTGACCGGCAGGACGAAAGCGCGTTTCATCGACTGGCAGTGGCCGCATCCGCACGAGGTTCGATTCGCACAGAGGTTCATGCACCTCGTTCACGTTCTGGGGATGATCACGCTCGGTCTTTCCGGCCTTTACATCCGATTTCCCTTTGCCGGCGATAGGAACATCGCCAAATACATCCACTACGTGGCGATGTTCATCGTAACGATCAATTATTTTTCCCGCGTCTGGTACGCGTTTTTTTCTCCGCATAGGGATTACAAAGAGTTCGCCATTGGCAAGAAAGATCTTCGCGTTCTGATACCGAGTTTGATGTACTACGCTTTCATCAAGCCGAGCTATAGGCACGTCGCTAAGTACGGGCCGATGCAAAAATTCACCTACGGATACTTCTTCTTTGGAGCGATGTTCTTCCAGATACTCAGCGGCTTCTACTTGTTCTTGGCGTACCAACTCGGCGGTATCAGCCCAATTTTAACTTTCGGACTCGGCATCGCTACGGCCAGAGAAATCGTGCGGCTGGTCCACTACTCTCTTAACTGGCTGCTCATAATATTCACTTTCGTCCACATGTACCTTTCGATAATGGAGGACTTCCCGGCCTTTCAGTTCTTCTTCTTCGGTTACCGAAGCCCGAGGACGTTGGCTTTGATGGGGCACGGCGAACACGGCCACGCGGGGCCCCACGGCGAAGCGGCTCTTGAGGAGGTCCGCGAAACCGCCGCTGCGCGCGACGCCGAGGCCGCTCCGATGGCGGAGCCCAAAGTGTTCGTCCACAGGAAGGTGGAGGAGGAGCCGCAGCCGTCGCTATCGGGCGAGGCTCAACAGGCGTTTGCGGGATTGGTAGACGCGCTTCAGTCTCTCAGCGAGAGGCTGGCGCTTTTGGAAGACAGGATATCGCGCAAGGAGAAGGAAGACGAATGAAACGCCTGCTGAAGAGCATCTTTACCTTTAGGGTTTTGGCTCTCGCGGCGCTTTTAGCCGTGGTTGCGCTCGCGGTTTACACGGCGCTCGGCGGCGTTCGAGAGGCGGGCCGCTCAAACGCCGTAGCCCCGGCTTCTCAGCGGGAAGCTGCGGTCAAGGTCCAGGCCCAACGGCAAACCGATCCCCAGAACATTTTCTTCTTGGGCGATCAGAAGCAGTCCGGATGTCTCGTTTGCCACGGCGACCCGAAGCTCACCAAGGTCGTCGACGGCAAGCCGAAATCGTTCTACGTGGACATCAACGATTTAAAAGCCGGTCCGCACAAGGATATCGCCTGCACTGCTTGCCACAAGGATTTTGGGCCCTCGAGCCACGTTCAAAAATCCAGCGATTGGAAAGAGCAAGCATCGCTGGCCTGCATCCGTTGCCACGAGCACAATCCCCAGTACATCGATTACAGCAAGGGCATACATGGCCAGCTCGCGCTTCAAAGCATGCTGGGCAAAGGAGGTTTGAAGCCTCCGATGTGCGGCGATTGCCATAAAGGCCACAAGATCAAGAAGCTAAAAGGTAATCCGGAAGGAAAAGCCGGGCTGAGGGCCGATGCTCAAATGATCTGCGGCGATTGCCACGGCGATTACTGGAAGTCGTACGATGATTACTATCACGGCCGCGCTTTTAAAACGGGTGCCTCGGATGCTCCCTCCTGCTGGGACTGCCACGGTTACCACACCGTTTTGCCGAAAAGATCCGCCGATTCCATGGTCAGCGAAAGCAACCTGCCGAGGACGTGCGACAAATGCCATTCCGGGTCGACTCCCGAATTCGTAGATTACGCCAAGATGATCCACGGAACGGCGCGGGTTCGCGATGCGAACATCGTCTACTCCAATTTGCAGAAGGTCCTCAGCGAGATAAGCGCTATCATCGGCGGTCGAGCTGAAAAGGCCGGGGAGGGGACCGGCGAGTCCAAGTAGGTGGAAATGTTCTCGCGTCGAGGTGCGACCATATCCTCTAGAGCTCCGTTCTATCTCGCGCTGGCGATCGCTTTGGCGGCTTCGGTTTTGGCGATCGCTTCGCTGAGCGCGATGGGAGAAACGGATAAAAACGCCCCTATCCAGCTCTCTTTTTCTACGGCGTCGCCGATATCTGACTCTCAGTGCTCTTTTTGTCACGGAGTGCCCGGCGATTTCGTCAGCGATAGGTTGACCTTCAAGCACGCGAAGCACTTCGCCTATCGATGCAGCGCATGCCATACCGAGTTCCCCCATTCCCCCGATGGATTGAAAAAGCCGACTATGGATCTATGCTTCTCGTGCCACGGTCTCAACCACGGGGTTCAGGGCACCTTCGCGGACGGCAAGTGCGAAAAGTGCCACCCGCCTACGGCTCCCAAGGTGCCATCGAACCACACCGATTCGTGGAAAGCATCCGACCACAAAGCCGCCTCTTTAGATGGGCTTCGAACTTGCGGGATGTGCCACGATCCGAAATCGTGCGAAGACTGTCACGCCGCAAATGGGGTGAGCGTGAAGCGAATTCAGACCTCCGCGGCGGTGCCGAATTGGACGAGCAACTTCATTTTCGAGCCGGTGACCGCATTCGCCGCTCAGGAGGGCGTGACGATTTCGGTCGGTCAAGTCGCGTCCATGTCCCAATGCGCGCCTTGCCACCCGAATATCGACGGCTTCAGGAACCCGAACTTGATTTTCAAGCACGACGTGCACTTGAGCAGGAGCATCTCGTGCGACAGATGCCACACCGCGTTTCCCCACAGCGGAGAAGTGCGCGACGGAAAAGCCAGAACCGAAAAGCCGCCGATGGAGCTCTGTTACGGTTGCCACGGGATAGTCCACAGCGATCTTAAAGTGGCGGCCGATGATTGCGGGGTCTGCCATCCCCAGGGCATGAACCTGGTTCCGAGCTCGCATACGGACGATTTCAAGTCGAGGACGCACCCGGACGAGGCGAAGAAAAAGCTCGCCATCTGCGAGATGTGCCACCAGCCGTCGTTCTGCGCCAACTGTCACACGGCGAAGCAGGTTATCGCGAAGAGTCACGGCATGGGCAAGTACGAGAACAAAGAAGTGAGGACGAAGTGGCGCAAGATCCACGGGAAAGAGGCCATGGCCAAGGAGGATTGCTGGGTTTGCCATAGCAAGCAGTACTGCTTCGATTGCCATAAAACCGAAATCCCCCATTCGGTTACCTGGTTGGGAGTACACGGAAAGCTCGCAAAGGGTCAAGAAAGGCAGTGCAACAAGTGTCATCAGGACAAGACGACGTGCCAAGAGTGTCACCACGGGAACGTCAAGGCATCAAAACTCACCAAGCAGAACTGCATCCGCTGCCACGAGCTCTACAGATACGATTTCAAAACGATATACGCAATGGCACAAAAGCAGAAGGCGGCTCAGGGAGGCGTGCTTTCGCCCGAGGATAGCCGGTATTACCGCGGCTATTCGGTTCACTCGGCCCATTTCGAGATGACGAACACGCCTCCGTTCGTTTGCGAGCGGTGCCACGGCGATACGATAAAGCAGGGGGCGCAGTACTATCCGTTTAATACCCTTTGCGCCAGGTGTCACGGTGCCTACCAGAACGGCAAGCTCATCGCGAAGTTCGACATTCCGGAGCTTTGCTTCCGCTGCCACGTGGAAAAACGCGGATTGGTTCCGCCGTAAGGGGCGCCGGGCGCGAGGCCCGATGCGGGTGCAGGCCGCGGCTCGCGCAAGTTATTTTTGTTACAAGTGGGTTGACATGCGTCAGCAGGTGGGGTACTTTAACCCAAGCTCGTCTTGTTCATGACCATCGGCCCGGGGGTTTGACCGCGGGTATCCGGGCGAAAAAGCGATAGTTGGAAAACAAATGAGGGAGTTTTTTGCCTCAAGACGTCAGGGGGGCCGCAAGTGCCGGACGAAGGTGGATTCGAGCTTGGACGAGGTGAAGTAGGTTTGCCGGTCGGTGGAGGCGAGCGAGCCTCCATTTCGAGGGAACGGCTTAGCGAGCTGTACCGGCCACGTCGCCATACCAAGAAGCTCAAGAAGCCGGAGGTGCTGAGAGATAAGCCGATCGACCGATTCGTGAAATGGCTCGGATTCGTCGTGGTTCTTGGCGCGATCGGCTTCATCGCATATTACGCGTACGGATCTTACGAAGCCCAACAAGTATCTAATCCAGTGAAGCGCGTCTCTCCCCAATTGGAGCAGTACGTTCGCGATCATCCGAGAGACCTCAGGGGTCGGCTCAACCTGGCCGATGCCTATTTGAATTTGGGTTTTTACGATGAGGCGATCGAGCAATACAATCAGGCTTTGAAGCTCAACAAGAAAGAGCAATCGGCGCTGGTCGGAATCGGCTTGGCCTATATGAACAAGAAGGACGAGGATAAAGCCCTGGAATACTTCGAAAAAGCCATAGAATTGGGGCGCAAGTCTCAATATGCGGGCATCAACAACGTTCTCGAAATGGCGTATTTTCAGGCCGGAAGCATTTGGTTTAAAAAATCCCATTACGACAGGGCTCTGGATTATTTCAGGCAGTCGGCCGCCATAAGGCCCGGAAGCTCGGATACTTACCTAGCGATGGGGCGCGCCCTCCTCGAGAAGAGGGATTATCAGAACGCTTCCATCGAGTTCGAAAGGGCGCTGACGTTCGATCCCAACTTCGTTGATGCCCACTACGGATTGGGCCTCGCTTTGGAGAAGCTCGGCCGGAAAGACGAAGCTCTGGTGCATTTCAGAAGGGCTCTCGAGCTCAACCCGGAATTTGAACTCGCCCGCAAGGCGATAGATCGCCTGGAAAAAAAGTAGTTTGGAGGCATTAAAGATTGGCGACAACTTCTAGCTACCAGGAGAGGAAAGTAAGGCGCCGAGTGCTGGCTCTCATTTTGTTGCTCCTGTCTTTGGCGTTGCTGTCGTGGCTTATCTATAACTACTACGTCAATCGAACGATTCCGATCCCGAACGTCGAAGCCGCGAAACCGGGAGAAAAGATATTGCCGCCCGACTATCTCTTTTCGATAGACGGAATCCCGCAAAGTCCATTAAAAAAGCCCCAAGATGTATTGGTTCACCGGAACGGCAGGATTTACGTGACGGATACCGCCAACGGTCGCGTCGCGGTTTTCGACCGGAACGGGCGGTTCCTTTTCGCTTTCAAAGATTTGATACGCGGGAAGACGCTCAAAAGACCCATTTATCTCACCTCGGATCGGTCAGGCCGCATCTGGGTTTCGGATCGAGAGCTCGCCAACATCTTCATATTCGACGAGAACGGCAAATTCCTTCGCCCGTTCTTGCCGGACAATCGGACCGACGTGGAATGGAAGCCTTTGGAAATGGCCTTCGATAAAAGAGGGAATCTCTTCTTAACGGAGATCCTGAAGGTCCATCACCTGATCAGCTTTGGGTCCGACGGAAAGAAAAGGTACGAAGTGGGGCGCACCGGCCAAGTCGTCAAAGCTACGGATTATCCGGAAACCTTTTCGTTCCCCAACGGGGTCGCGGTCGATCAAAGCAACGGCGACGTTTACGTGGCCGATTCCGACAACGGGCGCATCCAAATATTCGACAACAAGGGCAAATACAAGAAGATCATTCCGACCACCGGGCTTCCGAGGGGGATCGTCTTCGACCACAAAGGCAGGCTTTTGATCGTCGATACCCTCGGACATACGGTCATGGTTTACGACAAGAAAGGGAATTTGCTGACCACCTTTGGCGTTAACGGAAACGGGCCCGGTTCCTTTCAATATCCCAACGGCCTTGACTTCAGCCCGAAGGATAGGCGCATTTACGTGACGGATCGCGAGAACAATCGCGTTCAGGTCTGGGCGTGGGGGCCGGAAGTTCCGGCCCAGCTCGTTGGCCCCGCTCGGGCCGCCAGGAACTGGTGGTGGCTCCTGCCGCTCCTGTTGCTCCTGTGGTACCTGTGGGCCAAGCGCAAGAAGCACGTCATGCACGAGGATTTCCTCAAAGCGGCGATCGCAACCGACATGCTCGATCTTGTCGTGAAGAAGCTCAAGAGGCTTCACGTGACGCAAGAAGTTATGGACAAGTACAAAGATCTCGAAATAGGGGAGAAGAAAGAAAAGTTCGAGGACGTAATAGGGGTTAAGACGCATTTCGAGGACCTCGTCGAGGAGTTCATGAAGGAGTTCAAGCTGGCGCAACCGGAGGCGACCGTGCTCTCCGCGTGCAAGAAGGGCATGGCCAGAATAGTCCTTCTGGCCGAGGACGAGGCACTCCTCGATGCCGCCGATGCGGTGGACGTCAAGAACATGAACTTCGGAGACTTCTTGGAGAAATACGTGCAGGAGTAGGGCCCGATCCCCGATCGGGCCGCTGGCAAATGCGTCATCGAAACGTTGTTCGCATCGCGAACATAAACGCGCACGCCAAACCCCCGATGCGGTTAATCGTCGCGCGCCGCCCGGACGGGCAAAAATCATTCTGACGCGTTTGCGGAAATTGATCAATTTTCGGGCGGTAATTGGGCGGGCGTTTGCGTTTGCGGACGCGCGTTCGATGCGCCGACGTTTCGGTCCGTTCGGGGAACGGACCCTACGTTTCCGCACGCAATGCGCTTTTTCCAGTGTAGGGCCCGATCCCCGATCGGGCCGTCGGTGCACGCATCAATAAAACGCCATTTGAGTCGCGGACGTATGCGCATACGCCAAACCCCAACGGCGTGTTTTTTGGTGCTGGCCCGCGAGGACGGACAAACATCGTTCCGGCGCGTTTGCGAAACGCGATCCGCATTAGGGCGTATGCGGTCGCGCCCTCACGTGTCATAACATCACGGTCCGTTCGGGGAACGGACCCTATGGATCGCGCGGTCGTCCGGTGGCCGGGCAACGCCGATTCTTCCGTCACTCACTTATTATGACATCTCTCGCAAACTCCGCGGTTGTCCGCTCGAAGCAGCGCGCTGTCGCCCGCCGGGGGAACTCCACCCGAACCGGTATCCGGAGCCGGCAGGACGGAACTGGCGACGTTGGCGTATCCTGACATCCGCGCGCTGCTCCCGTGTGCCCTGTGGCAAGTGAGGCAACCGATATTATCGTCTAAGTCGTTGATCTGAAAGCCGCCGGACAGGGGACCGCTCTCCGTTGCCCCGTCGTGCTCGAGGGGCAGATCGACGAAGGGAACCGATGCACCGTATGCCCTCTGCCAAGCGCCGGGATCCAGTATCAACGCCCTATCCCCCGCCGGTTTGGCCGGGTCTCCGCCGACGTACCAGCTGGAGATGGGCACGTTTACAGGGTGGCGGTGGCGCGCCGTGAAGCCGTATCCATCTCCGGCATCGTATGCGCTCGTCTTGGTCGCGTACTGCTCGTGGCAGGCGATGCACCAACCGGAAATGCCCTTTGCCGGATCGCCTCCGGGAGGTCTTCCGTAGCGGGCCGTCGTGTAGTTGGGAAGATATCCGGGATAGGGGGTATGCAGGCGAAATCCCCCTTGTGGATAGCCCATTTCGTTGGATACAACGAACGGTCGGGGCGGAGGATCGATGTCCCTGGTGGGATCGCCGCCGTATCCGCCAACGACGTGTCCGTTTACCGAGTCCTTCAGGAGCCGGTAGTTCGAGCTGCCGTGAACGTCGTGGCAGCTCCCGCAGTCGAGGGTCATGTGAACGCCCGGTCCCGTCGAACCGCCCCCCCAAGCGATTCCCGGAGAGCCGTCCACTATGTGGGTCGAAGTCACGGCGTTGCCGTATCCCAGGGATGAGAAGCCCCCGCCGTTTAGAACGCCGCCGACCGCGGATTCCGTCGGTCTGGAAGACGGGGCATCGAAGACCCCGTCGACGACGTTCGTCGAGGCGCCCGGGGCACCGCTTCCGTGACAGGTGTAGCAAAACTCCCTTATCGTCGCCGCGGTCGATAGGAGAAGGGCGCTCCTGCCGGGGGCCCCGCCCCATGGATCGGACCAGCTTATCGAGGAGGTCGCCGCGTGGGCTCTGTGGCAGCCCGCGCAGGCGTCGGTATCCGACACGTAGTTCCCGTGGATCGCAAAATTCGCGGAAGCGACTTGAGGGCGGGCGAACGCACCAGCGAAGATTACCAGAGCCGCTGTGAGCGCTTTCGTGAATCCGGACATCGAATGCACCCTCTGCCCAGTGTTCCCGCTTCTTGAGGTGGATACACGCAGCGGCGGTTTCAGCAGGTGGTATGGGCAGGGTTAAACGACGTGCAAAGGGCAGATGGGCACTGGCGAGGTCCCAGTCCGAGCGCTGGCATTCACATCGCATACATGTCGTTTCCCGTAGGTCCCGATCCCCGATCGGGCCGTTTGTATGCGCGTCAACGGACGTTTTCTGATCCGCAAACGCGGCTTGCGTTATCGGATCACCGATCGCATGTTTTTGCCGGCATGTGTGCGTGCATCCGGTATAACGTCGGTTCGGTCCGTTCGGGGAACGGACCCTACGATTAACGTGGGCGTTCGGCGGACGAATGGTCGTTCACGCGTAGTTCGAACGTCGCGATCCGGTATAGGGCCCGATCTCCGATCGGGCCGCTGGTTCATGGGTCAACGAACGTTGTTCGCAGCGCAAACGAAAACGCGCACGCCTAACCCCCGATGCGATTTATGGGCGCGCGCCGTCCCGCCATCGGTCGCGTGCGCGTTCGCCAAATCCCAGACGGGCCGTTCGTTCGCGCGTCGCGCAAATAACGTCCGTTTCGCGGAGGGAACGCGAAGCGCCCGCCGTTGCTCGCGCGGGTCGCGGCGCATCGCGCGAAGCGCCCGGAAAAACCGCCGGCAAGTGAACGCGTTCATTATGTCACGGAATTTTTGCAAAAAAACGGCCAGCAACGCTGAAATCGCGCGATAAATGCTTGACTGATCGGTAAGGCGCTGTAACAATAGTTACTAACTGAAGATCAAAGAATCCCATGGAATTTACGCGCTTCTGCGGTTGGGATTTGAGGGTTTGGACGCCCGAAAAGCAAAGCGGACCAGCAAAGCGGAATGCAAGACGGAGGCCGGTGTGAATCTCGCTAAGGCGCTTTCGTTCTCGCAAGCGATGGAAAGCTGGTTTTGCCAGACGGTCTATCGATGGGCTTCAGAGGTTTTGAGGGGCGGTAAATCGTGTTGACATCGACCTTGTGCCGCTTTATACTACAAACTACCGGTTGTATCGAACGGAGAGATATGCGGATCGACTCATCGAAGGAGGTCCAATCATTTGAGAGATCGCCGACCGGCCGCGAGCCGAGGTGATCTCTTTTGCCTATTTCAAGGCCGAAATGCGGCATAAACGCGGTGATGACGAGCGAAAAGGGCTTTAGGCCTTGAACGATCGAGTTTTCCAGCGGCTGATCTCGGAGGGCGGGATATCTACGTCCTCCCGTGAGTAACAGAAGTTACAAGCCCGGAAAGGAGGGTAGTGCGGGGCTTGGAGCTGGTAGAGAGAAGGGAAATTCAGGAAGCAATCCCTTCCAAGAAGAAGACTAGAAGAAAGGAGTGAAAGAGTTGCAGATCACACGTAGACAATTCGTTCAATACGTGGGCGCGGCAGCGGCGGCTATGGGCCTCTCCCAAGCGGCCATCCTCAAGCTGACCGAGCAAATCGCGAGCGCAACGTGGTCTAAGCCTTCGGTAATCTTCCTCGAGGGCCAGATCTGCGGCGGTTGCGAAACGTCGCTCGTTCAGCTAAGGCATCCCGGCGGCCACGCGGTCCTCGACGCGCTGGGCATTCCAAATACGCTAGGCACCGCGTCTGTGGCCGGCTTGCCAGCCGGCGCGGCTGAGGACAACGGCCTGCCCGCGCTTTATCCCGGCATGGGCGACGGTGGATCGGCCGTCACGATCGACGACGTCGTCTTGGACATCGTCGACGTCAAGATCATCCGCATCATAGGAAGCCCGGCCGGCGACCTCTACACGAACACGTTGCTCCAGTACTGCGACTCGTCGATAATAAGCGGCGGCGGCAACACGGCGTTTGGCGTCCTCGTCGTGACGGGTTCCGTGCCGATCGGCAACGGCGATGCGAGGAAGATCGGCAAGAACTCTTCGATCAGCGCGGGCTTGAGCGGCACGGAGTACACGACCGCGGATCTGGTGGCGGCGCTCGCGAAGAAAGCCGGGGCCGTCATAGCGGCCGGAACCTGCGCCTCTTATGGAGGAGTTCCGGCGGCCAACAACCTGAACTACGATCCGCTGACGGGGAGGTACAAGTACAGCGGCGCGGCGAGCGTGAACGCTTGCTTGGCTTCGTACAGCGTTTCAACTCCTGTAGTGAGGGTTCCGAGCTGTCCGGTCAACCCGTTGGCTTTTTACCTAACGGTCGCTCAATACCTGGTGGACGTGGTGGTTGGGGGCAACCTCAACCAGTTCGTGAGCAGGTTGACCGCCGACGGCAGGCTCAAGGCGTTCAACGCGGCAGGAGTCACGGTTCCTCTGTACAGCGACACGGTTCACGGAGGTCGCTGCCCGAGGTACCAGAGCTATCTGAGCGGCAACTGGGCCGTAAATTACGGAGACAGCGGGTGCCTCTATCAGAGGGGCTGCCAGGGTCCGAACACCTACGCGCCGTGCGCCGTCCCGGCCCTCGGCTCCAACGATTCTGGGTGGACCGACAAGGGCTTCTGGAACGACTTCGCCGGCCAGTTCTGCATCAGGGCCGGAGCCCCTTGCCAAGGCTGCGCGAACGAGGGCTATCCGGACAAGTTCAGCCCGCTCAACACCTATAATAACGCAGCCGGATATTAATTCAGCGAAAGGAGGGAGAGTAAGGAATGGCGACAGTTTATATGGATCCGGTACCGCGAATCGAGGGCCATCTCGGAGTGGAGATAACCACCGATGCGGTATACGGAAGCAGCTCGGGTACGGTGCAGTCAGCAAACGCGATTGCCCAGATGTACAGGGGTTATGAGAACATCCTCAAGGGCCACCATCCGGGCGACGCGCTGCACATCACCCAGCGTATATGAGGCGTCTGACCGATTCCACACGGTCAGACTGCAAGTTTTGCAGTCGAACACGCTATCTTCGGGAGCCACGCTTTGCCGAACACGGACGCCGGAAACATAGCTCGCCTCGTCCGCAACATCGCTCTCGGTGCCGAGTTCGTCATGAGCCACATCACGCACTTCTATCACTTGGCGGCCTTGAGCTACGTTCAGGGACCGAACATGGCTCCGTGGACTCCCTATTTCGACGATAGCTATTATCATGCGCTCGTGCGCAAGCCGGCCGGCCGCGACCTTCCGACGGGAACGGACGTCTGGGACAAGGTCATCGCCGACTACGTGGTCGCTCTCGGAATGAGGAGGGTGGCCCTTGATGTGGCCGCCATGTTCACGGGCCGCACGCCGATGGAGCTCAACTTGGTCGTCGGAGGGACGGGTTACATAGTAAACACCGCCCAGATAAACAAGGCGAAGACGAAGCTCCTCCAGATCAAGAGCTTCATCGAGAACCACTACATTCCGCTCGTCGCGATCGTCGGCGGAGTCCTCTATCCCGAGTACTTCAGCATCGGGCAAGGCCACGGAAACCTGCTGGCTTGGGGCGTCTTCCCGGAGAACAACGATCCGGCGACCTCCGAAACCGGCCAGAATCGCCTCCTGAAGAGGGGTTACAGGCTGAGCACCGGCGCGACCGGAATACCCGATCCCGATGCTCAGGTGTTCGAGCACATCAAGAACTCGCGTTATGACGACGATCCGACGAAGACGGTGCACAAGAACACCGGAGGGCTGCAGCCGAAGAACGGTTACACCAACCCGAACTTTGCGAGCGGTTATTCCTGGGCGAAGGCTCCTCGCCTCAATGTCGGCGGAACCGACTATCCGATGGAGGTCGGCCCGCTCGCAAGGATGGTAGTAAACGGCGATTACGTGCTAGGCTCGACGGTTACTGTGCGAGCCAATCACGCGATAATCGGCGACCTGGGAACGGTGACGTTCACGGCCGGCATATCCGTCATGGACCGCCACGTGGCTAGGGCTCTCGAGGCCTTGAAGATCATCACCAGGATGACCGAGAGCGGCGGTTGGCTCGATCAGTTGGCTGCGTACGGCAACGGCGCCACCGGCTACACCTCGTGGACGATGCCGTCGGGAACGGTTCGCGGCTACGGAGCCCACGAGGCCCCGAGGGGCGCTTTGGCCCACTGGATCGAGATAACCAACGGAAAGATCTCCAACTACCAGTGCGTCGTTCCGACGACCTGGAACGTTTCTCCTCGGGATGCGAACGGCACTCCAGGCCCGATCGAGAAGGCGCTCGAGGGCACTCCGGTATCGGGCGTCAAGTCGAACGGAAGCGACGTGCCGGTCGAGGCCTTGAGGGTTATCCAGTCGTTCGACCCGTGCATCGCCTGCACGGTGCACGTAGTCGACGGCAAAGGCAAGAAGCTCTCCGGGAAGGAGGTGAGATAGTTGAAGCGGTTGATTTTGCTCGCCATCTTGACCACCGCTTTGGTTCTCGCCTTCGGAGGTCTGGCGCTCGCAAACTTCGGTATCCACGGCGCGTATATGGCGGATACCGACGCCTGCGCGGGCTGCCACAGGGCTCACACGGCGAACTCCGCGATCACTTGGACGGATGCGCAGGGAGGCAACAGGAGTGCGCTTCTCATCGTCACGCCTTCCAAGGCCAGCTCGACGGTTATAACCGATTTCTGCTACACGTGCCACGGTTTGGCCGCTCCGGGTGCGTCCACTGACGTCCAGACCGGCCAGTTCGACTCGAGCTCGAACGTTCCTACAGAAAACGGAAACGGCCCGCTGAACGGCGGCGGTTTCGAGCAGTACGAGGGGACGAACACGACGTCCTACCACATCATCGACACCCCCTGGCTGATGTACGGTTCGACTCAGGCGTCTGCGGGCGGAGGTTACGAGGCGTACTTGTTCACCCTCACCTGCACCCAGTGCCACGATGTGCACGGCTCGTCCAACTACCGAATCCTAAAGGATAAGGTCAACGGTCACACGGTCGGCGGTTACATCGCCAGGACGTCGGGCGAGAGGGACTTCTTCAACGGCATGCCTGTTCAGGATGGTAACCCGACGCCTAACCCGTGGGTTATTTCGGCTGAGTACGGTTATCCGGACGGCACCGGCAACAACGGGACGACGGATCTGGGCTTCAGGCTCCACAAGGTCTATTGGCCGACGGTTTGGAGCGACAACGGTCCGAACACGATCCCGACCGCTTACGACGGTGCCACCCCGTCGATCCCCTACAAGCCGAATTACACTACCGCCCGTTATGGACAGCCGGTTGGCGGTAACCCGATGAAGGGAATCACCGGTTGGTGCATAGCGTGCCACGAGCAGTACGGTACGAAGACGGGGGTCATCGAGGTTACGGCCTCGACGACCAGCACTCCGGGCGGCGTCACCGATCCGGTGAGGACCTTCGGAGCCGTCAACGCGACTGCGACGTACGACGCCAGCGATGGCGCGGGCCAGGCCGTTCGTCACCGCCACCCGATGAACGTGCCGCTCTCCAACTTCTACATCAACGGTAACGAGGCCAACGGTCCGGTTGGAGACCGCGCGCTCATCTACAACCCGGGTAGCTGGCAGGCGACGGTTTCGCCCGATATCAAACCCGTCGATATACCGCTCGAGCACGCCACGACGGATGGGCTGTCCGCCAAGGCGATCACCGATTCCGGAGTATCGAGCGTCGTTACCGACACCGCCGGTCGAAGCATCCGGGTGCTCAACAACACCGTCAACGACTACATCGGATGCTTGACCTGCCACAGGGCTCACGGAACGAATGCGACTATGAAGGGCTATGCCAACGTCGGCTCGTTCCTCGGCGCGCCCGATACCGGATCAGGTGGAGTGCCGCCGAACGGACGCAGCTCGCTTCTCCGTGCGGACAACCGCGGCGTTTGCGAGAGGTGCCACAACAAGTAATAGTAATGCGCAGTTATGGGGGGGACGAAAGTCCCCCCCATATGCATTTGGCGATGGCGCGCGTCGCAATGAAAAGCGCATGCAACCCTGTTTAGTTGCAAAAGCGGTGCGCGGTAAACGCAAGCGAAGCTATAAAGGAGGAGGGAAGAGCAAATGCCGAAAAACGGCAACGGTGCTAAGAAGGGCTTGAGCCGCCGCGACTTCTTGAAGGTCACAGCCGCGGGGACGGCCGCGGGGACGATGCTCGACTGGGCGATAACCGAAGCGCCGGCCTTGGCCGATTCGCAAGGCTCGGAGCACGTCCACGTTACTTTGTGCCCGTATTGCTCCGGCGGTTGCGGCTGCTGGTCAAGACGAACGCGGCCGGCGATACGGTATTGGACATAGTCGGCGACCCCGATAACCCGTTCAACAGGGGCGGTGCTTGCAGCAAGGCAGCGGCGGCGATCAAGCTCGTGAACAACCCGAAGCGCGTCGGCGTGCCCGATAGCGTTCACACCGCCAGCCGGACCTACGGTCCCATGAAGAGGATAGGAAACGGCGCTTGGCAGGCCGTCACGTGGGACGACGCTTTGACGGACATCGCCCAAAAGATGGTGCAGTATCGGAACGCCGAGCTACCCACCATTCCAAACGCATCGGCCAACGCGAGCAAAGCCGTAGCCTTCCTGGGTTGTTCCCACATGACGAACGAGGATAACTACATCTACCGCAAGCTGATCACCACGTTTTACTCGAACAACATCGAGCACCAGGCCCGCATATGACACTCGACCACGGTGGCCGGTCTTGGCCGCTCGTTCGGTCGCGGTGCCATGACGAATCACTGGACCGATGTTAAGAACGCCTGGGTTGCGCTGATCTTCAGCAACCCGTACGAGAACCACGTGGGGACCGCCAGGTACCTCAACATGGTGAAGGCTAAGGGCGGAAAGCTGATTACGGTCGAACCCAGAAGGACGCGTACGGCCGATTCCTCGAACCTGTTCGTGAGGATCCGCCCGGGGACGGACATAGCCTTCGTAAACGGGCTCGTTCGCTACGCGCTGAACACCGCGGGTGTCGCGGACGACTCTTACCTCTTGGGGAAGACGGACGCCGGCTACTTGCTCAATTCCGGGAGGACCGATTATCAGAGGGACGGCAGCAACGTCGCCCAAAAGGTCACGACCGTCGCGGACATGAAGAGCAATCCGGATACCGTCTACAACTATCTCAAGAGCAGGGTCGATTCCTATACGCCCGATAAGGTGGCGGCGATCTGCGGCTGCACGGAGTCGGAGTTCAATGCGGTCTGCGATGAGATAAAGGCTATCGCCGATTATAACGCCACTTTGGGCGGCAACGAGTTTGAAAAGAGGCGCTTGGCGATCTTGTACGCCATGGGTACGACTCAGCACTCGAAGGGCAGTCAGAACGTCCGCTCCTACGCGGTGCTCCAGATGGTCCTCGGCAACATGGGAAAGAGCGGGGGCGGCATCAACGCCCTGCGGGGAATCCACAACGTTCAGGGCTCCACCGACATGGCCGTTCTCCGAGATATCCTGCCAGGATACCAAGGAGTTCCGGCCGCCGGTGCCACGTATTTCTCCTGGCAAAACGGCGCGTTCGGAGGCGAGAAGGATTATCTTCAGAACAAGGGCCTGACGGTAAAGGACGGGATCAACCTGTCGGACTATCCGCACTGGCAGGGTTGGCAGCAAGCCGGCAATACCAATTTGCTGCACGCCTATTACCACCAGACGTCTACCCCTGGATCCGCCGATTACAACAACGGAGACAGCAACAAGAACTTCGATCTCATGCCGCGCGGCGTAGGGGACGATCACCGGACGATGTTCGAGAAGATGATCGCGGGGACGACCAAAGCGCTCATCTGTTGGGGGCAGAACCCGGCAGTCACCGAGGCTAATTTGCCTCGGGTAAAGGCAGGCCTTAAGAACCTCGACCTGCTCGTTTGCGTCGATCTCTTCGAGAACGAGACGGCGGCGTGCGATAGGAAGAGCGATGGCGTAACCTATCTCCTTCCGGCGGCGGCATTCGTCGAAAGGCCGGGAACCGTAACCGGTTCGGGCCGCTGGATCCAGTGGCGCTACCAGGCGACTCCACCGAAAGGCAACTCCAAGCCCGACCTCGAGATACTGATCAGGCTCGCCAAAGCCCTTCAGAACGCGGGCGCTTTTAGCTACATCGAGACGTCGGATTTCCAAGCGGCCAACCCCGGAAAGACGGCCTTCGATGTGCTCTACGCCGATTCTTACGGCTACGATGGCGTCAGCGACTTCCAGGGAGCCGGTGCGACCGGTTACATCAACAAGGCGGACGAGGCTTACTCGAAGGTCTACGCCGAGATGTGCAAGTGGCCCGGTGCCGGGGGCACGGTGTGGATTTACGGCAACTCGTACACGCCCAGCGGCGCGAAGTACGGAACTTATCTGACGGCCGCAGCGGCGGCCGGGGCCACGCAGATCACCGTCGCGGCGCACGGAAACGCTTCAGAGATTTCCGCCGGCATGGTGCTGGAGCTGGGCCCGCTCTCGAACGGCGAGCTGGTGACGGTTCAGAGCGTCAGCGGAAGCGGTCCTTACACGATAACGCTGACCGCGGCGACGACGAAGTCGCATGCGGCCGGCGAGCAGGTGACACCCCGCGGTTGGTGGAGCTATCACGCGTGGAATCAGGGCAATTCGACGGCCATCTTGGCCAAGAGCCGAGCTTGGTACGATCCGTTCGGAAACTACGTTTTCCCGAGATTCGCTTTCGCATGGCTCGTAAACCGGAGGGTGTTCTACAACTACAACAAGTGCAACGTAACCAACACTTCTGGTCCCGGTGCTGGACTGCACCGCGAGCACGCTTCTGTCACGAACGGTAACAGGTATAGCCCGGCGTACGTCACCTGGTGCGCGGATGTCTGCCAGTGGAGGCCGGTCTCCGCGGGCGGAGACGGTTCTTGTCCGGTTCCGATGGACGCGCGCGACCTCTTCGTGGCCTCGAACAACGCGGGCCGGGTCTACGTCCATCACACCAGCGACACTCCGCCAACGGGCTCAGGACCGTACGCTCTCGACGGTTATTACCGCTATCGCGCTTACAGCAAGCTCGCGGAAGCGGACGGCCGCACGCCGAAGCACTGGGAGCCTTGGGAGACGCCTTTCGACGGAAACAGCATCGATCCGATCACCGGTCTGAGGAGGCCGAATTACAAGTCGGCCTACGGAACCGTCGGCGTGGGTCCCGATGGATATTCGGTGCCGGTCGGCTCGTCGAAGGACTACCCGCTGGTGCTCACGACTTTCCGGTTCACCGAGCACTTCCAGGGAGGCCCCACGACGAGAAACATCGATTGGCTCGCCGAGCTGAAGCCCGTACCCGTGATCGAAATGAACTTCTACGACGCATACAACTGGGGTATGTACCTCACCGGCCAGCCGATCAAGTCAGGAGACCTCGTCTATCTCGAATCCGCGAGGAGCGGTGGCGAAGTTGGTCCGTTTACCGCGGTAGTGGGCAGCGGCTTCAATGCAACCCAGCCCGTGGGAGTCGGAGTGGTGGCCGTTCCGTGGCACTGGGGCACCAAGTTCGCCAACCAAACGTCGGACACCAGGCCATACACCGAGGGCGCGAGCGCGAACGATCTAACCATCGACGCGCTTGACTCGAACACTAGGATGCCCGAAACGAAGGCTTGCCTGGTAAAAATAGCGAGAGTTGAACACGTGTAGGAAGGAGGTGTGATCGAGCATGAAGACGATTCTTTTTGAGGTTGACAAGTGCGTTAAATGCCGGGCGTGCGTCGTTGCCTGCAAGAGAAATTGGGACAGGAACCCGTCGCAATCGTTCCTAACCGGCTTGAAGCTCGCGGCTTACGGCAATGCCGAGAAAATCGACACGGATAACCCGATAACCGTAAAGGCGCAGAACTACGTCGACCGAACCCCATACGTCCGCTATTCTTGCTGGCATTGCGAGCAGCCGCCCTGCGCGGTGCACTGCCCGTTCAACGCCGTCAAGAAGGACCCGAATACGGGCGCGGTGTATATCAAGCACATGCCCGCGGGGGCCGGGGACACCGAGTATTGCCAGCCGCAGAGATCCGAATGCAAGAGGCAATGCCTTCGCGATTGCGCCAGGGGAGGCTATCCCAGGATCGATGGCCATCCCGGCGACGGCGTCAACACGAAGGCCTACAAATGCATGATGTGCTTCGGCAGGCTTCTGGACGGCAACGAGCTGGCCGACGCGAGCGGCAACAAGAAGGCCGGGCAAGTGCCGGCGTGCGTATTGGCGTGCCTCGCCGATGCCCTGCAGTACGGCGACACGAGCGTCGTCAATGCGTACGTAGCGGCCAAGGGATACACCTGGACCTTCTCGTCCGGCAACGTGATCTGGGCCAGCAAGAAGGTGTTTAGCGCACCGACTGCCGACCCGTTCGTCGAGGATCACATCTCCCCGATGCTCGACTCTCTCTTGAGGAGTCCGGTCGGAAAGGCGGTTCTCGTTCCTTCGCTGCTCGTGGGCGGGCTTTACGCGCTTTATGCGCGTCGAGTGGCCATCGCCAACGAAGCGAAGTAAGGCGGGACAACGGCAAGCGAAAGGTGCAAGAAGGAGGGTCTTCGTCAAGAAGACCCTCCTTTTCATCCTTTTGACTTTCGCCTGCGGGCACGGCGCTCGAAATTGCGCAAACCGTGGCTTTCCAATAGAATCGACCCGTACGCACCTTGTTTGTGAGGTGGGTGAGCGGAACATCTTGCGATCGATCATCTCGGGTCGAGGGCTCGCGAAGTCATTCGCATACTTGATCGCTTTCGAAATAATTTGGACGTCGTCGCTCGCCCTCACCGCCGTCGCGCTTAAAACGGTTTCCGGACCGCTCATAGCGGCCACAAGAGCCGCGTTGGGTTTCGCCTTCGCGGCGATCGCGGCGGGCGGGAAGCCGCGCGAGAAACTCGGTAGACGTCAGCTTCTTTGGCTGGCGCTCGCCGGCGTTTTTGGGATGGCCCCATTTCTCCTTTTTCAGGTCTTATTCCGATATTCAAACGCGCCTTCCGGAACCGACGTCATTTTCATAACGGGCCTCAGTCCGCTCTTCGTTTTGCCCATGGCGCAATTTTGGACGAAAGAGCGCGTGGGCCCTAGACAGATTTTCGGCTTGGCGATAGCCACTTTGGGCATGGTTGCGGTTCTTGGGAATTGGGAGAAGCCCAGCTCTCTTTGGCTGTTCACCCGGTTTCCGCTCGAAGAGGTAGCGCTCCTGCTCTCCGCGGCCGCGTGGGCGTTTTTGACGGCCGCGGGGCGGAAGCTTCTCGGCGACGTAGATCCATCGACCCAAGCTTATTGCGTTTTCGGGTTCGCCAGCGCCACTTTGGTTCCCTACGCGCTCGTCTCGGGTGCGGTCGGCGATCTTTCACACGTCGACTCTTCTGCGCTGATAGCCCTAATCTTTCTCGGTTTTCTGGGCTCCGGTTTGGGCTTTCATCTATGGCTTAAATCTCTAGTTGATCTTGAGCCTCAGCGAGCCTCATCCGCCATTTTGCTTACGCCGGTGCTGCTGACGCTGTATTTTGCCGTGGATCTCAAGGCGGAGGCGCTGCCGATCGACCTTCCGGCCGTTTTGGCCGGATGTCTGCTGCTGCTGGTCGGCTTTTTGGCCGCCGCGGCTGGCCCCGAAAGTCAAACGCGGAGTCCGAATCGCCCCGAAGGAATGCTGGGAAATGCGGGGCTGTTTCTCGCATCGATATCTTCGGTCGGTTTTGCGGCGGCGGCGACCGGCCTTTTCACGCCCGTGCGAGAGAGCTTCATAAGCGGAGTCCTCGATTCGGGACGCTCGTATGCGGCGTCGTGGACAACGCCGGGGCTATCGACGATTGGAGGATATATCCTGATTTCGATCAGCGCGTTCTTGGCGGCCAGCGGGTTTATGTTTTTCAGGGGACGCTTCTCGGCGAGGTCGCTGGCCGCAGCCGGCGCTCTGTCCGTCCTCGCCCTGTCGCTGTCATGGGCCGTCGGAGATACGGCGTTTTCCTCTTGGCATTCGTGGATGCCGAGCGAGATCCAGCAGGCGATTGGCACAGAATACGTCAGGTTGAGAGAAGTGAAATTGACGAGCCTGCCGTACATTTTTTCATCGACGTCGATTTTGCTCGCGGCGGCGATCGCGGTTGCGACCGGGCTTTCGGCCTCGAGGCGAGGGCGCGCCTATGCGGCCGGCGGTCCGGATGGCATGTGAACGCGTGAAACTGAAATTAAGCGGTAGTATAATGTATAAAAGGCCGCACCTTGAAATGATGCCGGAGGCCGCGATTGCTAACGCGGGGTTCGATTCGTTCGGCGGCGGGAGTTTTTTTCGCGTTTGCGTTTTTCGGACGCGCGCACGATCCACCGTCGTTTCGGTCCGCTCGGGGAACGGACCCTACGATCACGCGATCGTTTTATACACGGGCGTTCGTTCGCGCGTCGTCCGGATGTCGCAATCCGTTGTAGGGCCGATCGAAAGATCGGGCCGTATGTGCACGCGTCATCGAAACGTTATTTGGTCCGCAAACGGGGCGCATATCACCCGGTCAATGATCGCGGAGTTTCCGGGCGTTGGCACTGGCGGTGCAACATAGCTTAGGCGATGCGCCTTCTCGGTAATTGTGCGATTTGTTGGGATGCGGGCAAAATTCTGCCTTATAAGGAACGTGGACGTCGTTGTCGAGTAAAAGAGTTGCGGCGTTGTTGGTTGTGATTTCGATTTTGGTGGCGGTCGTTTCTCTTCCCGTTCTCGGCTGGAGTTCGCCGGTGAACGTCTCCTCGACTCCTTCTGAGTCGTACGAACCCGCCGTGGCGGCGGATTCGACCGGCAGGATCTACGCGGCTTGGACGGAAGACGGAGCGACGGAATCGGACGTTTTCTTCAAGGCTTACGTCCCCGGATCCGGCTGGTCGGGGACAGAGAATCTCACCTCCGGCATCGCTGGGGATTCTTTTTCTCCCGAGCTCGCGGTCGATGGATCGGGAAAGCTCCACATCGTTTGGCAGAATTCTTACTACGACGGAACGAATCTCTTTCTGCGCGTATATTATAACAACCGGCCGGCGGGAGGGGCGTGGTCCGGGTCTCCGTCGGTCATCTCGGGAAGCGGGGCGTACAGCCCCGCCATCGCGGCCCGGGGCAATAAGGTTTATGTGGCCTGGAGCGATAGCGGCCTTCGGCTGGTTTATAGAGTCTACGACGGCGCTGCGTGGAGCGCCGAGCGAACCATACCGACGCCGACGCTGGATAGCCTTTCCGTCGATTACCCCGCCCTGACCGTGGACGGCGGCGGAGTGGTCCACGCCGCATACATGACCACCTACAGGCCTGATCCGGCCGGTAATCCATCGGGTTACAGCACCGATATATACGCCACCGATTCCGCGGACGGCGTGAACTGGACGACGCCGTTCGACGTTTCAAATAGGTCCAATCCGAAAACCATCGGCGCGATATCACTGTACCCTTCGATCGCCGCGGGATCGGGCGGACCGGTTTATCTGCTGTGGCAACAGGGAGGCGCGCTGAAGTCTTCTCTCCAAACCGGCGGCGTCTGGGGTTCGATCGGGTCCGGACCGTCGGTGACGAGCGGCCTCATAAATTATAAGCCGATCGCGGCGCTTACAGCGACTTCTTCAAATCAGGCGTACGCAATTATCGAGGCCGACGATGGCATTCTGTACAGCACGAACGGCGGCGGCGGGTGGAGCTCCGCATCCCTCATCGCCGGTTCGAGCGGGGGAATGGACCCCTCTGCTTGGGCGAGCGGCGACGGAAACGTTCACGTCGGCTGGTCAGCTTGGACGAGCAATTTCGAGATTTTTTATTCAAGCTTGTTTACCCTCGATACTTCACCTCCAACCGCCCCATCCGGGCTCTCGGTTGCCCGATCCGGAAACTCGCTCAACCTAACCTGGAGCGCATCGACCGATAACGTTGGCGTTACCGGCTACAAGGTGGAGAGAAGCCCGGATGGCTCGACCAACTGGACGCAGATAGGGACGGTTACGGGCAATCCACCGGCGACCGCCTATACCGATTCCACCGTTTCTCCCGACGTGAGGTACTACTACAGGGTAAGGGCGTACGATGCCGCGGGGAATATCTCGAGC